>JAANMY010000520.1_pt1 | contig 53829 bp, 44 predicted proteins | sample 7279691 | NCBI WGS metagenome assembly JAANMY01 (sample SAMN14094543, study PRJNA606508) | bioreactor metagenome | isolation source: A lab-scale SPAN reactor treating ammonium-rich wastewater day 388 | place: Ireland: Galway | collected 2018-02-07 | reverse complement strand
GCCCAACAAATGAAAGCCTTTCAGATGATGGGCATCAACGCGGCCGTCAGCCCGCTGATGGCGGCCGTGATGTGCCGGCAGCATGCCGCCTTGCAGCGGCTGATCGACCTGGGAGCGGACCTCCATGCCGTGTATCCCCTCTTCGGCACGGCCGTGCACGTGGCCGCGACGCAGGGCGACTTGACGGCCCTGCGGATCCTTCTCGACCATGGCGGCGATGCCAACAAAACGAATCAGCAAGGACAAACGCCGCTTCGGGCCGTGGAGCATGTCATGGAGACGTTCAAGCAAATGTTCCGTCAGGGCATGTGGCCGAGCGAGGTGGCCGAGACGATAGGCCCCGATGGCGGGCGGGAGCCGGCGCTGTTTGAGGGGCTGCGCGCCTGCGCGGCTCTGCTCAAGGAACGCGGCGGGCAATGACCCAGCGCTTAGCCAGCCAGTTGTTCCTTCGCTTTTTGCAAGGCCAAGTCGAGGGCTTCGCCAAGCTTCGCCGGCTCCTTGCCGCCCGCCTGGGCCATGCCGGGGCGGCCGCCGCCCTTGCCCCCCACGATGGGGGCGATCAGGCCGATCAACTTGCCCGCTTGGATTTTTCCCGTCAGGTCGTCGCTCACCGCCGCCATCAAGGTCGCCTTGTCCGCGCCGACGGGCCACCCCAGGATGACCACGCATGAACCCGCCATCTGCTTGATGCGGTCGATTTGCGTGCGGACGGCTTCATCCGCTACGCCTTCGTGCAGCGCGCCGACGACGATTTTCGCACGGCCGACCATGGGCGCCTCGGCGAGCAATTTATCCACCGTGCCCGCCAGGTCCGCGGCGGCTCCCTTTTTGTGCTGATGCTGCAGCTTCTTGATTTCATCGCGCAGCTTGTCGATGCGGTCGGGCAAGTCGCTCGGCTGGCAGCGAAAGCGCTCGAGCAGCTCTTGCATCACCTGATCGATCTGCTGCACATGGGCGACGGCTTCCCGGCCCGTCAAGGCGGTAATGCGGCGAATGCCCTTGCCCGTGGCTTCCTCGCCGATGATCTTGAAGAAGCCCGCCTGTCCGGTGCGGTCCAGGTGCGTGCCGCCGCAAAACTCCCTGCTGAAGCCGTCCCCGATTTCCACGATGCGGACCTCATCGCCGTATTTGTCGCCGAAAAAGGCCTTCACGCCCGGCAGCTTCTTGGCCTCGGCGATGGGCAGCTCGCGCCAGTGGACTTCCTGATCCTCGTAAATTTTTTCGTTGACCAGCCGTTCGATCTCCCGCTTCTCGTCGGGCGACAAGGCGGCATGATGGGAAAAGTCGAAGGTCAGCTTGTGCGGCGAGACCGCGGAGCCGCGCTGCTCGACGTGCTGACCCAGCACCTTGTGCAAGGCCCAGTGGAGCAGGTGGGTGGCGGTGTGGTTCTTGCGGGTGAATTCCCGTTCGGGGCTGACGCTGAGCTGCGCCTCCTGGCCCACTTCGAGATGGCCGTCCGCGACCTGGCCGACATGGACGACGGCATTGCCAAGCTTGACGGTGTTGGCCACGCTGAAGACGCCGGTGGGCGTGCGGATCGTGCCTTGATCGCCGACCTGGCCGCCCGCCTCGGCGTAGAAGCAGGTGCGGTCGAGCACGAGGCCGACGGTGGCGCCGATGCCGTCCTTGTCGAAAAGCAGCTTGCCTTGGTGGAGGAAGGCATTGTTGTCGATCCAGCCGAGGATCATGCCCTTGGCCGCGGCGCCGAGCCATTTGGGGCGGTCATCGGTCGCGGGCAAAGGCGTGTTGACCTGCATGGCCACCTGCCGGGCGGCGGTCTGAGCGCGGCTAATCTCTTCGTGCTCCTTCATCTTCTTTTCGAAGTCCGATTCATCAATCGTCAAACCGCGTTCCTGGGCCATCTGCCGGGTGAGGTCCGGAGGAAAGCCATAGGTCGTGTAGAGTCCAAACACTTTCGCCGCTGGCAGCTCGCGCAGACCGTCGCGGATCTCCTGCAATTTGCGCAACAGGTCCGCCCCGATCTGGCCTGATGCCGCGGCTTGGCGCACTTCATCGAACTTGCTTTTCAAGCTGGCTTTCAACTCACCGGAAGCAAAGGCATCGCGGATTTCCTCCAAGCGTTTTTGGATGTTGGCCTTCACCTCGCCTGCTTTCAGGCTGGCGAGCGCGGCTTCGAGCTGGTCGCGCGCCTTGGCCAGGGTCTCCGACGCATCCATGAACAGCGTCAACCCTTTCTCAATCGTCTTCAGGAAATCCGCTTCCTCGCCGCGGATGACCTCGGCCACGCGATCGGGGTTCATTTTCAGCTCGGGAAAGGCGCCGCCCATGTGCTCGACCAGCGCGGGCACGAGTTTGTGGATAAAAGGCTCCCGTTGGCCGAAGGTTTGCCAGCCGAAGCGGACGGCCCGGCGCAGGATGCTGCGCAGGACGCTGCCGCGCCCCTTGTTGCTGGGCAAAGCGCCGTCGGTGATCGCGAAGGCGAGCGTGCGCACGTGGTCCGCAATGACGCGGAAGCCCGTGTCCTTCTGATCGTCCAGCTTGGCGGTGTAGGTCTGGCCCGTCAGTTGCGCGATGGCGGCCATGATGGGGGCGAAGACGTCGGTGTCATAATTGCTGTCTTTGCCTTGCAGCACGGCACAGAGGCGTTCGAAGCCCATCCCGGTATCGACGTGCTTGGCGGGCAGGGAAGTGAGCACGCCGGCCTCATCCCGGTTGTATTGGATGAAGACGAGATTCCAAATCTCCATGACGCGGTAATCCCCGGCGTTGACAAGCCGGCCGCCGCTTCGATCGGGGGTGCGGTCGATGTGGATTTCGGTGCACGGCCCGCAGGGGCCGGTCTCGCCCATCATCCAGAAATTGTCCTTCGTGCCGAAGCGATGGATGTGGCTGGGGTCGATGTCCGTTTCGCTGGCCCAGAGGGCTGCCGCTTCCACGTCGGGTTCGAGGTTCAGGGCCGCGTCGCCGCCAAAGACGGTGACGTGGAGCCTGCTCTTATCCAATCCCCATACCTGGGTGAGCAGCTCCCAGGCCCAGCGGATGGCCTCGGCCTTGTAATAATCGCCGAAGGACCAGTTGCCGAGCATTTCGAAAAAGGTGTGATGGTAGGTGTCCCGGCCGACGTCCTCGAGGTCGTTGTGCTTGCCGCTGGCGCGGATGCACTTCTGCGAGTTGACGGCCCGCTTGTAAGGCCGGCTGCCCACGCCCAGGAAAACGTCCTTGAACTGATTCATGCCGGCGTTGGTGAACATGAGCGTGGGGTCGTCCAGCGGGACGACCGAAGCCGACGGCACAAACGTGTGGCCATGCTTTTTGACGAAGAAATCGATGAACTGTGCACGAACGTCGTTGGCGGAGAGCATAAGGGACTCGCATGGGAGAAGCGTGATCTCTCTCGTTTATTGTCCGATTGATGGGGGCATCGTCAACGGTGGCTTCGCAGCGCTTGGACGCGAGGGCGAGGAAGCGGGTTCGGAGGAAGGAAGGCGCGCCGGCCGCCGATGCGCCGCCGCCCATGAAAAAGGATGAGCCTATGGCCAGGCTCATCCTTGGAGTGGCATGAAGGAGGGGCCTAAGTTATTTATCAGTTTCCCCGGTCTTGGGCAGCGGGGGCTTGTCGCCCAGCACCGGCACGGGCATGTCGATCGTGCCATAGACCCAGGCATGGCCCATGTACTTGATTTGCCCGGACTTCTGCGTGAACTCATCGCCCAACCGCTTGAACTTCAATTGCAGAGCTTTGCGGCGGACGATGGGCTTGTCGTCGGGGCCATCCACGATCGTATACCCATCGGAGAGGCCGTAGACGAAAATGCTGAACTGCGTCGATTTCGGATTGATGTCGGCCCAGGTGGCGACGCCGGTGACGAGCTTCGGATAGGCGATGCGCTGGCCGCGGTCGTCAAATTCCTTGCTTTCGGGAATCGGTTCCTTGCTGATGGTGACCGAGTTCTTAATGTCCTGAATGTTGTCGGCGTCTTCGAGCCGGCGGACGGCTTCCTGGGCCTTGGGCAGGACCTGATCGAGGTGAACCGAGTCTTCATCGTGGCAGACCCAGACGAAGAGCGGCTCGAACTTGTGCGGCGCGCCGGTATTGTTGGACACCTGATACCACAGATACCACACAAAGCGCCGGCCCTTGCCCGGCAGATCGACGGTGATGACCCGCGGATCCTTGAAGAAGAAATCCAGCATCCAAATGCCGGCCTTATCCTCGGGGCTTTTCTGTTTTTCGACGGTCCGTTCGTTGAAGCCGGAGCCGGGGGGTTGTCCCGTGAGGGGAAATGCCAAGCCGACCAGGGCCAGCAGCAGCGCCCCGAGAGCCAAGCGATGGACCATGGAGATGCCTCCCAAATGCGGACGCAAACGAAACGCTTCTGTTCCATGAACGTTTCGACGCAATGCTAAATCACCGTTTTCGACTATAGCGCAGATCAGAGCGGGGGTCAAGCCGGAGTATTCGATAAAGCCGCACCCTTTACCCATTTATGCCGATTTTGCTGAATAGCGCGGTTTAACAGTGCCCCAGGCCGACGTGCTTTCCGCCATGAGATCGAAATATGGTCAAAAGTACACTATTTCACTTGCTTTCACTTTGGCCCCACCCTAAGTTGGCAAGATTGCACGGCAGCCGAAGTTGATTTACTTCATGGAAGATCTTCGAAGCTTGAAGAGTTGAGAAAGGAACATCATGGCCGTCAAACCGATTCCCGATGGTTATCATGCGGTCACCCCCTATCTGGTGGTGCATAACGCCGCCGAGGCGATTGAATTCTACAAGAAAGCCTTGGGCGCGATCGAGCTGTTCCGCTTGCCCGGACCTGGCGGCAAGGTCATGCACGCCGAGATGAAGATCGGCGACTCGCCCATCATGCTGGCGGATGAGTTTCCGGAAATGGGAGCCGTCAGTCCCAAGACCGTGGGTGGTTCTTCGATTAGCCTGATGGTCTATGTGCCCAACGTGGATGAAGTATATAACCAGGCGGTGCAAGCCGGGGCCAAGGCCGCGCGGCCGGTGGAGAATCAGTTCTATGGGGATCGTTCGGGTTTGATCGAAGACCCCTTTGGCCATAAATGGTCGATTGCAACGCACGTCGAGGATGTCAGTCCCGAGGAGATCGACCGCCGCTTTGCCGCCATGGTGAGCCAGCACGGCCAGTGATCATGCCGCAGCTCCATTGAGGGACGCACTTCCAGGCCAGGGGGTGCGGGCGAAGTGGTTAGGGAACAGCGCGCGCATGGAAATGCCCTTGCGATCTTGACCAAGCACGCGGTTTCATCGCTTCCCATACCCCCTGGCTTTTAGTGGCTCATTTCCTAAATTACCTTCGCTTGTCGAGTTAGAGCGTGCTGACATCCTGGAGCCGGAAACATGGCTGCTGCAGCGCCGCGGATGGTTGACGCCTAGGCGTTTAGATCATCGGCGTGGCTGGCGGCTCCGAGGAATCAGTGAACGTTGTGCCGAGGTCCTGCGTAATAGCCGTAACGGCAACGTCGGCCTGACGTTCATGGTTTGCTATTGCCGCATCTTTTTACAGTTTCATGGCATAGGTGGTTTCATGTCTGCCAACAACGGGTCGCGTGAGGTCGTCGTTGAAACGCGTTCCTTGAGCAAGATTTATAGAGATTTCTGGGGGCGGCAGAAGAAACAAGCCCTGCGCAGTCTCAACCTGCAGATCTATCGCGGGGAAGTGTTCGGACTGCTGGGGCCCAATGGTTCGGGCAAGACGACCACCATCAAGCTCTTGCTCGGATTGCTCTTTCCGAATGAAGGCGAAGCCCTCGTCTTCGGCAAGCCCGGCACCGACGTCACCAAGAACGAACGCATCGGCTATCTGCCCGAGGAATCCTATCTGTACCGCTTTCTGACGGCCGAGGAAACGTTGGATTTTTACGGCCGGCTCTTCAACATGCCCACCAAGGTGCGGCGCAAGCGTTCGGATGAACTTATCGACAAAGTGGGGCTGTCCCGCGACAAGAAGCGCACCTTGCGGGAATACTCCAAAGGCATGCGGCAACGCATCGGCCTGGCCCAGGCCCTTATCAATGACCCGGAATTGGTGATTCTGGACGAGCCCACGTCCGGCCTGGACCCGCTGGGCAGCCGCTGGATGAAGGACCTCATCCTCGAACTCAAGGCCGAAGGCAAGACCGTCATCATGTGCAGCCACCGGCTCGACGACGTGCAAGACGTCTGCGACCGCATCGCCATCCTTTACGACGGCGATCTTCAGGAGCTTGGCGAGGTGGACAAGCTGCTGGAAGTCGAGGAAGTCGTGCAGATGCGGGCCAAGGGGGTGCGGATCACGGATGAGCTGAAACGCGACTTGACGCAGGTCGTGGAAAAGCATGGCGGTTCGGTGAACATGATCGACCACCCGGTGACCACGCTGGAAGAGCTGTTCTTGCGGATCGTGCAAGAGAGCAAGGACCGGCCAGGCCGCCGCTATTTGCCGGCGCCGGAAAAGAAGGCCTGATCGGCGCGGGCCGCCGCTTCGATGGTTGAGCAGCAGGAAACACTTCGGAAACGAACATGATGTGGGCAGCTTTTATCCTGGAACGTGAGTTTGCGACCTTGGCCGACCTGCCGCGGATCTTTTTCGATTGGCTGTCGGTGTCGGGCGTGGTGGCCATGGCGGCCCTGGTCTTTTGGAGCCTGATGCGGATTTCGCTGGGCCGGGGCAGCGTATGGATGAATGGCCTGAGCGGCCGGCTCACGAACGTGGACCCTTCCCAGGTCTGGAAGCTGCGGCTCTTTTGGATCTTCGGCTCGGTCACGCTGCTGAGCATGTTCGCCTGCCTCGGATGGTCGATCAAGATCATCTGGTTCGATGAGCAATCGATCTGGAAGGTGATCGAGCAGAACAGCATTTTTCGCACGTTGTGGATCGTCGGCGCGGGGGCCTCGCTGCTGACGCTCAGTTGGGAGTTTTTCCTGGACGTCTTCACGCTCAGCCCCAGGCGGCTGTGGGCCATCGCGCGGTTCAGCATCGTCGAGGCCATTCGCCGCAAGGTCCTGTGGGGCTTTGCCGGGCTGCTGCTGGTCTTCCTGTTCGGCTCCTGGTTTATCCAATCCGCCCGGCCGAGCACGCAATGGAGCACCTACGTCAACCTGGTCTACTTCATCATGAGCGCCCTGATGCTGCTGACGGCGAGCACGGTGGCCTGTTTCAGCATTCCCAACGACATCAAAAACCTCTCGATCCACACGGTCGTGACCAAGCCCGTGCAGAAATTCGAGATCGTGCTCGGACGCATCCTGGGATTGGTGCTCCTCATGACCGTGGTCATGGTGGTCGCCTCGCTGTTGAGTTTGCTCTACATCGTTCGCGGCGTGGACGACGCCGTGAGCCGGCAGGCCCAACGGGCGCGGGTGCCCCTGTTCGGCTCGCTGGTTTTTAAGGAGCTGTCCCCCACGGGCGAATGGATCACCAAGGACATGGGCATCTTCATCGGGCGGGAGTTCGATCTGCGGCAGTACATCCGCGGCGCGAGCAACCAGGAAGCCGTTTGGACCTTCGGCCTGGCGGGGTTGAAGCTGGATCCAAAGGCCCAGCGCGTCTTTGCGCGCCTGGCCAAGCGGGAGAACTTTGCCGTTGAATTCATGTTCGACATCTTCCGCACCAGCAAGGGGGGCGTCGAACAATACCGCGAAGGGGTCGACGTTCAACTGACCTTCATCAATCGCGCCAAATGGAACGACGCCCGCTACAGCGAATACCGCGAGGCGCGCGACCCGCAAACCGGCCTGCCCCTCACGCCCGCCCTGAAAGCCAAGGAGTTCGGCTATTACGAAGCGCCGCCGATCACGGTCGTCGACGAAAAGGCGGACCACGACCGCATTCTCGTGCCCGCCACCTTGCTCGAGGGCATCGAAGCGGGTTTCCTGGAAGTGCGCGTCGGGTGCCGCAGCCATTCGCAGTATCTGGGCTGTTACAAATACGACCTGTACATTCTCGACGATGAGGCCAACTTCTTCCTCAACTACATGAAAGGGGCGACGGGCATTTGGTTTTTCACCGTGCTCGTCATCGCTTTGGGCGTGGTCTTTAGCACCTATCTCAACGCCCCGGTCAGCTTGATGCTGGTCTGGCTCTTCATGATCCTGGGAACGGCGCCCTTGCGCTCCTTCATGGAGACGCTGATCAAGCCGTCCGATCCCGTGGAAAATCCCGGCGGCAACATCGCGGAATCCATGTGGCGCATGGCCAATCGCCAGGCCTTGACCACGCCCTTGGAGGATTCCCAGCGGACCACCTCGGTTATCCGGGGCATTGACGCCGTCTTTCAGAATTTTTTCAAGGCGGTCTACAACATCATCCCCGACTTGGGGCAATATCAGCGAACCATGTTCGTCGCCGAGGGCTTCAACATCCCCGGCGAGGAACTGCTGGCGAGCTTTTTGCTCATGCTTTTGTATTTGTTCCCGTATTTGCTACTCGGCTACTACTTGATCAACGTTAGGGAAATCGCGGCCTGAGCGAGCGGCTCGTTCAGGCCCATCGCGGCACGGGAGAAGCGGACATGTCTCATCCATCAGCACCCGCCAGCAAGCGGCCGCGCAAGCTCATTTACACGGGCTTGATCGTGGTTTGCTTTTTCTTGATGCTCGTGCAGCGCACCTGGGTCGAACACGAGGCCAAAGTCAATAATTTGCACACAGCCAGCACGGGCGACATCGATCTGGGCGGCTCCATCACGCGCTACATGCTGGTCAGCTTCCGCGGCCCGCTTACCTGCGGGTTATGGTGGGAAGCCGAGGAAGCGAAAATCCGCCACGACTTCGACAAAATGGAATTGGCCATCCGCGCCCTCACCAAGCTGCAGCCCCACTACAAAAAACCGTGGCAATACCAGGCCTGGAATCTGGCTTACAACGTCGCCGTCGAGTTCGACAGCATCGCCGACAAATACTTCTTCGTCACCAAGGGCGTCCGCTGGCTCGTCGACGGCGAACGCATCAATCGCGCGCGGCTGTTTGACGCCACCACCGGCCAATACGTCACGGTCGGCGATCCCGACATGCGCGAGGACATCGGCACCTACACCAACAACAAGATGTCCATTTCCGATGAAGCGGAGATTTATCGCATCTTCCTGCAGATCGGCTGCATCCCCCCCGACCGCCGCGATCTGAACCGTTTGCGCAACGATCCGATGGAGCTTGAGAATTTCAAGTCGACGTATCCGCAGTTGGTGCGCCGCATCAAGGATTATCGCTTCGTGGCCGAGGGGTCGACGGAGCAGCTCGATCGCGAAGTGCTGGCCATGCTGGAGCGCTATGCCGACTTGCCGGGCCTCTATCCCACGCGCGCCGAGGCCAACCGCGGCCTGACGCGGCCGAGCAACGAATTTCCGGTCTGGCCCGAGGAGGATGGGCGGTCGATGCGCCCCGCCAACCCCGCAGCGGAGGAGAATCAGGACAGCTACGAAGTCTCCCGAACCTGGTTCGAGTTCAGCACCGAGCCCATGCCCCCGCCGCAACAGGAATGGCTCGCGAACAAGATGACCCGCGCCGCTCATCTGTACCGCATGAACACCAACAAGAACGAACTGATCTTCCGCGCCAACGCCGCGCGGGCCAAAAGCCATCAGGCCATGCAATTGGCCAAGGAAGGCTGGGGGAGCCGCTCCCAGGCCAGTTGGCAGCAGGCCTTTGACAAGTGGATCAAGTTTGGCACGCAAAACGGCCTCGAAATCACGCAGGAAGAACTGCGCGAATTGGCCCTGAAGGCGCAGCTTTATGAAACCCGCTTCTACGACCTCAAGGAACAAATGCTGCCCCCGCCGGATTACTTGAAGGCCGATCCCGCGGAGTATCGCCAACTCTCCGAAAGCTACGCGGCATACCGGAAACTGCAAATGATGCACCGCATGCGGTCGACCCCCAACTATGACCATTGGCGCACGGTCTCGGAAATCGGCCGCACGGATGACCATCGGGAAGCCCGGCAGATCTGGTACGATGGCACCCGCCGGCGCTCGGACCCCTTCCGGGCCGTTGAACTGTTCAACCAAAGCGTGGTGTATTGGCGGAAACTGTTGGCCAAGGGGCAGCCGATTCCCCTGCCGCACGACGTCACCACCCGCTTGACGACGATGTTTCTGCCTGGCGTGCCCGCCGTGCTCAGCCTGGGAACCTTGGAATTACCGGGGAACTCCCACTATGGCAACCAGCCTCAGGTGCAAGATGAGCTAGTCAATTTGAACGATGATTACATGCTGATCTACGCGCGCTACGTGGGCGGCGACGTCGTTCGGCAATTGAATCAGACCTATTACGCGGAATGCATCATGGCCGGTTTAGGGGCTGCCCCGCAAGCAGGTTCGCTATTCACGTCCATCGTCCATCTGCAATTGAATCCCGTCACGATTGAAATGGCCGAGGATGCGATTCAGCTTTCCCGGGGGCCGTTTGATCCCTTCATCTCGGAAACCGTCCGGGAAATGCGTTCGGGGCGGGATCGCTTGCGGCGAGGTTCATCCTGGGCCCCGGTTCCTTTAGGAACGGCCGAGGACGCCGGCGCGGGGAGTGGAACCAAGCAAGTGCCGCCGCCGTCGTTCTAAACGGTTGAGTCCATCGGACAGTCGACTTGAGATCGGATAAGAAACATCAAGGTCCTGGCTCTGAATGGGCGAGGACCTTTTTCTTGGATCCGATGGAAGTCGTCGGCTCAAAATCGGCAGGCCAATCCCCTTGCCACAGCGGAGGCTTCGTTTCTGGCGGCGATGAGTTGATAACGAAAGGGCATGACGAAGCGGACGGTTAGGAGCCAAGCTTGTCCTGAAGGAGATTCTCCAAGGACTGCCGGTTTTCAGGTGTCAGCCCCTCGCCCTTCCACAAGATGCGTCCCTGATCGTCGACCAGAATGAGGGTTGGGTAGCGGCGAACGTCCGCCAGGCGGAGCAGCGGGCAATGATCGCCTTGGCCCAGGAGCATGGGATAGCGTACTCCCGAGCGCTGCGCCACGAAGGCAACGCGCTGGGATTTGCTGGAAAAGGAGCCATCCTCATAGGCCACGCCGATCATTTTCAGTCCCTTGGGACCGTAGGTTTGATCCAGTTGCGCCAGTTCGGGCAAGGAGCGTGTGCACGCGGCGCACCAGGTGCCCCAGATATCCACCAACATCAGCGACCCGCCGTGCTGCTGCAGGGTCGTCGTTTTCCCTTCCAAATCCAGCAGCGGACAATCGAGGATCGAGCGGATATCCCTGGAGGTTTCATTGGGCACGCTAGATTCCGATGCCGCATTGGGGAAGGGCACCGGTCCCGGCATGGACGGTCCGGGGATGCTGGCCTTGGGCGGCTGGTGGCGGATGGCCAAATCATCCTGAGCGGTCTGATCGAGCCTGAGGGGAACCGACGGCTCCGGGGCGTCCTGCAGACGATCCGGCTTGCCGAGCCGAGGCGGCTGAGAGCCGCTTCCCTGAGAAGGCGTCGGGACCGGTCCGAGCCGCGGGCCGCGATCCGGCTCATAGGTGTAGGAATCGTTGCCGGTGGAAGATGGAGCGGGCTGCTTCGGATGGCGATCGCGGGCCAGCCGTGATGGTTCATCGGTGAGCTTGATGACGACGACGACGTTGGGAGGTTGAGCGATGGCCACGCCGCTGATGGGTTCCTCATGCTCGCGGGTTTGGGCTTCCAGTTTGTAGCTTTGCCCGGGTTGCAGACCCTGGATGAGGAAGTAGCCGCGCTCATCCGCCACGATCTGCTTGGGTGCATCGCTGGCAGGGCCGCCGACGGGAGTGACGTGGATAATCGCCCCCGGCCGCCGATGATTGAAGCCGTCCAGGACCTGGCCGGCAAGAACCCCGTTGGCGGGGCCGCGGTCTCCGCCCCGGCCCACCAACGAGCCCCCGGTTTCATTCTGCGGTTTGACGGGGTCGTTTGTGCCTCGGCTCGCCAACCCGCCTTGAGCGGGCGGTCTGGAGGGATGCAGCGCGCAGCCCGCGCTCCCCATGACGATCAGACCCAAGACCATGCAACAGCCGCGCACGATGGATGCCCTCAATGAGGATTACTAGCATCGCCATCCGTCTCGATGGATTTTCCCCTTGCTCAACTCTGGGTGTTAAAGCCTCCGCAGGCAAACGAATCTGCCGGCATGGCCCGGGATCGGGTTCAGCCGTCATCGGCAACCTGGGAAAAGGCTGTAAACTCCCCCGGAAAAGCTTGCCATCGGCGCAAGGGTTGCGGGTTTCAGCGGTTGGTGGACGGCGTTCTGCGGCGCGGGAAATAGCAAATGATTCCACCATTGCCTAGTCCGAATGACCCAATCACGGATCGAAGGAGCGGATCAGGTTGACAAACAAAGTCAAATGAAAATGGGTGTCCATGGGATCGGTTGAACGGCCGTCCCTGGTCAAACGGGGAAATCGGGATAAGCTAGGCGGCTGGCCACTCTGTCTTACACAAAGGATTCAATTCCTGTATGTTCTCTGGCACGAAGCGGCCGATTCAAGTTCTCGTTGTTGGCAGTGTCCTTTTCACCTTCATCTCCTACTGGCGCACCGCCGCCATCGTTCTCTGCGATCTGGCGAGCACCATCTACTACATCGGCGGGATCGTCGAGCAAGCCATCGGACCCGCGGCACCTTGGTTTATCGCGGCGGTCATGGCCTTCAGTTATGCCGTTCGTTCGGTGTACCTCGAAAGCTGCTCCTTGTTCGTCCGGGGCGGCGTTTACCGCGTGGTCAAGGCGGCCATGGGCGGCGGCATGGGGAAGTTGGCCGTCTCGGCCTTGATGTTCGATTACATTTTGACGGGGCCGATCAGCTCCGTCTCGGCTGGCCAGTATCTGGTCGGTCTGATCCTCGAATTCCTTGAAGGCTATGGTTATATCTCCTTGGATAAAGGAACCCGGGACCTCGTCAAATCGTGGGGTTCGGTGGCTTGCGCCGTCTTGATCGTGATCTACTTCTGGCGGTTGAATGTCCGCGGGGTGCATGAATCCAGCGATAAAGCCCTCAAGATCATGATCGCCACGTCGCTCATGGCGGCCATCATGATCATTTGGTGTGCCTTGACGATCGCCATGGAGGGCGCCCGGAATCCGCTTCCCTCCTGGGAACCCAACTTTCACCCCAAAATGAACTATGACGTCGGCAAAGTCGAAGACCCGCTGGGCTTCATTTCAAACACGTCCATGGGGCAGCAACTCCGGGCGGGCGTGCCCGATTGGTTGACCTGGGTTGGTCTGGCCGGGCTGCTGATCGCCTTCGGCCATTCCATTCTGGCCATGAGCGGCGAGGAGACGCTGGCCCAGGTCTACCGCGAAGTCGAAGCCCCCAAGATGCCCAATTTCAAAAAGGCGGCGCTGATCGTTTTTTTCTTCAGCTTCATCGTCACCCCCACCATTTGCTTCCTGTCCATCCTGCTCATCCCCGACGACAAGCGCATGCCGCTGTATTCAGGAAACCTGATCGGCGGCCTGGCCATGCACGTCATGGGGCCGCTCTGGGCCAGGCTGCTGCTCAATACGTTTGTGGTGGTCATCGGCGCCTTGATCCTGTCCGGCGCGGTCAACACGGCCGTCATCGGTTCGAACGGCGTTTTAAATCGCGTGGCGGAAGACGGGGTGATTCCCAGTTGGTTCCAGAAGCCGCACCCCAAGTTCGGCACGTCCTACCGCATCTTGGGCGTCATCGCCACGCTGCAGATCATCACCATCTTGCTCAGCCGAGGGGACGTGATCACGCTGGGCGAGGCGTATGCTTTTGGCGTGGTCTGGAGTTTCACCCTCAAGGCCATGGCGATGCTGGTGCTGCGCTTCCGCGATCACTCGCCTCGCGAAGCGAAAGTGCCCCTCAATGTGCCGCTGGGGAACGGCTATGAATTGCCGATTGGGCTGGGCCTCATTTTCCTGGTGCTTCTGGCCACGGCCGTGATGAATCTGCTCACGAAGGAGACGGCCACCATTTGGGGCATCTCCTTTACGTGCGTTTTCATGACCGTGTTTACCGTGTCTGATTTCGTCAACCGCCAACGGGCCGCTCAGCAAGGGCATATGGATCAATTCAACAAGGAAACGCCGGCAGCGGTCACGCCGGCCGCCCTGGGCATCACGAAGCCGTACCGCAAGCTGGTGGCGATTCGCTCGCCAAACAATCTGCACATGCTGGAAAAGGCCTTGGAGGAGGTGGACCCGGAAACGACCGATCTGGTGGTCATGACCGCCAAGGTCACCAAACCGGATGAGACCATCGCCTCGACCCTGGACCTGGGGCACTACGAGCAAGAGCTGATGACGGCCGTGGTCAATCGGGCCGAAAAGGCGGGCAAGCACGTCATCCCCGTGATCTTCCCCACGAACAATCCCTTGTTCGCGATCTTGACGATTGCCCGCGAATTGGGGGCCCAGGAGTTGATCATGGGCGCTTCCAACAAATTCACGGCCGAGGTGCAACTCGACCAGGTCGCCTTCTATTGGATGAGCCTTCACGGCGAACCGCAACCGCTCGCCGTCCGCATCATCGGCCGGAATTGGGACACTCATTTGGACCTGGCGGGGGGCAGCCCGATTCCCACGATCCGCGAACGCAAGGCGCGATCCGTGGACGACCTGCGGGCGGCAGGGATCGGCGTGCGCAAGGTGCTCTTTCTGCACGATGGCAAGCAAGCCACCAGCGATTTGTTCGAAGCCGTGCTGACCATGCTCGATGAGTCGATTCCGCTGGGCGTGGCCTTGATCAGGAATCCCCGGCAGCCCATGGAGGTGTTGCCAGGGCTCGACGTCGAGCGGGCTGAGCAATTAAAGCGCGAAGTGAAAGAGCACGTCGTGGAGGAGGACGCGGCCGAGGAACTGCTGGAGTTGGTCAAGAAGGAAGGGTATGATTTACTCATTATTCCGCGCGTCAGCGATTTGGCGCCGGATAAAATAAGCGAGCGAACGGAAGAGCTGTTCCGGTCGGCTCCATGCCGGGTTTTCCTGGCGGCGCCGCCAGTCATTCCTCGCGAAGTGGAGGAAGAGGGGCCGCGGCGATCGGATGATCCGCACAACTATCGCTAAGCGGAGGTTGCCATCATGAACCCGCTCCGAACGATTCTGTGGACTACGTTGGCCATCTTCGGGACTTGCTGCTGGCTTGTGTCTGGCGCCGCGGCGCAAGAACGAACTCCTGTAAACGATAAGGCGATCCGTCTGGAGCTGTTGCCGCCGGAGGAAGGGCAGCGTCTCGGGCAGAATGGTTACCAGCTCTATCTCAATCGCTTGGCCGCGGAAACGTTGCGGGATATCCTGCACGACAATGTCAACGAGCGCGAGATTGCCAAGGCCTTCGCCGACCGCAGCGACGACCTCAAGGTCAAAGTCCTGGCCCACGTCGTGGCGGCGCGGGTGACCTTGTTCAAAAAGGAGCTGGCGGATAAAATCGGTCCGGGCGGCGTCCTGATCACGGTCAAGGGGCCGAAGCCGCAGGACCTCCTGAAGAAAGACCAGACGCAAGAGGATCGGAACCGGGCCGATCGCCGGGATGCCTTGATCCAAACGGTCTTGCCCCGCAAGCTTCGGCCCTTGCAAAACGTCATCAACACCGTGCCGACGCACGTCACCGTCGAGCCGAGGGAGGCGGACGGCGGTGAGTTGCGGGAGCGATCCGGCTTGCTCCAGCGCTTACTGCGGTCGCGCAGCCGCTGATCCACGATGGCGTGCGGCAAGGCTTCCTGTCCAGGCCGCACGGTTCGTCCCAAAAGCCCCGTTCGCCGAGCTTTTTTGAAACTATTGCCTAAGTCAAGAAGTAGGGATAGGATAGCACGACTCTAGGTCGGCTGGTGGCAAGTCTTTGCTTCCACCCGTGAACTGATTTCCCCCCATTCACCGCATTTGAGGAGTTGTAGTACATGCATCGGCTTACCTCCGCCGCTTGGAAACGCCTGGTCTTGGGCTGTATGGTTTTAGGCTTGGCTGCATCGACCTTGCAGGCGGCGCCGCCTCCCCAGCAGTTGATCCCCGACAACACCGAAATCCTCATTCATTTCAACATCAAGTCCTTCATGGAATCCCCTCTGGCCAAGAAGGGATTGAACGACCTCTTCAAGAAGATGATCGACGAAAATCAGCAGTTCAAGGACGTCATCAAATCCATGGGCTTCGACCCGCTGAAGGACCTGACGTCCGTGACCGTGGCCATGGGCAACTTCAAGATCGACATGGCCGGCGGCCCGCCCCAGCCCGACGTGGAAGCGTTGATCCTTTTGAAGGGCAAGTTTGACGTCGCTAAATTGGACACGGGCCTCAAGACGCTGATCAGCGCCGGCGGGCAAGACAAGGTGTCCATCAGCGAGTGGGCGGGCAAAACGGTGTATGAGCTGAAGGAAGGCAATAAGCCGATGTTCGCTTGCTTCCTCGACAACGAAACCATGGCCGCCAGCGATCGCAAGGAAGAGCTGCAGCACGTTCTCGACCGCATGGGCGGCAAGAAGTCCACCAAGCTGTCCAAAGAATTCACCACGATGCTGGAGAAGGCCGATCAGAAGCGCACGGGCTACATGGCCATGCTCATGCCGGGCAGCGTCAAGGACCTGTCCACCGCCATGCCGAACGGCGAGATCGTGGAAAAGATCGAAGGCATCAACATCATCTTGGACGTCAAGGAAAACATCATCATCGACATCAATGCCTTCACCACCGACGATGCCGCCGCCAAGCAGTTTGAAACGATGCTCAATCAGGCCAAGGATTTCCTGGGTATCATGGCCCTCAACGCCCCCGACGCCGAAGACAGCAAGGACATCGGCGACATGATCTCCGGCATGCGGATTTCCGCCAACAACAAGCTGGTCTCCGTGAAGCTGGAAATCAAGGGCACGTTGATCGAGCGCGCGATCAAGAAAGCCCAGGAACGCTAAACGGCCCGGCTGGCTTTGATCGAATCCCCAAAAACAACGAACGGCCCCACCTCGGGGCCGTTTTTTAATGGCTCAACTCAGGGCACTTTTCCCTGGCGGTTCATTCCCATCGCGAGGTTTGCTAGGAAAATCATGGCGGCGGAAGGCGGGGTTCGCGCCGCCTCGTGCCCAGCGTTTCCTCGAAGCGCTTGAGCCGCGGGGGCAATTCCTTCTTTTGGCTGATCTTCTCCAGGGAATCTTGGACTAATTGATTCAACTCAGCATGCAGCCGGCACATGGCCACGACGCCGATGGGTCGATTAAAGTCCAGCGGTTGATCATCCTGCAGGGCCTTAAGGAACCAGTCTATCGCCTTGTCCGGTTGGTTCTGATAGGCGGCGATGATCCCATGGCTCAGCATCCCGAGGGTTCGATAGGTGGGCAGGGCACTGTTCGTCAAATCCTCGGCCAGCTCCGTGGCTTTGGCGAAGTGGGGCGGATCGCTCAGGAAATAATGCAGCAAATCGGCCCGCACCCGGACGCCGCTGGCGATGTTCCGCGGCGGCTGCGGCGGGGTTTTCGTCAAATCCACCTTCTCCCGCAAGTCGCGTTCGTAGCGATCGGGTTCCGAGCCGCGCGGCTTGCGGGGGGGGCGCTGAACAGGTCCGGGTGGCGTAGCCATGGGGGACGGTGGAGTGGACTGGGTGGTCTGAGACGCGACGGATGGCGTGGTGTGCAGCGGACTGGTGGCGATGCTTGGAATCCCATTTTTGAGATATTGGCCAGCGAAGGCGCCAAAGCAAATCGCCAGGATCAAGGAGGCCAAGACCGCCCAGGGCAGCCAGGTCCGTGAAAAGCGGCGCGTTTGGACATAGGGCAGAGTTTCATCCAGGGGAGCGACTTCGACCTTGGGTGCCACGGTTGGGGCGGCCAACTTGGTGGAGCTGTTCATCCCGGCCAGGTTCAAGCCCGTGTTGGAGCTGCCGCTGCCCAAGATCAGCTCGGTCAGTTTCTTCAGATCGCGCAGGGCTTCCCGGGCGGTTTGATACCGATCGCTGGGGTCCTTGGCCATGAGCCTCTGAACGAACAGGCACAGGTCGTTGGGCAGATCGGGCCGCAGCGTCTTGATTGGCGTGGGGTCCTCTTGAACGTGCTTGATCCCCACTGCCATGGCCGAATCGCCAGTGAAGGGCGGCTGGCCGGTTAACAGGTGATAGCACGTCGCTCCGAAGGAGTATAAATCCGTCCGCGGGTCCAGCGGCTGGCCCATGACCTGCTCGGGGCTCATGTACAAAGGCGTGCCCATGGCCGTGCCGGTCTGCGTGAGGCTGAGGCCCTGGGCCTGGCCGATGATGCGGGACAAGCCAAAATCCGTCACCTTGACCTCGACCTTGCGGGTCATCAGGATGTTTTCGGGCTTGATGTCGCGGTGGATGACGCCCACCTCGGCGGCGCGCGTCAGCGCGGCGGCCACCTGCTTCATGATCGATAGGGCGATAGGAACGTCCGGCGGGCCTTTCCTTTGCAGGAAATCCTTGAGCGTCCAACCATCGACGAACTCCAGCGCCATGTAGAGCAAGCCCTGCTGCTCCCCCACGGCATAGACCTGAACGATGTTGGGATGATTGAGCTGGGCCACGGCCTTGGCTTCGGTCTCGAAACGGCGGCGCGAGATTTCATCCGTGGACAGTTCATTGCGGAGCAGCTTGACCGCCACCCGGCGCTTAAGGGAAAGCTGCTCGGCCAAATAGACCTGCCCCATCCCGCCCTCGCCCAGGCGGCGGAGCAGTTTGAAATCGTTCGACAGCGTCAGGCCCGAATAATTCGTCGGCTTGCCTTCCGCAGAAGGGGCGGCAGGCTCTGCGGCTGCCGGCTCCGGTTTGGCGGCGGCCCCGGCTTGAATGTCATCGGGATTGAGTTTTGAGGTCATGCGGCTGCCTATGGCGACGCGAACGGGACGGATTCAAGTCATTCCACGCTTGGCGGGGTTGAATTCTGCCCCGCTCCTCCCGGCCATGCTGCTATCCTATCCGCAAACCCCATACCGTCGCAAGGGGTTCGTTGACGGGCCAGCGTTGAAACTTTCTCCCACTGCAACCTTCGACGTATCCCCCGGGCAAAATACTCCCCCGCCCGGCCGAAAGAGTCAGCCCGCGCCGGCCAGGAGACGTTCAGATGGTTTCTCGAGGATGCCTATTTAAAAGGCGGTCCGCGCATCTTTTCCCCGAGGATCGGCCGTTTCCGTGGAAATATCTCTGGCTCGGCCTGGTCGCGGCGGTGGTGGCGATCAGCGCCGGCTTGATCCTCTGGTGCAAACGCCAGCAAACCCTGACCCCGGCATAAACGGTGGTTGTCATGGGCATGAAAAAGCCCGAACCGCCTGGCGCAGGTTCGGGCTGATTGGTGATCCGAACTGACCGCCATCGAGCATGTTGCTCGTCTAACCTTACGAGCCGCGTTCGGTGGCCTTGCGCGGTTTCGGCTGCGGGCGATCCTGCCAGGCTTTCACCTCCGCCTGCAGCACTTCGACGGCCTTCTCCAGTTGAATGTCCTTGCCCTTGGGCATCTGTTCCGGCTCGGGCCAGAGCACGTGATGCGGGACGGCGCCGTTCAGTTCCATGTCCTCGCCGTCGTTGATCAGATACCAGCCGCGGAAAGGCAAGCGAATGAAGCCGACGTCCATGATGACGGTGCCGCCGGTGCTGATGACGCCGCCGGCGGTGGGCACGCCCACGAGCTGGCCGCGCTTGAGCGTCTTGACGGCGTGGCTGAAGATCTCCGCGTTGCTGAAGCTGTTTTGATTGCAGAGGACGACGATGGGCTTGTTCCAGGAGGCGTAAATTTTGCGGTCCTGGGGATAGCCGGGCGTGGCGCCGCCGCGGGGGATGGTCAGGGCATGGACGGGCTGGGTCAGGGCGGTGAGCAGATGGTCGGCCGTGGAGCCGCCGCCGTTTTCACGGACGTCGATGATCAGGCCGTCCTTGTCGTGGCCGATCTTGAACAGTTCGTCCTGAAACTTGAAGAAGGTGTCCATGCTCATGGCGGAGATGTGGAGGTAGCCGAGCTTGCCGCCGGAGAGCCGATCCGCCATTTCCTGATTGTCTTTGAGCCACTTGCGATAGAGCAGGTTGCGGGCCGCGGCGTAGCTGATGGGTCGGATCGTGACGGTGCGTTCCTTGTCGTCGCTGCCTTTGACCGTGAGGACGACGTCGCGGGCCAGGTTGCCGTTGAGAACCTGGGTCAAGTCCATCGTCGGCTGGACAGCGGTGCCATCGATCTTGAGGATGACCTCTCCTGCCGCGAGCTTGCTCTTCTCCTGATCCGCGGGGCCTTCCGGGAGCACGTCGCGGATTTTCAAGCCCGGCCCCTCGAAGGAAGGATCGAAGCGGACGCCCAGGTGGGCGGTGGTTTCCACCCACTGGCCGGTGGCCGGTTCCGGCTCGACGGCTGGAGTGGGTCGGCGCGGCACTCCGCCCGTGATGGAGAAGCCGAGGTGCGAGCCGTTCAGTTCGCCGAGCATCATGTTGACGACGACGGCCAGGGAATCAGCATCGGGGACGCGGCCGGCCATGGTGCGATACTTGGCGCGGATGGCGTTCCAGTCGTTGTTGCCCAGGCGTTCGTCGTAAAAGTTATCCCGCATGGTCTGCCAGGCGAGGTCGAAGACCGCCAGATACTTGGCAGGCAGGTCCTCGGTTTGCAGGCAGGTGAAGCGCAAGGTCGTGGCCGTGGCGGCGCCGGGACCGCGGGCCATCAAGGTTGTGGGCAGCCCGGCGCTGTGGCCGACGATCTGGTTGCCGATCTTCAGCCAAACAGGCTGGCTGACCACGGTTTCGCTGTACAGCTTGGCCTTCGGATCATCGGGCAGGTCGATGGTGTAAAGACCGCGCTTGCCATCGATCGTCGCCGTGAAGGCCAGTTTCTTGGAATCCGGCGACCAGAACAGACCGCTTTCGGAGACCTGCGGCGTGGGCAGGCGGCGGACGCGTTCATGGAGCCGATCGAAGTTGATAACCACCGGGGGAACGGCGGGCTTGGCGGGCGGCTTGGCTGCTTCGCCTTCCTTGCCCTTTTCAGCTTCCTGCCCCGCGGGCGGCGGCGGTTGGGGCGGATCGTCGATCAGGGGATCGAATCTGTCCGAGGGTCGGCGGCGGCGCGGCGCGCCGGGGTCGGTGGACGGTTCGGGGCTGGTGCCAACGGGTCCGGCACGGGTCGGGTCGGGCGGCATGGGGCCTTTTTTCATCTTCTCCAAGGCCTTTTCTATCGTCCGATCTCGGGTGCTCTTCTCATCGTCCTCGGGATTGAGCCAGACGTAGAAGATATCTGTTTCCCGCAGATCGCGGTTGCCGATGAAGGCAATCATCTTGCCGTTGGGGGACCAGACGGGGTTGCCGTCGTTGAACGGATTCCGCGACAGGTTGAACGGCGGCCGGGAATCATCGATCGGCCGAATCCAGATGTCGCGGTTGAAGTCGTGGTCGTCGATGGCATAGACGAGCCACTTGCCGTCGGGGGACCAATCGTAATCGCAGCGGCTCCAGGAGGAGAACAGCTTCTTGGGAGCATCGCCCTTGGCTTCCTGGATGTAAAGATCGCCGCGCCCCTTGATGAAGGCGAACCGCGACCCTTCGGGGCTCCATTTCAGGTTGGATTCGATCTCTTCATCGTTGGTGACCTGAGCGAGTTCGAACTGATCATTCTGCCACCAGTAGCGCTTGCCGTCCTTCCTGGCGGCTTTCCACAGGTCGCATTGTCCCTTCATCTGGCTGACGAACATGATCGCGTCGCCGTCGGGCGTGAAGACGGGGTCGCGCTCTTCCTCGGGCGTGTTGGTCACCGGTTTGGGTTCGCGGAGTTCGGTGTCCATGACCCACAGGTCGCCCCCGGCAATGAAGGCCACTTCGAGGCCGTCCTTGGAGAAGGCGACCTGCGTGGCCGCTTGCAAGGTGCGGCGGTTGATCTTTTCCGCCGCGGTGTCCTCGGCGTGATAGATGTCGATCTTGCGCGGCGGATTCCCGAGCATCGGCCGAAATTCATAGAAATCGAAGCGATGGCGAAAGACCATCGTCGAACCATCGCGGGACAGACAGGGGAAGACGACGGCGTCGTCGGGCATTTGGGTGAGCGGGCGCTCCTGCTTCTTTTCCAAGTCGTATTCGATGAGGTTTTGATTTTTGACGGAACCGCCGACGTAGTAAATGGCCTTGCCATCGGGCCGCCAGAGGGGCCAGCGGCAGTCGAAATCCTTGCGGAGGAGGGGTTGGAAGACATGGTCCTTCAGATCGAAAATCCACACCTGCGCGGCCTGGGAGCCGTGGTATCCTTTCCGCCACCACTGATGCCCTTCGCGGGTGAAGAGGAGTTTGCTGCCGTCGAGGGAGAGCTGGCCGTTGGTGCCATAATCATCGAACAAGGGCGTTTCGTTCTTCCGCTCCTTGGCGGAGATGAGGAAGAAACGCTCGGCGTGCCGCCAGTAATGGTCGCGCGACCCGGAGGCGACGAGCTGCTGGCCGTCGGGATGCCAGCCGTGGAGCGTGTAGCCGCTGGTGTGGAAGGTGACCTGCCGGGGGAGTTGGCTGCCGTCGGCGGGGAGGATGAAAATTTGATTGCTGCCCGTGCGATCGCTGATGAAGGCGATTTCCTTGCCGTCGGGAGAAAACTTGGGCTGCACGTCCTTCTTGGGATGCTGGGTCAAGCGCCGCGCCAAGCCGCCATCGGTGGGCACGATCCAGATGTCCCCGGCGTAATCAAAGGCCAGGGTTTTCCCATCCGGGGACAGGGCGGGGTTGTTGGCCAGGAGAATCGACTCTCGGCCTTGACCGCAGATGGGCAGGGTCAACGACAATAGACAGAACCAGGCGAGTAGGGATTTCAAGGTAGTCTCCCATCGAGGATGGCATGGACGGCACAGGTAGGAATACTTGGTTTTTATTGTGAACTTTCGGCCTAGCCCGAGCAAGCAAAAAGGGGCTTGGCCAGGCGGGGATTTTCCATGGCCGTCCCGCGGGGCCACGCGATCGGCAAGGCTTCACAGCCACCGCTGTTTGAGGGGCATGGTCAACCCGCTCATGCGCTGCCGCTCATCGTTGCCGATCATCCACGGAACGTTTACCCCCACGCATGTTGAAGGGGCAGTTTCAATAGACCCAGTCGAAACGCCGCGAACAACGTCGCCGCCACGAGGTCAGCGGTGCTCCCGGGGTTGCGGCGATGGCCATCCGCGCGAAGCCAGGCATCGAACCGCTCGAAGAGCCGCCGGCTGCGCGAGCTTCCCGGCCAGCCGGCCTCGAGGATGGTTCGCGCTTGCCGCTGCGTCTGTTGGCTCAATGCCGGGCCTAACTTCCGCTGAATGAGGCTGTCCCCCAACTTGGCCAGATAAGCCAAATGCAAGGTCACGATGGCGGAGGACAACGGTTCCCGCTTGAGTGATAACTTCAACTGCTTCAGTCCAAACCCCAAGACGTCGTGAAAGCCATTGGCATATTGCCTGGCGACGAGGTCGCGCCGGCAGGCCAGCTTCATCACGGCGCGCAAGGGCAGGGTGGGCGTTTGCTGCACGTCTTGACGCGGCGCCTGGCCCATGCCCGCAGGGGCGGCCAAACGTATGGCCTCGTAAACCGCTTCGGCATCGGCGACGGTCGCACGCTCGAGGATCAGCCCCAGGGCTTGCCGGTATTGGGTCGGCGAACCGAGCGCGGTTGCGGGGACTTGGGCGAGCGGCGCCAGGAGCAAGACGATCCCCAAGTTTACATTGGTGGCGGCGACCTGCCGCGTCGCCTGGATGGATTGCAGGACAAGCTGCCCCAAGGAAAGCTCCGGCGCTCGGTCAAACACCGGTCCGATGGCCGCGGCGGCCAGGGCGAAATCGAGCCAATCGAGGTCGGCGAAGGCTTGGGTGGGATGCACGTTGCCTGCCTTGGGGGCTTGCACTTCCAAAAGACAGGCACAAGCGGCCCATGAACCCAAGGACAGGGGCGACGGCGGGGACAACATGGAATCCTTTGCCGAGGGTAGGGTTTATGACGGATGCGTTCACGAAAACGAAGTCCACAAAATCATTGTAAGTCGTGAAGGCGTTGTTTAAACTGGATGAAAGTCGCGATTCTCTCATTGTCCAAGTTCTCTCTCAGCGGTGAAGGGGGACCTGCCATGGCAGCGTCCAAGTTTGCGTGTCCGGCCTGCAAAGTCGTTTTGCAATTGCAGCAAGTGCCTGCCCCCAATACTCGAATCAAATGCCCGAAATGCAAGAGCGTTTTTGTGGTCAAGGGCGTCACCCCGACGGCCCCCGTGATGCAAGCACATCCCGCGCCAGCCGCGGCAGCAGCGGGGAGCTATGCCGTGGGCGGCTCTTCCGCGCAAATGGCCAGGCCGCACGTTCAACCCGGAGCACGCGGCTCCTCGGCGCAAATGCGTTCGCCGTCGCGTCCCGCCGCGCCCCCCGTGGGATCGTCGGCCAAGCATCGCGCGCCCGCCGTGCCCATACCGCCGCACGCCGCGCGGCCCACCATCACCGAAGCCGAGGATGAAGCATATGACGACGAATACGATGATCGTCCGCAGCGGCCGCGCAAGAAGACCAAGCCCCCGGTCAACATGGGCATGATGCTTGGCATCCTGGGCGGCGTGGTCATGCTCATCATCGTCATCGTCCTGGTCGTGATCTTCATGAACATGGGCGATGGCAAGAGTCGCGGGCCATCCAATTTGACGGATTTGAAGGAACTTGAAGAGCGCCGCAAGCAGATGGACCCCAACTTCAAGGGGCACGACAGCACCGCTCCCGCCAATCGAAACTAGCCCGGCGCCGACTCGGCAAAACGCAGCCTCGACTTTCCCCCGAAAGGAGTTGAGGCTTTTCTTTTGCCCATGCCGGTGCAACATGGAACCTGGACCGGAAGCAACCCTGGACCCCGGATCGCCTTGCCAGATCATGCCAAGCAGGCAGAAAATGAGATGGATTAAGGCATGCATCGGGCTTGACCCATCTTTCCCCTCAAGTTAAGATTCGGCCCGACAACCAGATGGCGCGGCCTGGATCAGGCCTTTTGCTCGTGGTCCTGTGCCGCCCTGGCCCGGAGAATAGGGAAGTTCCCGGAAGCATGGCACCATCGTCGTTCCGCACAAAACGAACCAAACGCACGGCCCTTCACCGGCTCAGTCGGCAGCGTGCGCCAAGGCGGCCGCAGATGATCACCCTCAAGGCCTATGCCAAGGTCAATCTTTTCCTGGAAATCCATGGTCCCAGGCCCGACGGTTTCCACGAAATTGAAACCTGCATGGTGCCGATCGATCTGGCCGACGTCATTCATTTCTGGCCCGATGAAGCGGTCTCGCTGACCTGCGATCACGCGGACGTCCCGACGGACGAAAGCAACCTCATTCTGCGCGCCGTCCGGCTGATGCAAGAACACGCGGGTTATCGCGGCGGCGTGGGCGTTCGACTGGAAAAACGCATTCCCCTGGCCGCGGGTTTGGGGGGCGGCAGCAGCGACGCCGCTTTGACCCTTCGCGCTTTGAATGAAATCTGGCAACTCCATCTGCCGCACGTGGAACTGGTGCAACTGGCGGCCCGGCTGGGCAGCGATGTGCCCTTCTTTCTCTTCCATTCCGCGGCCTGGTGCACGGGCCGCGGCGAGCGGGTGGAACCGTTTGCTTTGGAGATTGAACTGCCCCTGGTGCTCGTCTGCCCGACGCAAGGGTGCGCGACGGCGGAAGTGTATCGCCGCTTGCCATGGCCGCAGCAGCCCCGCAGCTCCGCCGCCTTCCGGGCGGCCTGCGCCCGCGGAGATCGCGCCGCCATCGGGGCGGCCCTGTGGAATCGACTCGAAGAGCCGGCGGCCGAACTGCTGCCGAGCTTGCGCGGTCTGCGGCAATGGTTCGAACAACACGGAGCTGGCCTAGGCGTGCTGGGTCATCAACTCAGCGGCAGCGGCAGCACCTATTTTGCCCTCTGCGATCGGATGGAACAGGCCTGGCAATGTGCCGATGCCTTGCGTGCTGCGTTTGCGTTCGTCCCGGGTCAGGATGATCCGGGGCTGTCTCTCTTCGTGGTGGGTAACCGGCGGTCAAAAGGCGTGTGACCCCATGACCGGCCCCTGCCATGAGCCGACCAAGGGTCTGGCGGGATCCGCGAAGAGTTGCTCTCTCAGGGAAGTGGCTGATAACAAGGAGAACAGCCGTGGAGATCAGTGAAATCCGCATCAAGCTCATGGATGACATCAAAGACAGCCGCAACGAACGGCTCCTTGCCTTCTGCTCGGTGACGTTCAGCAATATGTTTGTCGTCCGCGACCTGAAGATCATCGAGGGCACCAAGGGGTGCTTTGTCGCCATGCCGAGCCGCAAGCTGACCGACCGCTGCGCCACGTGCGGCTGCAAGAATCATTTGCGGTCGCGCTTTTGCAATCACTGCGGCACCCGGCTCAACGAAGATCGGGCGCCCCGCGACGTGGAGGGGCGAGCCAAGCTGCACGCCGACGTGGCCCATCCGATCAACTCCGCGGCCCGCGAGTTCATCCAAGGGGCCATCCTGCGCAGCTATCAAGAAGAAGTGGAGCGCGCGAAAATGCCCGGCTACATCAGCCGCTATGACGAGATCGACGCCGGGGATTTCGACGAAAACTTCGACGCCCTCCCGAACGTGCCGGTGCGGGCCGCCGACGTGATCCGCAAGCACGCCGCTCACGAACCGCGCCCCTCGGCCAGCCCTCGGCAGTCGGTGCAGCAACCCGCGGCCCGCAACGACGCGCCGCCGCGCGGCTTCGGCGCGGGCGTGTTTGAATAATCCGAGTGAACCGGAACGGTCGCCGTTTCGACAAGCCAAACGCCAAGCCCCCGGGGGCAATCCCGGGGGCCGCATTTTTTAGCCAGCCTGGTTCAGCCATCCGTGCCCAGCGGGACGTCGGCAATGTCGCCGGGCCAAATTTTCTTCACGGCCACGACCACGTCGATGACCGCTTGCTTGCGCTCTTCCTTCCACACCGTTCGCATGCCCAGCCATTTCTTCTTCTTGACCTTTTCCTTCAGACTGCAGCGGACCATGAGCGTGAGCTGGTAGTAAAAAGTCCAATTGTCCCCCGTGCGTTTTCCCACCACGTTGGCTTGATACGCGCTGGGGGAAGCTTCCTCGATCTCGTCGACGCCCACGCCCAGGTGCATCATGTGTTGATGAACCCGTCCCGATTCGCGGATGGCGTCCCAGAAATAGGAGAGTTTGCCGAAGGTCAGCACGTGGGGGCATTGGTTGGAGAAGACGTCGTCTTCGGTGAGTTGCTCCAATCCCTGGCGAACGTGCTCTTGCACAAAGACGTTGCCTTGACCGACGGGAGTCGCCTGGGGCTGGATGTTGGTATGGGAGACGATGGTGTCCTTGGAATGGGGATCGTAGTTCACTTCAAATTTGCAGCCATGCATGCCCGCGGTCATGAAATAGTCGGCCTTTTTGCCCAGCTTCATGGAAAAGCGCGCATCTTCCTTCCAAGGCAGATAATACAAGGGAACCTTGTCCACGCCCGGCGTGAAATCGATCTGCGGACAGACCAGCCGCGGCCGGCTCCGGGGCGTGCCCTGAGCTTGGTTGATCACGTCGTACAATTCGAAATCGCAATACATCACCTGCGCGGCCAAGGTGCGCACCGCGTTGTTCCTGGAGGCCTGATGCGACGTTGCCAAGAGTTCCGCCAGACCCGTGCGGATCGGCACTTCCGTCTGGGTCATGGGGTTGAAGCGCCGTTCCGTCTCGACGTCCTGGACTTCAACCAGCATGGGTCGGCGATGCAGAAAATTGGTCAGGCCATTCGCTCCCGCGGTAAAGCGTTGATTCAATGCTCGCGACATCGGTGAAGATCCTTTGAGCAGCGGTTGGGGAAGCCAGGAGACACATGGGCATCAAAGCGTGTTTATCACATAAAGTTATAATGGGCTGCACGGCGACGCAAGAAAATCAGGTTCAAGAAAACCGCCGCGGCCGGCGCGGCGGCGCTGCTGCCGCTCGAAGAGGAGGGCAGCCGCATCATGGCGAGGCAGGGCCGGCGAGAACGTCGCGCATTAAGCCCGCGAGTTGATGCAACGCTTGTCCGCCATCGCCCGAGAAGCTCGAACCGTGCATGATGGCCAAGGTTTGGGGGTTCAAGGCCGCCAATTGCCGCAGGATGATCTCGGTTCGCGGCGTATAGGGGATGTAATTGGCCAGCGGACTGGCCTGCATGCGGCTCATCGCGGCGCGAACGCGATCCGATAAATCGGCCTCGGTCAGCGCTTCGACGTCGCCTTCCTGATGAAACAGGTCCGAGCAGAACAACGTTTTGGTTTTTTCTTCAAAGAGCAGGCCTGCGTCCCATCCGTGGGGCAATTGCGCCGTCGAACAAAAGCGGAACCGATGGCGCCCCGTGTCGAGGCGATCGCCATCCATCAAGCCGCGCGGCGGACGGATGGCAAAGTCATTGACGTTGACCGCAGCGGAAACGAAGCTGCAGACCGGTTCGGCATGGGGGGCCGCTTCGAGCCAAAGATTGAGCGCTCCACATTCATCCGACTCGAAATGGCTAAAAGCAATCCAGCGAATCCGGGCAGGATCGAGCAACGCGGCGACCGCTTCACGCAGCATGGGAAACGTGGCGCGATAACCCGTAGTGAACAGCAGGGGCTGATCGTCGCGGATCAGAAAGAAATTGAATTGCAGTTGAATGTCGCGGGCAAACATGGAGATGCGAAAGACATCGGGAGCGATTTCGTGCACGACGGGGGGATGGAAGGTGAACATGGGGCGGCCCTGAAGGGAAGGTGAAGAGGTGGGAGGAATGGAACCTATTCTGCTCCATCGCTGGACGGGGTTCAAGTCTTGATTCGGCAAATCGGAAAAACCGGCGCGGCTGTCGCCTGATCCAAAAACTGTTTTACCCTCGCGCCGTTGTCGCGATCCTTTGCCTTGCTCGCCATGAACCAAGGACTTGACATGACCCATGCGCCAACCCCGTCAACTTAGCCAAACACAAAATGGCCATCGAGCCAGTTAGCGCTGCGGCCCAGCTCAGGCCAGCCGCGTGCTGCTCGCCTTGTCCGATTATTCAAGGACGAAAAGGTTCGGCAAACCTAGGATATCCCCTGGCTCAACCACGCGCTCCACCCTCTCCACGATGGCATCATGAAACGCTATTTTCTCATCTTCGCCACCCTGAGCAGTGTGCTCTTGCTGACGGCTTTCTTCCTGGGCATCGGCGTCCTGAACGAACGGGCCCAGGGCATGGTGCCGCCGCAGTTGGATCAACCGCTCAAGGCAACCTGGTTCACCTGGCACATGATCATCGCCTTGGTGGCGGTGCTCTTCAACCTCTTCGTCCACTGCCTGGTGTTTACCTATCTGCTCGGGACGGGTAAATGGGTCAAGGAAGTCGCCGCGGCGTATTCCTTGCCGAGCGAGGGCTGGCCCAAAATGACGCGGCAATTCAAGGTGGAGATCAACCGCTATCTGCTCATGGCCATGGCCATGTCGATCCTGGCCGCGGTGACAGGGGCAGGCTCGCAAACCGACCCCCATGGCTGGTGGCCGATTGCGCATGCCCTCTTGGCCGTCATGGTGCTGTTTGTCAATGGCTGGGTTTTCTGGGTGGAATATCGGGTGATTCTGAAGAATGAGGTGGTTCTGGAAGAGGTCAAACGGGCGGCGGACAGCCTGCGCGGGTCGGCGGTGGAAGGTGAAGCATGAAGCCTGCCGGCATCACGCTGCGCTGGCTGCCCAGGCTTGCTTGAGTTGCTCGTATTCTTCGGGAGTATTCGCGCTGAGGTAGCTGAGTCGCTGCGGGTCCCTTGCTTCAATGTCATCGGGAGAGCAGACGCGGACCTGAACCGATTCGAGGAGGCGGGCCAGGCTCTGTTCATCCCGGGCGAGCAGGTCTTGCAGCGTTGGCAGAAGACGCGTGTGATAAGCCGCGGGCAGGGGATGCCAGCGCAGTTCATTCCACAGGACGCAAGCCCCGAAGCTAAGGCCGGAAGGGGCTTCATCCAATTGATCCATCAGCCATCGACCGAGGCGGGGTTGAAGCAAAGGCGCATCGACGCCGCAAAGAAGGATGCGGTCGGATTCCGGCGCGAGGTGGTTCATGCCGCGCGCCAGGGCCACGAGAGGGCCTTGGCCTGGAACTTCATCGCGGACAATCTGAACGGTTGGCGGCAAGGCTGGCAACGTTTGCGCCGGCCCGGCCACGACCATCACGTGATCGACGCATTGAGTCAAGCGATCGAGCAAAGTTTCCAGCATGGTCCGCGGTCCCAGCGGCAGCAACGCCTTGTCCTGACCCATGCGTTGACTGCGCCCGCCGCAAAGAATCATTCCGGTTCGCGACATCGTTGGCCTTTCAAAGGGAGGGTTTGAGAGGTCAGAAGCCAACCAAACGACGGAAAGTCGCTGATAAATTTTACTCCGGGCAATGAATTAAACCATTGGCATAGTTGTATCCTCGGAGAAACGAAAATCTTGCTAAATCACCGAGTAAAACACAAGAATCCCGTTTGACTTTAGAGAAGGGATGCCCCAACATTAACAAGATGGAATAGTGTGCGACTCGCCCCCGTTCCCTTCATGGAATGATGCTTCAACGGCCTATCATTTTCTTCGAGGCTCGTGGTGGAAGATTTCGACCCCATACTCCTGAAAGTCCTGCGCAGCCACCCGCTGCTCACGGAAGCGGATGCCTTGGCCTCGCGGCTTTGGTGGCAAGTCGAAGGTCGTCCGGGCGAATCGATTGTCGACTTCCTGATCCGGCAAAATGTGTTCGTGCCGGACGCGGTGAAGAATATGGAAATGCTTCGCAAGGGGTTGATCAACACCAACGACTTGGATCGGTTTTTCAACAACCTGGGGCATCATAAGCTGCGCGACTTTGCCCGCAAGAACGGCTTGATCGAGCGGATGAACATCGTGCCCCCGATCATGCCCCCCTCGGATGCGGCTGGCGCGGAGGCGCCGCCTACCGGATCGCGGATCAGCGAGATCAAGCAGTGGCTGGCGAATCGGACGCAAACCAGGCAGCAGCCGACCACCGATATCCGCCTGTCGCCACCGCCGGCGCCCGTGGCTTCGAGCACGCCGCCGAGCGCCCCCGTGAAAAAGGATGCGCGCTCCTCGGGCATCATCAAACCGCCGGCCTCCACTCCCGGCGCCGGTTCGCCGCCCACGCCCAGGAATCCATCCAGCGGCGTTTTGTCGCGCTCCTCGTCCGCCGTCGGTTCAGGACAGCGCCGCCCGCCTGAATCGGGCATGGACATGGGCAAATACCTGCTCATGGAGCAGATCGGCCACGGCGGCACCGCGGTCGTTTACCGGGCCTTGCATAAAACCCTGCAAATTCCGGTGGCGATCAAGTTTCTTAAATTCGATTGCAGCGACGCCCTGACCAGCGACGACGATCACACCATTTATCAGCAGCTTAAAAAAGAAGCCATGCTCCTAGGGATGTTCAATCATCCCAACATTGTTCGCGTCTTCGATTTCGAGGAAGCCAGCGATTATCCCTTCCTTGTTATGGAGTTCGTCGAGGGGTTGAGCTTGAGCGACGTGCTAGCTCACTGCGGCCGGTTGCGTCCCGATCGGGCCTCGCGCGTCATGTGCAAGGTGGCGGAGGGATTGGCTTCGGCGCGGAGCAAGACGGGATTGGTTCATCGCGACATCAAGCCTGCCAACATTCTCCTTTCGCGGGACGGCGGCGTCAAACTGGCTGACCTGGGCCTGGCCCTGACACAATCGCGCATTCTGGATCGCCATGCGGCCTCCGCGGCGTCCGCGGTCCTGGCCGGCACCGTGGCCTACATGTCGCCCGAACAATCGCAGGCCTCGGCCGACGTCGACCATCGAGCCGACATCTACTCCCTGGGGGCCACCTTCTATCACGCCATCACCGGCGAGATGCCCTTCAAGGGCAAGACGCGCATCGAATTGATGTACAAGCACAGCAAGGAACCCTTGACCCCGCCGCATCACCTGGTCCCCGGCCTCGACCCGATTTTCAGCGACATCGTCATGAAGATGATGGCCAAGGAACCCGATTCGCGCTTCCAAGATTACGAAGAACTGATCGGCTTGCTGCAAAGCCTCGAATCGAAGAGCGATTCCAGCATCGTGCTGCCCTCCACGCAATCCAATGCCCAGGCGCCCACCACGTCGATGCCGCGCTCCTAAACCTGCCGCAAAAACAAAAGCACCCGCGCCGTGGTTTGGCGCGGGTTGGCTCGTTTGCACAGGGCATGGTGAAGGCGGACCAGAAGGGGCGCGCCTAGCGGTTGTCCAATTCGCGCCGAGCCGCCTGGGAGATCAACTTCAGCTCATCCAACAGATAGTCGCACAGTATCATGGCGTCTTGCCCGGCCTCGCGCAATTTGCCGAGGGCGTTCTGCAAGGCCAGACGGGTGGGATAATGGCTGCGGCGCCGCACCGGCCGAGTCAAATCGCGGAACTCCTGAGTGGCGTTCAGTAATTCGCCATGCGTATGGTCGATCAGATCGCGAGTGCATTTTTCCGCATGAATGATGTGTTCGCGCAGGGTCAATCGTTTCGTGGGTTTTTCGATCTTTTTCATCACGCACCCATACGAAGTAGATGAAGCCCAAACCTCAAGTTTGGCAGGATATTCCAATTATACCCCGATCTGAACCTGCAGTGTCAAGCCAAAACGAAGGGGAAGAGGCGAGATCATCGGCTCAGGGCCGGTAGATTGGGTCGCGGGGCTTCGAGCGAAGCCCTGCACTCAGGAGCGTTTGCGGCGCCGGGGTTTCGTGTGGCGTGCCGCCATCTTGGCTCGAAGGGCGCCGGTTCCCTTGGCCTTGCCCTGGGCCTGAGCCGGCTTGAGGGGCAGGCGCAGCTCAAACCGGGTTGGCTGCCCGGCCGTGCTGGCCAGTTGGATGGTGCCGCCATGGAGTTCCGCGATCCGCCACACCTTGGGCAAGCCCATGCCGATGCCGCGGCCGGCGGAGCGTCCCGAAAAGAAGGGGTCAAACAGTTGCCAGCGCATGGCGTCCGGCAGACCTGGGCCGTTGTCTTCCACGAAGAAGAGGAGATGAGACCGATCCGCCATCTGCGTCTGGATGCGGACCCAGCCGCCCGAAGGGGCGGCCTCGATGGCGTTGCGCAACAAACAACCCAGGGCGGTCACGAGCAAGTCCGGGTCGCCTTGGAAGGTCGCCTTGGATCGGCCGCGCGGGCCTTCCACGCGCACTTCCCGAGCCGCCGCCAGCTCCAGATGCTGGGTCATGGCTTGCTGGATCAAGCGCTCCGGCTTGAGCGTGCGCCAGCGCGGTTCCGGCGGCCGGGCAAACATCATGACGTCGCGCAGCAGCGTGTGAATCCGCCGGGCTTGCGTGATGATCCGCTCCAGGGCCTTGGCCCGTTCGATAACTTCCTCGCTTTTGAGCAGGTGCTGGGCCTGGGCGGAGATGACGGCCAGGGGATTGTTGATCTCATGGCTGGCGCCGGCGGCGAATTCCGCCAGGGCGGCGAGTTTCAGGTTCCGCAACTGTTCGTCTTGTTGCTGCCGCGATTCCTGCATCTGCTGACGCAGTTCATCGATCTCCTCCTCGCAGCGGGCCAGCAGCAGGTCCGAACGGCGCGGGTCCAGGGAGGACATCCAGGCGACCACGCGATGGATCAAGGGAGCCGCTTCCGGTCCGACGCTCGCCGGCGGAGTGGCGTCCATCACTTCGTGGCGCAGCGGCGCGACGACGTCCTTCGAGAGCGACAGCCGGGCCAGCGCGTCCCGATGCGGGAAAGGCCAGGGCCGATCCGCCGGCCAGGAGCACCATGTGCGCACCGCTTCGATCGCCGCCTGGATCATCCACCCGCGCCGGCTCTCCAGACTGTTGGATTCCGTTGCGGCGGAGAGGGATTCCCATTTTTGCAGGGCCTTGGTGAGCCAGGCGGGCCAATTCCACCGCCGGGCCAGACGCCGCGTCAGCAGGGTTGGTTTGACGTCCTGCCAGCGGGGATCGTGGGCATTGAGCGATTGGACCAAGGGTCCCAGCCAGGCCATGAGACCCAGCGAATAGGCTTCGTCGGCATCGAGATGCAGCAGCCCGGCCAAACGCTCCGCCAAGCGGGCCGAGGCGAGGGCCGCTTGATAACAGGCTCGGGCATAAGGAGATGACCAATGGGCCAGGCCGCGATCCGCCTGGCGGGTCCATTCCTCGAGCAGACGCTGCGTGAGTTGCGCGGATTGATGGATTTCCCAGCGGCGCGGACCCAGGTCGCCGCACAGGTGCAACGTCATGGCCCAGGCGCCGGGATCGAGCCGCAGGAATGGCAGAAGCGGCGGCGGGGGTTCCTTGGCGGAACGTTCCGCTAAGGCGATCACCGTCGCCGCACACGGAGGCAGCAGCCTCGGGGCGGCAGATGCATCCAGGCCAACGAGGTTATCCACCCGCGTCCCCGTTCAAACAAAGCCTGATGAGAAAGACGCGACTCCGATCCATCGAGGTGCTTGGCGAAACGAAGCGGACGGAGCAGGTCGTGGAAGATGGAACAACGAACCGCCCGCTTGGAATGGGACGATTCCAAGCGAGCGGATCGATCATGACCTTCGCCATGGCGCGTTTACACCGCCGTGGAAACGGTTTCAATTTCGAGCTGGCCGCACATGCGGTTGATCAGCTCATCGATTTCAAAGGGCTTGTGCAGGAAATCGTTGGCGCCGGCGTCCCGCAGTTCGGAGATCTTGTCGTCCTCGATCATGCCGCTGATGCAGATGATGCGGACGTCGTCGAGGGTCTCGTCGGAGCGGACGCGCTGGCACACTTCCTTGCCGTTGATGTCCGGCAGCATGACGTCGAGAATGATCAGGTCGGGCCGATATTCCTTGACCATCATGCCCGCGTCGAAACCATTGTTGGCCACGCGGACTTCGAAGCGGCCGTCATCCTCCAGCACCTTGGTCAGCATTTCGACCAGGTCGACGTCGTCATCGACGAGGAGCACCTTGCGCTTGCCGCTTTCCAGGGCGTCGGTGGGGATGCCATTATCGCGCATGAAGCGATACAGGGCATCGCGGGGGATGCGGCGGAAGCGGGAGCCCGGCACGCGGAACCCCTTGAGCTGTCCGTTGTCGAAGCAGCGAATAATCGTCTGCTGACTGACTTTACAGATTTTGGCGGCTTCGCCTGTCGTGAAAACGGTTTTCATAAAACACCACCCTCTTCCATGGGCCACATGATCGGAAACGCACTGGGGAATCCGATGGACCTTGCCTGATGGCCCAAGTAGTAACAAGCGGCAAGGCCGAATTGACCATCCATCTCGCGGACCATGAGCGCACCCTGATCGGTCAGGGGATCAACCAGTCTGCATAAAGCATTTTCACAACGCCACTTACGTCAAACGCCCTCATCGCCAGGCGTTGTGGAGGGTGTCAATGGATGTGTCAACAACGGTGCGGGAGACCCTCGCGTGTTTCCTGCAAGTTGGCGATATTGCCAATCTTGCATAGGTGCTTGAATTATAACTAGCTTCTGATGTGTGTCAACGTGAATCGAACAACTTTGTCGACGTAAATTATTTACTCGACGCAGGTTGCTTAAATCGCCTCCTTTGCGCTTCGCTGCTTGATCCAGCTTATCCCGCTTGCTATTTTGCCAAAGATTGACATAAAAGTGTCAATTATCCAAATACCCTAAATTGACGCATAGGGGTCAATTGCAACCTTTTGAACCCTTTTTTATTGACATAGCCATGACATTTCTTCGCTGGCGGGTGGTCTGAGCATGGCGGATGGCGTTGGTGACATGGCCATGTCATTTTCGCAATGGAGGCTGTTTCGGCGGCCTTTGCGTTGTCATGAAGAGAATGGGCAATTCAAGTGAATTTGTGTTTGTTTTTCATGAAGAATTGCCCTAGATTAGCACTATTATCCGTACCCCCGAACGTTCATCCGAGGTTTGGCATGTTGAAGCTTCAGGCATTGGCCATTGCGGTCTTGGTGGTCGCTGGCAGTTTGGCCCCGGCGCGGCTGATGGCGCAAATCAGCTACACCACAGCGGGCAGCACTTATACGCAAAACTTTGACTCACTCGATTCCGCCAACGGGAACACCAATTTAACTTGGACGAACAATACCACGCTGCCCGGATGGTTCTTGTTTGTGCAACCAGCGCCTGGTACGGCTCCTGCGACCTACCGCTCCTCCATCGGCAATGATACGACGGGCTCCTTCTATTCCTTTGGCCAGGCATTGCCAAACAATGCCGATCGCGCCTTTGGCTCGATTGCTTCAGGAGGCACTTATTTCGGTAGTCCAAGTTCTGGAAGCATTGCGGGATGGTCGGCCGTGGGCATCACGAATAATACGGGCATGATGCTCGAGCAATTTACCATTCAATATGATGGCGAACAGTGGCGCGCCGCCAATACGAACGCCCAATCCCTCGTCCTGGAATACGGCTTTGGCTCGAGCTTCACCACCGTGGCGGCCTGGATTGCCCCAGGCAGCGGATTCAATTTCACTTCGCCCAACCTCACAACCGGGGGCGCCATCAATGGCAACGACGCCGCGAATCGCGTCGCTGGCCTGGGCGGCACCATCAGTGACTTGGAGTGGAATGTCGGCGACACGTTGTGGATTCGCTGGGCCGATTTTAATGATGCGGGCAACGATCATGGCCTGGCGATCGATAATTTCTCCTTCACCGCCGTCCCTGAGCCGACCACGCTGACCCTCATCGGGCTGGCGAGCATCGCCGTGGGCTACGTCGGCTATCGCCGCCGCAAGAACCTGATGTTGCAAGATGCCCAGCTTCCCTAACGGATTGAATCCATCCCGTTCACGAGCAACCCCTGAAGCGGCTTCAGGGGTTTTCTTTTGCCACATACTCGCGGAAGGCGGCCTGGAGTTTCCGGGTGAGGGGGCCTGGCGTGCCCACCCCGATGGGTCGATCATCGACCTGCACGATGGGGAGCACCTCGGCCGTCGTGCCGGTCAGAAACAATTCCGCGATGCGGCTGGCTTCATCCCGGTGCAGATGCCGTTCGTCATGGGGCAGCCCCAGGTCGCGAATGATGCGGAGGATGAAGCCGCGGGTCACGCCGGGCAGGATGGCGGGGGAATTGGGTCCGGTGCGCAGGCGCCCATCGACCACGCCAAAGAGGCTGGAGCGGGTGGCTTCGGTCCAGGTGCCGTCGTCGGCGACGAGGATGGCTTCGTTGGCGCCCCGATCCTGGGCGGCCCGGGCGGCCAGCACATTCCCCAGCAGGTTGAGCGACTTGATGTCGCAGCGCCGCCAGCGCAGATCGGGGAAGGTAATGACGCGAATGCCGCGGCTGCGTTGTTCGGTATAAGGATCGATAAACGGTTCGACGTAGATCAGTTCCGTGGGGATCAAGCCGTCGGGATAGGCATGCGTCCGCCGGGGGGCTGAACCGCGCGTGATTTGGATATAGATGAAGGCATCCGCCAAGCCCGCGGCTTGGACGGTCGCGGTGATGCGTTGTTGCAAGCGTTCCAGGTCAACGCCGCCCAGGTTCAGTTCGGCCAGGCTGCGTTGCAAGCGGGCCAGGTGCTCCTTGTAGAAGCGGATGCGTCCCGCGGCCAGGTGCATCGCTTCATAGATGCCGTCGCCGAAGAGAAAGCCCCGATCCAGCACCGAAACCTTCGCTTCGGCCAGGGGAAGGATTTGTCCATTCAGATTGGCAAGCGTGTTCATCGGGGTATTATAGTCGTTAAGCGAGCGGCCATCATCCACTCGATCATCCTTGTGCGAGGAATCCCCATGCGACCCCTGTTTCTGATCGGCCTCATGTTGTGCTGCGCGGCCAGCAGTTTAGCCCAGGCTCCGCCCCAGCGGCGTTTCGCCGCGGCCACCGCCGAGGAGGCCAAGCGTTGGCAGGCCGCATCCCGGTCCGTGCTGCTCGATTTGCTCAAGATGAAAGATCAATGGGATGGCCGTTCCAACCCGGCCACGTTTCTCCCCTTCCATGAGCGGCGCATCCGGACGAACTTGAAGGAAAAATACACGATCCATGAGATTGAGATCAACAGCACGGTGCAGCGGCGGCTGCCGATCGTGCTCACCATCCCCAACATCAACGCAGCCCAGGGGAAATATCCCGCCGTCGTGTGCATTCACGGCCATGGGGGCACGCGCTTCTCTGTCTACGAGCCGCAGGGGCCTTATCGGGCCTTCGCGCAGACGCTGGCGGAAAAGGGCTTCGCCACCATCTCTGTGGACGTGGGCCAACACAAGGTGCACGAAGAAGGGCGCACGCTCATGGGCGAACGGCTCTGGGATTTGATCCGTGCCTATGACTATCTGGCGCGCCGGGCCGACGTCGACGCGGAGCGCATCGGCTGCGCCGGGCTGTCCCTGGGCGGCGAGATGGCCATGTGGCTCGGCGCCATGGAGCCTGGCATCGGGGCCACGGTCAGTTCGGGGTTCCTGACCACCGTGGCCAACATGCGCGAGGGCCATTGTCCCTGTTGGGATTTTCCGGGCTTGACCGAGGCGTTCGATTTCAGCGACATCTACAGCCTGATCGCCCCCCGGCCTTTGCTGTGCCAAATCGGCAAGCAGGAGCGCGCCCCGGGCGGCTTTCCACCGGAAATCGCCCAGGCGGCCATGAAGGGAATCGATCGGGCCTATGGCGTCCTGTCGGCGAAGGGCAAGGCGGAACTGGAAATCCATCCCGAGGGGCACGTCTTCATCGTGCCCACGGGCGTCGCTTTCCTCGAGAAACACTTGAAGCCTTGACCTGGCGGACGGAAGATGGGCGGGAAGCAACTTTTGGACAAAATAAAACCGCCGCTGCGGCGAATTACCGAATGATGCCGCTGGCTTGTCAACGCAAGCTGACTGCGCTCGATGGCAAAACATGTGTGGAGGTGTCTCTTGATGCGAATGCTTGGCGTCTGGTCCCTGGCCATCAGTCTGTGCCTGAACGCCGGGTGTGGCGGGATCTACCCCTATGCGGCGGAGCAGGAGATCGAAAAGAGCTTTATCCCGATGCCCAACCCGACGATCGTGGCGGACACCTTCAACGGCCGCATCGAATTTCGCCAAGGCGAGGGCATGAGCTTGACGGTCCAGGTCACCAAGCGGTGCAACGGCCGAACCGAGCTCGAAGCGCAGGATGAATTGGCCAAGATCGACGTCGTCATCGAGGAATTGGAAGGCAACATCATCAGCATCGAAGCCAAGCGCGCCCTGGGGCATGCTTCCGTCAACGGCGGCGCCAGGATTTACGTCACCCTGCCAGGGCCGGCGGCGGCGCGGCTCAAAACCAGCAATGGCAACATCGTCCTGGCGTCCCCGGTCATCGACGTGGATGCCTCCACCTCCAACGGAGCGATCCACGTCAGCTCCTGCCAAGGGCCGATCAAGGCAACGAGTTCCAATGGCGAGATCAAAATCGGCCAAGCCAAGGGAAAGTTGGAGCTCAAGTCGTCGAATGGCGACATCCAAATGGACCAAATCGAGGCGGGGCTGGTCCAAGCCCAGACGTCCAACGGCCGGATCAAGTTTCAGGGCGAGCTGGTGAATGGCGATCATGAATTCACCACCACCAACGGCGTCGTTTCCCTGCGGTTGCCGCCCGAGGCCGCCTTTGCCGTGGACGCCAAGACGTCCAATGCGCGCGTGATCTCGACGTTTGACGTCAAGAAGTCGGGACGGGATCGGACCACGCAGTTGATCGGCACCGTGGGCAGCCAGCCCAAGATCAACCTCAAGCTGCGCTCGGCCAACGGCAACATTCAGATCATGAGCCAGGATGATTGACCGCGGCGCGCGGCGGGACGACGGCAAAGGAAAGACCGGTCACAGCGTCGTTAGAAGGGGCTGGCGGTTTTCTTGGCGAGCTTGAGCTGCATGCGCGCCCGGGCTTGAACCTCGGCGGCGCGGGTGCCGCTCGCGGCCGGGGCTTGCTTGGCTTCCTCGAGCTGCTTTTCAACCTGGGCGACGTTGATGTCTTCCACTTTCAACGCCCGCGGCGTGAGGACCGTGACGGCCTCGCCCCGCACTTGGACGAAGCCGCCGTCGACGTAATAGCGGTTGGTTTTTCCGGCCTGCTGCGTGCGCAGTTCGCCGAAGCCCAGCCGGCCGATCAAGGGAGCGCGGCCCGGAAGCACGCCCAGTTCGCCGTCGAACAGCGGCACGGCGATAAAATCCGCCGCCTCATCGACGACCGTGCGTTCGGGCGTGACCACAATGCACTTCAGCGCGTCTGCCATGATGTTTGCCGTCCTCGAATGCCTGCTCAGTGCGATGCAGGATCAGGGGTCCACGGGGAAGTCGATTAACCTGCCGACAACTTCTTGGCCTGCTCGGCGGCCTCTTCGACGGCGCCCACGTACATGAACGCTCCCTCGGGGAGATGGTCCCACTTGCCTTCGCAGATTTCCTTGAAGCTGCGCACGGATTCCTTGAGCGGCGTCACCTTGCCGGGCCGATTGGTGAAGGCTTCGGCCACGATGAAGGGCTGCGACAGGAAGCGTTCGATGCGGCGGGCCCGGTGGACGACGCGCTTGTCTTCTTCGCTCAATTCATCGACGCCCAGGATGGCGATGATGTCCTGCAGTTCGCGGTAGCGCTGCAAGATGCTCTGCACCATGCGGGCCACCTGATAGTGTTCTTCGCCGACAACCTGCGGATCGAGAATGCGGCTATTGGAGGCCAGGGGGTCGATGGCGGGATAGATGCCCTTTTCCGAGATTTTGCGTTCGAGATAGATGAAGGCGTCCAGGTGGGCGAAGGTGTTGGCCGGGGCGGGATCGGTCGGATCGTCCGCGGGCACGTAGACCGCCTGCACGGAGGTGATGGCCCCGGAGCTGGTCGACGTGATGCGCTCCTGCAATTCGCCCATTTCCGTGGCCAGCGTGGGCTGATAACCCACGGCGCTGGGCATGCGGCCCAGGAGGGCGGACACTTCCGAGCCGGCCTGGGAAAAGCGGAACACGTTGTCGACGAAGAGCAGCGTGTCGGCCCCGGTGGCGTCGCGGAACCATTCGCACATGGTCAAGGCGGTGAGGGCGACGCGCAAACGGGCGCCGGGCGGTTCATTCATCTGGCCGAAGACCATGGCCGTCTGCTCGATGACAGAGCGGTCGGTCTTGCCAATTTTGGTTTCCTGCATTTCGAGCCAGAGATCGTTGCCCTCGCGGGTGCGTTCGCCCACGCCGGCAAAGACGGAGTAGCCGCCGTGCTGGCTGGCGATGCGGGCGATGAGTTCGGTGAGGATGACCGTTTTGCCCAGGCCGGCCCCGCCGAACAAGCCAGCCTTGCCGCCGCGGACGAGGGGCGTGAGCAGGTCGATGACCTTGATGCCCGTTTCAAAGACTTCCGTCTTGGCGGACAGTTCCGCCAACTTCGGGGGCTTCTGGTGGATGGGGCGGTGTTCCGCGGCCGTGACCGGTCCCCGATTGTCGATCGGCTCGCCGAGCAGGTTGAACACGCGGCCGAGCGTTTCCTTGCCGACGGGCACGGTCACGGCGGCGCCGGTGTCTTCGGCGGACATGCCGCGGACCAGGCCGCCCGTGGATCCCAGGGCCACGCAGCGCACCCGATTGCCGCCCAGGTGCTGTTGCACTTCGCCCACCAGGCGGAAGGTGTGGCCTTCCATTTCCTTGCGGACTTCAATGGCGTTGTACAGATCGGGGAGATGCCCTTCGCTGAACTCGACATCGAAGATCGAGCCGATGACCTGAATGATGCGACCAATTTTCTTTTCGTTGATGGCAACCATGAAGCACTCCCCAGACCGTTGGCAATGGATGACGCGGCCGTCGCAACCAAGCGCGCTTGGCTTATTTCAACGCTTCGACGCCGCCGATGATTTCACTGAGTTCCTTGGTGATTTGCGCTTGGCGCGCGCGGTTGTATTGCAAAGTCAGGCCGCGGATCAGATCGTTGGCGCTGTCGGTGGCGGTTTTCATGGCCACGCGGCGGGCGATCTGTTCGCTCACGGCGGCATCCAGGAAACACTTGAACAGCCGCACCCGGAACGACACGGGCAGAATCTCTTCCAGAATGGCCTTTGGCTCGGGGGCGAATTCGTACTCCACGGCCGCCTTGGCCTTCGCCTGTGCCGCCGGGGCGGCGCCGGACTTGCGCACTTCCGGGGCCAGCGAGCTGAGGGGCAGCAGCGACTCCACGACGGGCGCTTGCCGCGACGCGCTCAGGAATTTCTGATAGACCACGTCGACCCGGTCGATCTGGCCGGCGATGTAGGCGTCGAGATAACGGTTGGCGATGACCTCGACCTCGTCGTAGCTGGGCTTGTCCTCAAACTGCGTGTAGGTGTTGGCCGCGGCGACGCCCTGATAGCGGAAAAATTGGATGGCGCGCTTGCCGGACAGTTCGAGGTCCAGGTTGATGTCCGCTTGTTTGATTTCGCGGAGATGGACAAGAGCTTGCCGCAGGATGCCGGCGTTGTAGCCGCCGCACAGGCCGCGGTTGGAGCAGATCACCAGCACCACCGTTTTCTTGACTTCCGGGCGCTTGGCGAGCAGGGGATGCTCGATGTTCGTGGCCGACGCGGACAGGTCCGCGGCCAGTTCGGCGATCTTGCGCGTGTAAGCCTCGGCTTCCACGGCGCGGTCGAGGGCCTTGCGAAAGCGCGCCGTGGCGATCAGCTCCATCGTCCGAGTGATCTTGGCGATGTTGCGGATCGCTTTGCGTCGATTCACGAGTTCGCGAAGTTTGGCCATGGCTGACGATCACTTTTCCTTCTGAACAGGGTCGGCAAAACCAGACGCTCCGACCGCCTGCCTTATGCGGGAATCTTGAACTGTGGGTGGAAATCTTCGATAGCCTTGGTCAGATCGGCTTCGATTTCCTTGGTCAGCTTCTTGCTCTTCAGCAGCGCCTCGCGGACTTCCTTGCGTTGTTCCTTCATGTACATCAGGAACTGCTTTTCCCAGGCCGCCACGTGCTTGCGCTCGACCTTGTCGAGCATGCCCTTGGTGCCCGCAAAGATAATCATGACCTGATCGACCACGTGCATGGGCTGATACTGCGGTTGTTTCAAAATCTCGACCATGCGGTAGCCGCGGTCGAGCTGCTGCTGGGTGGCCTTGTCCAGTTCGGTGCCGAGCTGGGCGAAAGCTTCCAAAGCGCGGAAGGCCGCCAGATCGAGCCGCAAGCCGCCGGCGATGGTTTTCATGGCGGGCGTTTGCGCTTTGCCGCCGACGCGGGAGACGGAGATGCCGACGTCCACGGCGGGGCGAACCCCCGCGAAGAACAGATTCGGCTGCAGGTAAATCTGGCCGTCGGTGATCGAAATGACGTTGGTCGGAATGTAGGCGGAGACCTCGCCTTCGAGGGTTTCGATGATGGGCAGGGCCGTCAGCGAGCCGCCGGAGGTGACCACCTTGAACAGCTTGTGATTGGGATACTTGGGCAGCACGTCATGCTCGGCGCGGTGCTTTTCGAGCGGGCCGACATAGACGACGGGCTTGTTGTCGGCCGTGCGCACCGCGCTCCAATCATCGACGACCTTGCTGGCGTCGGTCGATTCATGACAGATCACCCAGCGCTCGGCCATCTTGGCGGAACGTTCGAGCAGGCGGCTGTGGCAGTAGAAAATGTCGCCGGGATAGGCTTCACGGCCCGGAGGTCGGCGGACCAGCAGCGACATCTGCCGATAGGAAGCGGCTTGCTTCGATAAATCGTCGTAAACGCACAGGGTATCCTTGCCCTTGTACATGAAGTACTCGGCCATGGCGGTTCCGGCGTAGGGAGCGAAGTACTGCATGGCCGCCACGGCGGAAGCCGACGCCGTCACCACGATGGTGTAGTCCATCGCGCCGCATTCGGTCAGCTTTTCGATCACGCCCTTGATCGTCGATTCCTTCTGGCCGATGGCGACGTAAACGCAGATGACATTTTCTTCCTTCTGATTGATGATTGTGTCCAGGGCGATGGCCGTTTTGCCCGTCTTGCGGTCGCCGATGATCAGTTCGCGCTGGCCGCGGCCGATGGGCGTCATCGAATCGATGGCCTTGATGCCGGTCTGCAGGGGTTGATCAACGGGCTGCCGTTCGGCCACGCCCGGGGCGTTGAATTCGACCAAGCGGCGGTGCGGCGTGACGATCGGACCTTTGCCGTCGAGCGGATTGCCCAAGGTATCGACGACGCGGCCGATGAGGGCTTCCCCCACGGGCACCTGGAGCAGTTCGCCGGTGCAGCGCACTTCGTCGCCCTCGGCAATGCCCAGGTAGTCGCCGAGGATGGCCACGCCGACCGAATTTTCCTCGAGGTTGAAGGCCAAGCCGCGAATGCCCAGCCGGGTGAATTCGACGAGTTCGCCCGCCATGACGGCCGACAAGCCGTAGACGCGCGCGATGCCGTCGCCGATTTCCAGCACGCGGCCGACGTTGGTCACATCGAGCTGCGCGCGGTATTGGCTAATTTCCGTTTGCAGAACTGAAACGATCTCCTCGGCTTTGAATCTCATGGCTACTTCTTTCCAGGAGTTGCTTACGGAGGGACTCAAGTTGGTAAGCCACCGAGCCGTCGTACAACCAGTCCGCGACTCGGAGCACGAAACCGCCCAGGAGATCGGGATCGACCGTTTCCTCCAGGACGGGCTGTAATTGCAAGCGATTGGTCAAGAAATCGATCAAGCGGCCGCGAGCGTCGTCCGTGAGGGGGATGGCCGAGCGCAGGCGCACGCGCACCCGCCGCAAATGCTCATCCACCAACTCGCGGAAAGCGGCTTCGACGCACACCAAAATTTCCAGGCGGACGTGGCTGTTGAGCACTTGCAGGAAATCGACCGTGATGTCCGCGAGCCGGCCGCGAAACGCCTGCTCGATGGCCGTGCTTTTTTCGCGGTGGCTGATCGTCGCATTGGCGAAATAGTCCCGAATTTGCGGATCCATTTGCACCAACTGATCGGTCAAGAAGTGCAAGTCCTCGGCCACCGTTTCCAACTGTTGGGCGTCCCGGGCCACGCGAAAGAGCGCTTCGGCATAGACCTTGGCGATCCGCTCCGCGCCTACGCCCAGCACTGACAAGCGTTGGGCCGCGCGTTCGCTCGTGGAATTCGGTTGTGATGCGCTGTGTGCCATGCGTCAGTTCTTCGATGGGGCTTGTTGACTGCCAACCTTTTGCAGTTCCGCCAGGGATTCCTCGAGGATCTGCCGTTGATCCTCGGTCGAGAGTTGCCGGCGAATCAGCTTCGTCGACATGACCGACGCCAACTGCACCGAGTGCTCCCAAATTTCCTTGAGGGCCTGATCCTTGGCCGTGTCGATCTCGCGGCGGAGCCGATCGCGCTCGGCCTTGATTTCGCCGCGGGCCTTGGTGAGCATGTCTTCCGTCGTTTGTTGGGCGTCGCGGCGGGCTTCTTCCAGCATCTCGCGCACCGTGTCATTGGCGCGGGCGATTTGCTGTTCGAATTGCTGCCGCAGCTCCTGGGCTTCTTTGCGGGTGCGCTCGGCCTCGGCAAAGGCGTTATGGATGTTCGCCTCGCGCTTTTGCAGTCCTTCAAGGATCAGGGGCCAGGCATATTTCGACAGCACGTAGAACAGGAGCAGGAAGACGATGATCGACCAGACTCCCAAGTCGCCCTTGATCGCGAGCAGATCAGGCTCCTTGACTTGAACCACCTCGTCGGCCGCACCCTTGGCCAGCAGTTCCATGAGTTCCTTCTTCTCGGCTTCCTTCGAGAGGTCGAACTTGCGCTCCTCGTGCTTCTTGCCCTCGTGCACGTGCGCTTTGACGATGGGAGGCTTGCCCGAGGGAGCATCTCCCGCCGACCAGGCCGTCCCGGGGGCCAGGAACATCCATCCCGCCAAGGCGGCGGCGACGAGCAGCCGCGAATAGGTTGGGCACCACATGGCTTGTCACACCTTCCTGCGAAGTCCCAAAAACGAAACCCAACAATACGCTTGGACCCGAGAGTCCAAGCCGGCAGCTAGGCCTTGAACGCCATGATGATGCACACGATAAGCGAGAAGAAGGTGGCGCCTTCGAGCAGCGCCGCGATCAGGATCATTCTGCCGCCGATGTCCTTGGCCACTTCGGGCTGACGGGCCATCGACTCCATCGCCGCCGCGCCGATGCGGCCGAAACCCATGCCCGCGCCGAGCAGGGTCGCTCCCGCTCCCAAGCCCACGCCGACGGCAATGCTATTAAGCGTGCCGCTGCTCTCAGCCATCGCCGGCATGGCCGTCAACAACATCAACGCCACCACGAAAAGACAGATGCGAAACAGCTTCATGAATCACTCCCTCAATCGTTCGAAAACCAAAAAGTCCTATCGACTACGTGACATTCGCTTAATGCTCGGGATTCAACACCAGGCCAATGAAGATCGCGGTCAGAAACGTGTACACGAACGCCTGCAAAAAGGCGACGAACAGTTCGAGTAGGCTCAAGGCCACCACGCCCAGGACGCTCGCCGGCGCCACCATGTAAAAGACCCACGAATCCTTGGCCATGACGATGAATAACATAATGAAAGCCAGCACCAGGTGGCCGGCCATGATGTTGGCGAACAAACGCACCGCCAACACGAAGCACTTGATGAACGCGCCCATCACCTCAATGACGAAGATCATCGGCACCAGCAGCACGCTGATGACCTTGGGGGCCTCCACGTTGGGGATGTAGGTCTTGATGTAGCCCATCACGCCGTGCAGGGCGATGGCGTTGCCATGGATATAGATAAAGGTGATCGCGGCCAGCGCCGCGGTGACGGTCAAGGAGCCGGTGGCCGATCCCATGAACGGGATCATGCCCAGCAGGTTGTTGAACAGGATGAAAATGAAGAGCGTCCACAAGAAGGGGACGTATTTGTCGCAGTAGTAGACCCCGGGGGCAGGGGGGCTGTCGTGGTCGGCGGTTTTGCCGTGGGCGCCGCCGTGCCCATCCCCCTTACCATGCTCGTGGCCGTGGCCGTGATCGTCGTGGTGGGGGTGCGGCTCGGCGATGTTGGGGATCGCGACTTCATTGCGGATAAAGGTGAGCAGGACCTCCCAAAAGTTCCAGAAGGGACCCTTCGGCGCCTGGCCCGTCCGCACGGCCTTGGCCAGGGGAATGAAGATCAACAAGACCAAGCCCGCCGCGATCACCTGCAAGACCATGAACTTGGTCAGGCCAAAAGGCAGCTCAAATCCAGATTCGAAGCTATCGAAGAAGTGCCAATGGGTGGTATCGGTGACGTGTGAAAACGGGTCCGACATAGCATGCTCGGTTTAAGGTCCATTGATCGATGAAGGCTCCTCCCTCGCGCCATCCGCCTGTTCCTTGGCCGACAGCTTCAGGCCGATGTCAATGGCTAGCATCCCGTGATAAAAAAGGATCAGCCAGGCCCAGAAGGTTTCCTTCAATCCGGTGTCGTCCAGGAGGTAGAGGGTCAAGGCGAGTCCAAACACCAAACCCATGCGTCGCAAGACGTCCTTTTCGACGGTCATCATCTTACGAGTCGGGTTTGGGGTGGCAACCGGGAAATTAAACAGAATTCGAAGAAGTGGCGCCAGGGTCACCGCCGCGGCGAACCAGGCGTCGCGCGGTTGACCTGAGGGTGTCATCCACAAGCAGGGATAAGCCAGCGCGATCACGAGGCCAAGCCAGATCCAAACCAGGGCGCGCCAGGATCGCATCGTCATCGTTGATCCTTGCGCGTCATCGCCCGGCGGTCCTCGATGCGTTGCAAATGGAGCAAACGCATGAACCCCACGACCAGCCCCAGGACCGCGCCGACAATTGTGCCCCACGGCATGGTGTCCAGTCCATAGTCGATCAGCAGCCCCAGGACGATGGGGGAGACCATCTCCAGGCCGAGTTGGGAATAGCGGGCATAGATCGACCAGTCGCGAAGCGTTTGCTGAACCTGGCCGCCCTGGGCAGGGTCATGCTTCGAGCCCGGGGACTGCTCGTGGTTCGGCTCCAAAGGCGAGGGTTCAGAAGAGGCAGAAGGAACCATGTGTCCTGAAACTTCGCATCTTGAGAAGCGAAAAGGGGAAAAGACAGAATCTTGCATTATCCACGCCGCTGTGGGCATCGCCAAGCAAGAATTTTATCCTCAGAAAAAAATGTGCTTGACGTAGGCATGTCAACAATCCAGACACCCCGATCAATTTACCAAAAACCGATGAAAAATCGGTGCCTGGCGCGCAATTGGCGTTGACAGTGATTCCCAAAAATTGCTATACCGGTTGTAGGGGAAATGGTTGGCCGAGATTGGATCAACGGCTGATTGATTAGCGTAAATGCTTGTGAAATAAGTAGATGCGTTAATCGAATTGGAGCTGCTCAATTTCGGTGAAAAGAGTGAAAAACGGAATAATTCACTTGATCTTGCCATTTTTTCTGTTCAAGCCCCACTCCCACGGAGGGTAAGGGTCGGGCCAGTCCCAGCTTGTGGACTGGCTTTCCTTTTGGGTGGACCGGCTGAATAATGGTCTACGTGCCCTGTGTCTTAAGCACGGCAAACCATACCAACCATCCTTTAGCGCGGAGCCGTGACCCCATGAAATCCTCCCGATTGGATCAAAAAAACAAGAAGCAACTGGCCCAATTGGCAAAAAAGCAGGGCATTCCGCGCGCCAGTGAGCTGACCAAGGATCAGCTCCTCAAGAAATTGTCACGCAGCCTGCCGCGTTCTGAAACTGTGGCGGTGAAGAAGAAGCCTGCTGCCGTGAAACCGAGCCAGACCAAAGCCGCCGCCAAGAAGGTTCAGCCGGCGAAAAAGGCGCCCGCGGCGGCCGCGTCCAAGCCCGGCAAGCCCGCCACCCAAAAAACGGCGGCGCGATCCACGCTCATGGACGATCATGGCACCCTGCACGAATTCCATCCCGTCGGTTCGAGCCGCTTCGCACCCTTGCCGACGCCCAAGCACGTGCCCACGAAGCAGATTCCCGAATTGCCCGAGCAATATGGCCGCGATCGGGTCGTCGTGCTCGTTCGCGATCCCTATTGGCTCCACTGTTATTGGGAACTGACGCCGAACTCCGTGGAGCGCGCCCAGGCGGCTTTGGGCGCGGATTGGCATGGCTCCAAGCCCGTGCTCCGCGTCGTCGACGTCACCAGCGAGGATACCACCGCCGCTGCCGAGGCCGTCGTCCGCGATATCGAAATTCACGGCGGCACCAACAATTGGTATGTGGACGTGCAGAATCCGCCGCGTTCCTACCGCGTCGATCTGGGCTTCCTGGCCAAGTCGGGCCGCTTCTATGTGTCCGCGCGGTCCAACGTCGTGACCACGCCCCGTCCCGGCGTCAGCGACAAGATCGATGAAAACTATGCCGAAGTGCAGCGCAAGTTCGACAAGATTTACGCCATGTCGGCGGGCTTCGATCCCCTGGTCGGCAGCAGCGCCGACATCAAGCAGATGTTCGAGGAACGGCTCAAGCGGCCCTTGGCCTCCCCCACGGTGCCGGGGCTGGGTTCGGGCGGCATGCAAATCGTCGGCCCCAAGGGGCGCAAGTTCTGGTTCCACCTCGATGCGGAGTTGATCGTGTATGGGGCCACGGAACCCACGGCGAAGGTGACTATTCAGGGCGAGCAGGTGCATCTGCGGCCCGATGGCACGTTCACCTTGCGGTTCAGTTTGCCCGATAGCCGGCAGATCATCCCCGCCGTGGCCCGCTCCGCCGATGGCGTGGAAGAACGGACCATCGTCCTGGCCGTTGAGCGCAACACCAAGCAGCTCGAACCCATGATCCTCGACAATGGCGATATCTAAGGCCGCGCGGCCGCCTCGAACTTGAACGCATGCATCACCCGCGGGTTCGCCCGTGGGTTTTTTTATTGGCAGGCTGCTGATTTTATGGAACGACGGGACTTCCTTTCTCCGGAAAATTGGATTCCCCTTGGCGACGCGCTGTTGGGGGATGCGTTGCGAACTTCTCCCCGCGGCGGCTCTCCCGCGGAAGCCGAGGCGGAACCGGGCCTGCTGCTGCGCTTTATGCGCCGAGCGATGGCGACGCAGTTTGAAGTCGTGCTGCCCTTGGGTACGCCGGGCGCCGCCGCGTGCGCCGCGGCTTGCCTGGACGTGATCGATCACTGGGAAAGCCGGCTGACGGTCTACCGCGAAGAGAGCGACGTCAGCCAGATCAACGCTCGGGCCTTTCGGGAAACCATCGCGGTGGAGCCGCAACTCTTCGATTTGCTGTGGCGGTCGCGGCACTGGTTTCAGCACACGCTGGGCGCGTTCGACGTCGCCCTTGGCGCTTTAATCGATGCCTGGGGGTTTCGCCAGGGGCCGCCGCGCATGCCCAGCCCCGAAGAGCGGCGCGAGGCTCAGCAGCGCAGCGGCATGGCGCATGTGGACCTCGACCCGGAACGGCGCTCCATCCGTTTTCGCCGCGACGGCGCGGCGCTGAACCTGGGCAGCATCGGCAAAGGATTTGCCCTGGACCGCGCGGCCGAGCGGCTCCGCGAGACGCCAGGTTGCAGGGCGGCCTTGCTGCAAGCCGGGGGCAGCAGCGTGCTCGCCATCGGCGGGATCGATGAGCGGCGCGGCTGGACGATTCGCCTTCGCCATCCCTATGACAGTGAGCGCTGCCTGGGGGCAATTCACCTGCGCGACCTGGCCATGGGCACCTCCTCGGCCCGATATCAGCATCTACCAGGCGTCCACGAACGGTTGGGCCACGTGCTCGATCCGCGAACCGGCTGGCCCGCTCAAGGGACGCTGCAAGCCTGCGCTTTCGCGCCGCTGGCCGCCGATGCCGATGCTTTGGCGTCGGCCTTTTTTGTGGGCGGGGCCAAGGTCGCCGAGGCCGTCTGCGCCGCTCATCCGGAGGCGGGGGCTATCCTCTTGACCGAACCAGCGGAGCGGCTGGACGTTTTTGGCATCGCTCATCGTCTCTTCATTCCTGGCGGTGAACCGTAGAATAACTTCCGCCAACCTGATGCGTTATGATGGTTTCCCCGTTAGAATAATCACGGCCTGCTGGTCATTGTCCTCCAAGGCGGACTTGTCATGAATCGTGGCTTGCAAATCACCCTGGTCTTGCTGCGTCTGGCCATTGGCTGGCACCTTTTGATCGAGGGGCTGGCCAAATTGGAGTCCGTGGCCGAGGGCAACACCACGCGGAATCGCGCCTGGACCAGCCGGCCGTATCTCTTGGAGGCGCAAGGCCCGCTGGCCGGTTGGTTCAAGGAGCTGGCCGGCGATCCCGATCAGCAGGTTCTCGACCTGGTCAAGCTTCCCCCTGCCGATCAACCCACGCCCACCTCCCGGCTCGTCATGCCGTTCAAGGTGAAGACGGCTTGGGAACAGTACATGGATCGGCTGTTCGTTTACTATCGGCTCGACAAGCGCCGCAAGAACCCGTTTGCTGAAGTGATGAGTCAGACCTTCGAGCGCCACAAGCGCGCCTTTTGCGATGACAAGATCAAGTTTACCGCGCGGTTTCCGTGGGGATCGGTCGCCATGATCAAGACGCTCCCGGAACGCATCGCCGAATACGAAGCGAAATACAACGAGTATCAAGCGATCCTGAACAAGGAATTACCCGCGTTTGGCCGGGATGTGCGGCAGCGCGGCTTGGCCGAGGTAAAAGCGGAGCTGAATCAGCTTCGCAACGAGGTCCTGAAGCAGGTGATGGATCGGTCGGAGGCGCTGCATCACGAACTGGAGACGCTGTACCACGTTCTGCTGCACCGGCAGAGCGCGGCGGAACTCGCGCTCTGGGCCTTGGTTCCCGACGCCGGGCTGGCCCCATCCCTCTTCTGGGTGAACTTCGCCCGGTATCAATCCCCCTCCTATGAATTCCTGAAGCCGTTCTTGAAGGACGACCCGATCAAGGAATATCGGGACATCCCGCAGCCCGGGCCTATGATGCCGATGATCGACTTCACGATGCGCTGGGGCCTGACCCTGGCCGGAGCGGGGCTGCTGCTGGGGCTGTTCACGCGGCTCTGGTGCGCCGTGGGGGCGATCCTGCTGCTGCTGATCTATCTGGCGATGCCGCCCTTGCCTTGGCTGCCCGAGCAGCCGCGCAGCGCGGGCCATGCCATCCTTGTCAACCAAACGTTGATCGAAGGGCTGGCCCTGTTCATGTTGATGTGGACGCCGAGCGGCCGCTGGCTGGGGCTGGATGCGGTTTGGAGCCTGCTGTTGCGCCGCAAACCGGCACCTTCTGAAGCGAACCATAACAACAACGAAACCGAGAAGAGCGGTCCCAACCAGGGGACCACCCCAACGCCGGCTCCGCGTCACCGGCGGCGATAAAACAAGACCTCCAGCGGCGCGCCGCATCACACGCGCGCGGCTAGAAGCAGTATCTGGGAAAGGGGCTCACATGGCCATCGAACTCACCCCCGAACAGCGCGCCCTGGGCAAGGGCAATTTCGAGCGCACCGTCGGCGCGCATCAACTCACCCGCCGCGATTTCATGAAGGGGCTCGCCGCGGCGGGCGCGGCGCTGCCCATCTCGGCGGCAGCTTTTTACGGCTACCGCAAACTCGCGGGGAATCCCGTTCGGGTCGGCTTGATCGGCACCGGCGACGAGGGCGGCGTGCTCGTCGGCGAACACAATCCCGATTATCTGCAGATCGTGGCCGTCTCCGACATCCGCCCCACGAACAAGCGGCGCATCTTCGACGGCGAAGCCGGCCCGCCCCGGCTCGGATTGAAACGCATCTACGGTTCGAACGCCGAGCGGGACATCCCGGTGTACGACGATTACAAGGAACTCCTGGCCCGGGCCGATATCGAGGCCGTCCTCATCGCCTTGCCCTTGCATCTGCACGCCGCCGCCTCCATCGACGCCATGCGGGCCGGGAAACACGTCCTCTGCGAAAAGCTCATGGCCTGGAACGTCAAGCAGTGCAAGGAGATGATCCACGTCGCCGAGGAAACGGATCGGGTGCTCGCCATCGGCCACCAGCGGCACTACAGCCTGCTCTATGCCTATGCCCTTGAACTCCTCCAGGCGGGCGAACTCGGCGACGTCCACCACATCCGCGCCTTCTGGCATCGGCACAACGCCATGCCCGTCCTCGACGAGCGCGGCGCGCCCAAAATGGAACCCGGCTTCGACGCCAAGACGGGCCAGTTTCTCCCCGGCGTTTCCTGGCCGCTCTATCGCGACTCCTGGCGCCCCGCCATCCATCCCGATGACCGCACCGCCCTGGCCAACAAAATCCAAACCCTGGGCTACCGCAGCATCGAGGAGCTGGTCCGCTGGCGGCTCTATCATCGCACCGGCGGCGGCTTGATGGCCGAACTGGGCAGCCACCAACTCGACGCCTGCAGCATTTTCCTCGGCAAGGAGCGGCCCCTGGCCGTCTCCGGCGTTGGCGGCAAGTATCTCTATCGAGACGACCGCGACGTCGAGGATCACGTCTACTGCACGTTCGAATTCCCCGGCAAAAATTATTGGGAGGACCCGAGCCGGACCCGCGTCAAGGATCGCAACGACGTCGTCGTCGTCACCTATTCCTCCATCAATTCCAATCGCTTCGAACCTTACGGCGAATGCGTCATGGGCACGAAGGGAACGCTGATCCTCGAACAAGAAAAAGACGTGCTGCTCTATCCCACCGCCGGACGCTCCACGACCATGAGCGTCTCTTCGGCGAGCCAGCCGGTGATGGATGCCTCCGCCACCTACCCGGCCTCTGCCGCTCCCGACCCGCGCCAGGCGGAGCAGGCGGGCAAGGCGGCGGTCAGCAGCGCTGCCGCGAGCCGGGGGTACCGCGAGGAGATGGAGCACTTCGCCTTCTGCGTGCGGATGTGGCAGGACGCCTCGCTGCGCAAGAACGAACGACCACGGCCCCGCTGCGACGGCTACGTCGCCATGGCCGACGCCATCGTCGCCCTCACCAGCAACCTCGCCATGCGCGGCACCCAGGCCAACGGCCACAAGCCGCAACGGATCGTCTTCCAGCCCGAATGGTTCAATCCCCACCACGGCGCCGTGCCGGAGGAAGGTTGAGCGAACCGGCGAAGCGGACGAGCTTGGGTGCCTTACCAAGAGCGGAATGGGGCATTTTTTCATGAGCGGGGTTGCGACAGCGCCTCGAGCCGGCGATCGGGAGGCGTCTGCCCCCTGCGAAACTATTGTGCGAGTTTTCGGTAAGGTGCGTTGAGCGCACCGAAACCCACCCTGCTTCTTGGGC
>JAANMY010000519.1_pt1 | contig 53834 bp, 57 predicted proteins | sample 7279691 | NCBI WGS metagenome assembly JAANMY01 (sample SAMN14094543, study PRJNA606508) | bioreactor metagenome | isolation source: A lab-scale SPAN reactor treating ammonium-rich wastewater day 388 | place: Ireland: Galway | collected 2018-02-07 | reverse complement strand
TGGGTGGCGCTGTCCTTCGTGCAGCGCCCCGAGGACCTGCGCGAGGCGCGCGAGATCATCGGCGACCGCGCCTGGATCATGGCCAAGCTGGAAAAGCCCGCGGCAATCGATGCGCTCGAGCCGATCGTCGCGCTCGCCGACGGCGTCATGGTGGCGCGCGGCGACCTCGGCGTGGAGCTGCCGCCGCAGCAGGTGCCGGTGCTGCAGCGCCGCATCGTGCGTGCGGCGCGCGCCGCCGGCAAGCCGGTGGTGGTGGCCACGCAGATGCTGGAGTCGATGATCACCGCCCCGGTGCCCACGCGTGCGGAGGCCTCGGACGTCGCCACCGCGATCTACGACGGCGCCGATGCCGTGATGCTGTCGGCGGAATCGGCCTCGGGCCAGTATCCGGTCGAGGCGGTGTCGATCATGCATCGCATCATCTGCGAGGTGGAACAGGACCCCGCCTGGCGTAGCGGGCTGGAGGCCAGCCACACGCCGGCCGAAGCCAACACGCCGGATGCGATCTGCTGCGCACTGCGCCGCGTCGCCGGCCTGCTCGAACCCGCGGCGACCGTCGCCTACACCACCTCGGGCTTCAGCGCGCTGCGTGCCAGCCGCGAACGGCCGGCGACGCCGATCCTCGCCCTCACCCCGCAACTGACCACCGCGCGCCGGCTGGCGCTGGTGTGGGGCGTGCATCCGGTGCCGTTCGAGGAAGTGCACGACGTCACCGAGATGGTCGAGCACGCCGGCCGCGCCGCGGTGAGCCACGGCTTTGCCGGGCCGGGCGACGTCCTGGTGGTGATCGGCGGCCTGCCGTTCGGCAAGAGCGGCAGCACCAACCTGCTGCACGTGGCGCGCATCCCGGGCTGAGGTCCGTTCGCCGGGGGTGTCCGGCAGCGCCTGTAACCACCACCGCACACCCGCACTCCTGCCTGCGGTGAACGGCAAAAGGCCCGCGTGAAGCGGGCCTTTTGCATGCAACCGACAGCGGCGGATTTACTTCTTGGCGGCAGCCAGGCCGTTGACGATTTCCTGCTTGGCGTCCTCGACCGTGCCCCAGCCCAGCACCTTGACCCACTTGCCGGGCTCGAGGTCCTTGTAGTGCTCGAAGAAGTGCACCGTCTGCTTCATCAGCAGCTCGGGCAGGTCGTCGGTGGTCTGCACCTTGTCATAGAGCGGGGTCAGCTTCGATACCGGCACGGCCACGACCTTGGCGTCCACGCCGCCGTCGTCTTCCATCTTCAGCACGCCGACCGGACGGCAGCGGATGACCACGCCCGGCGCCAGCGGGAAGGGGGTGACGACCAGCACGTCCACCGGATCGCCGTCACCGGCGATGGTGTGCGGCACGTAGCCGTAGTTGAGCGGGTAACGCATCGAAGTGCCCATGAAGCGGTCGACGAAGACTGCGCCGCTGTCCTTGTCCACTTCGAACTTGATCGGATCACCCTGTGCGGAGATCTCGATGATGACGTTGATGTCGTTCGGCACGTCCTTGCCGGCGCTGACCAGATCGAAACCCATGATTCCCTCCCGTGGAAAAATTGTGCGCGGATTATAGGGGGAAACCACAATGTCTTGCACGGCGTCCTTTGGGTCGCGTCCCGTGCGTGCGGCACCCTGAGGCAGCGGCCACAGCCGCAGGCCGGCGCGTGCTCCGGTGCTCAGGCCGGCGCGTCGAAACCGGCGTCCTCGACCGCGGCGCGCAGCGCCTCGACCGACACCCGCGCCGGATCGAAACGTACCGTGGCACTGCCCTGCTCCAGCGACACCAGCGCGTCCTCGACGCCGGCGAGCGCCTTCAGAACGCCGGTCACGTTCCGGACGCAACCGCCGCAACTCATGCCCTCGACCTTGATCGTCACTTCGTTCATGCACGACTCCTGATTGTTGATTTGAGCGCCGGCGCGCACGGTGCTCAGGTCACGCAGACCACACCACTCCAGAGGCTGCCGCCGAGCGTGGGCGCATGATAGAGCCCGAACAACCCGAAGCCGAGGACGAGCACGCCCGAGGCGATGCGCACCCTGCGGTTGCGGGTGAAATCGCGAAACCGCTTGAACAGCATGCCGGCCAGCAGGAGGTTGGGCAGCGTACCCAGGCCGAATGCCAGCATCAGCCCCGCGCCGCGCGCGCCGGAGCCGGTGACCAGCGCGGTGGCGAGAATCGAGTAGGTGAGTCCACAAGGGATGAAGCCCCACAGCATGCCCAGCGGCAGCGCCTGCTTCACCGAGCGCGCGGGCAGGAAGCGTCGCGTCGCCGGCTGGATCCTGCGCCACAGCACGTGCCCCCCGCGCTCGATGGGCGCGAGCACGCGCGTGAAGCCGGTGAGGTAGAGGCCGAGCGCGATCAGCATCAGGTTGGCCAGCACATACAGCGTCATCTGCACCGGCAGCATGCCGTCGTACAGCAGGCCCACCGAGCCCAGGAAGCCGACCGCCCCACCGATCGCGGTGTAGGTGCCGATGCGCCCGAGGTTATAGGCCAGGTGCAGCGGCCATTGCGGCTTGTCGCCGGGCGTGTGCACCTGCATGGTGAGCGCGCCGACGATGCCGCCGCACATCGACACGCAGTGCGTGCCGCCGAGCAGGCCGATCAGGAAGACGGCGAGATAACCGGTTTCAGGCATGACGGCTCCGGCCCATGGCACGAAAAGGCGAAGCCGTCATTTTACGCTGCACTGCAAGAGCGGTTGATGGCAATCACGCTCAAGACATCGCGCGCGGAAACAGCGCTCAGATCACCCGCGAATAGCGCGCGCGCTCGCGATCCGCGCGCAGATAGCGGTCGAACACCATCGCGATGCCGCGCACCAGCAGACGGCCGCCGGGTTGAACGCTGATCCAGTCGCCGTCGATCTTCACCAGGCCGGCCTTTTCCATCTCCTGCAGGTCGGCGAGCTCTTCGGCGAAGTACTCGCGGAAGTTGATCAGGTGGGCGATCTCGATCGACTGCATCGACAGCTCGAAGTGGCACATCAGCGCCTGGATGATCGCGCGCCGCACCAGGTCGTCGGCGGTGAGCTCGATGCCGCGCAGCACGGGTAGTTCGTCGCGGTCGAGCGCGTCGTAGTACTCGTCGAGCGTCTTCACGTTCTGCGCGTACACCGGTCCGATCTTGCCGATCGCCGACACCCCGAAGGCGAGCAGGTCGCACTCGGCCTGGGTGGAATAGCCCTGGAAGTTGCGGTGCAGGCGGCCCTGGCGCTGGGCGACGGTGAGCTCGTCGTCGGGCTTGGCGAAGTGGTCCATGCCGATGTACACGTAGCCGGCCTCGGTCAGGCGGCGGATGCCGAGCTGCAGCAGCTGCAGCTTGGTGTCGGCGGAGGGCATGTCGCCGCTGTTGATGCGGCGCTGGGGCTTGAACAGCCCGGGCAGGTGCGCGTAGCTGTAGAGCGAGATACGGTCGGGCGAGATGTCGAGCACCTGCTCGAGCGTGCGGTTGAAGCTGATCACGTTCTGCTTGGGCAGGCCGTAGATCAGGTCCATGCTGACCGACTTGAAGCCGGTGGCACGCGCCGCGTCGATGACGAGCCTGGTCTCGTCGACGCTCTGGATGCGGTTGACCGCGGCCTGCACGTCCTCGGCGAAGTCCTGCACGCCGACGCTCATGCGGTTGAAGCCGAGGTCGGCAAGGAGCTTGACGGTGTCGAAGTCGACCTTGCGCGGATCGACTTCGATCGAATACTCGCCGTTGGGGACCAGTGTGAAGTGCTCGCGCACCGCCGCCATCAGCTCGCGCATCTCGTCGTGCGACAGGAAGGTCGGGGTGCCGCCACCGAGGTGGAGCTGCGTCACCTGCCGGCTGCCTTCCAGGCAAGCGGCCTGCATCTCGATCTCTTTGGCCAGATATTTCAGATACTTGGCCGAGCGCCCATGATCCTTGGTGATGATCTTGTTGCAGGCGCAGTAGTAGCAGATCGTGTTACAGAACGGGATGTGGAAGTATAATGAGAGAGGTTTGCTTACACCGCCGACGGCCCTTTTGGCGAGCCAGGCCTTGAGTGCCTCGGCATTGAACGCCTCGACGAAGCGGTCTGCCGTCGGGTACGAGGTGTAACGCGGTCCGTTGATGTCGAATCGACGGATCAGTTGCGGGTCGAAGATGAGTTCGTTCTGGCTTGTCATGATCTTTCTGCTGCAGGGGGTGCCCAACAATGGCAGACCAGCAGATTTTTTTGGTTGACGTGGGTCAACGAGCATGATCTGAAGATCCGCTCACACCCAAGTCGGCGTCTTTTGTCGGGGATGCGGGATTATCGTGCAGATGAGGGCAAGCGTGCCAATTACCGTGAATGGGCTCAAGACGGCCTGTTCGCAGTGCAACCTCGTCGAGCTGTGCCTGCCCTTCGGCATGTCGGGGAGCGAACTGAGCCGGCTCGACGAGCTGGTCGGCGCCCGCCGCAAGGTCAAGCGCCAGCAGAACCTCTACCGCGCCGGCGACCCCTTCGAGGCGATCTACGCCATCCGCGCGGGCTCATTCAAGACCGACGTGCTGCTCGAGGATGGGCGCGAGCAGGTCACCGGCTTCCAGATGACCGGCGAGATCCTCGGGCTCGATGGCATCAGCACCGAAGCGCACAGCTGCAACGCGGTGGCGCTCGAGGACAGCGAGGTGTGCGTGATCGCCTACGACAAGCTCGAGGAGATGACGCATCAGATCGAGGGCCTGCAACTGCAGTTCCACAAGGTGATGAGCCGCGAGATCGTGCGCGACCACGGCGTGATGATGCTGCTCGGGTCAATGCGCGCCGAAGAGCGCCTCGCGGCCTTCCTGCTCAACATGTCGCAGCGCTTCAACGCCCGTGGCTTTTCGTCGCAGGAGTTCAACCTGCGCATGACGCGGGAGGAGATCGGCTCCTACCTTGGACTCAAGCTCGAGACCGTGTCGCGCGCCTTCTCGCGCTTCCAGGAAGACGGCCTGATCTCGGTGCAGCAGAAGCACGTGCTGCTGCTCGACCCGGCCGGGCTCAAGAAGCTGATCCAGCACCAGCAAGGCGTGCGCTGAGCGCCGCCCCCGCAACGCTCAGCCGAAAAATCCTGCGACGTTCTTGGTAATGGCGACCGACACGATCCACGCATAGACCAGCAACGCGGCGACGAAGGCAGTGACGCGCATGCTCATGGTCCGTCCGCGCTTGAGCGCAATCGTGCCGAGGAAGATGTAGGCAAGCAGGCCGAGGACCTTTGCCGTCACCCAGCCCGCAGAAAGCGGGTACTGCTGGATCGACACCGCGAGCGCAATGGCCGAGAGCAGCAGCACACTGTCGATGATGTGCGGGAGCACGCGCGTGAGCCTGTGATGGAGAAGCGGGCTGCCGGTGACCATCCACAGGCCGCGCAGCAGGAAGCCGGTGGCGCTGAGAACCACACAGGTGACGTGCAGATGCTTGATCACGAAGTACATCCCTTCTCCTTCCCATAGCCGGCCACAGAGCCGGAAGCAGCCGGCTGCGAACCGGCTGGACTAGAATTGCGACGCCTTACGGAGAGTCTTTCGATGCCCCCTCATGCCCAGCTCGACATCCCGTCCCTGCTGCACCGGATTCCGCTGTTCAGCGAACTCTCGGACTCGGACATCCAGCTCGTCGCGCGCTATACGCGCGATCGCCACATCGCGCGCGGCGAAATGCTGTTCCAGCGCGGCGACCAGCCGCACGGCTTTTACTTCGTCGTCTCGGGTCAGGTCAAGCTCGCGTTCTCGTCCGCGCAAGGCACGGAGAAGGTGGTCGAGATCATTGGCCCGATGCAGAGCTTCGGTGAAGCCGTGATGTTCATGAACCACCCCTACCCGGTTTTCGCCGAGGCCCTGACCGACACCGTGCTCATCCACGTCGGCCAGCAGGTCGTGACCGATCTGATCGACCAGGATTCCACCTTCGCCCACAAGCTGCTGGCGGGCATGGCGATCCGTCTGCACGGCCTGATCCAGGACGTGGAGACCTATTCCCTGCGCTCCAGCACGCAGCGCGTGATCGGGTACCTGCTGCAGGTCGCCGACAGCGACGTCCCGAGCGAGATCGCCCTGCCCACCAGCAAGCAGGTGATCGCCTCGCGGCTCAACCTGACCCCGGAAACCCTGTCGCGCATTTTCCACGATCTGAGCGACGCCGGCCTGATCAGCGTGCAGGGCAAGCGCATCACCCTGCACGACCCGGTCCGATTGTCGCGCTACAACGCCTGACGGTCGAGCTCAGGCGTTGGCGCACAAGACCGTCGGCCCGAACAGGCTCGCGAAGATCACGAAAGCTGCCCTACCAGCGCTTCCCCATCGAACGCCGTGAAGCCGATCGGGCCTTCAGTCGAGGTCGGACGGCACATCCCTTTCGGCCATCACGACCTCCCTCCAGCCCAGGTCGCGCTCGACGGCCGCAGCGAGGGCCGCCGCCGCCGACGGCTCGCCGTGCACGACGAAGGTGCGTCGCGGCGGACTCTGGAAGCCACGCAACCAGTTGAGCAGGGCGGGCTGGTCGGCATGCGCGGACAGGCCGCCGATGGTGTGGATACGCGCCCGCACCGGAATGCGCTCACGAAACAGCGTGACCTGGCGCGCGCCATCGACCAGCCGCCGGCCGAGCGTTCCGGCCGCCTGGAAGCCGGCGATGACGATCGCGCACTCGCGACGGCCGAGGTTGTAGCGCAGGTGATGCTTGACTCGTCCGGCGTCGCACATGCCGCTCGCCGAGATGATGACGAGCCCCCCGCGCACGCTGTTCAGCGCCATCGACTCCTCGACGTCCTGCACGAAGCGAAGGTTGAAGCGGTCCGCATGGTGACGCGTCCACGCATAGAGTTCGCGGGTTTCGTCATCCCAGAGGTCATCATGGCGCACCGTCAGCTCGGTCACCGCCGAAGCCATCGGTGAATCGACCACGACATCGAGGCGATCGATGCGACCGGCGCGCACCAGGTCGGCAAGCACGAACAGCAACTCCTGCGTGCGGCCCACTGCAAACGCCGGGATGATCACGTTGCCGCCATCGACCTTCAGCGTGCGCCGCAGCGCTTCGGCCAGTTCGTCACAGGTGTCGGCGAAAGAGCGGTGAGCGCGGTTGCCGTAGGTCGATTCGACACACAGGTAATCGGCGGTCGGAATCTGCACCGGATCCTGCAGCACGGGACGCATCGGCTGGCCCAGGTCGCCCGACACAACGAGGCGCCGGGTGTGGCCGCGCTCCTCGACATCGATCTCGATGATCGCAGAGCCCAGGATGTGGCCCGCGTTGCGGAAGCGGCAGCGCACACCGTGCCCGACCTCGATCATTTCGTCGAACCCGATCGCACGCAATCGCCCGAGGCTGTGGCGGGCCTGCTCCACCGTGTACAGCGGCACCAGATTGCCGCCGCGTCCAGCCTTGCGCGAGCGCGTGCTGCGCAAGGCCCATTCCGCCTCCTTCTCCTGGATGTGGGCGGAATCCATCAACATCACACCCAGCAGATCGACGGTCGCAGCGGTCGCGAAGATCCGTCCCTTGTAGCCAAGCGCCACAAGGCGCGGAACAAGGCCGGTGTGATCGAGATGGGCATGCGTCAGCAGGACGAAATCGATGTCATGCAGGTCGAAGCCGAGCGCCTCGCGATTCTTGCGTTCGGCCTCGCGCCCGCCCTGAAACAATCCGCAATCGACCAGGAAGCTGCCACGCGCATGGTCAACACGCATGCAGGAGCCGGTGACCTCGCCCGCCGCACCCAGAAAAGTCAGTTTCATGTCGCATCTCCAGGATGCTTGCACGGTGAACAGCAAGATTCGGCGGCCATTTGATCATGATCAATCTCGGCAGTGCGCCTCACGTCGCTATAATCGAATCGTGACACACAACAGGGAGCGTTCGTCATGTTCAAGCACATCCTCGTCCCGACCGACGGGTCGGCCTTGTCGGAAGGTACGGTTGCCAGGGCCATTTCCTTCGCCAAGGAAACCGGCGCTCGTATCACCTTCTTTTACGCCCAGCCGGACTTTCCCATGCCGATTTATGGTGAAGGTGCGCTGATCGACCCCACCACGCCCGAGCAGTTTGCGAAGTCTGCCGCCGCGGAAGCCGAGGCCATCCTCACCAAGGCCAAGGACGCTGCAGATGCGGCAGGAGTGGCTGCCGACAGCGACTCGACCGTCAATGAGGTCCCTTACGAGGCAATCATCGACGCGTCCGATCGTCACGGCTGCGACCTGATTTTCATGGCCTCGCACGGACGGCGGGGCATCGCCGGCCTGCTGCTCGGGAGTGAAACGCAGAAGGTCCTTACCCACAGCAAGACGCCGGTGCTCGTGTACCGCTGAGCGCATGCGACATCCGCACCCGCATCAGCAAAACGGCCCGCGCATGCGGGCCGTTTTCGTTGGTGGAGCGATCAGGCATTCGGATCGATCGTGATCTCCATCTGCTCCGGGAGGACTGCAGACCCGTCCATTCGCCAGCTGCGGGCTTCGTCCTCGAGGACGAACAACCAGCGCCCGGTACCGAGCGGTGCCAGCGGGGCTTCATACACGCCGGCAGCGCCGGTGACGAGCACTTCCTGGTCGAGACCACCACGAGTCGGGTGCGCCACCGTCAGGCGGATGCGCGCGGGGAGACGGGCCGCATCCGCTGCGGAAAGCACGATGTGGATGGACTCGCTGCGCACCTTGATTCCGGCGCGCAGGCCCATCTCGCGCGCATGCTCGACGCGTCCGATCGTCTGCACGATCGCTCGCCCTTCCTTGTAGTAATCGTCCACCACCATGCCATCGAATGTCTGCATCGCGATCACGAGGGTCGCGATCCCGGCCACGACGGCAATTGCCGGAAAGGCGATGAGGAACCAGGGCCAGCCCTGGCGATACCAGGGCTCCTCGGGCTTGTCGTTGGCAGATCGATGCATGTCAGCGCGGTATCAGGAAAGTGGTTTCTTCGTTCAGGCTGAGTGCGGGATCATCCTCGGCCGTGATCTGGAAGGCGATCTTGTTGGCACCGGGCTGGCCCGAGTCGCTCGGAACCAGAACCGGAAGCGTGACCGACTGCAGGCCGGCCGGCCCCACGTCGATGCGCGGCTCGCCGCCAATCCGGACCCCGGGCAAGCCCGACACCGCCAGGCGGAAGGCCCGCGGCTGCTCGGTCATGTTCATGATCTGGAGCTGATACACGTTCTCGATCAGCCCACCCTCGACCTCGCGCCCCAGCGAGGAGCGGTCGCGGATGATGTCCACGCGCAGCGGCTCACGCAACGCCAAGCCCCAGACGAAACCGATGCATATGATGACGAGCACCGCGCCGTAGATCAGCGTACGCGGCCGCAGTACATGGTTGATGATCTCCTTTCGACCCCAGTGCCGCTTCATCGCGTTCTCGGTCGAGTAACGGATCAGGCCGCGAGGGTAGTTCATCTTGTCCATGACCTGGTCACAGGCATCGATGCACGCCGCACAACCGATGCACTCGTACTGCAGGCCATCGCGGATGTCGATGCCGGTCGGACAGACCTGCACGCAGATGCCGCAATCGATGCAGTCGCCCTTGCCCACCGAGCGCGGATCGATACCCTTCTTGCGCGTGCCGCGCGGCTCGCCGCGCTCCTCGTCGTAGGTGATGACCAGTGTATCCGGATCGAACATAACCGCCTGGAAGCGGGCATACGGGCACATGTACTTGCACACCTGCTCGCGCATGACGCCGGCGAACAGGTAGGTGAAGGCCGAGTAGAACAGGATCCAGAACGCTTCCCACGGGCCGAAGCTGAAGGTCGTCAGCGAGTCCAGCAACTCTTGCAGCGGCGAGAAGTAGGCCACGAAGGTGAAGCCGGTCCACAGCGCGACAACGCTCCAGGCCAGATACTTGCCGCCGCGGCGCAGGGCCTTCTCGGCGCTCATCGGCATCTGGTCGAGCTTCTGACGGCGAACATGGTCACCCTCGATCTTCTGCTCGATCCACATGAAGATCTCGGTATAGACCGTCTGCGGACAGGCATATCCACACCACAGGCGGCCGGCGACGGCGGTGAAGAAGAACAGGGCGTATGCCGAGATGATCAGCAGCAGCGCCAGGAAGAAGACATCCTGCGGCCAGAAGACCCAGCCGAAGATGTAGAACTTGCGTTCGGTGAGATGGAAAAGCACCGCCTGGCGATCGTTCCAGCTCAGCCACGGCAAACCGTAATAGAGGAGCTGGGTCAGCCACACGAGCACCCAGCGCCAGTTGGCGAAAATACCCGTCACCGCACGCACGTAGAGCTTCTTGCGCGCAGCGTAAAGCGTGTCCTGGGTGGACTCCTGAGACTTGTTCGCCGCCTTTTGCGGCGAAGGGGATGGGCTGTTCATGGCCTCTTTACCAATGAATTCTTGTTTTTGTTGTTATTTTCAGAACCCCGGGAGGACCCCCTCCTCCCGGGATGGAACTGCAGACTGCGGAGACGATTACTTCTTGCCCAAGCTGAGAACGTACGCGGTCAGGATGTGAACCTTGTCCTCGCCCAGGAACTCGCCGAACGCCGGCATCTTGTTGTTGCGGCCGTGGGTGACGGTTTCGATGATGGTCGCTTCCGACGAACCGTACAGCCAGACGTTGTTGGTCAGGTCCGGCGCGCCGAGCATCGGGTTGCCCTTCGCGTCGGCACCGTGACAGGCCACGCAGTTGTTCGCGAAGGCTTCCCTGCCGCGCTGCGCCCGCACCGAGTCATGAGCCAGGCCGTTCATCGAGCGCACGTAGTTCGCGACGTCCTTCACGCCATCGGCGCCGAGCACCGGACCGAAGGGGGTCATGACGCCGTTGCGACCGTTGGTGATGGTTTCCTTGATGTTTTCCGGTGCACCACCCCACAACCACTCGCGGTCGGTCAGATTGGGGAAGCTCTTCGCGCCCTGCGCAGCCGCGCCGTGGCACTGCTGGCAATAGGTCAGGAACATGCGCTGCCCCATCGCCACCGCTTCCGGGTCCGCAGCGACCGCCATCACGTCCATCTCGCGATACTTTGCGAAAACCGGACCGAAGCGCTCTTCACCCGCCTTCATCTCCGCCTCGTATTGCGCCCACATCCCCCGATTCTGGTTGACGTTACCGAAACCGGGATAGATCGCCAGATACGCGATCGCGAAGAAAACGGTGATCCAGAACAGATACATCCACCACCGCGGCAGCGGGTTGTTGTACTCCGCAAGCGTCTCGTCCCACACGTGACCGTGCAGTTCGACCGGTCCCTTCTCGCGCTTGGTCATGTTCGACACCAGCACGAACACACAGAACAGGATGGAGAGGGTCACGAGGACCATCACATACATGTTCCAGAAGCCGCTGATAAAGTCAGCCATTTGTTTTTCCCTCAAGGTCTTGCCGGCCGCCCTGGGCCGGCAGGTCATCATCGCTCAGGGGCAGGCGCGCCGCCTCGTCGAAACCGGCCCTCGCCTGCTTGCTGTATGCCCAGCCACAAATGCCCAGGAAGCACAGCAGGCCAAGGACGGTGATCAGGCTTCGGAAGTCGTTTATATCCACGGCGCGTCCAACTCCTTACCGGAAGCTCGAAATTGCGGTGCCCAGGCCCTGCAGGTAAGCCACGACGGCGTCGAGTTCGGTCTTGCCTTCGAGCGCAGCCGGTGCGGCGGCGATCTCTTCGTCGCTGTACTTGTGCAGACCAACCTTGTTCAGTGCGCGCATCTTGTCCTGGATGTCATCGGCCTTGACCGGACGATCGAGCCAGGGGAACGCGGGCATGTTCGACTCCGGGACCACGTCGCGCGGATTCAGCAGGTGCACACGCTGCCACTCGTCGGAGTAGCGACCGCCGACGCGCGCCAGGTCGGGGCCGGTACGCTTCGAACCCCACTGGAACGGGTGGTCATAGACATACTCGCCCGCCACCGAGTAGTGCCCGTAGCGCTCGGTTTCGGCGCGGAACGGACGAATCATCTGCGAATGGCAGTTGTAGCAGCCTTCCCGCACGTAGATGTCGCGACCGATCAGGCGAACGGGATCGTAGGGCTTCACGTTGAGCGCGTTGCCCTTGTTGTCGATCGGCGTCGTGGTCGAGTGCTGGAAGAACAGCGGCACGATTTCCACCAGACCGCCCACGCTGACAGTCAGCAGCGTGAGCACGATCAGCAGGAATACGTTGCTTTCGATCTTTTCGTGTTTGGTTTGAGCCATGTTGTTTCTCTCCAATCAGGCGTGGGCAGCCGCGGGCGCGAGCACCGGGGCGTCGTAGGCCTTCTGGCCGGCGATGGTCTTCACCATGTTGTAGAACATGATGAACATGCCGCTCAGGAACAGCGCGCCGCCGATGAAGCGGATGGTCCAGAACGGATAGCTGGCCTTGACGCTCTCGACGAAGGAATAGGTGAGCGTGCCGTCCGGGTTGGTGGCGCGCCACATCAGGCCCTGCATCACGCCCGAGATCCACATCGACGCGATGTAGAGCACGATGCCGATGGTGGCAATCCAGAAGTGAGCGTTGATCAGTTTCACGCTGTACATCTCGCTGCGGCCGTACAGGCGCGGCAGCAGGAAATACACCGAACCGATCGAGATCATCGCCACCCAGCCGAGCGCGCCGGAGTGCACGTGCCCAACCGTCCAGTCGGTGTAGTGCGACAGCGCGTTGACCGTCTTGATCGACATCATCGGACCTTCGAAGGTCGACATGCCGTAGAACGACAGCGAGGTGATCAGGAACTTCAGGATCGGGTCGGTGCGCAGCTTGTGCCAGGCGCCCGACAGGGTCAGCACGCCGTTGATCATGCCACCCCAGGACGGCGCAAGCAGGATCAGCGAGAACACCATGCCGACGGACTGGGTCCAGTCGGGCAGCGCGGTGTAGTGCAGGTGGTGCGGACCCGCCCACATGTAGGTGAAGATCAGCGCCCAGAAGTGCACCACCGACAGGCGGTAGGAGTAGACCGGACGGTCGGCCTGCTTCGGCACGAAGTAATACATCATGCCCAGGAAGCCCGCGGTCAGGAAGAAGCCCACCGCGTTGTGGCCGTACCACCACTGGATCATCGCATCCTGCACGCCGGCGTAAGCCGAGTAAGACTTCATGCTGGTGAGCGAGACCGGGATCGCAGCGCTGTTGACGATGTGCAGCAGCGCAACGGTAAGGATGAAGCCACCGAAGAACCAGTTCGCAACGTAGATGTGCGAGACCTTGCGCTTGGCGATCGTGCCGAAGAACACGACGGCGTAAGACACCCACACGATCGCGATCAGGATGTCGATCGGCCACTCGAGTTCGGCGTATTCCTTGGAAGAGGTGTAACCGAGCGGCAGCGTGATCGCAGCCAGCACGATGACCAGTTGCCAGCCCCAGAAGGTGAACGCGGCCAGACCGGGCGCGAACAAGCGGGCGTGACAGGTGCGCTGAACCACATAGTAGGACGTGGCGAACAGCGCGCAGCCACCGAACGCAAAGATCACGGCGTTGGTATGCAGCGGACGGAGCCTGCCGAAATGCAGGAATTCGTGAACGTTCAGTTCGGGCCATACGAGCTGTGCCGCGGCAATAACGCCGACCAGCATGCCCACAATGCCCCACACCACCGTCATGATGGCGAACTGCCGCACGACTTTATAGTTATAAGTCGCTTGCGATTGCATGTGAGTCACCTCTTCGTTTTAGAAACCTTGCTTGCGCAGCACTCTTCGGAGGCTGCATGCGCTACCCAGCCGGACGAGAATACCCTTACGTCGAGTACGCAATTTGATACAGATCAACATTGTATTGCACCCCAGCAGGGTCAGGAAGCGAAAATTGGAAGAAGTCCAGAAACACTCGCAAACCGGCGCCGTTGCTGGATTCCGTGTTGCTCCAATGCTGCAACGAGGGCATGCCCCACGGGCACATGACTTGAAAAACATGCCGTCACATGGAGGTCGGAAACCGGTAGCAACGGGGCAAGCGGGTAACCGATCGCAACGCATCGCACGGACGAAAAAAAAGGGTGCGAATCAACGCACCCCCAACCCCAACAGAGAGACAAAACGGATTCGATCACCGGCATGCCTTGCCAACTGATCAACACGCCGCCATTTTGCCCATCCCGCCGGCGCGCATGTTGACCTATGTCAACCCGAACGGGAATCAGTCGCCCCGTGACCGCTCATCGGCCTGGTCACCTTCAGCTTCGCGCTCGCCCTCACGGGCTGCGGGGCGCTCGTCGCGGTCATCCATGAGCAGGCGATAGGCCGGCCCCTCGAGGTCGTCATACTGTCCGCTTCGCAGCGACCACCAGAACAGCACACCGATCACGAACACGAGCAGGACCGAAATCGGGATCAGCAGATACAGGCTCTCCATCGCAATTCTCCCTGTGCCTCAGTGACGCTCGGGCACGCGTTGCAGACGCATCGCATTGAGCACGACCAGCAGCGAACTCGCGGCCATGCCGATCCCTGCCATCCACGGTGTGACCAGGCCCGCCATCGCGAGTGGGACCGAGGTGAAGTTGTACGCAAAGGACCACCACAGGTTCTGCCTGATGATCCGCAGGGTCTTGCGCGACAGATCGATCCCCCGCCCGAGGCTGGAGAGATTCTCGTTGAGCAGCACGATGTCGGCCTGGTTACGCGCCAGGTCCGTGCCGCCCCCCATCGCCACCGAAACGTGCGCCTGCGCGAGCACCGGCGCGTCATTCACGCCATCGCCCACCATGACGACCACCGCCTCCGGGTCGTCCTGCATCGCGGCGATGGCCTGCTGCTTGCCTTGCGGACTCAAGCCGCCCTGCGCGTCGCCGATACCGAGCACCCCCGCCACACTGGAAACGACTGCCGGCGCATCGCCCGAGAGCACGCTCATGCCGATCCCTTCGGCAGCCAGGCGGCCGGTGAGCACGGAGGCCTCCTCACGCAACTGGTCCGCCAGTCGGAACAACCCCAGCCAGCCCGAACGCGCGGCCAGGCCAATCACCGTTCCGCCACGCGTAACGAAGTCTTGCAGCTCCGCAGGTGACGCAAGACCGGCGGCACGCGCGACGTAGTCCGGGCGGCCGATCCAGAACGCCTCGCCCTCCACGACGCCGCGCATTCCCAGCCCCGTTTCAGCCTGCACATCCGACGCCGTCGGCAGTGCCTGACCGGCACTCGCCGCGCGCAGGCCGGCAGCGACGGGGTGCTCGGAGCCCTGCTCGATCGCCGCCGCCAGGCGCACCAGCTCAGCTTCGTCAAGATCGCCGAGCGCCCGCAGCTCCTCGAGATGCATGCGACCGTGAGTCAGGGTTCCCGTCTTGTCGAACACGAAATGATTGGCCCGCGCCAGGGTTTCGACGGCATGGCCACGGGTGACCAGCACCCCCATGCGGGCAAGCGCATCGGTCGCCACGGTGAGCGCGGTCGGCGTCGCGAGCGAGAGCGCGCATGGACACGCGACCACCAGTACCGACACGAACACCCACAGCGCGCGATCCGGCTCGATGACGTACCAGGCAATCCCGGTGAGCCCCGCGAGCACCAGCAGGGTCACGATGAAATACACCGCCACGCGGTCCGACACCGCCGCGATCCGCGGCTTCTCGGTCGCGGCGCGCTCCATCAGGCGGCAAATGGCGGCAAGGCGGGTGGCGTCGCCCACGTGTTCGACGCGCAGCAACAGGGGCGACGAGACATTGATGCTGCCGCCCGTGACCCGATCACCGACGCCCTTGGGCACCGGCAGGCTCTCGCCGGTGAGCAGCGCCTCATTGGCCTCGCCCACGCCTTCGACGACGATGCCATCTACCGGGATCGCCTCGCCGGGCCGCACGCGCACGATGTCCCCGGCCACGAGCTGCGACGTCGGCACGCGATCCCCCGCGCCCTGCTGCGGCCAGCCGTCGATGCGTTCGGCGAACGACGGCAGCGCCTTGCCCAGTTCCTCGACCCCGCGCACGGCCTTCTGGCGCGCAAGCATCTCCAGATAACGCCCGCCGAGCAGGAAGAACACGAACATCGTGACCGAATCGAAATACACCTCGGGCCCGTCGGTCAGCGTCGCCCACAAGCTGGCCACGAACGCGCTGCCCACGCCCAGCGCCACCGGCACATCCATGCCGAGGCGGCGCAGGCGCACATCGCGCCACGCGCGCTGGAAGAACGGCGCCGCCGAGTACAGCACCACCGGCAGCGTCAGCAGCAGGCTGGCCCAGCGCAGCAGCAGCTCGATGTCCCAGGTCATGTCGCCCTCGCCGGCGACATAGACCGGAAAGGCGTACATCATCACCTGCATCATGCCGAAGCCGGCGACGAACACCCGCCACAGCATCGAGCGCCGCTCGCGGTTGGCGACCTGCTCCGAACGCTCGGCGTCGTAGGGGTAGGCGCGATAGCCAATGGCCTGGATCGCCGCCAGGATGCCCGACAGCTTGATGTTGCGCTCATCCCAGCGCACACGCGCACGTCGCGTGGCGTAGTTGATCTGGATGGCCGATACACCGGGCAGGCGGGCGACGTGGTTCTCGTTGAGCCACACGCAGGCCGCGCAGGTGATGCCCTCGAGGATCAGCGCGGCCTCGCGCTCGTGCTCGCCCACCGGGCGCACGAAGCTCTTCTGGAAGTCGGGGTGATCGAAGAGGCCGAGTTCCTGCAACTCGACCGGCATCGCCTCGCGTCGCGTTTCGGGCAGCGCATCGCGGTGGCGGTAGTAGTCGACGAGCCCGTTGTCGACGATGGACTGCGCGACCGCCTCGCAGCCGATGCAGCACATGCGACGCCGACGGCCGTCGATCTGCACGTAATGCCGCGTGTCGGGCGGAATCGGCAGGCCGCAGTGATAGCAGTCGGGGTCGGCTGCATCATCGGCCACAGCAACGGGCAGGTCGGCGGAGGTCATGGGCACAAAGGCTGAGCCGCCGCGGACGGCGAGGCCGTTCGAGGCGGAGCGAAAGGGAGCCCGGTTTTTAGCACATTTCACCGGCACCAGCTATTGCGCTGCAGCATGAACCGCTGCAGCGCCCGCGCACCGATCAGGCTCGGCGCTCCCCCGGGGTCCTCACTTGGCCGCCATGCGGATCGCGCCGTCGAGGCGGATCACCTCGCCATTGAGGTAGGGATTCTCGACGATGTGACGGACCAGGCCCGCGAACTCGGCAGGCTTGCCCAGGCGCGAGGGGAAGGGAACCATCTTGCCGAGCGCATCCTGCACTTCCTGCGGCATGCCCATCAGCATCGGCGTTTCCATGATGCCGGGGGCAATCGCCATCACCCGGATGCCGAAGCGCGCCAGTTCGCGCGCCACCGGCAGCGTCAAGCCGACCACGCCGGCCTTGGACGAGGCATAGCCGGCCTGACCGACCTGACCGTCAAACGCCGCGACCGACGCCGTGTTGACGATGACGCCGCGCTCGCCACCGGCGTCGGGCTCGGCCTTGCTCATGACGTCGGCCGCCAGACGCAGCATGTTGAAGGTGCCGATGAGGTTGATCGACACCGTGCGCGCAAAGCTGTCGAGCCTGTGCGGCGCCTCGCGACCGACGACCTTCTCCGCCGGCGCCACGCCGGCGCAGCTCACCAGCCCGGTGAGGCGCCCGAAGCGGCTCACCGCCAGGTCGATCGCCGCCTTGCCGCTGTCGGCATCGGTGACGTCGGTCAGCGCGAACACCGCCGCGCTGCCAAGCTCTGCCGCCAAGGCCTCGCCGGCCTCACGATTCACGTCCGCCAGCACGACCTTCGCACCGGCTTCGACCAGCATCCGTGCCGTCGCGGCACCCAGGCCCGAGCCGCCGCCCGTCACCACGAAAACGCCATTCTGGATCTGCATTCGCTCTCTCTCCCAAGACAAGTCGTCGCCGCACGATGAGTCAAGCGCAGATCGCTGCACCCGGCGCCGGCACCGGCGCGAACATTAGTTTGCGTTGACGTAAACGTCAACTATTGCCGTTGCACCACTGGCGTGCACTGCCTATCCTTCGACCAGGTCTCGCCTCGCCGCCCCGGCTCGGGGCGGCCTGCGACGACGTCGTCGGGCAAGCGGGCTCGCTCAGGAATCAGGCCACGACCGCCGATCTCCCGGCAGGCGCTTCATCGAGTGCCAGATCGACCATCAGTTCGTTGGCCAGCGCCTCCAGGTCAGCGCGGATGCCCGCGAGGTCGCAAGCGGCCGGCACCGCGAGCTCGGCGCGCGCGCGGAACAGCGTCTCGCCGCTCATCGACGCGCTCTCGCAGCCCGTCTCCAGTGCTTCGATGCTGACGCCGTGGCGGGCGAGGACAGTCGAGATCTCGCGCACGATCCCCGGCCGGTCATGCCCGACCAGATCGAGGCATACGCGTCGCACCTCGCCTGCAACAAGCGGGCCGCCCCGCGCGATCGCCACGCGCAAGCCCTCCGCCTCGAGTCCGCGCAGCGCAGCCTCCAGCGCATCGAGTCCGGCCGCGTCGACCTCCAGCCGCACCACCCCGGCGAACTGGCCGGCCAGGTGCGCCATGCGACTCTCCATCCAGTTGGCACCGCACTGGCTTGCACGCGCGGAAACCGCGCTGACCAGGCCGGGCCGATCCGGGCCGATGAGGGTGAGGATCAGGGATGTCTTCATGTTCGCGCTCCCGAAAGGGCAAGCCATGCGCAAACGCCGGGGCACAGGACGTGGGGATGCAGGAAGTTCTGCGCAGGATCAAAAGGCAGGCGTCGCGAGCTTGCGATAATCAAAAAAGGAAATCACACGATAACGCACCCACCCGGCGAAGGGGAGAACATCGCCGGTGTCGGATGCAAAGAGGAGGACACCGATGAAATCACCCCGCTTCCACGCCCAGAAGGCAGACGGCCTGTACCAGCCGATCCCCTTCATCTTCGTGACCGAGCGCATGTGCCGCGAGATCCTCGACGAGCGCGACGAAATCGTCGCCGCCATGCCAGCCGCCACCCGCAAGCGCCAGCAGGCGCTGTTCGCACGCTACGACCCGAACGTCAGCGCCGAGGCATTCAGCGGATTGCTGAACCTGTTCGACAGCCGGCCGGCGTGAGGGCCCTTGCAGCGCGGCGAGCGCTCGATCAGGAGGCAAGGCACGATGGTCGATGAATGCCGCCAACCGCCTACCCCGCACGGCCAGCGCGCAGCAGGGTACTGCGGGAATTGCGCACACATTGGCTACCTGGCGCCAAGAAGCAAAAAGGGCGATCCCGAAGGACCGCCCCAAGTGCTTGAATCGACTGGTGCCGGAGATAGGAGTCGAACCTACGACCTTCGCATTACGAATGCGCTGCTCTACCAACTGAGCTACACCGGCTAAGGGCGCGGATCATACCCCAGCGAACCGGGCGCGGCAACAACTGCAACAGCATTCAGAGGCTTTGTCGTTGCGGCAGAGCGCGATAAGAAAAACTTTCGCCGCACTCTACTTTTTCGTATGAGAGTCCATTAGAATGCGCACCAATTCAGGGCGGAGGAGACAAGCCCGATTCTAGAACGCAGCGCCGCGGAAGGCTTAGCCTTCCGCGGCAGCCGCGCCAAAGTCTGCTGGTATGCGTCGGTCATCGGGCTTCCCTGTCTCATCTCCCGCACCCTGCGACTGTCCAATTCCCATGTTCGGCCTGGCCCTTTTCGAGATCGCCCTGATCGGCATCGCCGCCTTTGCTGCCGGCGCGGTGAACTCGGTCGCCGGCGGCGGCACCTTCTTTTCGTTCCCGGCCCTGCTTGCGGTCGGCGTGCCCCCCGTCGTCGCCAACGCCAGCAACTCGGTGTCGCTGTGGCCAGGCAGCCTCGCGGGCGCATGGGCTTTTCGGCGCGAACTGAAGCGTTTTTCCCGCAGCCTGCCGATCCTGTCCGTGGTCGCCTTCATCGGCGGCATCGCCGGCGGATTGCTACTGCTCGCAACCTCGAACGCCGCGTTCGCCATGCTGATCCCCTGGCTGCTGCTGGTTGCCACGGTGTTGTTCGCCTTCAGTGCGCAGATCTCCGCGCTGGTGAAGAAATGGAAGCCGACACCCGCCGGCGTTGACGAGCGTCACATCGGGCCGGGCGGCTACCTGTTCCAGCTCGTCGTGTCGGTGTACGGCGGCTTCTTCGGCGCCGGCATGGGCATCCTGATGATCGCCGCGCTCGCCATCCAGGGCTTCAAGGACGTGCATGAGATCAACGCGCTGAAGAACTGGCTGTCTGCGGTGATCTACAGCGTCGCGGTCGGCACCTTCGTGATCGCTGACGCGGTGTCGTGGCCGCACACCCTGATCATGCTCGTCACCGCCACCATCGGCGGCTACTGGGGCGCCGCCGTGGCGCGCAAGCTGCCGGCGATCTGGCTGCGGCGCTTCATCATCGCCGTGGGCGGACTGCTGACGCTGTACTACTTCGGCAAGACGCTCTGACACCCATGATCGCCGGCCTGTCCGCCGCACTCGGCGCCGGCCTGCTGTGGGGGCTGGTGTTCCTGACGCCGCTGGTGCTGCACGACTACCCCGGCTTCATGCTCGCCGTCGGCCGCTACCTGGCCTTCGGCGTCCTTGCGCTCGGCCTCGCGTGGCTCGACCGCCACGCCCTCGCCCGCCTCGACCGTGCCGACTGGATCGAAGCCGCCAAGCTGGCGCTGATCGGCAACCTCTTCTATTACGCCACGCTGGCGAGCGCGATTCAGCTCGCCGGCGCGCCGGTGCCGACGCTGATCATCGGTACGCTGCCAGTCGTGATCGCGGTGAGCGCGAACCTGCTCGACCGCCGTCGCGGCGGCGGCGAAGACAGCGCGCCCTGGCTGCGCCTGGCCGCCCCCCTCGCACTGATCCTGGCCGGACTGCTGGTGGTGCACACCGATAGCGCGACGCAGGCCGGCACCGGCAGCGCCGGCGACTACCTCGTCGGCCTCGCCTTCGCGTTGTGCGCACTCGCCTGCTGGACCTGGTATCCGATCCGCAACAGCCGCTGGCTGCGCGCGCGCGGCCCAGGCCTGGCACGCGCCTGGGCCACCGCTCAGGGCCTGGCCACCCTGCCGGTCGCCGTCGCGGCGGGCCTCGGCTACTGGCTGTGGGACACCTTCACGACCGGCGGCGGCACCGGCTTCGCATGGCCGCTCGGCCCCCGGCCGATGCACTTCGTGCTCATGTCCCTGCTGCTCGGCCTGGCCGCCTCCTGGCTGGGAACACTGTTGTGGAACCAGGCCAGCCACCTGCTGCCCGCCGCCCTCGTCGGCCAGTTGATCGTGTTCGAGACCCTCGCTGCCCTGCTCTACGCGTTCATCTGGTACGGCCGCTGGCCGACGCTGGCCGAGGCAGCGGGCATCAGCTTGCTGATCCTCGGCGTGCTCGGCGGCGTGCGCGTGTTTCGCAGCACGCAGCGCACAGCGGCCGGCACGCCAGCCAGTTGACGCACGTTCGCGGCGCAGCGCGGCTGCTGCCGGTGCCAGCAGCCGACGCACGCGATATCATGCGGTCTCTTTTGCATCGCAACATTCCTCGCGAGTGATCGCCTCCCTCCATGGACCAGCTGACCCAGATCATCCTCCAGGCCGGCCGCTCGGCGGTCGAGCTCTCGCTCTTCGTGCTGCTGCCGATCATGGTGGTGATGCTGTCGCTGATGCGCCTGCTCGAGGCCCGCGGCGTGCTCGACTGGGTGGTGGCACGGCTTGCGCCCTTGCTGCGACCGGCGGGCCTCACCGGGCTTGGCGTGTTCGCCGCGCTGCAGATCAACCTCGTCAGCTTCGCGGCCCCGATGGCCACGCTGACGATGATGGAGAGCCGCGGCGCCTCCGACCGCCACCTCGCGGCCACCCTCGCGATGGTGATGGCGATGGCGCAGGCCAACGTCACCTTCCCGATGGCGGCGATGGGCCTGGCCTTCGGCCCGGCGCTGCTGCTGTCGATCGTCGGCGGGGTGGTGGCGGCGGCGGCAACCTACCACCTCTTCGGCCGCGGGCTGTCGAGCGCGGAAGCAGCGGTGGACGAGACCCTGCACCACCGCGTCGCCGACGACGCCAAGGGCGTCCTCGACGTCATCAACCGCGCCGGCGCGGAAGCCTTCAAGATCTCGGTCGGCGCCATCCCGATGCTGGTGCTGGCACTGGTGGCGGTGATGGCGCTGCGCGCGAGCGGTGGCATCGACCTGCTCACCGGACTCCTCACCCCCTTGCTGCGCACCTTCGACCTCGACCCGGCGCTGATCCTGCTCACGCTGACCAAGTACATCGCCGGCGGCACGGCGATGATGGGCGTCATGGACGAGATGCTGAAGGCGGGGACCACCTCCATCGACACGCTCAACGCCAGCGCCGGCTTCCTGATCCACCCCTTTGACGTCGCCGGGGTGGCGGTGCTGATCTCGGCCGGGCGCCGCGTCGCGGCGGTGTGGAAGCCGGCGGCGCTGGGCGCGGTGGTCGGCATCGCGGTGCGAACCATCGGCCATGGACTGATATGAACGGAACCCAATCATGATCGCCGCCCTCACCCTGCTCCTCGTCTTCCAGCTCGTTGGCGAAGTCGTCGCGCGCGCGCTTGCACTACCGATTCCCGGCCCGGTGATCGGCATGGCGCTGCTGTTCCTGACCCTGCTGCTGCGGGGTGGCCCGGGCGAAGACCTGCGCGTGACCTCCGGGCAGTTGCTGCAGCACCTGTCGCTGCTGTTCGTGCCCGCCGGCACCGGCATCGTGCTCTATGGCGAGCGCATCGCCGCCGAATGGCTGCCGCTGCTGGTCGCGCTGTTCCTCAGCACCTTCCTCGCGATCGCGGTGACCGCGCTGGTGCTGCAGGCGCTGACCCGCAAGCGCCGCCAGCCGACCGTGGAGGGCCGCCAATGAACCCCAAGCTCGAAGAGATCTGGGTCTATCTGTCGACCTCGCCCCTGCTCGGGCTGACCCTGACCTTGCTCGCCTACCAGGCGGCGTTCTGGATCTACAAGCGCGTCGGCTTTCATCCGCTTGCCAACCCGGTGCTGATCAGCGTCGCCATCCTCGCCAGCCTGCTGCTCGCCACCGGGACGCCCTACCAGACCTATTTCGACGGCGCCCAATTCGTGCACTTCCTGCTCGGCCCGGCCACCGTTGCGCTGGCGATTCCCCTTTACGCGCAGTGGCCGCGGCTGAAGGCGATGGCCGCCCCGCTGACGATCGCGCTCGTCGCCGGCTCGCTGACCGCGGCGCTATCGGCCTGGGGCATCGGCGCCCTCCTCGGTGCCAGCCGGGAGTCGCTGATGTCGCTCGCGCCCAAGAGCGTGACCACGCCGATCGCGATGGGCGTGGCCGAGCGCATCGGCGGCCTGCCTTCGCTGACCGCGGTGCTGGTGATCAGCACCGGCATCATCGGCGCCGTGTTCGCGCGCTACCTCTACCGCTGGCTGCGGATCAACGACGATGCGGTGCGCGGCTTCGCGATCGGCATCGCCTCGCACGGCATCGGCACCGCCCGCGCCTTCCAGGTCAGCGAGCAGGCCGGCGCCTTCGCCGCGCTGGCGATGGGGCTGAACGGATTGGTCACGGCGGTGTCCTTGCCGTGGATCATGCCCTGGGTGGAGCGCCTGTTCGCACGCTGACGCCCCGCTCCGAACGGCACGCGCCGAACCACGCGTCCGCTGCAGCGCGCGCTGCCGCAACGCCACCGCTGAATGAACCGCCCCGACGACGAGGCCGACCGAGTGCTGACCGCCATTTTCCGCTGGATCGACCGCAACCTCCTCGAGCTCGGCCGCGAGATGCGACTGTCCTACCTGCCGCCGCTGATGGTGTATTGCGCGGCAGGCGTGTCCGGCCTGACCGGAATCGTCGGCACCTTCTTCGTCAAGGACTACCTCGGCCTGTCGGCTGCCTTCCTCGCCGCGCTCGGCTTCTGGGCGGGCATCCCGTGGGCGCTGAAGATGCCGATCGGGCATCTGGTCGACCTGCTGTGGCGCTACAAGGCCGGGCTCGTCTACCTGGGTGCCACGCTGATCGCCGCCAGCCTGCTGATCATGATCGGGCTCATCGGCAGCCCCGACGCGATGCGCGCGGTGATGCCGATCGAGGCCTGGTTCGTGCTGTCGGTGCTGCTGTCGCCGGTGGGCTACGTGATGCAGGACGCGGTGGCCGACGCGATGACGGTGGAGGCCGTGCCGCGCCTGGACGCGCGCGGCGAGCCCATCCCCGCCGAAACCGTGCGCCTGATGCACACCACCATGCAGATGCTCGGCCGGGTGGCGATCATCGGCGGCACGGTGCTGGTGTCGCTCGCCAACGTGGTGATGTTCCAGGGCTCGGAGGCACTGCCCGAGCCGGAGAAGGTCGCCATCTATCTGCGCATCTACGAGCTCGCACTGATCATCCCGCTGCTGTCGGTGAGCGGCGTGCTGCTCGGCGGTTTCCTCAAGCGTCGCGAGGCGAAGAGGCTCGCCGCGCTCGGCCGTAGCCGCGCCGACATCGACCGCCTGCTCCACGATCCGGAAGAGAAGACCGCGCCCAACGGGTGGATCCTCGGCGGCAGCGCGGTGTTCGTGGCGCTCACCATCACCGTCGGGCTGTCGGGCATCCGGTACGGCCAGGAGATCATCTTCGCCGCCTCGTTCGCGATCATCGGCTTCATGATCAGCCGCCTGCTGCGCGAGCTCTCGCCCGAGGCCGCGCGCACCCTGCTCGGCACGGTGATCATCATCTTCGCCTTCCGCGCCCTGCCCGGCCCGGGCGCGGGCGCGAGCTGGTGGATGATCGACGAGCTCGGCTTCGACCAGAGCTTCCTGTCGCGGCTCGACCTCATCACCAGCGCGCTGACGCTCGCCGGGCTATTCCTGTTCCGCCGTTTCATGGCCGAGAAGTCGATCGCGCAGATCGTGATCTTCCTCACTGTCGCCACCACCGCGCTGTCGCTGCCGATCATCGGCATGTTCCACGGCCTGCACGAATGGACGGCGGCGCACACCGGCGGCGTGGTGGATGCGCGCTTCATCGCCATCGCCAACACCGCGCTCGAGTCCCCGCTCGGCCAAGTGTCGATGGTGCCGATGCTGGCATGGATCGCCAACTCCGCGCCGCCGCACCTGAAGGCGACCTTCTTCGCGGTGATGGCGTCCTTCACCAACCTTGCACTGTCGGCCTCGCAGCTCGGCACCAAGTACCTGAACGAGATCTACACGATCGCGCGCGAGGTCAAGGACGCTGCCACCGGCGCCGTCACCACGCCCGCCGACTACGCCGAACTGGGCACGCTGCTCGTCACCGTGACGCTGATCGGCCTCGTGCTGCCGCTGGCGGCGATCCTGTTCACCCGGCTCGCCGGCCTGCGCAGCGCCTGAGCACGCGTCCTGCCGCCATCGGGCCGCGGAGTTGACCTGCCGCATTGCCTTCGCGCAAAGGCAGGCGGACACTTGAGGCCATTCAACCCCCAGCGAGGCAAACCATGACACCCAGCTCGGTACACGACATTCGCAACCTCGCCCTGCTCGGCCACGCCGGCAGCGGCAAGACGACCCTGGTCGAGGCCCTGCTCGCCGCCGCGGGCGAGATCGGCGCCGCCGGCAGCGTCGAGCGCGGCGACACCGTCGCCGACTTCGACCCGCAGGAAAAGGCGATGGGGCACTCGCTGCACGCCGCGCTGGTCCATCTGGAGTGGGCCGGACACTGGATCAACCTGCTCGACACCCCGGGCCTGCCCGACCTCTCGGGTCGCGCCGTCATCGCCCTGCCCGCGGTGGACACCGCGGCCATCGTCATCAATGCCGCGGCCGGCATCGAGAGCGGCACGCGGCGCATGATGGATGCGGCCAAGGGCAAGTGCCGGATGATCGTGATCAACAAGCTCGACGCCGCCACCGACCTCACCGCGCTGATGGACGCCATCGCCGCCACCTTCGGCCGCGAATGCCTGCCCCTCAACCTGCCCTCGGCCGACGGCAGCCGCGTCATCGACTGCTTCTTCGCCCCCGACAACGCCGCCGCCACCGCCTTCTCCAGCGTGTCGGCTGCGCACGACGCCATCGTCGACCAGATCGTCGAGCTCGACGAGGACCTGATGGCGAAGTACCTCGAGCAAGGCGAATCGCTCGACCCCGGGCAACTCCACGCCCCCTTCGAACAGGCGCTGCGCGAAGGCCACCTGGTACCGGTGTGCTTCGTCTCCGCGCGCACCGGCGCAGGCGTGCGCGAACTGCTCGACATCCTCGGCAAGCTCGCCCCCGACCCCACCGAGGCCAACATGCCGGCCTTCCTCACGGGCGAAGGCGCAGCGGCCGAGCCGGTCGAGGTGGTGCTCGACGCCGAACGCCACGTCGTCGCCCACGTGTTCCAGATCGCCAACGACCCGTATCGCGGCAAGCTCGGCCTGTTCCGTGTGCATCAGGGCCAGGTCACACCCAACTCGCAGCTCTACATCGGCGACAGCCGCAAGCCGTTCAAGGTCGCCCACCTGCTGCGCATGCAGGGCAAGAACGCGATCGAGACCACGATGGCCGTGCCCGGCGACCTGTGCGCCGTGGCGCGTGTCGACGAAATCCAGCGCGACGCGGTGCTGCACGACTCGCACGACGAGGACTTCTATCACCTCGCGCCGACCGCCTTCCCGCAGCCGGTGTTCGGCCTCGCGCTGATGACGCGCAAGCCGGCCGACGAGCAGAAGCTGTCCGAGGCGCTCGCGCGCCTGATGGAAGAAGACCCCTGCCTCGAGGTGACTTTCGATGCCCGCAACCGCCGCACCGTGGTACGGGGACTGGGCGAGCAGCACCTCAAGATCGTGCTCGAGGAGCTGTCCGCACGCTGGAACCTGCAGCTCGACACCGCCACCCCGAGCATTCCCTACCGCGAGACGATCTCGATCGTGGCCGAGGCGCGCTACCGCCACAAGAAGCAGAGTGGCGGTGCCGGGCAGTTCGGCGAGGTCGCGCTGCGCGTGGAGCCGCTGCCGCGCGGCACCGGCATCGAGCTGGCCGACGAGGTCAAGGGCGGCACCATCCCGACCAACTTCATGCCTGCGGTGGAAAAAGGCGTGCGCCAGGCGCTGACCGAGGGCGCCCTGGCCGGCTTCCCGCTCCAGGACCTGCGGGTCGTGATCACCGACGGCAAGCATCACGCGGTGGACTCGAACGAGGTGTCCTTCGTCACCGCCGGCCGTCACGCATTGATCGAGGCCGTGCTGGCCGCGCGCCCGATCGTGCTCGAGCCGCTGCTCGACGTGCAGGTGAAGGTGGCCGATACGCTGTTCGGCGAAGTCAGCGCCGAACTCGCCGGCCGGCGCGGGCGGCTCACCGCCACCGACAGCCCGGCACCAGGGTGGACGCTGATCTCGGCGCGCGTGCCGATGGCCGCGCTGGAAGGCTTCGAGAGCCGGCTGAAGGCGATCTGCGCAGGCGAGAGCGAGTTCGTGCTCGAGGCCGGCGGCCACGAGCCGGCGCCGCAGGACGTACAATCCGAGCTCACTCGCGTGCACGCCAGCGGTGGCAACGGCAACGGCGCGCACTGATCGCCGTCACGGTCCGGCCCTGCGGGGCCGGGCCACCGCATCACGCTCCGGCTCCGATGAAACTCGATGAACGCCAGCGCGCCTACTGGCGCCGCAACCTGACCCTGACCGTGGCGCTGCTGAGCGTCTGGTTTGGCGTCACCTTTCTTGGCGGCTATTACGCCCGCGAGCTCAACACCCTGAGCTTCATGGGTTTCCCGCTCGGTTTCTACCTGTTCGCTCAGGGCTCGCTGTTGATCTATCTGGTGATCATCGTGATCTACGTGTTCGCAATGAACCGTCTCGATCGCCAGTTCCGGGCCGACACGCGACGCTGATCCGGCTGCACCGCGCGCCGAACCCTGTGCGGGATCGCTGAGTTGCGCCCGTACCCCTCATTTCGGTGCCGTCGGGCCCGCCTCTTCCAGCTTCTTGCGCTTGGGCACGATCGGGTGCGCATGGCGGCTGAGCGCAAAATCGGCGAAGAACTTCATCCAGATCGTCACCCCGGCGGTCGCGGTCCAGGTGTCGAAATCCATGCTGCCGGTGACAATGCCAAAGATCGTGAACACGATCACCACGCCGCCGATCAGGTTGATCGCCAGCGTGAAAGGCGCATAGCGTGCGGGGTTGGCCGGCGGCATGCCACCCTTGAGCGCCACCTCCGAAAAATTGCGTTTGAACAGGATGCGCCACGCCCGCCGGAACCAGAAGAAGGCGATCGGGAACAGGGCGAGAAAGAGGATCCAGTTCAGGGCGATGCTTGCATTGAAGAGCATGTGTTACTCCACTGCGCACGGGTAAGTGCCCGCGTCCGCAAGGTGCCACAAAAGAAAAGCCCCGCCAATGCAGCCGGCGGGGCCCCGGTCACGTCATCCGGCAAACGCTGCCGGATGACGCTGCCCATTTCGACGCTTACTGATTAGTGAGCGCCATCCACCAGCTTCGAACCGCGCGGGATGCGCACGGATTCGACCATGTGCTGGATGTGCTCGGGCGGCTCCTTGGTCACCTTGTCGACCACGAAGGCGACGACGAAGTTCACCATCGCACCCACCGCACCGAAGGCTTCCGGCGTGATGCCGAAGAAGCTGTTCGGACCGCCGATCATGTCGACGAAGTCGGTGCCCTTGATGAAGAAGATGCCCTTGTGAGCGAACACGTAGAACAGGGTCACGAACAGGCCTGCCAGCATGCCGGCGATGGCGCCTTCGCGGTTCATCTTCTTGGAGAAGATGCCCATCATGATCGCCGGGAACAGCGACGAGGCCGCGATACCGAAGGCCAGCGCAACCGTACCGGCAGCGAAGCCCGGCGGGTTGAGACCGAGCCAGCCGGAGATCACGATCGCAACCGCCATCGAGATCTTGCCCACCAGCAGCTCGTTCTTGTCGCTGATGTTCGGCGCAAACACGCCCTTCACCAGGTCATGCGACACCGCGGACGAGATCGCCATCAGCAGGCCGGCAGCGGTCGACAGCGCCGCAGCCAGACCACCCGCGGCCACCAGCGCGATCACCCAGTTGGGCAGCAGCGCGATTTCGGGGTTCGCCATCACCATGATGTCGGCGTTCACCGTCAGCTCGTTGCCCTTCCAGCCAGCAGCTTCGGCCTTGGCCTTGGCATCGGCGTCCTTGGTCTTGTCGTTGTAGTACTGGATGCGTCCGTCGCCGTTCTTGTCCTCGAACTTGAGCAGGCCGGTCTTCTCCCAGCGCTTCATCCACTCCGGACGTTGCTCATACTGCAGGCTGCTCTCGGTCGCGTACAGGTCGGCGTTGGCTTTCACCTTTTCCGGATTCACGACGAGGTTGCCGCTGGCACTGGTTTCCAGACCGACGGCCTGGTTGACGGTACCGTGCAGGTTCAGCTTGGCCATCGCGCCAACCGCCGGGGCGGTGGTGTACAGCAGGGCGATGAAGATCAGCGCCCAACCGGCCGAGCTACGCGCGTCCTTCACCGTCGGGACGGTGAAGAATCGCATGATGACGTGCGGCAGACCCGCGGTACCGATCATCAGCGACAGCGTGTACATGAACATGTTGAGCGTGCTGCCCGGGATCGAGGTCGTGTACTGGTCGAAGCCGAGATCCTTGACGATCAGGTCGAGCTTGGCCAGCAGCGAGGTGTCGGTACCGACCATGTCCGAACCCAGGCCGAGCTGCGGCAGCGGGTTACCGGTGAGTTGCAGCGAGATGAAGAAGGCCGGCACCAGATAGGCAGCAATCAGCACGATGTACTGCGCCACCTGAGTGTAGGTGATGCCCTTCATGCCGCCGAACACCGCGTACAGGAACACGATCGCCTGGCCGATGTAGATGCCGGTCTCGCTCGACACGCCGAGGAAGCGCGAGAACGCCACACCAACGCCGGTCATCTGGCCGATGATGTAGGTCAGCGACGCGGTCAGCAGGCACACCACCGCCACCGTCGACGCCGTCTGCGAGTAGAAGCGATCGCCGATGAACTGCGGCACGGTGAATTTGCCGAACTTGCGCAGGTACGGTGCCAGGAGCATCGCCAGCAGAACGTAGCCGCCGGTCCAGCCCATCAGGAACAGGCCGCCGCCGTAGCCCATGTTGGCGATGAGGCCGGCCATGGAGATGAAGGACGCCGCCGACATCCAGTCGGCCGCAGTGGCCATGCCGTTGGTGATCGGGTGCACGCTGCCGCCCGCGGCATAGAACTCGCTGGTGCTGCCGGCACGCGCCCAGATGGCGATGCCGATGTACAGCGCAAACGACGCGCCGACCACCAGATAGGTAACAGTTTGAAGATCCATAATCCCCTTACTCCTCGTGGACGTCGAACTGGCGGTCGATGTCACCCATCTTCTTCGCGTAATAGAAAATCAGCACGATGAAGATGTAGATCGAACCTTGGTGGGCGAACCAGAACCCGAGCGGATAGCCACCCAACGAGATGCTGTTGAGGGCAGGCGCGAAGAGGATGCCGGCACCGAACGAGACCAAGAACCAGATGATCAGGATCTTGGTCAGGAGGCCCAGCACGGCTTTCCAGTAGCCTGAACTGTTGTTGTCCATCATGTCTCCTCGTTATGTGTGAAACACCGCCGTTACAGGAACGCGGGAGAAACAATCCCGGTCATGCAAAGGTGGGCGGATTATAGGAACATCACTCTTACTTATCGCTTACAGCAGCTTACAGAAAGCTGAAAATCCACCGCAGCGCCGGATGGGTGTGCACCGCGGGAGGCCCCACCGACGCGACGAGGCCCGCTTGCCATGATGCGATCACGGCAGCGGGCCCCGTCCTCGTCAAAGCGCAGTGGGGTCAGATGGTCAGATGGCGACGCCCGGGTTGCCGTCCATGCCCTTGAGCGTGGGCAGGTTGAGCGTGCGCTGGCTGATCACCTTCTGCCCGCGCAGGTAGTTGGCGACCACGTCCCACACCGCGGGGCCGGAATCCTTGGCTTCTTCCGACACCGGCGCCCAGCCGGCGACCTTGTAGGTCTTGCCGGCCTCGATCGGCTTGCCCTTGAGCATCATGTTGTCGATGCGCCTGCCCATCGCTGCGTTGGGGTCGCAGGTGTATTGCAGCCCGCCCACGCGCACCATGTCGCCGCCCTGCTGGTAGTAGGGGTCGGGGTTGAACAGGTTGTCGGCGACGTCCTCGAGGATGGTCTTGATCATCTCGCCGCTCATCTCGGTGAGCGTGGTCCACGGGTAGGTGATCGCGGTCTGGTCGAGCAGATGTTCCATGGTGATGGTGTCGCCAGGCAGCAGCGAGGTGCCCCAGCGGAAACCGGGCGAGAAGGCGATCTCGGCGTCCTTCTCGGCGATCAGCGCGTCGACGATGAGCTGGTCCCACGAGCCGTTGAAGTTGCCGCGGCGGTAGAGCAGGCCCTCGGTGACGGCGAGCTTCTCGGTGAGCTTTTCCAGGAAGGGCGCGCGCGTCCTGTCGATGAAGGCCGCCATCTCGGGGTCGGCCGGCAGCAGGTTCGAGAACACCGGCAGCAGCTTGTAGCGGAAATCGGCAACCTTGCCGTCGCGCACGTCGAAGTCCATCACGCCGAGGAACTTGCCGTTGGAGCCGGCGTTGGTCACCAGCGTCCGGCCGCCGGCGTTGTCGACGATGGTCGGCGCCGGCATGCCGTCGTGGGTGTGGCCGCCGAAGATGGCGTCGATGCCGGTGACACGGCTCGCCATCTTCAGATCCACGTCCATGCCGTTGTGCGACAGCACGACCACCACCTGGGCGCCCTCGCCGCGCGCCGCATCGACCGCCTGCTGCATCTCCTCGTCGCGGATGCCGAAGCTCCAGTCGGGCGTCTGCCAGCGCGGGTTGGCGATCGGCGTGTACGGGAAGGCCTGGCCGACGATGGCGACCGGCACACCGTTGATGTTCTTGATGACGTAGGGCTTGAAGACCGGGTCCTCGAAGTCGGTGGTCTTCACGTTCTGGGCGACGATGTCGATCTTGCCGGCGAAGTCCTTCTCCTCGATCTCCTTGACGCGATCGGCGCCGTAGCTCGATTCCCAGTGCAGCGTCATCACGTCCACGCCGAGCAGCTTCGCCGCATCGACCATGTCCTGTGCCTTGGTCCACAGCGCGGTGCCCGAACCCTGCCAGGTGTCGCCGCCGTCGAGCAGCAGCGCGCCGGGACGGCTCGCTTTCATGTTCTTGACCAGGGTGGCGAGGTGGGCAAAGCCGCCGACCTTGCCGTAGGTCTTCGCCGCCTCGACGAAGTCGAGATAGGTGAAGGCATGCGCCTCGATGCTGCCCGGCTTGATGCCGAAGTGCTTGAGGAAGCCCTCGCCGACGATGTGCGGCGCCCTGCCGCGCATGCTGCCCACACCCAGGTTGACGTTGGGCTCGCGAAAATGGATCGGCAGCAGCTGCGCATGGCAGTCGGTCATGTGCAGCAGGCTGACGTTGCCGAAGGGCGGCAGGTCGTAGAGCGCTCCGGCGGCCTTCTCGGCACGCGCGAAGCTCGAGTGCAGCGTCATGCCCCCGGCCGCCGCCACGGCGAGCATCTGCATGAATTCACGACGATTCATCGACATGGATGATTCCTTTGGGATGGTTCGAGCCGACCGCACAGGGCCGTGCACACGCCTTGCTCGAGGTAAGGAAAGGGCCCGGGGCCGAGGCCGCGGGCCCTGCTCGGTAGCGTTCGAGAGGTTCGCGAGCGGCGCCTACTGGTTGACCGGCGAGGCCGGATCGAACAGGTAGGCCATCACGTGGCGGATCTGCGCTTCGGTGAGGATGCCGCCGTAGCCATTGCGCGGCATGTCGCTGCACGCGTTGTAGGCCTTGGAATTCCACAGCTTGCCCCAGGTGTACTTGACGACTTCCTCGGAGTTGCCGCGCAGCTTGGCATAGCCCTCGAGGCTGGGGCCGATGGTGCCTTCCGAGACTTCCTTCGGATCCATTGCGTGGCAGTTGTAGCAGCCGCCGCCGTTGTTGTCGGGCGTCTTGTCGGTCCAGGTCAGGCCGCGACCGCTGGCCGCGATCTTCTGCCCTTCCTTCCAGTCGCCACCGGTGTAGTTGCCATCGGCCGGCCACTGGATCGTGGCCAGTTCGGCTGCCTCGAGCTTCCTCATGGTCTCGGCGTCGAGCGGTGTCAGGCTGGAACAGGCCTTCTGCACGGCGTCCTGCTTCTGGCGATCCAGGCTGGCGATGCCATTGGCCTTGAAGGAACTCACCATCATCTGCTCGACCTTGGTCTGCAGGTCGTCGGCATTCGCGAACGAGGCGCCCAGCGCCAAGGGCAGTGCAAAGAACAGTTTCTTCATGTGGTCTTCTCCCTCAGCGCTTCACGCCCGGCCACCTGGCCTCGGCACCATTGCCCTTGCCTGCCATGAACACCGACAACGCAATCGTCACGTCCGATGCGAACAGCGGCTCGGCGGTGCGCTGCTGGCGGAAGCAGTCCCACAGGCGGTGCTGCATGGTCCAGAACTGGGAGTTCGACACGCGGTAGGCCGGCCACGAACTCCAGCCTTCCGCGGCGCCCTCGGGCTTGGTGATGTTCGGCAACTGGGTGGCGCGGATGCGCTTGCCGTCCTGGCTGTGGCAGGACGAGCAGGCGAAATCCATGGCCCCGGTGCGGTAATGGAAGGCACGCTCGCCCATGTCGTACATCTCCTTCACCTTCGGATGCGACAGGTCGACCGCGATCGGCTTGCCCTTCGAGTGCGTGACCACATAGGCCACCAGCGCCGCGAGCTTGCCGCGCTCGCCCTTCAGGAACTGGCCGTTGATGATCTCGGCCGACGCAATGCCTTGCTGGGTTTCGATGCAGTGCATCAGCCGCGATTCAAGGTCCTGCACCTTGTCGGTGTCGGCGAAGTAGCGCGGCAACTGCGCGGCAGCGCCTTCGACCACGCCCGGCCCGAGGCCGAGGTCGCACTGCTCGAGCGTGGCATTCTTGGGGCCGCGCGCGGTGCGCCAGATCTCCTCGCCTTCCATCTCGTAGAGTTCAGCCGGATTGCCATCGGCGAGCATCTCGCGATAGGCGTCGAAGTTCAGCTCGTCGTCCGCCGCCATCGTCATCGGGCTGGTCAGCGCGATCGCTGCACTGACTGCGGTGAGCAGCAGTTGTTTTTTCATTGTCTCTCCTCCAGGGGCGCGCCCCTGCGCCCTGCGTTCATGGGACGCCGGCAGATCCCGCATCCTCGGCACGATCCGGCCCGATCGGTGATACGGGTCGGCCGGATGTCAGGCGATCTGCACTTCGTCGCTGCGGCTGTCGCCCTTGTTGTCCACCCAGCTCACGGCGAGCTTGTCGCCCTTGGCGCCGCCGTTGAACTTGAAGGCGAGGTAGGGGTTGGTGGACACGGAGGGGCCGAACTCGGCGCTGAGCACGAGCTTGTCGTTGTGCTTGGCGGTCAGCTCGGTGATGAAGTGGGCCGGAATCAGGGCCCCGGCCGAATCCTTGCGCTGGCCGGTTTCCATGACATGGGACATCAGCACGCGGACTTCGGTGACGCCATCCTTGACGGCGGCGCGAATGCGCATCGGGCTTGCCATAGTGTTTCTCTCCTTGATCTGTTTGCCGGATCAGCCGCCGCAGCCGCCGAGGGTGACCTTGACTTCCTTCCTGGCCATGTAGAACTTGCCGTCGGCCTTGACTACGGCATAGACGTCCGAGGTCTGGCCCATCTTCACGCGCGTCTGCACGTCGGCGACCGTGCCTTCGGGCAGGGTGAAGCTGGCCGCGACCATGTTCGGGTTCTTCTCGATCATGATCACGATCTGTTCGGTCTTGGGCAGCTTGCTGACCACACCCACCGGCACCACGGCGCCGTTCTCGGCGATGTCCGGCGTGGTGATCACCACGTCGGCACTCTCCACCGGTTTGCCGGCGTTGAAGGCGGCAAACGCGGCATCCATGTTCTTGGCCTCGAACGCAGTCTGGTTCCAGGCTGCATTCGCAATTTCCGGCTTGATCATGCCCGCCGCAGCCAGCAGGCCGAGCATGCCCAGGCCGCTGCCGGCTTTCAGGGTATCCCTGCGTTGATGGTTCATCCCGTTTCTCCTTGTTTAGGTGTTACTGCGCCTTCGCGCCTTCCAGAATCCACTTGACGAGTTGCGCGAGCTCCTCGTCCTTGAGGTGGCCTTGCGGCGGCATCGGCACCGCCCCCCAGACACCCTGGCCGCCGGCCTTCACCTTGGCGATGAGCGTACCCTCGGCGTCCGCCCGGCCCTGATACTTTTGTGCAATTTCATTGTACCCGGGGCCGACGAGCTTGTTCGCCACGCCATGGCAGGCCATGCAGCCCTTGGCATTGGCGAGCGCGAGCGTCGCGGCGGCGCTCGCGCCGGGCTGTGCACCCGCGCCCTGGCCGCCACTCTGCGCTGCGGCCTCCGCCGGCGCGCCGGTCGGCTTGCCGCGGGTCTGACCCACCGGACGGTTCTGCTCGGCGAGGTTACCGTGCGCATCCTGCGCATAGTCGGGCAGCGCCGACGCGACCACGACTTCCTTCTTGCAGTCCTGCATGCACGCCACGTTGTTGACGTCGGGCTTGCCGCCGTTGCCGATGCCGCCCTTGTCCTGCGCCGCGCCCGGCCACATGCCGTGGTCGGTGGTCATGCCGTTGCGATTGGGCATGCGCGCCTGCACCTCGCGGATGTTCTCGTCGCTGAGTTCGAAATCGGCCGGCACCACCTCGGCCAGATTCAGAAGGTAGGCGAGGATCGCATAAACCTCGTCCGGTTTCAGCGACTTCGGCGCCGTCCACGGCATCGCGCGCTGGATGTAGTCGAACAGCGTCGACACGGTCGGAACCTTCATCAGCGTCGTGCGCTGCGGAAAGGAGCCGGTGACCAGCGCCTCGACCCGACCGGTCTCGATGTCCTTCAGCGTGGTGCCACCGACGAGCGGCGTGAACACCTCGTTGGACTCGCCGAACACGCCGTGGCAGCTGGCGCAGTGGGTTTCCCACAGCGTCATCCCGTCATCGACATTGCCGCGCCCCTTGGGCAGGCCGGCGAAGTCCGGGCGCACGTCGATGTCCCAGGCCTTCACCTCGGCGGGCGTGGCCTCGCGACCGATGCCCGGGTAGCGATCCCAGGCCGCGGCCGAGGTCGCGGCGCCCGCCAGGAGCAGCGCAATCAGCGTCTTAGAGAACCTGGACATTGCTCACCTCCCCGGACTCGACCACCTTCCAGGACTGGATGGCGTTGTTGTGATAGATCGACTTGGTGCCACGCGCCGCGCGCAACTGACCATAGGTCGGCTGCACATGGCCAGTCTCGTCGACCGCACGCGACTGCAGGATCGCCGGCTTGCCGTCCCACACCCAGTCGATGTTGAAGCGGGTCACCGCCTTCGACAGCACCGGGGTCTCGAGGCGCGCCTGGCGCCAGTTGATGCCGCCATCGGTCGACACGTCGACCCGGGTGACCTTGCCGCGCCCCGACCACGCCATGCCGGAGATGTTGTAGAAGCCCTTGTCGAGCAGCAGCTGCCCACCCGAGGGCGTGGTGATGACCGACTTGCATTCCTGAATGGAGGTGTATTGGCGGTGCAGGCCGTCGGGCATCAGGTCCATGTAATGCACCGCCTCGTCCTTCGCGCCCCAGGGCTTGTCACCCACCTCGATGCGGCGCAACCACTTCACCCAGCTCACCCCCTGCACGCCCGGCACCACCAGGCGCAGCGGGTAGCCGTTCTCGGGACGCAGCATCTCGCCGTTCATGCCGTAGGCCACCAGCACCTCGCCCGACTCGATGAGTTCCATCGGGATCGTGCGCGTCATCGACGAACCGTCCGCGCCCTCCGCGAGCACGAAGCGGCCCTTCTTGTAGTCGGCGCCGCACATGTCGAGGATGTCCTTGAGCGGCACGCCGGTGAATTCGGAACAGGACAGCATGCCGTGCGAGTACTGCACGGTCGGCACCGCGACGTTGCCCCACTCCATGCCGGTGTTGGCACCGCACTCGATGAAGTGGATGCGCGACACCGAGGGCAGGCGCATGAGGTCGTCCATGGTGAACACCGCATTGGTTCTGACCATGCCGTTGATCATCAGCCGGTGCTTCGAGGGATCGACGTCGTGCCAGCCCTGGTGGTGACGCTCGAAGTGCAGGCCCGACGGCGTGATGATGCCGAACAGGCCCTGCAGCGGCGTGAATGCCACCGACGAACCGCCCACCCGGGTCAGGCCCGGGCTCTCGCGGCGCTGCAGCCCGCGCTCGTACTTCGAGGGCATCCCGTACGGATTGGTCGCGACCGGCAGCCCGAGCGTGGTCGACCACTGCGGCAGCTCGAGGATCGCCGGGTCGCCTTCCACCGCGGCACGCGCCACTGCCGGCACGGCCATCGCCGCCGAAGCGGTCAGGAACGCCTTGCGCAAGAAATCCCGCCGTCCTTCCTTGACCGCGGCGATCTGCGCCTCGGTCAGGAAGTTTTCCGGCGCCGGCCTGACCCGGCCGGGCCGGACATCGATCATCGCCATGCCTTGTCTCCCCCTTGTGTTCTCACAGCACACTTGAAAACTTCACGCTTCACGATCGAGATCATCGTCGTCGAGCTTCAGCAGCCCGGTCTCCGGCGCGCTCAGATGCTCGCGCGATGCGATGCGCACGCACACGGTTCGGCACAGGTCGGTGAAATCGGGGTCGATCAGGCGATACATCACCTGCACCCCGTCACGCCGCCGGCCAACCACCCCCGCGCGGTACAACGTGTTCAGGTGCCGCGACGCATTGGCCTGGTTCAGTCCGGAGGCCTCGACCACCTCATTCACCGAGCGCTCGCCATCGCACAGGCAGTGCATGATCTTCAGCCGCGATGGTTCGGACAGCAGGCCAAAATACTCGGCTGCGCTTTCGAATACCCTCTCCAGCTCGTCCATATCAACCTCATCTATCGCTGCATTTTTGATTTGAATCAAATCTAAAACTATAGAATCATATAGTCAAGCACTAATATTTGTGCTTTGCAGCAAGTCGGATCACATGTGCAAGCCCACGCGCGGCGACGCACGCCTTCACGCCGTTCGGAGCGGATGTGCGGGCTATACTCGCGGCCTGCGCCGATCGCCACGGCAGCGTCCGGCAGCACCGGTGAGCGCCCATGAACCGCCGATATCCCACCAGAGGAGCACCACAGTGAAGCTGAGTATCGCCATCGCCGCATTCGGCATCGCCGGCCTGGTCGGCGCCGCACACGCTCAGGGGCCCAGGCCGGATCCCAACCTCGCGCGCAACCTCGCCGCCACCTGCGCCAACTGTCACGGGACCAACGGCAAGAGCCTGGGCGGCATGGAATCGCTCGCGGGCGAACCGAAGGAAAAGCTGATGCAGAAGCTGGCGGACTTCCGCTCGGGCGACAAGCCGGCGACGATCATGCATCAGATCGTCGTCGGCTATACCGACGAACAGCTCGACCTGATCACCACCTGGTTCGCCGCCCAGAAATGACGACGGAGACGCGCAAGATGTTGAATCGACGCAATTTCATCAAATCGGCAGCCGTCGCCGCCGCGGCTACGGGCGCCCTCCCCGGCTTCATCGGCAAGGCAGCGGCGGCCACGACCACGGCTCGCCACCACGTCGTCATCGTGGGCGGCGGCTACGGCGGCGCCACCGCAGCCAAGTACCTGCGCATGTGGGGCAACGGCGCGGTCGACGTCACCCTGATCGAGCGCAACACCACCTTCGTGTCGTGCCCGATGTCGAACCTCGTCATCGGCGGCATCAAGCAGCTCGAGGACATCACGGTCAGCTACGACAACCTGCAGTCGAAGTGGGGCGTGAAGCTGATCACCGACGAAGCTACCGCGATCGACGTCGACAAGAAGACGGTCACCACCGCCAGACACGGGGCGATTGCCTGGGACCGCCTCGTGCTGTCGCCCGGCATCGACTTCCTGCCGGGCCGGATCGGTGGACTCGAAGGCAACGAAGAGCGCATCCCGCACGCCTGGAAAGCCGGCCCGCAGACCGTGCTGCTGCGCAAGCAGCTCGAGGCCATGGCCGACGGCGGCGTGTTCGCGATGCACATCCCGCGCGCGCCCTACCGCTGCCCGCCGGGGCCCTACGAGCGCGCCTGCCTCGTGGCCAACTACCTGCGCGCAACCAAGCCGAAGTCGAAGGTGCTGGTGCTCGACGCCAACGGCGAGATCCAGTCGAAGAAGGCGCTGTTCACCCAGGCCTTCGAGCGCTACGGCGCACTGATCGAATACGTGCCCAACAGCGCGCTGCAAAGCGTCGACGCCGCCACGCTCACCGCCGAACTCGAGTTCGACTCGATCAAGGCCGACGTGCTCAACGTGATTCCGCCGATGCGTGCAGGCAACATCGCTGCCACCACGGGGCTACCGCTGATCAACGACGCCTGGGTCGACGTCGACTGGCTGACACTCGAGGCCAAGGGCATGCCCGGCGTGCATGTGCTCGGTGATGCGCTGTTCCCGGCGCCGACGATGCCGAAGTCGGGCCACATGGCAAACCAGCACGCCAAGGTGGCTGCCGCCGCCATCCTCAACCTGTTCGAGGGCCTGGCGCCCAATCCGACCCCGGTGGTGATGAACACCTGCTACAGCTTCGTCGATGGCAAGAACGTCATCCACGTCGCCTCGGTGCATCAGTTCGACGCCGAGAAGAAGCAACCGATGCCGGTCCAGGGCGCGGGTGGCGTATCGGCGATGGCCAATGAGCTCGAAGGCAAGTCCGCGCTGGCGTGGGCGCGCAACATCTGGGCCGACATGCTCGCCTGAGCCGCCTGAGCGAACGATGAAGAAACGGGGTCGCGAAGACCCCGTTCGTGTTTCTGCCTCGGCGGGTTCAACACCGGCGCGCGCCGGGCCCCTGCGCACGCGCAGCCGTTTCAGTCGAGCGTGCTGATGTACAGGGCCACGGCCTTCACCTCGAGCTCGGTGAGCTTGGAGGCGATCGAGTGCATGATCTCGTTGTCGTTGGTGCGCGCGCGCGTGTTGAAGGACTTCAACTGCGCCTCGATGTAGCGCGGCACCTGTCCGGCCAGGCGCGGCAACTGCTCGGTGCCGTGCCCTTTTTCACCATGACAGCCGGCACAGGCCGCCACGCCGGAAAAGTCGTTGCCGCGATGGAAGATGTAGCGCCCCACCGCCGCCAGATCCGCATCCCGGGCCTCACGCGGCTTGGTCGGCTTCTGCTCGAAATACACCCCGAGCGCGAGCATCTCGTCCGGGGTCAGGTCCTGCGCCATGCCGTTCATGGTGTCGCTCTTGCGCCGGCCCGACTTGAAATCGCCGAGCTGCTTGGCGATGTACTGATGATGCTGTCCCGCCAGGCGCGGATACAGCGGCGACGAACTGTCGCCCTCGGCGCCGTGGCACAAGGCGCAGCGCCCGCCACTGATCTCGGCGGCGCGCGCCAGATCGACCTTCGGCAACTCCGCCGCGACGACAGCCAGCGGCAGGCCTAGGCCTGCAGCGCACAGTACGACCAGTCTGTTCAAGGCCTTCATGGCACTCTCCTGTCTGCATGTCCGCGCTTCGCGCATCATGGCCGATGCCGCACCGCGAAATCATAAGAATTCGTCAATAGCCCGCACAAGATCCAGGCCCGCCCGCTGATCGGCTGGTCGCCACGGCCTTGCAGCGTGCCGCCCCCACCGGTCACGCCCCGTCCGACCATCCAAGCTCGAGCGCCCATGGGGGCTCGCCGGCCTCCAGCGCTGCGCGCACATAGGCCACCATCGCCGCTGGCAGCAGTCGCGGATCGTGCCACTCGAGCCGGTCACACTTGTCGGGCTCGACGATGCGCGGCTCGCCGGCGAAGCGCTCCGCGCGCACGAAGAAATCGATGCGGTTGGTGTCCGACAGACGATGCACGACCCCCAGGAACTGCAAGTCCGCGAGTTCGACCTCGAGCCCCGTCTCCTCGTGCAGTTCGCGCCGCGCCGCCATGCGCATCGACTCGCCGGGCTCGACATGGCCCCCCGGCAGGCTGTACTGCCCGTCGAAAAACCCCGTGCCCGCGCGCCGCATCAGCAGCAGGCGGCCATCGCGCTGGCACAGCACATGCACCCCGGTCGGAATGCCCGCATGCATCAGTGCTTGCCCGTGCTGCCGAAGCCATCCGCGCCGCGCAGGCTGGCATCGAAGCTGTCGACCAGGTTGAACCCCACCTGCAGCACCGGCACCACCACGAGCTGGGCGATGCGTTCCATGGGCTGTATGGTGAAGCTCGCCCGCCCGCGGTTCCACACCGACACGAAGATCTGGCCCTGGTAGTCGGAATCGATCAAGCCGACCAGGTTGCCGAGCACGATGCCGTGCTTGTGCCCGAGCCCGGAGCGCGGCAGCACCATCGCTGCCAGCCCGGGGTCGGCGAGGTGGATCGCGAGGCCGCTCGGCACCAGCGTGGTCTCGCCGGGGTGAAGCGTGATCGGCGCAGGCAGGCAGGCGCGCAGATCCAGCCCCGCGGCGCCGCCGGTGGCGTAAGCCGGCGGATGGGTTTTCAGGCGCTCGTCGAGCAGCTTGACGTCGATTCGATGCATCTCGGTTCTCCCTGCGTGCCCGGCCCCATGGCTGTGGCCGGCACAATCAATTACGTCTCGTTCTGGTGACGAACGGCACGCCAGCGCAGCGGATCAAGCGGCGAGCATTCGTGCCAGGTGGGCAACGATCCCCTGCGCGACCTCGGCCTTGGACGCCCGCGGCAAGGGGTGCCGACCGGCGTCGTCGTACAGGATCACGGTGTTGTCGTCGCCACCCATGCCGTCGCTGACCAGGTTGCCCACCAGCATCGGCAGGCGCTTGTTGCGTCGCTTGCCCTCGGCATAGGCGTCGAGCTCGTGGCTTTCGGCCGCGAACCCGACGCAGAACGGTGCGTCTTCGCGCGCAGCGACCTCGGCGAGGATGTCCGGATTGGGCGTCAGCGCCACGGTCAAGGTATCGGAAGTTTTTTTCAGCTTGTGTTCTGCCGTCGTCAGCGGTCGATAATCGGCCACCGCGGCCACGCCGATGAACACCTGCGCCCCCGGCAACGCCTCGAACACCGCCGCGCGCATCTGCAGCGCACTCGCAACCGGCACACAGCGCACGTTCACCGGCACCGGCAGACTCACCGGACCGCTCACCAGCACGACCTCGGCCCCCGCCTGCGCGCAGGCGCGCGCCAGCGCGTAACCCATCTTCCCCGAGCTGATGTTGGTGATGCCGCGCACCGGGTCGATCGCCTCGAAGGTGGGCCCTGCCGTCATCACCACCTTGCGTCCGGCGAGCAGCTTGGGCACGAAGAAGCCTTCGAGTCGTTCGAGCAGTTCTTCCGGCTCGAGCATGCGCCCCATGCCGACCTCGCCACAGGCCTGGTCGCCCGCAGCCGGGCCGAACACGGTGACGCCGTCGTCGCGGATCTGGGCGACGTTGCGCTGCGTGGGCGGCGCGTCCCACATCTGGCGATTCATCGCCGGCGCCACGATCAAGGGCACATCGCGCGCCAAGCACAGGGTGGTGAGCAGATCGTCGGCACGCCCGTGCGCAAGGCGGGCGATGAAGTCCGCCGTCGCCGGCGCGACGAGGATGGCATCGGCGTCGCGGCCGAGGTCGATGTGGGCCATGTTGTTCGGCATGCGCGCGTCCCACAGGTCGGTCCACACCGTATTGCCCGACAGCGCCTGGAAGGTGACCGCGGTCACGAAGCGCGCGCCGCCCTCGCTCAACACCACATGGACATCGGCGCCGGCCTTCACCAGCAGGCGAACCAGCTCTGCAGCCTTGTACGCCGCGATACCACCGCTGACCCCGAGAACAATCCTGCGACCCTTCAGCACATTCATGACAATCACTTATACTCGGCAACAATTCCATTCAAATAAAGCGCATCCCGTGCGCCCGAGGAGCCCCACGCATCATGGCGATCACCGACTGGCCTGCAGACGAACGTCCGCGCGAAAAATTGCTGGCGCGCGGTGCGGCGGCCCTTTCCGACGCGGAGTTGCTGGCGATCTTCCTGCGTGTCGGCATCCGCGGGCAAAGCGCGGTCGATCTGGCGCGCGCCCTGCTGTTACGCTTCGGCAGCATCACCCGCATGTGCAGCGCCGGGGCACAGGACTTTGCCGCGGTACCCGGCATGGGACTGGCAAAGTATGCCCAACTGCAGGCGGTCATGGAACTGTCGCGGCGCGCACTGCGCGAGACCCTGAGCGAACGCCCGCTGTTCGACGCCCCCCAGGTCGTGCGCGACTGGCTGCGCCTGCGCCTCGGTCACCTGCCGCACGAGACCTTCTGCGTGATGCTGCTCGATGCCCGTCACTGCCTGATCGAAGCCGTCGATCTGTTCCGCGGCACGCTCACCCAGACTTCGGTCTATCCGCGGGAAGTGGTCAAGCTCGCCCTCGCCCACAACGCCGCCGCCGTGATCTTCGCCCACAACCACCCCTCGGGCGCCGCCGAACCAAGCACGGCCGACGAGATGCTGACCCGTGCGCTCAAGGACGCCCTGAACCTGGTCGACGTCCGCGTCCTCGACCACTTCGTGGTGCCCGCGCACGGATCTCCACTATCATTCGCCGAACGCGGATTACTGTGACGCGCGTCCGCGTCGTCCAGCCCTCCAGCCTTCCTCCAGCCCGCTGCGCTGCGGAGTTCGGCTCCACGTGCATTATTGGCGCCGGGGACTTGCCTTGAGCACAGCAGTTGCATTATCCTCTTCCGTTTTCCGCAATCCGAACTCCCTGGAGCATTGTATGGCTCGCGTCTGCCAAGTGACCGGTAAAGCACCGATGGTGGGAAATAACGTTTCCCACGCAAACAACAAAACCAAGCGCCGCTTCCTGCCCAACCTGCAGAGCCGCCGCTTCTGGAGCGAAGGCGAGAATCGCTGGATTCGCCTGCGCGTGTCCAACGCGGGTCTTCGCACGATCGACAAGAAAGGCATCGACGTCGTCGTTGCCGAGCTTCGCGCCCGCGGCGAGAAGCTGTAAGCAACCGCACTGAACGGAGAACGCCATGGCCAAGGGCATTCGCGAAAAGATCAAACTGGAGTCGACCGCCGGTACCGGTCACTTCTACACCACCTCGAAGAACAAGCGCACGACGCCTGGAAAACTCGAGTTCAACAAGTACGATCCGGTCGCGCGCAAGCACGTGCCGTACAAGGAAGTGAAGCTGAAGTAATCCCGTTGCGCCGGGTCTTCCAGCCCGGCGCAAGCAGCTGGACGCAGGCTCGAATCAAAGCCGGAGCCAGCCGGATCGCAGCAAGACGCCAAAAAACACAAAGGCCATCAGATCCCTGATGGCCTTTGTGTTTTTTGGAACTCGATAAGTCCGCGAGTGCGCCCAGAAGCACTCTATTCGACCGTCGTGCGCCGAAGCCGACGACACGACAATCGAAGCTGACGAACGTCAGGCGCGCTGAATGTTCGACGCTTGCTTGCCCTTGGGACCCTGGGTCACCTCGAAGGACACTTTATCGCCTTCCTTCAGGCTCTTGAAACCGCTCATGTTGATGGCGGAGAAATGTGCGAACAGATCCTCGCTTCCATCATCGGGCGTGATGAAGCCGAAACCCTTGGAATCATTGAACCACTTCACGGTACCAGTTGCCATATTGCTTGAATCCTTGAAGGTTGCTTGTTACGCCGCGGCAGCGTCACTGCTGCGGTGGGTTTAGGCGCAAACAAGGACACAAACACCTCGGGATTCCCCCCTCGGAATCGAGCCCTGGTCGGCGCACGACTCAGGTTTTACGCATTCGTTCATGCAGCGTCAACGCCCTTTTTGCGCGCACACTTGGCGCAGCGCAGCACCCGGAACCCGCCACGGGGCGCAATTCTCGCTTTAACCCCATTTGCGGCGCGGAGTTCAATCTTTGCGGCAGCGCAAGACACGCGGAACAATCGTGTGCGGAACAGCGCGGGCTCGGCGAACGGGTAAACCGCCTATGGCAAAGGACCCGCCACGTGTTGCACTCTGCTTCGACTTCATTAGAATGAATTTATGGGCACCCGAAAACAAGATGATCTCATTCTGGAAGCGCAGCGGACTCGCACCCGTCCGCCACCGCTGTACAAGGTTCTGCTGCTGAACGACGATTACACACCGATGGATTTCGTCATCGTCGTCCTGCAGAAATATTTCGGCATGGATCGCGAACGTGCCACGCGAGTCATGCTCCAAGTCCACAGAGAGGGCATGGGGGTATGCGGCGTCTTTCCCAGGGACATCGCCACGACCAAGGTAGAGCAGGTCACCTCGTTTGCTCGTCAGCATCAACATCCGCTGGCATGCGTGATGGAGGAGAATTGAATGATCGCGCAAGAGCTTGAAGTCAGCCTGCACATGGCTTTCGTCGAGGCACGTCAGAAACGCCACGAATTCATCACCGTGGAGCACCTTCTGCTTGCCCTGCTGGACAATCCTTCCGCGGCACAGGTGCTGAAGGCGTGCGCCGCAAACATTGATGAACTCCGCCGCGAGCTGAGCAGCTTCATCGATGAACACACCCCGCGCATCGAAGGCGCAGACGAGATCGACACTCAGCCCACGCTGGGTTTCCAACGCGTCATCCAGCGCGCAATCCTGCACGTCCAATCCTCGGGCAAGAAGGAAGTCACCGGCGCCAACGTGCTGGTCGCGATCTTCGGCGAGAAGGATTCACACGCAGTGTATTTCCTGCAAAAGCAGAACGTGTCGCGCCTGGATGTGGTGAATTTCATCTCGCATGGCATCGCCAAGGCGCCGCCGCCTGGTGCCGCACCACAGGGTCGCAGCGAATCCGAATCCGGCGAGCAGGAGCAGGAAGAAAAGCAGGCAGGCGGAGCGCTCGAGAGCTATACGCAGAACCTCAACCAGCAGGCCCTGGTCGGCAAGATCGACCCCTTGATCGGCCGCGAGAAGGAAGTCGAGCGCGTCATCCAGACCCTGTGCCGGCGGCGCAAGAACAATCCGCTGCTGGTCGGTGAGGCCGGCGTCGGCAAGACCGCGATCGCCGAAGGTCTGGCACGCAGGATCGTCGAAGGTCGCGTGCCCGAGATCCTGGAGAACGCGCAGGTGTTCGCGCTCGACATGGGTGCGCTGCTCGCCGGCACCAAGTATCGCGGCGACTTCGAGCAGCGCCTGAAAGCCGTGCTCAAGCAACTCATCGAGAACCCCAACGCGATCCTCTTCATCGACGAGATCCACACCCTGATCGGCGCCGGCGCGGCTTCGGGCGGGACGCTGGACGCGTCCAACCTGCTCAAGCCGGCGCTGTCGTCCGGCCAGTTGAAGTGCATCGGCGCGACCACCTACAACGAGTTCCGCCAGATCTTCGAGAAGGACCACGCCTTGTCGCGGCGCTTCCAGAAGATCGACGTGGTCGAGCCTTCGGTGGCCGAGACGGTCGAGATCCTCAAGGGGCTCAAGAGCCGCTTCGAGGAGCACCATGGCATCAAGTACAGCAGTTCGGCGCTGTCCAGCGCGGCCGAGCTGTCGGCCAAGTTCATCAACGACCGCCACCTGCCCGACAAGGCGATCGACGTGATCGACGAAGCCGGTGCGGCGCAGCGCATCCTGCCGAAGTCGAAGCAGAAGAAGACCATCGGCAAGAACGAGATCGAGGAGATCGTCGCCAAGATCGCCCGCATCCCGCCGCGCTCGGTCTCCAACGACGACAAGGCGGCACTGAAGACGCTCGAGCGCGACCTCAAGAACGTGGTATTCGGTCAGAACGCGGCGATCGAGGCGCTCGCCAAGGCGATCAAGATGTCGCGCTCCGGCCTCGGCAACCCGCAAAAGCCGATCGGCTCCTTCCTGTTCTCCGGCCCCACCGGCGTCGGCAAGACCGAGGTCGCGCGCCAGCTCGCCTACACGCTGGGCATCGAACTGGTGCGCTTCGACATGTCGGAGTACATGGAACGCCACGCGGTCAGCCGACTGATCGGCGCACCGCCGGGCTACGTCGGCTTCGACCAGGGCGGGCTGCTGACCGAACAGATCACCAAGAAGCCGCACTGCGTGCTGCTGCTCGACGAGATCGAGAAGGCGCATCCGGACATCTACAACATCCTGCTGCAGGTCATGGACCACGGCACGCTGACCGACAACAACGGCAGGCAGGCGGATTTCCGCAACGTGATCATCATCATGACCACCAATGCGGGCGCCGAATCCATGCAGAAATCGGTGATCGGGTTCTCGGCCAAGCGTGAGCCTGGCGACGAGATGGCGGACATCAAGCGCCTGTTCTCGCCCGAGTTCCGCAACCGCCTGGATGCAATGATCTCGTTCAAGGCCCTGGACAACGAGATCATCCTGCGTGTGGTCGACAAGTTCCTGATGCAGCTGGAAGCCCAGTTGCACGAGAAGAAGGTCGAGGCCCACTTCAGCGACGATCTCAAGGCCTGGCTGGCCGAAAGGGGCTTCGATCCGCTGATGGGCGCGCGTCCGATGGCTCGCCTGATCCAGGACACGATCCGCTCGGCACTGGCCGACGAGTTGCTGTTCGGTCGACTGGTCAATGGCGGCAAGGTCACCATCGACCTCGACGACGACGACAAGGTCAAGCTGGTGTTCGAGGAGACCGAGACCGCCACGGTCTGATCGTCTCCACCTGCATCCACCGTGACGGCATGCCTCCGGCAACGGAGCATGCCGTCGCTTTTTTTTGCGTCAGATCACCGCCAGCCCGCCCCCGCAGCGTCGTGCACTGCACACCCAGCGCGATGACGGGACGTCTCGTTTATCATGCCGGCTCCCGCGCCACCCGCCCGGCGCATGAATCCATCGCGGAGACGCCATGAACATCCAGACTGCCGATCTGTGCGACGCCCACGAAGACAAGCTCGCCATCGTTGCCCCCATGTTTGCCAGTTACGGCGGCCGCCCGTCCTTCGGCGGCCCGATCTCGACGCTGAAGATCTTCGAGGACAATTCCTTCGTGCGCAAGGCGGTGGAAGGGCCTGGCGACGGCCGCGTGCTGGTGATCGACGGCGGCGCTTCGATGCGCTGTGCGCTGGTGGGCGATCAGCTTGCCGAGCTGGCGGTCAGGAACGGCTGGGCCGGCATCATCGTGTATGGCTGCATCCGCGACTCGAAGGCGATCGGCGAGATGGACCTCGGCGTCTTCGCGCTCGGCACCCACCCGAAGAAGACCGTCAAGCGCAATACCGGCGAGGTCGACATCGCGGTCACCTTCGGCGGCGTCACCTTCCATCCCGGCCATTACGTCTATGCCGACGCGGACGGGGTCGTGGTGAGCGCGTCGCCGCTACTCTGAGGCACGCCATCCGTGATCACCGCGCCACGGCGCCCGCTGACGCGGGCGTCACGTGCTCGCGGTGACGGGCGGTCATCGGATTGCAATGCAGCACAGGCGAGGGGGAATGTCGTTTCACACAGCTCGACTGCGTTTCGCATCGCAAAAACAATAACTCAACAATCTGTTTTAAAAAGATAATATTTTTTCTTATGTCTTATATAAGACATATTGCTGCTACGCGGAATGCCTCCTATACTCTCTTCCCATCTGCAGCGCTTTTATCCCTCGAAACCGCTGCAGCCTGGACACCGCGCCCGGGTCCTGAACCCACCGCGATGACTGACCTCCTCCTGCATTGAAAAGGACGCATCATGACCCTCACCCGCGAACAGCAAATCGCCGCTCTGGAAAAAGACTGGGCCGAGAACCCCCGTTGGAAAGGCATCAAGCGCGGTTACTCCGCCGCCGACGTCGTTCGCCTGCGTGGCAGCCTGCAGCCCGAGTACACCCTGGCCCAACGCGGCGCGAAGCTGCTGTGGGAGCGGGTCAATGGCAGCGCCAAGAAGGGTTATGTGAACGCCTTCGGCGCGATCACCGCCGGTCAGGCGATGCAGCAGGCGAAGGCCGGCCTGGAAGCCGTGTATCTGTCGGGCTGGCAGGTCGCCGCCGACGGCAACACCTCGGAGACCATGTACCCCGACCAGTCGCTGTACGCCTACGACTCGGTGCCGACCATGGTCCGCCGCATCAACAACACCTTCAAGCGCGCCGACGAGATCCAGTGGTCGCGTGGCATCAACCCGGGCGACAAGGAATTCATCGACTACTTCCTGCCGATCGTCGCCGACGCTGAAGCCGGTTTCGGTGGCGTGCTGAACGCCTTCGAACTGATGAAGAACATGATCGCTGCCGGCGCCGCCGGTGTGCACTTCGAAGACCAGCTCGCAGCGGTGAAGAAGTGCGGCCACATGGGCGGCAAGGTGCTGGTGCCGACGCAGGAAGCCTGCGAGAAGCTGATCTCGGCCCGTTTCGCCGCCGACGTCATGGGCGTGCCGACCATCATCCTGGCCCGTACCGACGCTGAAGCCGCCAACCTGATCACCTCCGACCACGACGCCAACGACAAGCCCTTCCTCACCGGTGAGCGCACCCAGGAAGGCTTCTACCGCGTCAAGAACGGCCTCGAGCAGTCGATCAGCCGCGGCGTCGCCTACGCGCCCTACGCCGACCTGGTGTGGTGCGAGACCGGCACCCCCGACCTCGGCTTCGCCCGCGAGTTCGCGCAGGCCGTGCATGCCGCCTGCCCGGGCAAGCTGCTGTCGTACAACTGCTCGCCGTCGTTCAACTGGAAGAAGAACCTGGACGACGCCACCATCGCCAAGTTCCAGGACGAACTGTCGGCGCTCGGCTACAAGTACCAGTTCATCACGCTGGCCGGCATTCACATCAACTGGTTCAACACCTTCAAGTTCGCCCACGCCTACGCCCGCGGCGAAGGCATGAAGCACTACACCGAGATGGTGCAGGAACCGGAATTCGCCGCACGCGAGCAGGGCTACACCTTCGTGTCGCACCAGCAGGAAGTCGGCGCCGGTTACTTCGACGACGTCACCACCGTGATCCAGGGCGGTTCGTCCTCGGTCAAGGCGCTGACCGGCTCGACCGAAGAAGAGCAGTTCCACTAAGAGACTGCTTCCCTCATAACGGGGGAGGAGACGAGAGGCCATCCTGCGGGGTGGCCTTTTTTTTGTTTCCTCGACGAGCGCCACGCGCAAGCGGATAGCTGCCCACGCAGGAACGGCGCAAGCCGCGAACCGGCGGTAACGACGCGATATGCGTCGGCGGGAATCGAGCCGCCGCCTTCACGCCGGCCGGTGCTCCTGCAGAAAACACCGGAGCCACCCCGAAGGGCGGCCCCGGACCTCGAGGCAAGACACGCAGCGGGTCAGCGCTCAGCCGCGCCCCGGCCCCATGCCGCTGCCGTCGCGCGGGCCGCCGCCCTTCATGCCGCGCTCCCCCTTGCGCCCCATCTTCTGGAACTCGGCATCGAACACGGTCTTCTGCGCATCGCTCAAGGTCGCGTAGAAGGTCTCGACCGACTTGCGTGCCTCGGCCATCTCGGCCTGGCGCAGCTTGCTCATCTCTTCCATGCGCTGCATGCGCTCGATCGCGGTCTTCGGCTGGCCCGTGGCGCGACGCTCGGCCATCGTGGTCGCCATGCGCTCGGCGCGCGCCTTCATGTCGGTCTTGAAACTCTCGAAAGCGGGCTTCTGCTCGGGCGTCAGAGCAAGCGCGAGCTCGAGGCGGGCCATGTGCAGCTCGGCGCGCTCGGCCATCTTCGCCTTCATCTGCTCGGGCGCCATCTGCGACCAGCCCGACTTGCCCCCGCGCGGGCCGTCGCAATGACCGCCCCAGGCCAGCGCGGCCGTGGTTCCGAGGGCTCCGGTGGCGATGACGGCGGCGGCGATCGAAGTCTTGATCCAGCTTTTCATGATGACTCTCCTGTCGGTTGGCATTCTGCGTTGCCCGTCCGTTCGGGCGACGGAGCCATTACAGCACCGCGATGTAAGCCGGATTTGTCCGGCGGGCTGCGTTTTGCAGCTTCATGTCTCGCCACGGCCCACAGATACGCTGGGATACAAAGCCCCCCGCCCCTGCCCTTAACATGACGGCCATGGAGAACCGCTCATGACCGCTTCCGCCGACCACATCCTGATCGTCGACGACGATCGCGACATCCGCCAGTTGCTCGCCGACTACCTTGAGAAGCAGGGCCTGCGCTGCACCACCGCCGCCGACGGGCGCGAGATGAAGGCCGCGCTCGAACAGCATCGCATCGACCTGATCGTGCTCGACGTGATGATGCCGGGCGACGACGGCCTGACCCTGTGCCGCAACCTGCGCGCCAGCGGCAGCGCCCACGCCGGCACGCCGATCCTGATGCTGACCGCGCGCGGCGAGGACATGGACCGCATCATCGGCCTGGAGATGGGTGCCGACGACTACCTCGCCAAGCCCTTCGTGCCGCGCGAGCTGTACGCGCGCATCCGCGCCGTGCTGCGCCGTACGCGCGCGCTGCCGCCCAACCTCGACGCGGCGCCGCTGGCCAACGCGCGCATGCTGCGCTTTGCGAACTGGCGGCTCGACACGGTCAATCGCCACCTGGTGGATGCCGACGGCAGCGTGGTCGCGCTCTCGGGCGCCGAGTACCGCATGCTCGGCGTGTTCCTGTCGCATCCGCAGAAGGTGCTGTCGCGCGACCAGTTGATGGAGCTGACCCAGGGCCGCGAGGCCGACGTCTTCGACCGCTCGATCGACCTGCTGGTGAGCCGCCTGCGCCAGCGCCTCGGCGACAACGCGCGCGAGTCCGCGATCATCAAGACGGTGCGCAACGAAGGCTATGTGCTCGCGGCCGAGGTGAGCGCCGAATCCGGCGACGAACCCGGCGGCGGCGGCGAACAGGCCGGCGCGGCCCGAGCGGCTGCACGCCCGGACAAGCGCTCATGAGACTGCCGCTGCCGCGCAGCCTGTTCGCCCGCCTGATGCTGATCTGGATGATCGGCATCGCGCTCGTGCTCGCGGTGAGTCTGGCGCTCTTCGTCGGCGAGCGCGAGCGCATCGGCCGCAGCGCCCTGTTCGAAGGCGTGGCGCAGGAGATCGCCACCGCCGCCGACCTGCTCGAGCGCATGTCGCCGCCCGAGCGCGAACGCTGGATCGACGAGATCGGCCGCCGCCGCCTGCGCCTGGCGCTGCGCCCGCCGCGCGACCACCTGCGCCCGCTCGCCGGCGACCATCCGCTGCAGGCGGCGCTGCGGGAGGCGATGCCACAGCGCGCCGCCACCCTGTACACCCATCCGCGCGACGACCGCCCCCACCCCGGCCTGCTGATCGTGGTGGCGCTCGCCGACGGCACCCCGCTGCAGGTGCGTCTGCCGGGCATCCCGCCGCAGCCGCCGATCATGCCGCGTGAGCCCGGGCGCCTGCTCGCCGCGCTCGCCGCGTTGGTCGCCGGCGTCGGCCTGCTCACCTGGCTCGCGGTCCGCATCGCCACCCGGCCGCTGTCGCGCATGGCCGCGGCAGCGCGCGCGCTGGGCGAAGACCCCGGCCGGGCGCCGATGGATACCGCCGGCCCCACCGAGGTCGCCCAGGCCGCCGCGGCCTTCAACCAGATGCAGCGTCGCATCGTCGAGCACGTCACCGAACGCACCCGCATCCTCGCCGCGATCTCGCACGACTTGCAGACGCCGATCACCCGCCTGCGCCTGCGCGCCGAACTGGTCGACGACGAGGCCCTGCGCGCCCGCATCCAGTCCGACCTCGATGCCATGCAGGGACTGGTCAAGGAAGGCCTGGCCTACGCGCGCAGCCTGGACGAACGCAGCCCGTCGCAGGCGATCGAGCTCGGCCCGCTGCTGCAGGCGCTGGCGCAGGACGCGCGGGACATGGGGTGGACGGTGCGCGTGCCGGATGATGCGCACGGCCGCGTCCTGGGCAGGCCATCGGCGCTGCGCCGGGCGCTGTGGAACCTGATCGAGAACGGCGTGAAGTTCGGCGGCGCGGTGGACATCGAGCTGGACGCCACCGCGGACGGCTTCGAGATCCGCATCCGCGACCACGGCCCCGGCCTGGCCGAGGATGAGCTGGAGAAGGTGTTCGAACCCTTCTACCGCACCGAGTCCTCGCGCAACCGCGAGACGGGCGGCACCGGCCTCGGGCTCGCGATCACACGCAACCTGCTGCGCAGCCAGAACGGCGAGGTCAGTCTGCGCAATCACCCCGCAGGCGGGCTGGAGGCGACAGTCTCGCTGGGCGGACGATAGCGTGCGGCGAGTGCGGCGAAGGCGGCGATCTCGGCCGCCTCGCGCGCGGGCGACCAGCCGAGTTCGCGTGCGAGGATGCGCGCCACCGCCGGCGCCGCGGCCACAGCCAGCGCCGCGTCGAGGAACAGCACCCGGCTGCGGCGCGCGAGCACATCCTCCACGCGCAGCGCAAACGATTCGCGCACGGCGCGCCGCACTTCGCCCACGGTCGGCAACAGTGCGCAGCCCGGGCGCGCGGGGATGAGTGGCAGGAGGGCCTCGCCGTCATCCCCCGCACTGCCGGGCTGGCCCTGAGGCGCCGCGAGCGCGAGTCCAGCGGTGTTCGATGGCCGCCGTGCGAAGCCTGCCACCGCCTCGGCGACATCGATCGCATCCTCGGCCATACGGCGATAGGTGGTCCATTTTCCGCCCATCACGCTCACCAGCCGCTGGCGCGACACCTCCACCCGATGTTCGCGCGACAGCTGCCCCGTGGCCCCTTCACCCGCACCCAGCAAGGGACGCAGCCCGGCAAATACGCTGCGCACGTCGGCCAAGACAGGCGGGCGGCGCAGCCACTGCGCCGCGGCGCTCAACAGAAAATCGATTTCGCCGGTAAGCGGCTCGGGCTCGTCGGGCGTGTCGGCGCGCGGCGTGTCGGTGGTCCCGATCAGCAGCTTGCCGAGCCAGGGGATCATGAACAGCACGCGGCCATCAGCGGTGCGCGGGACCAGCAACGCATCACGCCCCGGCAGGAAATCGCCATCCACGACCAGATGCACGCCCTGACTCGGACGCAGGCGCGGCGCGGCAGCCGCGTCGGCGAGGCGGCGCACCTCGTCGCCCCAGACCCCGGCGGCATTGACCACGCTGCGCGCGGCGACCGTCCATGTGTGCCCGCACAGGGTGTCGCGCACGCGGACGCCGCACACCCGCTCCGCCTCCACCACCAGCCCGCTCAGCGCGCAGTGGTTGAGCACCAGCGCACCGAGCCGGCTGGCGGTGCCGGCGAGCGCAAGGGCGAGGCCGGCATCGTCGAACTGCGCATCCCAGTAAGCCACCCCACCGGCGAGCCCGTCGGCGCGCAGCCCCGGCAAGGCCGCGTACAGGCCCGCCGGATCGAGCGTCACGCTGCGCCCGATCCCGCCCGCCCCGGCCAGCCGGTCGT
>JAANMY010000515.1_pt1 | contig 53875 bp, 55 predicted proteins | sample 7279691 | NCBI WGS metagenome assembly JAANMY01 (sample SAMN14094543, study PRJNA606508) | bioreactor metagenome | isolation source: A lab-scale SPAN reactor treating ammonium-rich wastewater day 388 | place: Ireland: Galway | collected 2018-02-07 | reverse complement strand
TCCTCAGGGGGGTGAATTGGCCGGAACGGCCAAGAGGGGGGCGCGAGCGCCCCCCTGTGCGCGCCGCGCCTGCGCGGCGCGCCCGGCCCAACGGGAGGGCGGGCATCTTTGATGCCCAACCGACGGGCGGGAGCCCCCGGCTAGCCCCGCAACGCCGCAAAGATCGCCGCCACCCGCGCCGCCTCGGCCTCCAGCCCCCAGGGCGGGTTGATGACGAACAGCCCCGATCCGACCAGCCCGTGCCCGTCGCGCGCCGGGGGAAAGCGGATCTCGTGGCGCAGCGCCCCGGGATGCGCGGCCTCCAGCGCCGCCAGCATCGCCGCGTGCCGCCCGTCGCGCAGGATCGGATACCACAGCGCCAGAATCCCGACGTTCCACTTGCGCGCCACCTGGCTGATGAACCGCGGCAGGCCGTCGTAATCGGCGGTGGTTTCGAAGCTGGGGTCGATTAGCAGCAGCCCGCGCCGGGGCAGCGGCGGGGTCAGTTCCAGCACCTTGGCAAAGCCGTCGGCCCGGTGCACCCGCACCGGCCAGGGCAGCATCGCCGCCGCCAGCGCGGCGAATTCCTGCGGGTGCTGTTCGGCCAGATGCACGGTGTCGCTGTCGCGCAGCAGCAGCGCCGCCAGCATCGGCGAGCCGGGATAGGCCCGCGGCCCGTGCTGCGCCCGCACCCGGTCCAGCGCCTGCCGGTAGGGGTGATCGGGCGCGAAGGCGGCCTCCAGCCGACCGATCCCTGCCGCCGCCTCGCCGGTTCTCAGCGCCTCGGGGGCGCCCAGATCGTAAAGCCCGCGTCCGGCGTGGCTTTCCAGATAGGTCAGCGGTTTGTCCTTGGCGGCCAGATAGGCCAGCATCCAGGCGAGCAGCGCGTGCTTGTGGACATCCGCCAGGTTTCCGGCGTGATAGAGGTGCTGATACGACAGCATGCGCGGCGGCTCAGGCCTTGCGGCGCAGGCGGATCACCACATCGACGCGGGCCACCTCGCAGCCCTCGGGCGCCGCGGGCAGCCGCCGGATCTCCAGTTGATCGGACGGCGCGTCGGTCAGTTTCTGGGTGTCCTCCCAGAAGAAATGCGGATGGTCGTCGATGCGGGTGTCGAAATAGCTGCGCGAGGCATCGACGGTGATCTCGTTCAGGATACCGGCGGCGCAAAAGGCGCGCAGCGTATTATAGACCGTCGCCAGCGAGACCTTCTCGCCGCTGTCGATCGCCGCGGCGAACAGGCGTTCGGCGGTCACATGCCGGTTCTGGCCGTCGCCGACCAGCAGCGCCGCCAGCGACAGGCGTTGCCGCGTCGGGCGCAGACCGGCTTCGGTCAGCCAGCCTGCGGCGCGGTCCTGGGCCTCGGGGGTCTGGGATGCGAATTCATCGAACATTCCCTGATATTAGGGCTATCCGGCGCGGGTTTCAATGCCGGACCGCAGGGGCCGCCCGCCGCCGCCGCGGGCCGGGGCAGGCCAGGGGGCGGGCGGAGGGGCAGGCCGGAGGGTGGGGGCGGCCCGATTGCCGCAGGTGCAGCGCCTTGTCAGCCCGGAAACTTGGATGCTAGACGGGGAAAACCGCCGCGCCAAGGAGCCCGCCATGTCGTCATTCCCCAGCCAGTTCGACAAGCAGGCCCTGCTGGCCTGCGCCCGGGGCGAGCTGTTCGGCCCCGGCAATGCCCAGCTTCCGGCCCCGCCGATGCTGATGATGGACCGCATCACCGCTATTTCGGGCGACGGCGGGCTGCACGGCAAGGGCCATGTGGTGGCCGAATTCGACATCACCCCGGACCTGTGGTTCTTCGACTGCCACTTTCCCGGCAATCCGATCATGCCCGGCTGCCTGGGCCTCGACGGGCTGTGGCAACTGACCGGCTTCAACCTGGGCTGGCGCGGCTGGCAGGGGCGCGGCTATGCGCTGGGCGTCGGCGAGGTGAAACTGACCGGCATGGTGCGCCCTGATCGCAAGATGCTGACCTACAAGGTGGATTTCACCAAGGCCATCCAGACCCGCCGCCTGACCATGGGCGTCGCCGACGGCATCGTCGAGGCCGACGGCGAGGTGATCTATATCGTCAAGGACATGAAGGTGGCGCTCAGCGAAAGCTGAGGGCGGCGGCAGGGTCATCGGCGCGCAGGCCGCCGCGCGTCTGGCGGATTGTCACCAGATCTGTCCGGCCTGATCTCTCTGGCCTGATCTATCTGGCCCGTGACGCCAGCGTGATGCACCTCTGCACCCCCTCGACCCCCAGGGCCAACCGCACCCGGCCTTGTCGCCCTGGCCCTCCTGCGCAACCCGGGGCCGCCGGGGCGGTCGGCCCTGCACCCGCCGCCGATCCGGCCGGGGCGCCGCATCCGGCGAAAGGCGGCCTCGTCATTCCGTTGGCCTGCTCGGTGGCCGCGGGCGGCACCGAACACCCCGCCGATACCAACCGGTCGCGCTGTCGCATCGGCTGGTCGGGCCTCGATGCCCTCTCGCCTGACCATCCGGGCGGCGCCGGTCCCTGCCGGATCGGCCTCTGACCCGCGCCGCCCGCGGGGGTCGTGGTGCCCGGGTGCTGCCGCGCCGCAGGGCCGCGCCGCCTCTAACCGCTTGCCCCGGCCCCCCGCTCTGGCCTAAACAGACCCAGAGCAGCGTTTGGGGAGCCTACATGCGTCGTGTCGTCATCACCGGGATCGGAATCATCTCGCCCATCGGCAATTCCGCGTCCGAGGTCGAGGCCAGCCTGCGCGCCGGGCGTTCGGGCATCGTCTTTGCCCCCGAATACGCCGAGCACGGGTTTCGCAGCCAGGTCCACGGCCAGCCGCAGATCACCCTCGAAGACCATATCGACAAACGCGACCTGCGCTTCATGGGGCCGGGTGCGGCCTATAATTTCCTGTCGATGCAGCAGGCCATCGCCGATGCGGGCCTCAGCGACGCCGATGTGTCGAACGAGCGCACCGGGCTGGTGATGGGCTCGGGCGGGCCGTCCACCTCGAACCTGTTCGTCGCGCACAAGACCGTGGTGGAAAAGGGCGCGCCCAAGCGCATGGGCCCCTTCATGGTCACGCGCTGCATGTCCTCGACCAATTCCGCCTGCCTTGCCACGCCCTTCAAGATCAAGGGCGTCAATTATTCGATCACCTCGGCCTGCTCGACCTCGGCGCATTGCATCGGCAACGGCACCGAACTGATCCAGATGGGCAAGCAGGACATCGTCTTTGCCGGCGGCGGCGAGGAGCTGGACTGGACGCTGTCGTGCCTGTTTGACGCCATGGGCGCCATGTCGTCGAAATACAACGACACCCCGACCTCCGCCTCGCGCCCGTTCGACGCCACCCGCGACGGTTTCGTCATCGCCGGTGGCGGCGGGGTCGTCGTGCTGGAGGAACTGAACCACGCTCTGGCCCGCGGCGCGAAAATCTATGCCGAAGTCACCGGCTACGGCGCCACTTCGGACGGGCACGACATGGTCGCTCCCTCGGGCGAGGGCGGCGAGCGGTCGATGAAACTGGCCCTCTCGACGCTGCCGCAGGGCCGCAAGATCAGCTATATCAACGCCCATGGCACCTCGACCCCGGCGGGCGACGTGACCGAGGTTTCCGCCGTGCGCCGCATCTTCGGCGCCGGGAACGTGCCGCCGATCTCCTCGACCAAGTCGATGACCGGCCACAGCCTTGGCGCCACCGGCGTGCATGAGGCGATCTATTCGCTGCTCATGCTGCAGGGCGGCTTCATCGCCCCCTCGATCAATGTCGCCACGCTGGACCCGGCCATCGACGCGGCGGAAATCTGCACCGAACTGCGCCAGGTCGACCACGATTCGATCCTGTCGAACAGCTTTGGCTTCGGTGGCACCAACGCCACCCTCGTGATGTCGAAATTCGCGGAGTAACCGGGCCATGGCCGATCTGATGAAGGGCAAGCGCGGGCTGGTGATGGGCGTCGCCAACGAACGCTCCATCGCCTGGGGCATCGCCTCGGCGCTGCATGCCGAGGGGGCCGAGCTGGCCTTCAGCTATCAGGGCGAGGCCTTTGGCAAGCGGGTCGAGCCGCTGGCCGCCTCGGTCGGGTCGGATTTTCTGGTCGATGTCGATGTCACCAGCGATGAAAGCCTCGACGCCGCCTTTGCCCGCATCAAGGATCGCTGGGGCCGCATTGATTTCCTGATCCACGCCATCGCCTTTTCCGACAAGTCGGAACTCAGCGGGCGCTTCATCAACACCTCGCGCGGCAACTTCAAGCATTCGCTGGATATTTCCTGCTATTCACTGATCGACGTGTCGCGCCGCGCCGCCGATCTGATGCCCGAGGGCGGGTCGATCGTTACCCTCACCTATGGTGGATCGAACCGGGTGACGCCGTTCTACAACGTCATGGGCGTGGCCAAGGCCGCGCTCGAGGCGTCGGTGCGCTATCTGGCCAATGATCTGGGTCCGCAGGCGATCCGCGTCAACGCCATCTCGCCGGGGCCGATGAAGACCCTCGCCGGGGCGGCCATCGGCGGCGCGCGCAAGACCTTCCGCCATACCGAGGCCAACGCCCCGCTGCGCCACAACGCCACGCTGGAATCGGTCGGCGGGGCGGCGGTGTTCCTGTGCTCGGATTACGGCAATTGCACCACCGGCGACATCCTGATGGTTGACAGCGGCTATCACGTGCTGGGCATGCCGCAGCCGGAGAACATCTGAAGGGGGCAGGCGGCATGTCGGACGCCCCGGTCCCGCGCCATCGGACCCGTCGGCTGGCGGCGCTGGCGCTCGACCTGCTGATCGCCGCGCTGGTCGTGATCCTGCTGGTCGCAGCCACGCCGCTGGGCCGCGTCGCGTCGCTGCCGCTGTCGCCACGCCTGCTTGGCCCGACGCATTGTGCGCCGGTGACCGCCGAGACCTTCGCCGACAATGCCGACACGCGCTTGTGGATCGAGATCTGGCAGGCGGGCCAGCGCGATCCCGGCGAAAGCCGGTTTTCTCAAGAGACATCGCTCTGTCACGCGCGGATCTTCGGCCTGCTGCCCTATGCGCATTTCAAGCTGACCCACCTGACCCTCTTCGACCGCGATCCGCTGCCGCTCTGGGTCGAGATCCTGCCCATCGATGCCTCGGGTACACTGCATCACCCAGCCGACCATACCCTCGCGCTGATCGCCGGTCTGATGCTGCTCGCAGCCCTCCTGCCGTTGGGCAGTCCCGGCAAGCGCCTTCTGGGTCTGCGCGTCGCCGGCCCAAACCGTTTTCGACGCGAAGCGCTGCGCTTGGGCCCGTTCCTGCTCTACGGCCTGCTCTGCGCCCTCGATCCGCTGGTCGTCGCATGGCTCAGGCCCGACGCGCCACCGTCCGAAAATCCAGCGCTGATCGAAGTCTGGCTCGACACTCCTTGGTTTCTCGGCACGCCATGGCAAAGCGCCGTCTGCTGGTCGCTTTTCGCCTATGCCCTGCTGAGCCTTGGCCTGATCGCGTTGCGCCGCACTGCGCCTTGGGACCGGCTCGCCCGCACCACAGTGACCCGCCGATGACGAACCCGCGCGGGCGCTGGTCTGGTATTCCCTCTGGCCCTTCGCGCATCAGCCCGGGTAAGTCGCGCCGCCAGCGGATCGCCGTTTTCACCCTCACCCGTTGACCGACTATGCGGCGCAAAGCTTGCCAATAGGTTAACCGCCGCACGCAAGCCTTTGAAATCCCAAGACCGCCTTTACTGTCCCATCGTGGGACATCCTCCCGGCCCTGCGGCGCCTCGCCCCCTTGCACCCGCCCCTCCAGCGCCTAGACTGGGGCCAGTCAACCCAAGGCCCGCCATGCCCTCCTTCTACGGCCACCGCCGCCGCTTCCGCGACCTCTCGGAACAGGAAATCCTCGCGCTGGCCATTTCCAGCGAAGAGGACGATGCCCGCATCTACCGCAGCTATGCCGAAAAGCTGCGCGCCGATTTCCCCGCCTCGGCCGCCCTCTTCGACGGCATGGCCGCCGAGGAGGACCGCCACCGCCAGAGCCTGATCGCCCTGCACCGCATCCGCTTCGGCGAGGTGATCCCGCTGATCCGCCGCGAGCATGTCGCGGGCTTCCACGCCCGCCGCCCGGTCTGGCTGATGGAGGGGATGTCGCTCGACAAGATCCGCGGCGAGGCCGAGGCGATGGAGCGGCAGGCGGCGAATTTCTACCAGCTCGCCGCCAGCCACAGCTCCGACGCCGCCACCCGCAAACTGCTGGGCGACCTCGCCGCCGCCGAGGCCCAGCACGAAAGCACCGCCCAGCAACTCGAACAGGATCACCTCGGCGCCGAACCCCGCCAGACCGAGGACGAGGCCGCCCGCCGCCGCTTCCTGCTGACCTGGGTGCAGCCGGGGCTGGCCGGGCTGATGGACGGCTCGGTCTCGACCCTGGCGCCGATCTTCGCCACCGCCTTCGCCACCGGCAACACCCACACGACCTTTCTGGTCGGCCTCGCCGCCTCGGTCGGCGCCGGGATCTCGATGGGCTTCACCGAGGCCGCCTCGGACGACGGCCAGCTTTCGGGCCGCGGCTCGCCGCTCAAACGGGGCATCGCCGCCGGGGTGATGACCACGCTGGGCGGTCTGGGCCACGCGTTGCCCTATCTGATCCCGCATTTCTGGACCGCGACGGTGATCGCCATGATCGTGGTGTTCGTCGAACTCTGGGCCATCGCCTGGATCCAGAACCGCTTCATGGAGACCCCCTTCCTGCGCGCGACGCTGCAGGTGGTCGTCGGCGGCGCGCTGGTTTTCGCCGCCGGGGCGCTGATCGGCGGCGGCTGAGGGCGCCTGCCCTCTTTGCTCTGTCAAATATCCACGGGGTTTCCCAAGGGGGGGCGTGCCCCCCTTGGGCGAGGGGGTCCGGGGGGCGAGCAGCCCCCCGGCCTTCCCCTTGCCGTTGAAGCGCCCGGCGTTCTGGGCTATCTGGGGCCAGCCCCCCGAGGAACCGCCCATGACCGCCCCGAAGAAACTGTTCATCAAGACCTATGGTTGCCAGATGAACGTCTATGACAGCGAGCGCATGGCCGAGGCGCTGGGTGCCAATGGCTATGTGGCGACCGCGCGGGCGGAAGACGCCGACATGATCCTGCTCAACACCTGCCATATCCGCGAGAAGGCGGCCGAGAAGGTCTATTCCGAACTGGGGCGGCTCAAGCCGCTCAAGGACGCGAATCCGGATCTGAAGATCGGTATCGCCGGCTGCGTCGCCCAGGCCGAAGGGGCCGAGATCCTGCGCCGGGCGCCGGTGGTGGATCTGGTGGTCGGCCCGCAGACCTATCACCGCCTGCCCGAGATGGAGGCGGCGGTGCGCGCCGGCGGGCGGCCGGTGGATACCGACTTCCCGGCCGAGGACAAGTTCGACCATCTGCCGCGCCGTCAGGCGCCGGGGCCACGCGCCAGCCGCGGGCCGAGTGCCTTTCTGACCGTGCAGGAGGGCTGCGACAAGTTCTGCGCCTTCTGCGTCGTGCCCTATACCCGCGGCTCCGAGGTCAGCCGCCCGGCCGAGCGCCTGCTGGCCGAGGCGCGCGATCTGGTCGGGCGCGGGGTGCGCGACCTCACGCTGCTGGGCCAGAACGTCAACGGCTATCACGGCGCCGGGCCTGACGGCCCCTGGGATCTGGCGCGGCTGGTGCGCGAGCTGGCGCGGATCCCCGATCTGTGGCGCATCCGCTATACGACCTCGCATCCCAACGACATGACCGAGGATCTGATCGCCGCGCATGGCGATCTTGAGAAACTGATGCCCTATCTGCATCTGCCGGTGCAATCGGGCTCGGACCGTATCCTCAAGGCGATGAACCGCAAGCACCGCGCCGCGGATTACCTGCGGCTGATCGAACGGCTGCGCGCAGTGCGGCCGGATCTGGCGCTGTCGGGGGATTTCATCGTCGGCTTTCCCGGCGAGACCGATCAGGATTTCGCCGACACGCTGAAGCTGGTGCGCGAGGTCGGCTATCATTCGGCCTTCAGCTTCAAGTATTCGGCCCGCCCCGGCACCCCGGCGGCCGAACGCCCGGTGCTGCCCGATTCCGTGCTCGATGCGCGGCTGCACGAGCTGCAGGCGCTGATTACCGCGCAGCAGCAGGCGGCGCAGCAGGCGATGGTCGGGCGCGAGGTGGGCGTGCTGTTCGAAAAGCCCGGGCGCATGCCGGGGCAGATGGTCGGCAAATCCGATCACCTGCATGCGGTGCATGTCACCGGCGATGCGCAGCCCGGCACGCTGCGCCGGGTCAGAATCACCGCCAGCGCTACCAACTCGCTGGCGGGTGTTCTGGTCTGAGGCCGGGCGCAGCGGCTGCAACATCTGGGGGCAGGGCTGCCAATTGCGCGCACAGGTGGTGCCGCAATGCACGGTATCGGCAAGGAAAAGACCCGGTGCGCGGGAATCGCTCTTCCAAACCCCAGCCGATTTGCTAATGTTTCTGCCGTGGTAGGCACGTTTCCCGCCCGGCGCTTCCCTGCTCGGGGCGCCAAGTCGGCGGCGGGTTCTGCCAGGGGGTCAATTATAAAAAGGACAATGGCTGTGGTTAAGTCAATTTCCAAAGCCGTCCGGCTGATCGCCGGCGCCGCTGCCACGGCGCTGTTGCTGATCGGCCTGACAACGACGGACGCATCCGCGCAGCGTCAGCGCACCATCGTGGGCGAACGCTATGTGCCCACCATCTGGATCGATCCGGATGGCTGCGAACACTGGGTGATCGACAACGGCATCGAGGGCTATATGACCCCGAACCGTACGCAGGATGGCCGCCCGGTCTGCCACCGCACCAACGTCTGCCTGACCGAGAGCACCGACACGCTCTTTGCCACCGGCAGCCACCATCTGCGCCCCGGCGCCGAGGGGCGTCTGGCCTCGTTCTTCCGCTCGCGCAATGACACGGCCTTCGTGGTGTACGGCCATACCGATCCGCGCGGCGGGTTCGAATACAACATGGCGCTGTCGGAAAACCGCGCCCGTGTCGTCGCCAACGTGGCGATCGCCAACGGCGGGCGCGTGGCCACGGTGCGCGGCTTTGGTCCGATGTATCCGGTCGCGTCGAACAACTCGGCCGCGGGCATGCAGCAGAACCGCCGCGTCGAAGTCCTGTGCGTGCAGTGAGGGTCGGGGGAACAACCATGAAAACCAGCAAGCTCGTCCTTCTCGGCCTCAGCGCCGCCCTGCTGTCCGCCTGCGTCAGCACCACCGGCCCCAATGCGGGCACCACCCGCGAGGGCGGTTTCATCGAGCTGAACCAGGCCGACAACACCTCGGACCGTCACACCGGCCGCCCGAACCATCTGTCGAACATGCGCGACGCCGGGATCTGGGTCGATCCGCAGGGTTGCGATCACTGGATCGTCGATGAGGGGATCGAGGGCTTCATGTCGGCGCGTCTCGATCAATACGGCAACCCGGTCTGCTCGGGCATCGCCCCGCCGACGGTGGCCGTGGGCCGCTATCGTCGCGGCACCTGACGGTTCGCCAGGGGCAACCCTGTCGCGCCCAGTCAAGCCTTGAGCGGCCCCCCGGCGGGGCCGCTCGCATTTTGCGCAATATGTCGCATTTCTGCACCGGACGGGAACAAGATTTGGCATCCGCGCGTTTGATGCCTAAATGTCACGCTATCGTCGCTTGCGGGATGTGCAGTGGAGAGGCAGCATGGACTCATCCCCAGATTCTGAACCGGGGACCCCGTACAACCAGGAGAGCCATTTGGGCATCAGTGCGTTGACCCCCCCGCCCGCCGCCGGTGACACCCTGCAGACCCTGCTCGAGTTCGCCGACAACCGTTTGCTGGTCGATCTGTGCGGTGAATATGATCGCAATCTGGTCAAGCTGGAGAGCGATCTGGGCGTCCAGGTCATCCATCGGGGAAATCAGTTGCACATCATGGGCGAGGCGGGCGCGCGCGCCCGCGCCGCCGAGACGCTCAAATCGCTCTATGCCCGCCTCAAGGGCGGCAAGCCGGTCGAGGCCGGGGATGTTGACGGGGCGCTGCGCCTCTCTGCCGGCGAGCAGGGCGAGCATCAGCTCGAGATGTTCCGCACTGGCCAGGTGGAAATCCGCACCCGCAAGAAGCATGTCGCCCCCCGCACCAAGGCGCAGCAGGATTACGCCAAGGCGCTGTTCGAGAACGTGCTGAATTTCGGCGTCGGCCCGGCGGGCACCGGCAAGACCTATATCGCCGTGGCCGCGGCGGTGCATTACTTCTCGGAAGGGCTGGTGGACCGCATCATCCTGTCGCGCCCGGCTGTCGAGGCGGGCGAGAAACTGGGCTATCTGCCCGGCGACATGAAGGAAAAGGTCGATCCCTACATGCAGCCGCTCTATGACGCGCTCAACGATTTTCTGCCCGCCAAGCAGCTTCCCAAGCTGCTGGAGGAACGCCGGATCGAGATCGCGCCACTGGCCTTCATGCGGGGCCGGACGCTGGCCAATGCCTTTGTCGTGCTCGACGAGGCGCAGAATGCCACCGAGCTGCAGATGAAGATGTTCCTGACCCGTCTGGGCGAGGGCTCGCGCATGGCGATCACCGGCGACCGCAGCCAGGTCGATCTGCCGCGCGGCGTGACCTCGGGCCTCGCCTCGGCCGAGCGCATCCTGCAAGGCGTCAAGGGGATCGGTTTCAACTACTTCACCTCGGTCGATGTGGTCCGGCACCCGCTGGTGGCGCGCATCGTCGAGGCCTATGACCGGCAGTCGCCCTCGCAAGTATGAGCGTCGCCCTCGACATCAACGACGAAGAGCCGCGCTGGGGGGATCTGGACCCCCTGGCGCGCGCCGCCATCGACGCGACGCTGCGCCATCTGGGCCATGATCCCGCCTGTTTCGAGGTCAGCCTGCTGGCCTGCGACGACGCGCGCATCGCCGCCCTGAACGCCGAATTCCGTGGCAAGCCGCTGCCGACCAATGTGCTGTCCTGGCCCGCCTGGGATCTGGCGCCCGAAACCCCCGGCGAGGCGCCCGAGGCCCCCGAAACCGGCACCCCCGACGACCCGGAACCGCTGGGCGACATCGCGCTGGCCTATGAGACCTGCGCGCGCGAGGCGGCCGGGCAGGGCAAGCGATTCGCCGACCATGTGACGCATCTGATCGTCCATTCGACGCTGCATCTGCTGGGATTCGATCACGAAACCGATGCAGATGCCGAAAGGATGGAAGAAACCGAGATCACGGTCCTTGCACAGATGGGCATTGCAGATCCATATGCAGAGGACGTGTCCGGCCTTTCCGCAGGAATTGCCGGTCTTGACTGAAACGACCGTGGAAAGGGTCCATGAGTGACATCTCTTCCGGCTCGCCGTCGTCTGCCGCCCCGGCCGACGATCCCGAGCCGAGTCCGGACGGCAGTAGCCAGCAACGTGGCCTGTTGGGTCGGCTTTTCGACGCGTTCACACCGAATGAAAACGGCAGCGACGCGGAATCCCAACTGAACGCCTCGATGCGGCAGGTGCTGCCGGGTCTGGCCAGTCTGCGGCGTCTGCGCGTCGCCGATGTGTCGATTCCCAAGGCAGAGATTGTCGCCGTCCCGCAGGACATCGACCGTGACGGCCTGATCGAGGTGCTGCGCGACTCGGGCTTTTCGCGGCTTCCGGTCTATAACGAGACCCTCGACAAGCCGATGGGCCTGCTGCTGCTCAAGGACGTGGTGCTGCGGCAGGGGTTCGATCTGGGGTCCGGGGGCCTCGATATCGCGTCGATGCTGCGGCCGTTGCTCTATGTCCCGCCCTCGATGCCGCTGGTCGTGCTGCTGCAGAAGATGCAGACTGAACGCACGCACATGGCGCTGGTGATCGACGAATACGGCGGGGTCGATGGTCTGGTGACGATCGAGGATCTGCTGGAACAGGTCGTCGGCCAGATCGACGACGAGCACGACACCGAAGACGAACATCTTTGGTCCGAGGAAGCGCCCGGGGTCTGGCTGATCCAGGCGCGGGCGATGCTGGACGATCTGCGCGACGCCCTGGCGGTCGATCTGCGCGAGGCGGTCGAGGATGACGACGTCGATACCATCGGCGGCCTTGTGTTCCTGCTGGTCGGGCGGGTTCCGGCCCGCGGCGAGGTGATCGCCCATCCCGCCGGTCACGAGATCGAGGTGCTCGAGGCCGATCCGCGCCGGGTCAAGCGGTTGCGGTTGCGCCGCGCGGGCGAGAACGGCGTGGCGATCGAGCGCGCGATGGCCGAGACGCCGTTGGCCGAATGACCGGTATCCCGGGGTGAGGGCCTTCTTGGCCTTGGCCTGCGGCGCGCTGGCGGCGGCCGGTCAGGCCCCCTGGGGCCTGTGGCCGCTCACGCTGCTGGGCATGGCCGGGCTGCTGGTGCTGCTGGCGCGGGCGCGCTCGGCCCGGGCCGGGTTCGGGCTGGCACTGCTGGCCGGGCTGGGGCATTTCGGCCCGGTCATGGCCTGGATCGTCGAGCCCTTTCTGGTCGAACCGCAGATCACCGGCTGGATGGCACCCTTTGCGCTGGGGCTGATGGCCGCGGGCATGGCGCTGTTCTGGGCGCTGCCCGCGGTATTGGCGCTGCGGGTCAGCGCCCGCCCTCTGGCCCGCGTCTGGCTGCTGGCGTTGGCGATCCTGATCTTCGAGGACGCGCGCGGCGTCCTGCTGACCGGCTTTCCCTGGGCGCTCAGCGGCCATGTCTGGATCGGCACCCCGCCCGATCAACTGGCGGCGCTGGGCGGCGCGCTGCTGCTCAGCGCGCTGACGCTGGGGCTGGCGGCGGCGCTGGCCACGGCGGCGCTGCGGTGGCGTCAGGGGCGGCGCGGGCGGGTGGCTGCGGTGCTGGCGCTGGCGGCTGTGGTGCTGGCGGGCAACTGGCTCTGGGGCAGCGCCCGGCTGGCCCGGCCCCTGCCCGAGGGGCCCGGGGTGCAGGTCCGGCTGGTGCAGGCCAATGTCCCGCAGGACCAGAAATGGAACCGCGACCTGATCGAGGGCTTTTTCATCCGCCACCTCGACCTCTCGGCCCTCCCGTCGGATGTGCCGCCGGATCTGGTGATCTGGCCCGAAACCGCGGTGCCGTTCTTTCTGGAACGCCCCGGCGACGGCCTGAGCATGGCGGCCGAGGCCGCCGGTGTGCCGCTGGTGCTGGGCATCCAGCGCCATGCGCGCGACGGCGCGGGGATTGACCGCTATTACAACGCGCTGGCGCTGCTGGACGCGCAGGGCGGGGTTGCGGCGGTCTATGACAAGCATCACCTCGTTCCCTTTGGCGAATACATCCCGCTGCTGGGCGAATTCGCGGCGCGGCGCGGCTGGGGCGGGCTGGCGGCGCAGGCGCTGACCGGCTACACGCCCGGGCCCGGCCCGGCGCTGCTCGACCTCGGCGCGGCCGGGCGGGCGCTGCCGCTGATCTGCTACGAGGCCGTCTTTCCGCGCAACCTGCGCAGCACCGAGCGCCCCGACTGGATCTTGCAGGCCACCAACGACGCCTGGTTCGGCACGCGGCTGGGCCCGTACCAGCATTTCGCCCAGGCGCGGCTGCGGGCGATCGAGACCGGTCTGCCGCTGGTGCGCGCCGCCAACACCGGCATCTCGGCGGTGATCGACGCGCGCGGCCGTATCGAGGCCGCGCTGCCGCTCGGCCAGATGGGCGCGCTGGATGCCGAATTGCCGGGGGCGCTGCCGCCGACCGCCTATGCCGCGACCGGCGATGCGCCCTGGCACGGCGGCCTGTTCGTGGCGCTGCTGGGGCTGCTGGCGGCGCCCCTGCGTCGCAAAAAGCCGACCGACAAAGCGATTGACGGCCCAGTCCCCAGCGGATAGCCCGTTGTCATTCCGTCACAACGGCTTCCTGGCGTGACGGTCGATAACCAACGGAGCGCCCATCCATGAGCCGACAGAACTATGTTTTCACCTCGGAATCGGTGTCCGAGGGGCATCCTGACAAGGTGTGCGACCGCATTTCGGATGCCATCCTCGATGCGCTGATCGCCGAGGAACCCAACGCCCGCGTCGCCTGCGAGACCTTCGCCACTTCCTCATTGGTGGTGATCGGCGGCGAGGTCGGCCTGTCGGACCCCGAGCGGCTCAAGGATTACATGGGTCGCATTCCGCAGATCGCCCGCGATTGCATCAAGGACATCGGCTATGAGCAGGAGCAGTTCCACTGGAACACCTGCCGGGTGATGAATTTCCTGCATTCGCAATCGGCGCATATCGCCCAGGGGGTGGACCGCGACGGCGCCGGCGATCAGGGCATCATGTTCGGCTATGCCGTGGATGAAACGCCCGAGCTGATGCCGGCGCCGATCCAGTATGCCCATGCCATCCTGCGCCGTCTGGCCGAGGTGCGCAAATCCGGCGCCGAGCCCAGCCTGCGCCCGGATGCCAAGTCGCAGCTTTCGGTGCGCTACGAGAACGGCAAGCCGGTCGAGGTGACGTCGATCGTCCTCTCGACCCAGCACGAGAGCGAGAGCCAGACCTCGGCCGACATCCGCGCCATCGTCGAGCCCTATATCCGCGAGGTGCTGCCCGCGGGCTGGATCACGCCGCAGACCGAATGGTGGGTCAACCCGACCGGTACCTTCGTGATCGGCGGGCCGGATGGCGACGCCGGGCTGACCGGGCGCAAGATCATCGTCGACACCTATGGCGGCGCCGCGCCGCATGGCGGCGGGGCGTTCTCGGGCAAGGATCCGACCAAGGTGGACCGCTCGGCCGCCTATGCCGCGCGCTATCTGGCCAAGAACGTGGTGGCGGCCGGTCTGGCCCGGCGCTGCACGCTGCAGATTTCCTATGCGATCGGCGTGGCCAAGCCGCTGTCGATCTATATCGACACCCATGGCACCGGCCTGGTGCCGGACGAGGAGATCGAGCGAGCCGTGGCGCGCTGCATGGACCTGACCCCGCGCGGCATCCGCACCCATCTGGGGCTGAACAAGCCGATCTATGCCCGGACCTCGGCCTATGGCCATTTCGGCCGCGAGCCGCAGGCGGATGGCGGGTTTTCCTGGGAAAAGACCGATCTGGTCGAGGCGCTGAAGAAGGCGGTGTAAGGGGCGGCGCTCGGGGGGCATCGAGCCCCCCTCGCGCCGGGCGGGGGCCAGCCCCCGCACCCCTGCCGGGAGGATTTTCCATCCTCCCGGACCCTCCTGGAGGATATTTCAGGCACAAAGTTGGGGCAGAAACAGACAGTTTGAATAAAATTGTCTGATTTCCCGCCGCCCCAACTTTGCGCCGCAAATATCCTCAGGGGGGTGAGGCCCGGCACGGGCCGAGGGGGGCGCGAGCGCGCCCCTTTCTGTTGCACGCCGCCGGAACAGTCGCGCCGGGTCGCCCGCCGCCCTGGACGGCAGCGCGGGTGAAACCCCTCGCTTGCATCCCGGCCCGGGCTGCGCCACCTTGCGCCAGACCCCGAACCGGAGGATGCCATGTCCGAAACCCTGCGCCACGCGCTGATCATGCTGGCCGCCGGTATCGGCATTCCGATCCTTGCGGCGCTGAATGCCCAGCTCGGCGGGCGCATCGGCTCGCCCACGGTGGCGGCGGTGGTGTTGTTCTGCGTGGCTCTGACCGGGGCCGTGGCGGTGATGCTGCTGACGCAGGGCCCGGCGGGGTTCGCGCGTTTGCCTGGGCAGCCCTGGCATCTGTTCCTCGCCGGCTGTTTCGTCTGTTTTTACGTGCTGTCCGTCACCTTCGTTGCGCCGCGCTTTGGTGTCGGCAATGCGGTGTTCTTCGTGCTGATGGGCCAGATGATCAGCGCCGCTGCCATCGACCAGTTCGGCCTGTTCGGCGCGGTGGTGCGGCCGATCACCCTGCTGCGCGGGGCAGGGATCGGTTTCATGGGCCTCGGCCTGCTGCTGATCCAGCGGGCCTGACACCGGGGCCTTGACCTCGGCCCCGGCCCGGGCGTACTGCGCGCGCCATGACCGAGAAATCCGAGAAACCCGACCTGCCGCCGCATCCCGCGCTCTCTGCGCTGCGCACGCATCGCAATTTCTATGGCCGCGTCCATGGCAAGACCCTGCGGCCGTCGCAGAAATCCTATCTGACCGAGGATCTGGGCAATCTGCGGCTGCGCAATGTGTCGATCGACGAGAACCCCGGCCGCACCCGGCTCGATCTCGACGCGGCGCTGCCGGGGACGGGCCCCTGGTGGCTGGAGGTCGGCTTCGGCGGCGGCGAGCATATGGTGCATATGGCCGCGCGCTATCCGCAGATCCGGCTGATCGGCTGCGAGCCCTTCGTCAACGGCGTGGCCATGGCGCTGGGGCGCCTGCGCGCGCAGCCCTGCCCGAATCTGCTGCTGCACCCCAGCGATGTGCGCGACCTGTTCGATGTCCTGCCCGAGGGGCAGTTGGCAAAGGTGTTCCTCAATTATCCCGATCCCTGGCCAAAGGCCCGCCACCACCGGCGCCGCTTCGTGACCCCGGGGCATCTCGACCCGCTGTTTCGCGCCTGCGCGCCGGGGGCCGAATTCCGCGTCGCCACCGACATCGCCGATTACGCCCGCCAGACGCGCGACGAAGTGCCCAGGGCCGGGTTCGTTCCGGTCGCCGACAGCGATCAGCCTTGGGACGACTGGCTCTCGACGCGCTACGAAATCAAGGCCCTGCGCGAGGGGCGCGCGCCGCGCTACCTCACCTTCCGCAAGCCCTGAGGCCGGGGGCCTGCCGCCCCAACTTTGCGCTGCAAATATCCTCAGGGGGGTGAATTGGCCGGAACGGCCAAGAGGGGGGCGCGAGCGCCCCCCTGCGCGCGCCGCGGAACGCGGCGCGCCCGGCCCAACGGGAGGGCGGGCATCCCTAGATGCCCAACCGACGGGCGGGAGCCCTTCGGCGCCTGTTCAGGGCAGGCTCAGGCGGCTGGCGGGGGCGCCGCCCTCGGGGCGATAGAGCAGGATCTCGCCCGCCTCTGTCACCACCACCAGCCAGTCGCGGGCGAAGGTGATGGCGGCGGGGCGGCTGCCCTGCGGCAGCACGAGGTTCGCGGGCAGCTCCGGCAGCGGCGCCGGTGCCGCCAGGCGGGTGACAAGCAGTGCGGTGATCGCTACAAGCCCGACGATCATCACGCCTGCGAGCGTGCTCACCAGAATTTTCAGGAACCGCAGATCGGCGGGGAGGGGTGTTGTGTCGTCATCGGAAGACATGGACGGGGATTTCCTGGAAATCGAGGTGGTGATCGGCGCGAACCCGCCCGACCGTCTTGATAAGGCCTTGGCGCGCGATGTGCCAGTTGATGCGTCGCTGTCGCGCTCGCGTCTGATGCGGTTGATCGCCGAAGGCGCGGTCAGCCGCGAGGGCCAGCCGCTGACCGATACCAAGGCCCGGGTGGCCGCGGGCGATGTGCTGACGATCGTGGTCGAGGCGCCGGTCGATCTCGAGGCGCAGCCCGAGGCGATCGCGCTCTCGGTGGTCTATGAGGATGCCGAGCTGATCGTCATCGACAAGCCCGCCGGCATGGTGGTGCATCCGGCCCCCGGCACGCCGCGCGGCACGCTGGTGAATGCCCTGCTGCATCATTGCGGCGACACGCTGTCGGGGATCGGCGGGGCAAAGCGGCCGGGGATCGTGCACCGGATCGACAAGGAAACCTCGGGCCTGCTGGTGGTGGCCAAGACCGACCGCGCCCACCACGGGCTCGCCGCGCAATTCGAGGCGCATAGTGTCGAGCGGCGCTATCTGGCGCTGGTGCATGGCGTGCCGGATGCGGGCGATCCGCGGCTGCGCGGGATCAAGGGCGTCAGCTTCGAGCCGGGCGGCGTCATCAAGATCACCTCGCGGCTGGATCGCCACCGCTTTGACCGGCAAAAGCAGGCGGTGTTCTTTGATCGCGGGCGCCATGCGGTGACGCGGGCGCGGCTGCTGGAGACCTTCGGCCAGCCGCCGCAACTGGCGTTGCTGGAATGCTGGCTGGAGACCGGGCGCACCCATCAGATCCGCGTGCATATGGCGCATGCCGGGCACGGGCTGGTGGGCGATCCGGTCTATGGTGGCGGGCGGCGGCGCCCGGCGCCCTCGGCCCTGCCCGCGGCAGGGATCGAGGCGGTCACGAACTTCCCGCGTCAGGCGCTGCATGCGGCGACTCTGGGGTTCATCCATCCGGCGAGCGGGGCCGAGATGACCTTCGAATCACCCTTGCCCGCGGATATGAGCGACCTGCTCGCTGCGCTGGCGGGCTGAAACGCGCCCGGGACCGTGTATCCCGGGCGTCGGCGGTGTCAGCAGCGGCGCCCCTGGCCCGCGCGGTCGGCATAGGGGCCACCGTCGCTGTCGGTGCAGGCGCGGCGGCGCCCGCGGCCGTTGCCGACCGGGTCCGAACCCGGGCCGACGTCGGAATCGGTGATCCCGCTGGCGCGGTAGCCGCCCCCGCGGCCCATCCCGGCGGCATCGGCATAGGGGCCGGCGTCGGCATCGGTGATGCCGGTGGTCACGCAACCGGCCAGTGCCGTGGTGCCGCCGAGCGTGCCGAGCAGAAAGCTGCGCCGACCGATGCCGCGGCCGGTCTTGATCTCGGCATCCGTCAATGTGGATTTCTTGGGTTTGGCTGAGTCAGTCATGACTTTGGCTCTCAAATTGTTCAGCTATCGTGTGACTTTGGCGGGAACTGTCCGTTGCGTCAAGCTTTCTGAGGCAGTTCTTGCGGCGGCGGCCGCCCGCCTCGGCGTGCCGCTCAGGCGTCGTGGTCGTTATGGGCCTCGGCCTGGGCCGCGCCCGCGCCGGGCTTTGCCGCGCCGCCGACCAGCGGTGCGGCCAGCGGCGAGGGGCGCAGCAGGCTGCGGCGGGTGGTGATCTCGGTGTCGCTCAGCGTCCGGCGGGGTTTCGGCGATGTGTCGTCCATGGCGGCGATCCTTTGCGGGCATTGGCGGGGGCGAGTGTAGGGCGCGACCGCGCCGCGATCAAGCAAGGCGCGGATCGCCCGGGACCGCAGAAAAAAGGCGGGCCCTGTCGGGGCCCGCCGATCCCTGCGCTGCCTGCGAGGGCTCAGCCCGCGCCGCCGCGCCCTTGTCCCGGTTGGTCAAAGACCGACCCGTTGTCGGCATCGGTGATCCCGGTGGTGCGTCCGCCCGATCCGCGGCCCCGGCCTGCGGCATCCGCGTACGAGCCATCGTCGTTGTCGGTCAGGCCGGTACGGCCGCGTCCGGCGGGGTCGGCGTTGCTGCCCGAATCGCTGTCCGAGGCGGCCATGGCGGCCGTGCCCGCAGCCATCGCGGCGCCGCCGCCCAGCGCGCCCAGCAGCAGCGAGCGCCGACCGATGACGCGGCGGGCGGTAATCTCACCGGCGCTCAACGTGCGGCGCGGCTTCTTGGGGTCGTCCTCCATGGCTCGGATCCTCCTCAGGTCCTGGCTGAGCCGTCACTCTAGGGTGCGGCCGGAAACCGGTCAAGCGGTGCTCGCGGGGGCCAAGGAAGCGGCGGCTTTCGACACGTCCCCATTGAAAGGATCGCGCCAATCCTGTCCAACTGGTCATGGGGAAGGGCAGGCGTCCGACGCAGGCCGGACAGTCGATGCCCCGGGAACAGGAGGTCTGAGTCATGAAGGATAACAGCCGCGCGCCGGGTCCGGTGGATTTCGCGCAAGCCATCGCACCGATCACCCCTGAGGTGTTCTTTGCCGAGTATTTCGAGAAGAAGCATCTGGTGGTGCGGCGCCAGGACCCGGGCTATTACCGCGATCTGCTGACCGTGGCCGATATCGACCGCGTGCTGACCACGCAGATGATCCCGGGCGAGGAACTGCAACTGGTCAACAACGGCAGGGCCATCGAGACGCCGGATTACGTCATGCCCTCGGGTTTCGTCGATCCGGTGCGGGTGGTGAGGCATTTCTCCGAGGGGTCGACCGCCGTGCTGCCGGGGCTGCAAAAGCGCCTGCCCAACCTCGCCGCCTATTGCCGCGCGCTGGAGACGGTGTTCTGCGTCGATCTGCAGACCAACATCTATTTCACCCCCGACAACGCCCAGGGGTTCCGCACCCATTACGACAGCCATGATGTGATCGTGCTGCAGGTGCATGGGTCCAAGACCTGGAAAATCTACGAATCACCGCTGGAACTGCCGCTGCGCAGCCAGGCGTTCTCGCCCGAGGGTTTCGTGCCGGGCAAGCTGATCGACACCTTCGTGCTGCATGCCGGGGACATGGCCTATGTGCCGCGCGGCGTGGTGCATGATGCCATCGCCACCGAGGAAATCTCGTTGCACATCACCACCGGCCTGCTGACGCAGACCTGGCTGGATCTGATGGTCGAGGCGATTGCCGAGCTGGCGCTGGACGATCCGGCGTTTCGTCGGGCGATTCCCCCGGGCCACGCCAATCCCGGATTCGACCGGACCGGTGCGCGCCAGACCTTCCGCGACCTGCTGGCGCGGGCGGCGGACAAGATCGACCCCGACCGCACCCTCGATGGTTTCGCCGAGGAATTCCGCCGCCGTCGCGGGCCGGTGGTGCCGGGCCAGCTCTTTCAGCTTTTCGGCGCCGAGGCGATTGCACCGGGCACCGAGGTCTGCCGCCGCCCCGATCTGATCCACGCCATTTCGCTGCGCGACGATGAGGTGGTGCTGTCGGTCTACGGCGCCGAAATCGCCTTTCCGGCGCATTGCGAGGTCAGTCTGCGCGACGCGCTGGCGCGGCCGGGTTTCCGCGTCGGCGATCTGGCGGGCGATCTGGATGAGGAAGGGCAGGCGGTCATGCTGCGGCGGCTGGTGCAGGAAGGGGTGTTCTATACCCCGGGTTGAGCGGCGCGGCCGCTGGCGATAAGGTTTTTGTCAACCAATCCGGCGTTATCTTGAATCGAGGGTACGGTTCCCTAGATTGACGGGGCGACGGAAGGCACCGGTCGGCCCGTGTCATCATGGCCGCTGTCGTTCCTGCCGCCCCTGAAAGGAGAGCCCGCCCGTGACCACCTATGCCAACCTGCCTGCCCCCAGCCCCGAACAGGGGCTGAACCGCTATCTGCAGGAGATCCGGCGCTTTCCGATGCTGGAGCCCGAGCAGGAATACATGCTGGCCAAACGCTGGGTCGATCATCAGGACACCGGCGCCGCGCACCAGCTTGTCACCTCGCATCTGCGGCTGGCGGCGAAGATCGCCATGGGCTACCGCGGCTATGGCCTGCCGCAGGCCGAGGTTATCAGCGAGGCGAATGTCGGCCTGATGCAGGCGGTGAAACGCTTTGATCCGGAGAAGGGCTTCCGGCTGGCGACCTATGCCATGTGGTGGATCCGCGCCTCGATCCAGGAATATATCCTGCGGTCCTGGTCGATGGTGAAGCTGGGCACGACCAGCGCGCAAAAGAAGCTGTTCTTCAACCTGCGCAAGGCCAAGGCGCGGATCGGCGCCATCGAGGAGGGCGATCTGCGCCCCGAGAATGTCGCCCGGCTGGCCACCGACCTGTCGGTGACAGAAAACGAAGTCGTCGAGATGAACCGCCGTCTGGCCGGGTCGGATGCCTCGCTGAACGTGACCGTCGGCGGCGACGAGGGTTCGTCCTCGTGGCAGGACTGGCTCGAGGATGAGGGGGCCGATCAGGCCGGCGATTACGCCGAGCGCGACGAATTCGAGGCCCGGCAGGCGATGCTGATGGAGGCGATGGACGTGCTCAACGAGCGCGAGCGCGATGTGCTGACCGAGCGGCGGCTGGCCGAACCGCCGGTCACGCTGGAGGATCTGAGCGCGCGCTACGGCGTGTCGCGCGAACGCATCCGCCAGATCGAGGTGCGGGCGTTTGAAAAGCTGCAGGCCCGCATGACCGAAATCGCCCGGACCAAGGGCATGATCCCGGCCTGACCGGGCCACCGGGGGGCTGCTCGCCCCCCGGACCCCCTCGCCAGAGGGAGGCGCACGCGCCCCCCTCTGGACACCCCCCGTGAGTATTTTCAGCAAGATGAAGCGCGCGAGCCAGGCAGGGTGCCTTTGCGCTTGCCCTGCTCAGCCCGCCAGCACCGGATACAGTGTCGCCACCAGCAGCGCCGCCATGCCGTAATTGAACAGCCGCCGCTTGCGTCCGTCGCGCAGCCAGCCGCGCAGCCCCACGCCCATCGCCGCCCAGACCGAAACCGATGGCAGGTTGACCGCGCCGAACACCAGCGCGACGATGCCGACCGCCCGCAGATCGGCGCCCGGGGCATAGAGGGTGGTCGCAGTCAGCGCCATGGACCAGGCCTTGGGATTGACCCATTGAAACGCCGCGGCCTGCAGCGCCGTCAGCGGCTTGCCGGCCGATTCGGCGGTGTCGGGCGCCGCGGCATGGGCGATCTTCCACGCCAGCCACAGCAGATAGCCGACCGACAGCACCCCCAGGATCAGCCGCGCCGGGGGCCAGGCGGTGAAGATCCCCGCCAGCCCCAGCCCGACAATCGCCGTCATCAGCGTGAAGCCGCCCGCGATGCCCAGCATATGCGGCAGGGTGCGGCGAAAGCCGAAATTCACCCCCGAGGCCAGCAGCATCAGGTTGTTGGGCCCCGGCGTGATCGACGAGACAAAGGCATAGAGGGTCAGCGCGAGCAGCAGGTCGGCGGGCATGGTCGGGGCTCCGGTTTGGCGCAATCCTATGGCTTTTGCAGCGGAATTTAGTTGCAAAATGCGGTGTTCCTGGCGTATTCGCGCAATCCATGAGCGATCTGGATGTCATCGGCGAAACGATATTGCGCGAACTGGTGCGCGACGGGCGGCTGTCGAATCTCGAACTGGCCGAGCGGGTCGGCCTGTCGCCCTCGGCCTGTCTGCGCCGGGTGCAGGATCTGGAGCGCCGCGGCATCATCAAGGGCTACCGCGCCGTGCTCGACCCGGTGCAGACCGGCACCGGGTTTGTCGCCTATGTCTCGGTCGGGCTGGGGCTGCATACCAAGGCGGCGCAAGAAGGTTTCGAGCGGGCGATCCGCACGGCGCCGCAGGTCCGCGAATGTCACAATGTCACCGGCAATGTGGAGTATCTTCTGAGGGTCGAGGTGGCGGATCTGGTGGCTTACAAGCATTTTCATACCGAGATCCTCGGCACGCTGCCGCAGGTGTCGGCGATCACCACCTTCGTGGTCATGGGCTCGCCCAAGGACGAGCGGGCTTGACCGCGGCGGGGTTTCGCGCAAGATTTCGCCCATGGGGATGGCGATCACCTCACGAGGCTCCGGCCAAAGCTCGCGTTCCAGTCCAATTATACAAGGGGAACGCCCATGCCGGCGCCGGATGCCTATGCTCCTGAGCAAGTGATGAAACTGGTCGGCACGCCGCGGGCGCCGCTGATCCTCGATGTGCGCGATGACGGGGACGTTGCCGCCGATCCGCGTTGTCTGCCCGGCGCGACGATGCTGGGCGATGGCGATCCGGTGGCGGCGCTGGCCGGTGCGCCTGTGCAGGCGGTGGCAGTGGTCTGCCAGAGGGGCGCCAAGCGCGCGCAGGCCGCCGCCGCCCTGCTGCGGGCCGAGGGCCACGGCGCGCAATATATCGAGGGCGGGTTTGCCGGTTGGCGCGCGGCGGGCCTGCCGCTGATCGACCCCGCGCTGCTGCCCGCGCGCGATGCGCGGGGCCGCACGCTCTGGGTGACGCGCAACCGGCCCAAGATCGACCGCATCGCCTGCCCCTGGCTGATCCGCCGGTTCCTCGATCCGCGCGCGCTGATCCTGTTCGTCGCCGCCGCCGAGGTCGAGGCCGTCGCGGCGCTGACCGGGGCGGCGCCGTTTGATATCGAGGGGGTGCGCTTCAGCCACCGGGGCGATCTGTGCTCGTTCGACGCGATGATCGCCGATTTCGGGCTGGCGATTCCGGCGCTCGACCTCCTTGCGCGGGTGGTGCGCGGGGCGGATACCGCGCGCCCCGATCTGGCGCCCGAGGCGGCGGGGTTGCTGGCGATCTCGCTGGGCCTGTCGCGGATGCACAGCGACGACCTGGCGCAGCTCGACGCCGGGATGGTGGTCTATGACGCGCTCTTTCGCTGGGCGCGCGACGCGCAGGACGAGGTGCACGATTGGAAACGCGCATGAGCGGCGAGCGGGATGTCGCGGTCTGGGCGCGGATCGGCGTGCTCAGCTTTGGCGGCCCGGCCGGGCAGATCGCGCTGATGCACCGCGAACTGGTCGAGCGGCGGGCGTGGATCGACGAGGCGCGCTTTCTGCATGCGCTCAATTTCTGCATGCTGCTGCCCGGGCCCGAGGCGATGCAACTGGCCACCTATATCGGCTGGCTGCGCGGAGGCTGGCGCGGCGGGCTGCTGGCGGGCGGGCTGTTCGTGCTGCCGGGCGCGTTGGCGATTCTGGCGCTGAGCTGGGTCTATGTGCTGGCAGGCGATCTGGACTGGATCGCCGGGGCGTTCTTTGGCCTCAAGGCGGCGGTGATCGCCATTGTCGCGCAGGCGCTGCTCAGGATCGGGCGCAAGGCGCTGAAGAACTGGCTGCAGGCGGGCATCGCGCTGGCGGCCTTTGCGGCGCTGTTCCTCTTTGGCCTGCCCTTTCCGCTGGTGGTGCTGGCGGCGGCGGCGATCGGCTTCGCGCAGGCGCGGGGCGGGGCGGTGACGGCGGCCCCGGCGCCGGTCTCGACGGGGCGGGCGGCGCTGGTCTGGTTGGTCTTGTGGCTGGGGCCGGTGGCGGCGCTGGTGCTGGGTCTTGGCGCCGATCATGTGCTGGCGCGGGTGGCGGTCTATTTCAGCCAGATGGCGGTGCTGACCTTTGGCGGCGCCTATGCGGTGCTGGCCTGGGTGGCGCAGGCGGCGGTCGAACGGTTCGACTGGCTGAGTGCTGCACAGATGCTGGACGGGCTGGCGCTGGCCGAGACCACGCCGGGGCCGCTGATCCTGGTGACGCAATTCGTCGGCTTCATGGCCGGATGGGGCGCCGGGGGGCTGGCGATGGCCAGTCTGGCCGGGCTGGTCGCCACCTGGGTGACATTCGCCCCCTGCTTCCTCTGGATCTTTGCCGGGGCGCCGCATGCCGAACGCCTGCGCGGCAATCCGGCGCTGGCGGGGGCGCTGTCGGCCGTCACCGCCGCGGTTGTCGGCGTGATCGCCAATCTGGGCCTGTGGTTCGCGCTGCATACGCTGTTCGGCCGGGTCGAGGGGGGCTGGCCGGTCTGGTCCTCGTTCGATCCCTGGGCGGCGGGGTTGGTGGCGCTGGCGCTGGTGGCGGCCTTTGGCGCGCGGCTGGGGGCCGGGGCGCTGATCCTCGGCGGGGCGGCGGCGGGGATGGCGCTGGGTCTGGCGGGGCTTGCCGGTTAGGCATGGACCGGCGCGGGCGGCTGCGCTATCACGCCTGCGTTCCCAGCATCCGAGGCCCCCATGTCCCCGCATTCCACCCCGATCCCGATGATTGCCCGCCGCTCGGGCCCGCTGCGGGGCGTGGCGCTGATTCCGGGCGACAAGTCGATCAGCCACCGGGCGCTGATCCTGGGTGCGCTGTCGGTGGGGGAAACCCATGTCACCGGCCTGCTGGAAGGGCAGGACGTGCTGGATACCGCCGCGGCGATGCGCGCCTTTGGCGCGACGGTGACGCGGCTGGGCGAGGGGGAATGGCGGGTGCAGGGCGTCGGCGTCGGCGGCTTCGCCGAGCCTGCGCAGGTCATCGATTGCGGCAATTCGGGCACCGGCGTGCGGCTCATCATGGGTGCCATGGCGACGACGCCGATCAGCGCCACCTTCACCGGCGATGCCAGTCTGAACAAGCGGCCGATGGGGCGCGTCACCGATCCGCTGGCGCTGTTCGGCGCGCGGGCGGTGGGGCGCAGGGGCGGGCGGCTGCCGATGACGCTGGTGGGCGCCGCCGATCCGGTGCCGGTGCGCTACACGCTGCCGATGCCCTCGGCGCAGGTGAAATCGGCGATCTTGCTGGCCGGTCTCAACGCCCCCGGCCAGACCGTGGTGATCGAGCCCGAGGCGACGCGCGACCATACCGAGCGGATGCTGCGCGGTTTCGGCGCCACGGTCGATGTGCAGGAAACGCCCGAGGGGCGGATCATCACCCTGACCGGCCAGCCCGAGCTGACCGGCCAGCGCGTGGCGGTGCCGCGCGATCCCTCGTCGGCGGCGTTTCCGGTCTGCGCGGCGCTGCTGGTGCCGGGGTCCGAGATTCTGGTGCCGGGCGTCAGCCGCAACCCCACGCGCGACGGGCTCTATGTCACGCTGCTGGAAATGGGTGCCGACATCACCTTTGAAAACCCGCGCGAGGAGGGGGGCGAGCCGGTCGCCGACCTGCGCGTGCGCCATTCGCCGAACCTGCGCGGTGTCGAGACGCCCGAAGCCCGCGCCGCCTCGATGATCGACGAATTCCCGGTGCTGTCGGTGGTGGCGGCGCTGGCGCAGGGCACCACGATCATGCGCGGCGTCAAGGAATTGCGCGTCAAGGAAAGCGACCGGATCGACGCCATGGCCCGCGGGCTGGAGGCCTGCGGCGTCAGGATCGACGAGGACGAGGATACGCTGATCGTGCACGGCGCGGGCCGGGTCGCAGGCGGCGCGACGGCGCTGACGCATATCGACCACCGGATCGCCATGTCGTTTCTGGTGCTGGGGCTGGTCAGCGAGGCGCCGGTGCGTGTGGATGACGGCTCGCCGATCGCCACCTCGTTCCCGGTCTTCGAGGGGCTGATGGCGGGCCTCGGCGCCGATATCGCGCGCGAGGGCTGACGCCATGGCGCGCCTCGTCTCCTGGGGGCTGCCACTGCTGACCGCGGCGGTCTATGCTTGGCTGGCGATCTGGCTGGGCAGGCAGTTGGGCGCGGAATCGGCCGGGCTGATGCCGTTTGACCTGCGGCTGACCGGCTATGATCTGGGCGAGGCGCGCGGCTATCTGCGCGCCCTGACACCTGAGGGATTCGCGCTCTATCAGGGGCCGGTGATGCGGGCCGACACGCTGTTTCCGCTGCTGATGGGGCTGTGCCTGGTCTGGTGGATGCGACCTTTGCGCGGGGCTTTCGGCATGGTCTGCCTGCTGGCGGCCATGAGCTATACCGCGCTCGACTGGGGCGAGAACATGCTGGTCGGGCGCATGCTCGAGGCTGGGCCCGACTGGGTGCGCCCCAGCGACGTGACCGCCGCGAGCCTGTTCACACAAGCCAAGTTCGCGGCTTTTGCGCTGGCGGCGCTGCTGGCCCTGCGCGCAAGCTGGACGCGGCGCAAGGGGTGAGCGGGGTCGGGGCTCGGGGGCATCGAGCCCCCTCGCCCCGGCGCGTGCCGCGCAGGGGGGCTTCACGCCCCCCTCGGCCTGCGGCCTCACCCCCCCGGGATACATTCGGCCCAAAGATGTCAGAGCGGCGGGATCGCCCAGGCTTCGCCCGGGGCGAGGGCGCGGAAACGCTCAGGGGCGATCCGGTGGCGGGCCAGCGCGGCGTCGAGGGCGACAAGCGGCGCCTCGCGCGCCTCGTCGGTCAACTGGAACGTGCCCCAATGGTGGCCGATGCCGAAGGCGGCGCCCGCGAGGGCGAAGCCCTGCAGCGCCTCGTAAGGGTCTTGGTGCTGGGCGCGCATGAACCAGCGCGGTTCATAGGCGCCGATCGGCAGGATGGCGGCGCGCAGCCTGCCGTGGCGGGCGGGCAGGTCGCGGTAGGGGCGGCCCTGATCGAAGCCGGTATCGCCGATATGCAGCACCTTGCCCGCCGGCCCGGCGATGACAAAGGCCGCCCAGAGCGCCATCGCCCGGTCGCGCAGGCCGCGGGCCGACCAATGGTGGCAGGGCTCCAGATGCAGGGTGAGCGGGCCGAGTTGCCGCTGCTCCCCCCAATCCGCGGTCACGACCCGCAGCCCGGTGCCGCGCAGGATCGTATCGTTGCCCAAGGGGGTCAGCACCACGGGGTCATGCGCCGCCTTCAGCCGTTTCAGCGTGCGCAGGTCGAGGTGGTCATAATGGTTGTGGCTCAGCAGTACCGCGTCGATCGGCGGCAGGTCGTCGAAGGCGATGCCGGGGGGCATCACCCGGCGCGGCCCGGCCAGTTGCGAGGGCGAGGCGCGGTCGGACCAGACCGGATCGGTCAGCAGGTTCATCCCGGCGGTCTGGATCAGCAGCGTCGCATGGCCGACCATGGTGATCCTCAGATCGTCCACCCGGGGCAGGGGCCGGGCGGCGGCGGCCAGCGGCACGCGGCGTGGCCAGACCTGCCGCTGCCCCTCTTGCCGCCAGCGCCACAGGTCGCGCAGCCCGTTGAGCGGGGCGCCGCCCGGGTTGAAAAAGCGCGTGCCGTCGAAATGGTCGCTGGGCGGGCCGGAATAATAGCGGTTGCGGGGCATGGGGCTCTCCTTGTCTCGCATATCGGCGGCACGCGCGGCGTTTCAAGCGGCAGGGGTTCCCGGGCCCGGCGGATTTCGCTAGGCAGGGCCAAAGGATGGAGAATGCGATGATCTTCACAGTGGCAGTGGACGGCCCGGCCGCCGCGGGCAAGGGCACGATCAGCCGGGCGCTGGCCGGGCATTTCGGCTTTGCCCATCTCGATACCGGGCTTTTGTACCGCGCGGTCGGCGCCAAGGGCGGCGATCCGGTGGCGGCCGCACAGGGGCTGACGCCTGGGGATCTGGCGCGCGACGATCTGCGCAGCCTCGCCGCGGGCGAGGCGGCCAGCCGGGTCGCCGCGATCCCGGCGGTGCGCGCCGCGCTGGTGGCTTTCCAGCGCGATTTCGCCCGGCGCGAGGGCGGCGCGGTGCTCGACGGGCGCGACATCGGCACGGTGATCTGCCCCGGGGCCGAGGTGAAGCTGTTCGTCACCGCCAGCCCCGAGGTGCGCGCCCACCGCCGCTGGCTGGAGGTCGGCGGCGACGAGGCGCAGGTGCTGGCCGAGGTGATCGCCCGCGACGCGCGCGACATGAACCGGGCCGAGGCGCCGCTGAGACCGGCGGCGGATGCGGTGCTGATCGACACCTCGTCGCTGAGCATCGACGAGGCGGTGGCCCGCGCCGCGGCGCTGGTGGCGGCGCGGCGGGGCTGACCCCGTCAGGCGCGCCGCCGGTCGCGGCGGATGTTCCAGACCAGCAGCGCGGCAAAGGCGGCCAGCGCGGCGTAATGTTCCGCCTCCTGCACCGGCCAGATCAGCACCGCGCACAGCCCCAGCAGCGCCAGCCGCACCGGCCAGCCGACTGGCCCCTCCATATGCCCCTCGAAAGCGGCGGCGAGGGCATAAAGCGCGGCGGTGGTGAACAGCGCGATCTCCAGTTGCTGCCACAGCGTTCCCGACAGGATCGGGGAAAAGGCGAACAGCAGCGGCACGATATAGAGGCCCTTGGCCATCTTCCACGCGGTGAAGCCGGTGGCCATGGGCCGCGATCCGGCAATGGCGGCGGCGGCAAAGGCGGTCAGGCAGACCGGCGGGGTGACGGAACTGTCCTGCGACAGCCAGAAGATGATGAGATGCGCGGCGAGGAAGGCGGCAGTGATCGCCTCGGGCGCCAGCGATTGCTCGGTAATCATGCGGCTGAATTCGACAGGCGCGGCGGCGAGGATCTGCGCCGCCAGCCCCGGGTCCATCGGCTGGCCGATCAGCGCCGCATGCTGGGGCGAGCCCAGCATCAGCATCGCCCCCGGCCCGGCGCCGATCTGACCCGAGGCGATTAGCTCGATCACCTCGGCGCGCAGCATCATGTCGGCCAGTGCCGGGGCGCTGAGCGTGGCGACGACGATATAGGCCGCCGTTACCGGCAACCCCATGCCCAGCACCAGCGAGGCCAGCGCGATCAGCACGATGGCCACCAGCACCGAGCCGCCCGACCATTCGTTGATCATCAGCGAGAAGGTGTTGCCGACGCCCGACAACGTCACGGCGGTGATGACCACGCCGATGGCGATCAGCAGCACGGCGGTCATCACCATGTTTTTCGCCCCCAGCGCCAGCGCCTCCAGCACCGCCCGCGGCCCCATCGGGTTCTTCGTCAGCCAGCTTGCGACGATCACTGCCAGGATCGCCACCCCGGCGGCATAGGTCGGCGTGTAGCCGCGGATCATCAGCGCCACCAGCACGGCGATGGGGATGAAAAAGGCGATGCCGTTCTCGCGCAGCACCTGGGTCAGGGTCTTGCCGACCTCGTCTTGCGGCTTGAGGTTCAGCCGCTTGGCGGTGATGCGGACATAAAAGGCGATGGACACGAAATAGAGGATCGCGGGCAGCACCGACACGGCGGCGATGGTCAGATACGGCACCTGGGTGAACGAGGCCATGACAAAGGCCCCGGCGCCCATGATCGGCGGCATGATCTGCCCCCCGGTCGAGGCCGCGGCCTCGGTCGCCGCCGCCGTCTGGGCGGGCATCCCGGCGCGTTTCATCATCGGGATGGTGATCGTGCCGGTCGAGACCGTGTTGGCCACCGCCGAGCCCGAGATCGTGCCCATCAGGCCCGAGCCGATCACCGCCACCAGCCCCGGCCCGCCGACCATGCGCCGCGCCAGCACCTGACTGAAATCGATGATGAAATGCCCGGCGCCGGATCTGAGCAGAAAGGCGCCGAACAGGATGAACATGAACACATAGGACGACGAGATGCGCCCCACCGTGCCAAACAGCCCGTCATCGGTATAAAACAGCCGGAACAGCATCGTGTCCGACCGCAGCCCGGCAAAGGTCAGCATGCCCGGCACCCAGCGGCCCCAGAGCGTGACATAGGTGAAGCTGAGGATGATCAGGATCGGGATCACCCAGCCGGTGGTGCGGCGGGTGAATTCGACGGCCAGCAGCAGGGCGAGGCCGGTATAGACCCAGTCGTACCACGCAAAGCCGGTGGTCTGCTGGCGCGAATAGAAGCTCAGCTCGTTGGTGGCGAGATAGGCAAACAGGCTCAGCGCCCCCAGCCCCAGAGCCACGTCCAGCCCCAGCACCCAGCGGCGGCCGCGGGCGCTGGTGGTCTGGAATGCCGGATAGAGCAGCGCGCACAGGAACCCGAACCCGGCGAAATGCAGGCAGGCCTGCCACAGCTCGGACCAGGTGCCCAGCGTGTTCATCCAGATATGGAACAACGACAGCGCCACGCCGAACCAGAAGGCGACGCGCCCGGGCAGGCTGTCGGCGGGGCGCAGGCGGGTGTCGATCTCCTCGCCGGTGTCGAGCGACTCGGGGCGGGCGGCGGCGGGTGCGGTCATGGGAACCTCGGGCAGGCGCGCAGACCGGCCGCGGGGCGGCCGGTCCGGTGTCGGCGGGATCGGGCGGTCATGCCCGGCTTACATCGGCGCGATGTTCGCGGGGATCTCCAGCCCGGCCTCGACGAAATAGCGCGCGGCCCCCGGATGCAGCGGCAGCGGCAGGCCCGACAGCGCATTCTCCAGCGTCATGTCGCAGGTGGCGCGGTGGATGTTGCACAGGAAGGCGAGGTTTTCGTACATCGTGCGCGTGAAGAGATAGACGTCCTCTTCCGGCACGTCGGCATTCACCGCCAGAAAGTTCGGCTGGGCGATGGTCTGCACGTCGGCGTCGATGCCCGGATAGGTGCCGCCCGGGATGGTGAAGCGATAGTAAAGCCCGGCGCCGCCGTCCATCGCCGCCATCTGCTCGTCGGTGATCGACAACAGCGTGACGTCATCGCCCATCTGTGCGGCAAGGCGCGTCATGGTCGAAACGCCGACCCCGGCGCCGATGATCGTGCCGTCAACGGTGCCGTTGATCATGCCGTCCACCGAGGGGCCAAAGCCCTGATAGACCTGGTTCCATTGCTCCCAGTCGATGCCGAAATTCTCCAGCATGAACTTGTTCGAGAATTCGTTGCCCGAATTGCGCGCCCCCAGGCTGAACGCCCCGGTGAAATCGGTCAGATCGGCGACAGTGCCGGTCGGTGCCATGCTGGCGCGCAGCACATAATGTTCGACATTGGGCCACAGCATCGCCACGGCGCGCAAATTCTCCTGCGGGCCGGATTCGGCCAGGCCGCCGGTGCCATTGCGCGCCCAGGCGCCGAACAGCCCCTGCAGAATGGCGAATTGCGCCTGGTTCTCGCGCATCAGGATGATGTTCTCGCCCGACCCGGCCGAGGAAATCGCCGACATATCCATGCCATGCGCGTTCTGCAGATGGATCTTGGCCAGCGTCGCCAGCGCGACCCCCACCGGATAATAGGTGCCGCCGGTGCCCGCGGTGGTCAGCACATAGGCGCGCGGGGTGGTCTGGGCCTCGACGGCGACGGGTGCGGCAAAAGCAACAGCTACCGCCGCGAGGCGGGTCAGGGTCTTGAACATGGAATCCTCCCAGGATCGTTTTGATCGTCAGGGCCAGCGCCCTGCCGCCGATTGGCTCGGCGCCGGGAAAGGATGCCCTATTCCCCACATATTTCAAGAAGGAATGGCCGCGGCGGGCCGGGTGCCCGGTTTCAACTGGCCTTGAGCACGCCACGTTCGATCTGGTCCTGCTCGATGGATTCGAACAGCGCCTTGAAATTCCCCTCGCCAAAGCCGTCGTCGCCCTTGCGCTGGATGAATTCGAAGAAGATCGGCCCGATGACGGTTTTCGAAAAGATCTGCAGCAGAATGCGCGTCTCGCCGCCGTCCACCACGCCCTCGCCGTCGATCAGGATGCCGTGTTTCTCCAGCGCCTCCAGCGGCTCTTCGTGGCCGACTACTCGCTCGCGGCTCATTTCGTAATAGGCATGCGGCGGGGCGGGCATGAACTTGATGCCGCGCTCGGCGATGGCGTCGGTGCCCGCATAGATGTCATCCGAGCCGACGGCGATATGCTGGATGCCCTCGCCCTTATAGCGTTTCAGGTATTCGACGATCTGCCCGGTCTCGCCGCGGTCCTCGTTGATCGGAATGCGGATGCGCCCGCAGGGCGAGGTCAGGGCGCGGCTGGTCAGTCCGGTGAATTTCCCGGCGATATCAAAGAAGCGGATCTCGCGGAAATTGAACAGATCGCCGTAGAACCGGAACCAGACATCCATGTTGCCCTTGTGGACATTGTGGGTCAGGTGATCGAGGTAATAGAAGCCGACGCCGTGCGGATGGGCGTTGCTGAGCCAGTCGAATTCGACGTTATAGGGCGAGGCGTCGCGGTATTGATCGACGAAATAGATCAGGCTGCCGCCGATCCCCTTGATCGCGGGCACCTCCAGCGCCTTGCCCGGCCCCTCATAGGGTTCCGCACCCCGCGCAACGGCGTGGCGGAAGGCATGATCGGCATCGACCACCCGCCAGCCCATCGAGGGCGCGCAGGGGCCGTGTTCCTCGACAAAGCGGTGGGCGTGGCTGCCCGGCTCGTCGTTCAGCAGATAGGTGATATCGCCCTGCTGCCACAGTTCGATTGCCTTGGTCTTGTGGCGGGCCACCAGCGCATAGCCCATGCGGCCGAACAGTTCGCGCAGCTTTTCCGGCTCGGGATGGGCGAATTCGACGAACTCGAAACCATCGGTGCCGGCCGGGTTCTGCTCGCTGATCGTCGCGCGGGGGGCGTTGTGCGGGAAAGGGCCCATGACTTACTCCTATGATATGCGTTGCCTGCATCTTATCGCCGCAGGCTTGCGCCGGGTGCGCGAAATAGGGCAGGGTGTGGCGGTGAAATGCGTTGATCCGTCACAAATGGCGCAAAAGGTGCGGGATTTTCCGATGATTGATGAAACCGACGCGAAAATCCTGTCGCAGATCCAGCAGAACGCCATGCTGACGGCACAGGAACTGGGCGAGCGCATCAACCTGTCGCCCAGTCAGGCCGCGCGCCGCCGGGCCCGGCTGGAGGCCGAGGGATTCGTCACCGCCTATTACGCCCGGCTCGATCCGGCGCGGGTGGGGCTGCATGTGCAGGCCTTCGTGCAGGTGCAGATGGCCACCCACACGCCCGAACGCGCCAAGGGGTTCGAGCGGCTGCTGGGCACGCTGCCCGAGGTGGTCAGCGTCTGGACCCTGACCGGCGAGGCCGATTATCTGCTGCGCGTCTGGTGCGCCGATCTGGCGGGGCTGAACGTGCTGATCCATGAACGCCTGCTGCCGCATCCGGCGGTGGCGCGGGTGCAGAGCCAGATCGTCATGAACCAGCTCAAGACCTTTGCCGGTCTGCCGCTCTAGGCTGCGGCCTTTGCCTCGGCACGACAAAGGGCTATACCCTCAGCCAGGCCGGATACAGGAGACCCGATGCAAAGCCCGTCGCACGATTCCATGCTGTCAACCGTCATCAAGCCGGTGCACCGCGAAGGCTATCCCTTCATCGGCGTGTTTGCCGCGGTCACGCTGGTGCTGTTCCTGATCTGGCAGCCGCTGGGCTGGATCGGTCTGGTGCTGACGATCTGGTGCTATTATTTCTTCCGCGATCCTGACCGCTTCACGCCGCAGCGCCCGGGGTTGGTCATCAGCCCCGCCGATGGCGTGGTCTCGCTGATCGAACCGGCGGTTCCGCCGGTCGAACTGGGCATGGGCGCCACGCCGCTGACCCGGGTGAGCGTGTTCATGAACGTGTTCAACTGCCATGTGAACCGCATCCCGGTGGCGGGCACGATCACCGCGGTCAGCTATCGGCCGGGCAAGTTCCTGAACGCGTCGCTCGACAAGGCCAGCGACGACAACGAGCGCAACTCGGTCGCGGTGCAGATGGCCGACGGGCGCCATATCGCCGTGGTGCAGATCGCCGGGCTGGTGGCGCGGCGGATCGTCTGCGACGTCAAGCCGGGCAAGGCGCTGGATACCGGCGAGCGGTTCGGCATGATCCGCTTCGGCTCGCGGCTGGATGTCTATCTGCCGGAAGGCGTGGCGCCGCTGGTCTCGCTGGGTCAGACCATGGTGGCGGGCGAGACGGTGCTGGCCGATCTCGAATCCGCCGAGCCGGCCCGGCTGGCCGAGGTGCGCTGAGCCATGCTGGGTGACGGCGACGAATCCGCCTGCGAACCGGCCCTGGACGGCGAGAGCGCCGACCGGCGCAGCCTGCCGCTGGTGCAGTTGATCCCCAATCTGGTGACGCTGCTGGGCCTCAGCGCCGGGCTGACGGCGATCCGCTACGCGCTGTCGGGTTCCTATGAGATCGCGGCGGCGCTGATCGTGCTGGCGGCGCTGATCGACGGGCTGGACGGGTTGCTGGCGCGCAAGCTGAACGCGGCCAGCCATTTCGGCGCCGAGCTCGATTCGCTGTCGGATTTCGTCTGTTTCGGCGTGGCGCCGGGGATCGTGGTCTATCATTTCGCGCTGCAGGCCTGGCCGGGGATCGGCTGGCTGCTGGTTCTGGTCTACGTGCTCTGCGCCTGCCTGCGGCTGGCGCGGTTCAACGTCAACCGCAACGCGCCGCCACCGCCGGGGCGGGTGCATTTCGTCGGCGTGCCGGCGCCGGCCGGGGCGATGCTGGGGCTGCTGCCGGTCTATCTGTCGCTGTCGGGCTGGCTGGACATGCGCGACGCGCCGGTGCTGGTGGCGTTTTATATGGGAATCGTCGGGCTGCTGATGATCTCGCGGCTGCCGACCCCGTCGCCCAAGGGGTTGAGCGTGCCGCGCAAGCGGGCGGTGCTGGTGCTTTTGGGGGTGGCGGTCTTTGCCGGGGCGCTGGCCACCAAGCCCTGGACGGTGCTGGTGCTGTCGGATCTGGCCTATCTGGGGGTGCTGGCCTGGGGCACCTGGCGCGACCGCCGGAACCTCGCCTGAGGGGGGCGGAAAGGCGCTTGACCTCGTGGATCGGGGCCGCTATTGCAGCCCCATCGCGCGGTTGTAGCTCAGTTGGTTAGAGTACCGGCCTGTCACGCCGGGGGTCGCGGGTTCGAGCCCCGTCAACCGCGCCACTTTCTTCCTCAAGGCCCCCTTTGCGGGGCCTTTTCTTTTGCCGCCTGGCGATTGTCCCATGATGGGACATCCGGGCGGCATGAGGAAGATCAAGGGCTTGCCGGGTGGCGTTCATGATTTCTTAACGGTTGCGCGCCCGTTCACAGGCTCGGCGGCCGCACCAGGAGGGGGCGGCCGCGCGGACGGGAAGGTGCGTGCAAGCACGCACCCTACGGCCCGTTTCCCGCCGTCCGGCAATCGCCATTTTCCCGCTTGACGCCCCCCGGTGCTTCCCCTATTTCACCCCCATCGCGCGGTTGTAGCTCAGTTGGTTAGAGTACCGGCCTGTCACGCCGGGGGTCGCGGGTTCGAGCCCCGTCAACCGCGCCACTTTCTTCCCCCCAACATCGCTGATGTGCCGCTCTGCCCCTTGCGGGGCGGGACGGCGCTGCGCGGGTCTTTCGTTCGCCTGAGGGCCGCGATAGCCTGCGGCGACTGGCAAGGAGTTGCACCATGATCGCGGTCGAGGGATTCGGGGGCAGGCGGGTCGGCGTGCTGGGGCTGGGGCGCTCGGGGCTGGCGACCTGCGCCGCGCTGCGGGCGGGTGGGGCCGAGGTCTGCGCCTGGGACGACAGCGCCGAGGGCCGCGCCAAGGCCGAGGCGGCGGGTTTCCCGGCCACCGACCTGACCCGGCCCGGCGCGCTGGAGGGGCTGGCGGCGCTGATTACCTCGCCCGGCATCCCGCATCTGTATCCCGCGCCGCATCCCGTCATCGCCGCCGCCATGGCGGCCGGGGTGCCGGTGGACAACGATATTTCCCTGTTCTTTCAGGCGATGGCGCAGCGCGACGAGCCGCCCAAGGTGATCTGTGTCACCGGATCGAACGGCAAATCCACCACGACGGCGCTGATCGCGCATCTGCTGGCCGAGGCCGGGCGCGACGTGCGGATGGCGGGCAATATCGGCACCGGCGTGCTGTCGATCGACCTGCCCGACGAGGGCGGCGTGGTGGTGCTGGAGCTGAGCAGCTATCAGACCGATCTGGCGCGGCGCATGGCACCGGATGTCGCGGTCTTTACCAATCTTTCGCCCGATCATCTGGACCGCCACGCCGGGATGGGCGGCTATTTCGCCGCCAAGCGGCGGCTGTTCACCGAGGGTGCCCCGGCCCGCGCGGTGATCGGCGTGGACGAGGTCGAGGGGCGGTTTCTGGCCCTGCAACTGGCGGAAAGCGCCGAGGATCTGCGGGTGATCCGGGTTTCCTCAGGGCAAAAGCTGGGCGGGCCGGGCTGGTCGGTCTTTGCGCGCAAGGGGTTTCTGGCCGAATGGCGCGGCGGGCGGCAGGTGACGGCGATCGACCTGCGCGGCATCGACGGGCTGCCCGGCGCGCATAACCACCAGAACGCCTGCGCCGCCTATGCGGCGGTGCGCGCGCTGGGACTGGCGCCGCGCCAGATCGAGGCGGGGCTGGCCAGTTTCCAGGGCTTGCCGCACCGCAGCCAGTTGATCGGCGAGCGGGACGGAGTGAAATTCGTCAACGATTCCAAGGCGACAAATGTGGATTCCGCCGCCAAGGCGCTGCAGGCCTTTGCCCGCATCCGCTGGATCGCCGGCGGGCTGGGCAAGGACGGCGGCATCGGCGGGCTGGTGCCGCTTCTGGGATCGGTCGCCAAGGCCTATCTGATCGGCCATTCCGCCCGCGATTTCGCGCTGCAACTGGGCGCGACGCCGCATGAGATCTGCGAAACCATGGAGCGCGCGGTGGCCCGCGCCGCCGCCGAGGCCGAGCCGGGCGAGGTGGTGCTGCTGGCCCCGGCGGCGGCGAGTTTCGACCAATACCCGAATTTCGAGAAACGCGGCGAGCATTTTGCTGCGCTTGTGCAAGACCTGCTCAAGGGATAATCCTGCGCGAAACGGGACCGGGGCAGGGGGGCTGCTCGCCCCCCTCTGCGCCGCTGGCGCATTCACCCCCTCGGAGTATTTCCGGCAAGATGAAAGGCGCGGCCATGGCGCGGGCAGAGGAAACGGCGGCCTCGGAGGGCGACAGCCTGCCGGGATTCGGGCTGGCGCTGGCGGCCTATCTGCTGTGGGGGGCGCTGCCGCTCTATCTGTCGCTGCTCAATCACATCCCGCTGCCCGAGGTGTTGGCGCACCGGGTGCTGTGGTCGGTGCCGCTGGCGCTGGCGGTGCTGATGGTGATGGGCCGGACGGCGGATCTGCGCCGGGCGCTGGTCACGCCGCGGATGCTGGGCATGGCGGGGCTGACGGCGGCGCTGGTGTCGGTGAACTGGGGGGTTTACCTCTATGCGATCCAGTCGGGGCGGGCGATGGACGCGGCGCTGGGCTATTTCATCAACCCGCTGTTTTCCATCCTGCTGGGCGCGCTGGTGCTGCGCGAGCGGCTGCGACCGGTGCAATGGGCGGCGGTGGCGCTGGCCGGGGCGGCGGTGGCGCTGCTGACGCTCGAAGCCGGGCGGCTGCCGCTGCTGTCGCTGGCGCTGACGGTCAGTTGGGGCTTTTACGCGCTGTTCAAGCGGGCGCTGCCGATGGGGCCCAATCAGGGCTTCACGCTGGAGGTGATCCTGCTGAGCCCGCTGGCGCTGGGCTGGCTGGGCTGGCTGGCGGCGCGGGGCGAGCTGGTGTTCGGCGCGACCGGGGCGGGGGATGTGGCGCTGCTGATGGGGTGCGGCGTGGTGACGGCGGTGCCGTTGATGCTCTATGCCAACGGGGCCAAGCGGTTGCGGCTGACCAGTATCGCGCTGATGCAATATATCCCGCCGACCTTCATCTTCCTGATCGCCGTCTTTGTCTTTGGCGAGGCCTTCGAGGGCGCGCGGCGGATCGCCTTTCCGATGATCTGGGCGGCGCTGGCCCTCTATTCCGCCGATCTGCTGCGGCGGCATCGCCAAGACTCTGGCCAGCGGGGCGCTTAGGCGCTATCCTGATTGCTGAAGACCCGGCAAACGGGCTGAACAGGCAGAGCGAGCAAGACATCCATGACGGAAATGGTTCATGGCAGCATGCCCGCCCAGGTGGGCGAGCCGGTGCTGTCGCGCTGGTGGCGCACGGTCGATCGCTGGACGATCTCCAGCGTCTTGTTGCTGATCGCCGTCGGGCTGTTGCTGGCCCTCGCCTCGTCGCCGCCGCTGGCCGCGCGCAACCAGTTGCCCGCCTTTCATTATTTCGAACGCCACGCCGTCTATGCCCTGCTGAGCGTCACGGTGATGCTGCTGGTGTCGATGCGCAGCCCGGAATCGATCCGCCGCTGGGGCGTGCTGGGGTTCGCCATCGGCTTTGTCACGCTGCTGGCGCTGCCGGTGATCGGCACCGATTTCGGCAAGGGCGCGGTGCGCTGGCTGAGCCTGGGGTTCACCTCGGTGCAGCCGTCGGAATTCGTCAAGCCCTGCCTCGCGGTCACTGCCGCCTGGCTGCTGGCCGCCGGGCAGGATCTGAACGGCCCGCCGGGGCGGCTGATGTCGCTGGGGGTGACGATGGCGACGGTGGCGCTGCTGGTCATCCAGCCGGATTTCGGCCAGTCGGTGCTGGTGCTGTTCGGCTGGGGGGCGATGTATTTCGTGTCGGGCGCCTCGATCGTGGTGATCCTGATCCTGGCGGGCGCGGTGGTGGGCGGCGGCTTTGCGGCCTATAGTTTCTCCGAGCATTTCGCCCGGCGGATCAATGCCTTCCTGTCGCCCGAGCTCGATGCGCGCTCGCAACTGGGCTATGCCACCTCGGCCATTCAGGAGGGCGGGCTGTTCGGCATGGGCGTCGGCGAGGGGCAGGTGAAATGGCAATTGCCCGACGCGCACACCGATTTTGTCATCGCCGTCGCCGCCGAGGAATACGGCTTTATCCTGGTCGCCTTCATCATCATGCTCTACGCGACGATCTGCCTGCGCGCCCTGTCGCGGCTGACGCGCGAGCGCGATCCCTTCATCCGGCTGGCCGGGATCGGGCTGGTGGCGATGCTGTCGGCGCAGGCGATGATCAACATGGGCGTGGCGGTGCGGCTGCTGCCGGCCAAGGGCATGACGCTGCCGTTCATCAGCCAGGGCGGCTCGTCGCTGCTGGCCATGGGGTTGATGGTGGGGATGCTGCTGGCCTTGACGCGCAGCCGTCCACAGGGTGAAATCGGCGATCTTTTGCAGACACGGGGGCGGTGATGGCGTCGGAACCGTCGAAAAAGGCCCCGTTGGCGGTGATCGCCGCCGGGGGAACCGGGGGCCATATGTTCCCGGCACAGGCCCTGGCCGAGGAATTGCTGGCGCGCGGCTGGCGGGTGGTGCTGTCCACCGACGCGCGCGGCGCCCGCTATGCCGGGGGCTTTCCCGCGGCGGTGACGCGGCGCGTCGTCGGCTCGGCCACCTTTGCGCGGGGCGGGGTGGCCGCGCGGCTGGCGGTGCCGTTCCGCATTCTGGGCGGGGTGTTCAAGGCGGGCTGGAGCATGCTGCTGGACCGGCCGGCGGTGGTGGCGGGCTTTGGCGGCTATCCGTCTATCCCGGCGCTGAGCGCGGCGACGCTGCTGCGCATCCCGCGGCTGATCCATGAGCAGAACGGCGTGCTGGGCCGGGTGAACGAGGTCTTCGCGCGCCGGGTTTCGGCGGTGGCCTGCGGCACCTGGCCGACCGAATTGCCGCGCGGGCTGGCGGGCCATCACACTGGCAACCCGGTGCGCGGCGCGGTGCGCGAGCGGGCGGCGGCACCCTATATTCCGCCGGGCGATTACCCGATGAGCCTGGTGGTGATCGGCGGTTCTCAGGGCGCGCGCATCCTGTCGGATGTGGTGCCCGCCGCGCTGGCCGCGCTGCCCGCGGCGCTGCGCCAGCATCTGCGCGTGGCGCATCAGGCCCGCCCCGAGGATCTGGAGCGCGTCGCCGCCGCCTATGATTCGGCGGGAATTCCGGCCGAGGTGGCGCCGTTCTTTGACGACATCCCGGCGCGTTTTGCCGAGGCGCAGCTTGTGATTGCCCGGTCCGGCGCCTCGACGGTGGCGGATCTGACGGTGATCGGCCGCCCGTCGATCCTGGTGCCCTATGCCGCGGCGATCCGCGGCGAGCAGGCCGCCAATGCCCGCGGTCTGGTCGAGGCCGAGGCGGCGGTGATGATCCCCGAGGGCGCGCTGACGCCCGAGGCGCTGGCGGCCACCGTCGCCACCATCCTGACCACGCCGCAGGCGGCGCAGCGCATGGCGCAGGCGGCGACCGGCCTCGGCATTCCCGATGCCGCGGCGCGGCTGGCCGAACTGGCCGAGCGCCTCGCCGGTCCCCCCTCACACTGAGTGAACCCATGACGCGCACGCTGCTTCCGCCGGGCCTGGGCCCGATCCATTTCATCGGCATCGGCGGCATCGGCATGTCCGGCATCGCCGAGATCCTGCTGACCGAGGGCTATTCGGTGCAGGGGTCGGATGCCAAGGGCTCGCCGATCACCGAGCGGCTGGCGGGGCTGGGCGCGCGGGTGTTCGTGGGGCACGAGGCGGCGCATCTGGCGGGGGCGGCGGTGGTCGTGGCCTCGACGGCGATCAAGCCCTCGAACCCCGAGATGGCCGAGGCGCGGCGGCTGGGCCTGCCGGTGGTGCGCCGGGCCGAGATGCTGGCCGAGCTGATGCGACTGCGGCGCTGCGTGTCGATCGCCGGGACGCACGGCAAGACGACGACGACGACGATGATGGCGGCGATGCTGGATGCGGGCGGGTTTGACCCGACGGTGGTGAACGGCGGGGTGATCCATGCCTATGGATCGAACGCGCGGGCCGGGGCCGGGGAATGGATGGTGGTCGAGGCCGACGAGAGCGACGGTTCGTTCAACCTGCTGCCGACCGAGATCGCCATTGTCACCAACATCGACCCCGAGCATCTGGAGCATTGGGGCAGTTTCGAGGCGCTGCGCGCCGGGTTCGACCGGTTCGCGCAGGATATTCCGTTCTATGGGCTGGCGGTGCTGTGCATCGACCATCCCGAGGTGGCGGCGCTGGCCGCGCGGCTGCACGACCGGCAGGTGGTGCGGTTCGGATTCGACCCGGCGGCGGATATTCGCGCCGAGGGGCTGAGGTTCGAAAAGGGCAAGGCGCATTTCACGGTGGCGGTGGGGCAGGGTGCGGAATATCGGAAAATTGAACATCTGACATTGCCGATGCCCGGCGACCACAATGTTTCCAACGCTTTGGCCGCGGTGGCGGTCGGTCTGCATCTGGGAATGTCAGACGATGATATCCGTCAGGCGCTTGCGGGCTTTTCCGGTGTCGGCCGGCGCTTTACCCGGGTCGGCGAGGTGAACGGCGTCACCATCATCGACGATTACGGGCATCACCCGGTGGAAATCGCTGCCGTCATCAAGGCGGCGCGGCAATCGCTGGGCGGCGCGGGGCGGGTGATCGCGGTGCATCAGCCGCATCGCTTCACCCGGCTGTCATCGCTGTTCGAGAGTTTCACCACCTGTTTCGACGGCGCCGATGTGGTGGCGATCGCCGAGGTCTATGGCGCGGGCGAAGATCCGATCCCCGGCGCCGACCGCGACAATCTGGTGGCGGCGATCACCGCGCATGGCCATCCGGGCGCGCATGCGCTGCGGCGCGAGGACGATCTGGAGGCGCTGGTGCGCGCCGAGGCGCGGCCGGGCGACATGGTGGTCTGTCTGGGCGCGGGGACGATCTCGGCCTGGGCGCAGGCGCTGCCGGGGCGGCTGGCGGCGCGCTGAGTTTCCGTTGACGCAAGGCCCCGGTTGCGGCCCAATGGCGCAGGCAACCGCGGGGAATCGCATGGAATGGGTCATTCTCAACGTCGCGGTGGTGGCGCTGGCGGTCGGCGGCGCGGTCGGCTGGGCGATCGGGCGCTGGGCCGGGGGCAGGCCGGTGTTCTGGCTGGTCGTCGCGGGCCTGCTGGCGGCGGCGGCGATGCTGCTGATGGCGCAGCAGGGCAGCGCCTATGACGGGATCGGCTATGTCATCGGCGCGGTCGTTCTGGTGGCCCCGGCGGCGCTGGGGGCGGCGCTGGGCGGCTGGATCGGCGCCCGGCAGCGGCGGGGCTGAGGCTCAGGCCACCGGGCTGGGGCGGACGCTGCCCACATAGGTCTGGCCGGGCGCGGGGGGATAGGGCGCGGGCCGGGCGGGATCGACGGCGCGGCGGGCGGCGTCGGGGTCGGTCGTCGGGCTTTCGGGGCGGGCCAGCGGATCGGCGGCGCGCATGCGGCGCACATTCCACAGGCCCAGCGGCACCCCGGCCAGCAGGCCGGTCAGACCGGCGACGACGAACAATTCCCAGCGGTCCTGACCGAGGATCAGGCCGAGGGTGACGACGGCACCGGCGATGCAGGCCGCCCAGACAGTGACCATCGTGGTGCGCAGGGGGGCGATCATGGCGGGTCTCCTTGCAGACAGGGCTGTCAGGGAAACGCAACCGGGCCCCCGCCGGTTCCCCCTCTTGCCGCGCCGGGGCCCCGGGGATATTTCCGGCGCATGGAACACCTGGCCTATACCCCCCGCGGCACCCTGACCCCTGACCGACCGCTCGACAGCCTGACCTGGCTCAGGGTCGGCGGCCCGGCCGACTGGCTGTTCCAGCCCGCCGACGAGGCCGATCTGGCGGCGTTTCTGGCGGCGCTGGACCCGTCGGTGGCGGTGTTCCCGATGGGCGTGGGATCGAATCTGATCGTGCGCGACGGCGGCATTCGCGCCGTGGTGATCCGGCTGGGCCGGGGGTTCAACGGCATCGAGCTGGACGGCGCGCGGGTGATCGCCGGGGCGGCGGCGCTGGATGCGCATGTGGCGCGCCGCGCGGCCGAGGCTGGGCTGGACCTGACCTTTCTGCGCACCATCCCTGGCAGCATCGGCGGCGCGGTGCGGATGAACGCGGGCTGCTATGGGCAATATGTCGCCGACAGGCTGGTCTCGGTGCGGGTGGTGACGCGGACGGGCGAGATCCGCGAGCTGGCGGCGGCCGATCTGCGCCCGCGCTACCGCCAGACCGACCTGCCCGAGGGCTGGATGATCGTTTCTGCGACATTTTTGGCACTGCCGGGCGACCCCGTGGCACTGGCCGCGCGCATGGAGGAGCAGCTTGCGAAACGCGATGCGACCCAGCCCACCCGGGACCGCAGCGCCGGGTCCACCTTTCGCAATCCGGCCGGGTTCAGCTCTACCGGTAGGGCCGATGACGTGCATGACCTCAAGGCGTGGTCGGTGATCGACGCCGCCGGGATGCGCGGCGCCACGCGGGGCGGGGCGCAGATGTCGCCGATGCACGCGAATTTTCTGGTCAATACCGGCGGGGCGAGTGCCGCCGATCTGGAAGGTCTGGGCGAGGAAGTTCGAAAAAGGGTGTTCCAAAACAGCGGGATTTCGCTAGAATGGGAGATCATGCGGATCGGCGAGCCGAAGCCCGCAGAGGATTGAACGGGCGTCAGACCCGAAGCAGCGGACAGGGGTAAACCCCGCCGCCAAGAACAGGGGCGAAAAGCCCCGTCGAGAGGCAGAATTGGTGGGCATGTCGAGCAGGGCAGCCCCCACAGTCGCGGTTCTTATGGGTGGCCCCTCGTCCGAACGAGAGGTGTCGCTGAACACTGGGCGCCCTTGCGCCGCCGCACTGCGGGAGGCCGGTTATACGGTGATCGAGGTCGATGCGGGCCGCGACGTGGCCGAGCGTCTGGTGGCGCTGAAGCCCGATGTCGTGTTCAACGCCCTGCACGGGCGCTGGGGCGAGGACGGTTGCGTTCAGGGCATCCTGGAATGGCTGGGCATCCCCTATACGCATTCGGGGGTGCTGGCCTCGGCGCTGGCGATGGACAAGCAGCGCACCAAGGATGTCTACCGCGCCGCCGGGCTGCCGGTGGTGCCCAGCCTTCTGGCCGACAAGGCCGAGGTGCGCGCCCGCCATGTCATGCCCGCCCCCTATGTGGTCAAGCCCTTCAACGAGGGGTCGTCGGTCGGTGTCTGGATCGTCGGCGAGGACAACAACGGCCCGCCGCAACTGGATGCGGCGATGCCGGAGGTGGTGATGGTCGAGGCCTATGTGCCCGGCCGCGAGCTGACCTGTTCGGTGCTGGGCGACCGGCCGCTGACGGTGACGGATATCCTCACCGAGGGCTGGTATGATTACGATGCGAAATATTCGCTGGGCGGGTCGCGGCATGTGGTGCCCGCCGACTTGCCCGCCGAGATTTTCGATGCCTGCATGGATTATGCGCTGCGCGCCCATAATGCGCTGGGCTGCAGGGGTCTCAGCCGCACCGATTTCCGCTGGGACGAGGCGCGGGGCCTGGACGGGCTGTTCCTGCTGGAGACCAACACGCAGCCGGGGATGACCGCCACCTCGCTGAGCCCCGAACAGGCGGCGTATTGCGGGATTTCCTTTCCCGAGCTGATGCGCTGGCTGGTGGAGGATGCGTCGTGCCAACGCTGACCCGTGATCCGGTCGAGCCGCCGCTGCGCCGCCCGGCCGAGGCCGGGCCGTGGCAATGGCCCGACCGTCACGAGGTGACGCCGCCGCCGGTGCCCGCCGGGCGGCCGCTGCGCGATGCGCGGCCGCTGGCGGCGCGCTGGCCGGTCGAGATGCCCGAGCGCGCCTGGCCGCCGCTGCCGGAAACCGAGCGTCCGGCGCGGGCGTCCCGGGCCGAGGTGGCGCCGCCGCCGGTCGCCGTTGCGGCGCCGTTGCGGCGGGCGGTGGCGGATACTCCGCCGCTGCCGGACCGGGCCTCGGTCGGTGGGATCGCGTTTCGGGCGACGGCGCATGTGGACGGCCCGGCGGCCCATCCGGCTCTGGTGGCGCCGGGGGCGATGGCGGCGGGCTGGGCCCCGGCGGCGGCGGTGCCGATGCCGCGTCACGATCCTTCGCCCAGCCGATTGGCCTACCGGCTCAACCGGTTGTGGCTGACGCCGCTGGTGCGCCATTCGGTGCGTTTTGGCCTGCCGCTGTTGTTGCTGGCGGCGCTGGCCGGGGGCTGGCTGGCCAGCGATGCCAACCGCGCGGCGGTCAGCGGCTGGGCCAGCGGGCTGCGCGAGACGGTGCAGAACCAGCCGATGTTTCAGGTGCATTCGATCGAGGTGCAGGCCCGCTCGCCCGAGGTGGCGCAGGGGGTGACGCAATTGCTGGGCCTCAGCTTTCCGGTGTCGAGCTGGGATCTGGATCTGGCCGATCTGCGGGCGCGGGCCGAAACGCTGGACGCGGTGCAGGGCGCCTGGCTGCAGGTGCGGTCGGGCGGGGTGCTGGAGGTGCGCATCACCGAGCGCGCCCCGGCCATGGTCTGGCGCAACGGCGCCGGGCTGGAGCTGGTCGATGCCACCGGCCACCGTGTCGCGCTGCTGGCCACCCGTGCCGCGCGCGCCGATCTGCCGCTGATCGCCGGCGAGGGCGCCCCCGGGGCCATCGCCGAGGCGCAGGCGCTGCTGACCGCCGCCGCCCCGTTGCAGGGCCGGATGCGCGGGCTGGTGCGGGTCGGTAACCGGCGCTGGGATCTCGTGCTGGACCGTGGCCAGCGCATCCTGCTGCCCGCCACCGAGGCCGTCGCGGCGCTGGAGCGGGTGGTGGCGTTGACCGAAGGCGCGCAGCAATTGCTGTCACGCGATGTCGCTATCGTCGATATGCGCAACCCGGCCCGGCCTACCCTGCGGTTGAGCCCCGACGCGATGACCGAACTGACCCGCAATCGAACCCTGGCCAGAGGAGCCCCCCGCCGATGACCGACCTCTATCAAGCTCAGCGTGCAATGCGGAACCTGCGCCGTCAGGCCATGCAGCGCGGGGTGATCGCGGTGATGGACATAGGCACGCACAAGGTGGCCTGCCTGATCCTGAAATTCGGCGTCTCGGACGGCCCGCGCGAGGGCTCGGGCGTGGGGGCCATGGCCGGGCAGGCGGCGTTCCGGGTGATCGGCGCGGGCACCACCGCCTCGCGCGGGGTGCGCTTTGGCGAGATCGCGGCGATGCGCGAGACCGAGCGCGCGGTGCGCACCGCCTTGCAGAATGCGCAGAAGATGGCGCAGACCCGGGTGGATCAGGCGATCCTGACGTTCTCGGGCGGCGATCTGCGCAGCTATGGGCTGGAAGGTCTGGTCGAGATCGACGGAGACCGGGTCAACGAGAACGATATCGCCCGGGTGCTCGACGCCTGCGACGCGCCCGACATCGGCCATGGCCGCGACGTGCTGCACGCGCAGCCGGTGAATTTCGTGCTCGATCACCGCTCGGGTCTGGCCGATCCGCGCGGGCAGGCCGGGCGGCGGCTGGGCTGCGACCTGCATCTGCTGAGCGTTGACAGCGATGTGGTGCAAAATCTGGTGCATTGCCTGAAACGCTGCGATGTCGAGGTCGCCGGTCTGGCGGCGGCGCCCTATGTGGCCGGGCGTTCGGCGCTGGTCGAGGACGAGCAGGAGCTGGGCGCGGCGGCGATCGACATGGGGGCGGGCACCACCAGCCTGTCGATCTTCATCAAGGGCCACATGATCTATTCGGATGCGGTGCGGCTGGGCGGCGACCATATCACCGGCGACATCGCCAAGGGTCTGCAGATCCCGGTTTCGACCGCCGAGCGGATCAAGACGATCCACGGCGGGTTGCAGGCCACCGGGCAGGACGACCGCCAGCGCATCGAGATCGGCGGCGACAGCGGCGACTGGGACAAGGACCGCCGCACCATCACCCGCAGCGAATTGATCGGCATCATGCGCCCGCGCATGGCCGAGATCCTGGAAGAGGTGCGCGGGCGGCTGGATGCGGCCGGGTTCGATCATCTGCCCAGCCAGCAGCTCGTGCTGACCGGCGGTGGCAGCCAGGTGCCGGGGCTGGACGGCATGGCGGCGCGGATTCTGGGGCCGCAGGTACGGCTGGGCCGCCCGATCCGGGTGCCGGGCCTGCCGCAGGCGGCCACCGGGCCGGAATACGCGGCGATTGTCGGCCTGTGCCAATACGCCGCCCATCCGCAGGATGAATGGTGGGACTTCGATCTGTCGACCCAGCGTCTGGCGGCGCGGCCGCTGAAACGGGCGATGAAATGGTTCAAGGACAATTGGTAAGGCGGGCCCCGCCGGGCCATCGCGGCTGCGTGGCCGTTTCCCGGCCGCGGCGGGTCGGCAAATTCCTGTCGGCGGGGGCGTTTGGGCGCCCAACGATTCGTTTTTTTTGATGACGGCGACTCTGGGTCGCGCTAAGATCGGGATAAATCTGGCAAATCACCAATGACCGGATGACCAACCGAGCAATTCGGACCGGGAACACCGGCAAAAATACAGGCGGACAGGCAATGGCACTCACCTTTTTGGCGACCGACAAGAAAGATTTGACTCCGCGCATCACCGTTTTCGGGGTGGGCGGGGCTGGCGGCAATGCCGTCAACAACATGATCGAGCAGAATCTGCAGGGTGTCGATTTCGTCGTGGCGAATACCGACGCGCAGGCGCTGCAGCAATCCAAGGCGCCGACGCGCATCCAGTTGGGGGTGCAGGCGACCGAGGGGCTGGGAGCGGGCGCCCGTCCCGAAGTGGGTGCCGCCGCTGCTGCCGAGACGCTCGAAGAGATCATGGATCATCTGAACGGCGCGCATATGTGTTTCATCACCGCCGGGATGGGCGGCGGCACCGGGACCGGTGCGGCGCCGATCATCGCGCAGACCGCGCGCGAGATGGGCATCCTGACCGTCGGCGTCGTGACCAAGCCTTTCGCCTTTGAGGGCGCCAAGCGCATGCGTCAGGCCGAGGCCGGGGTCGAGGAGCTGCAAAAGGTCGTCGATACGCTCATCATCATCCCCAACCAGAACCTGTTCCGGCTGGCGAACGAGCGCACGACCTTCACCCAGGCCTTCGCGCTGGCCGATGACGTGCTGTATCAGGGCGTCAAGGGCGTGACCGACCTGATGGTGCGCCCCGGCATGATCAACCTCGATTTCGCCGACGTCCGCGCGGTGATGGACGAGATGGGCAAGGCGATGATGGGCACGGGCGAGGCCTCGGGCGAGGATCGCGCGCGTCAGGCGGCCGAAAAGGCCATCGCCAACCCGCTGCTCGATGAAATCAGCCTGAACGGCGCCAAGGGGGTGCTCATCAACATCACCGGCGGTCATGACCTGACGCTGTTCGAACTGGACGAAGCCGCCAACCTGATCCGCAAGAAGGTGGACGAGGACGCCAACATCATCGTCGGCTCGACGCTGGATGAATCGATGGAGGGCTCGATCCGCGTGTCGGTCGTCGCCACCGGCATCGAGGCCCGGCCGCATGTCGCCGAAGTGCCGCGCCGCCGCATGGCCGAGCCGCTGATCGCCGAGCCGGTCGTGCAGCAGGCCGAGCCCGAGGCCGAAGCCCCGGCCTATGAGCCCGCCTATGCCGAACCGGTCTATGAAGAACCGGCCTATCAGCCCGCCGCCTATGAACCGGCGCCGGAACCGCAGCGCGAGTATCGCGCCGAGCCGCAGCGCCCGGCTGCGCGCTTCGAAACCGCGCGCAACGAGCCGCGTTTCGAGACCCGCGCACCGACCCATGCCGCGCATTACGACACGCCCCGCGCGCCGGAGCGTGCCGCCGAGCCGGTGCAGGAGGATTTCTTCCTCGAGGATGTGCTGGGTGACGAGGGCCGCGCGCCGCGTCCGACGGTGGTGACGCGCCCGGCCCCGGCGCCGCAGCCGCCGATGCAGCAGGCCCCGCAGTATCAGCCCGAGGCGGCCTATACCGCCCCGCGCCCCGGCAGCCGCGCCCCCGGCGAGCCCAGCCCCGAGGCGCTGGCGCGTCTGCGCGCCGCGGTGGAAAAGCAGCCCGAGGCCCCGGTGCAGCGCCGCGCCCCCGTCGCGGCCGCCCCGGCGCCGCAGCCGGAACCGCGCCGCGGTCTGGGTATCTCGAGCCTGATCAACCGCATGGCTGGCGGGGCCGCCGACCATGGTGCGCGCCACGCAAGGGTGCAGCCGCAGGTGCAGGCCTATGACGACGACGCGCAGCACCGCGCCGTCGATCGCGCGCCGGACCGCGGGCAGGACCAGATCGAAATCCCGGCCTTCCTGCGCCGTCAGGCCAATTGACGGCCAGAACCCCGATCACTTCGCTGTTACGGCGAGGCGCAAGGAACCGGCGAAAGCCGGTTCTTTTCGTTTATAAAGCAATGCCTTGCGCCGGGTGTGGCGGTCATGCGCGGAAAGCCGCGCATGGTGAATCGCACTGTTACATGGTGTTACAAAGCGTGACTTGAGCATTGCTTCACGGATTCATAAAGAAACGGTGAGCAGTCAACGGACAGGCCGAGGCCCCTCGTGCAGACAAGCCTTTCGATCCCCACATGGTTTGACGGCGTTGCCCTTCACTCGGGCAAGGCCGTGTCGCTGTGTGTCCATCCGGCGCCCGCCGGGCATGGCATCGTGTTCGAGCGCAGCGATCTGGACCTTCCGCGCGCCGAACGCCGCATCGCTGTCAGCCCCGCCGCGCTGATCGAGGCCAATCTGTGCACCAAGATCGGCAACGATCATGGCGTCACTGTGGCAACCATCGAACATCTGATGGCGGCGCTGGCCGGCTGTGGCATCCACAACGCGCTGGTCACGCTGGACGGGCCGGAAGTGCCGATCCTCGACGGGTCGTCGCGGCCGTTCGTCGCGGCTTTCGTCGCCGCCGGGTTCACCGAACTGGCCGCGCCGCTGCGGGCGATCCGCGTGCTGCACCCGGTCGAGGTGCGCATGGGCGAGGCCTGGGCGCGGCTGGAACCGGCGGATGCGCTGTCGATCGCCTTCGAGATCGATTTCCCCGATGCGGCCATCGGCCACCAGGCCTGGGAGCTGGAATTGTGCAACGGCACCTTCGTGCGCGAGCTCAGCGATTGCCGCACCTTCTGCCGCCAGTCGGACGTGGATTTCATGCGCGCCAACGGTCTGGCGCTGGGCGGCACCTATGAAAACGCCGTGGTGGTGCAGGGCGATGCCGTGCTCAGCCCCGGCGGGCTGCGCCGCGCCAACGAGCCGGTGCGCCACAAGATGCTGGATGCGATGGGCGATCTGGCGGTGGCCGGGGCGCCGATTCTGGGCCGCTATGTCGGCCACCGCGCCGGTCACACGCTGACCGGGCGGCTGCTGCGCGCGCTGCTCGACGATGCGCAGGCCTGGGAATGGGTGGTGGTCAGCGACCGTCAGGCGCATTCGCTGCCCGGCGCCGGGGTCTGCGCCGAGGATCTGCGCGCGGCCGTCTGAGGCCCGGGGCTGAGCGCCTCTTTGCCCAGCCGCCAAGCCCGTTGCGGGCCGGACGATTTTCCCTGCAATGGCGTTTTGCGTGTGTCCGTCAAACGTGCTACGAGACGCCGTGACGCCTCCGGCGGGGGGCGAGTGGGAATCGGCGCGCAGGCATTCCCGCGCGCCGTTAGGATGATTGAAGGATGAGGATCGGCATGATCGGCACCGTTTTGCAACGCCGCGGGCGCAAATTCGCTTCGCTGGCGGTCACGGGGGCGCTGGTGCTGACCCTTGCCGCCTGCTCGAACGGGGTGAGCGAGGACGAGCCGCTGGACGGTTTCACCGCCGAACAGATCTTTGCCCGGGGCGAATATGTGCTGGAGAACGAGCGCCGCCCCGAACCGGCGCTGCGCTATTTCCGCGAGGTCGAGCGCATCTATCCCTATACCGACTGGGCGCGCCGCTCGATCGTCATGCAGGCCTATGCGCTGCACCGCGATGGCCAGTACGAGGAAGCGCGCGCCAGTGCGCAGCGGTTCCTCGATCAATATCCCGGCGATCCCGATGCCGCCTGGGCGGCCTATATCGTCGCGCTGACCTATTACGACCAGATCGAGGATGTCGGCCGCGACCAGGGCCTGACCTTTCAGGCGCTGACCCATCTGCGCTATGTGATCGAGCAATACCCGGATACCGAATACGCCCGTTCGGCGGTGCTGAAATTCGATCTGGCCTTTGACCGGCTGGCGGCCAAGGAAATGGAAATCGGCCGCTATTATCTGGCGCGCGGCAATTATCAGGCTGGGGTCAACCGGTTCCGCGTCGTGGTCGAGGATTATCAGACCACCACCCACACCGCCGAGGCGCTGCACCGGCTGGTGGAATGCTATCTGGCGCTGGGTCTGCGCGACGAGGCGCAGACCGCCGGGGCGATCCTGGGCCACAATTTCCGGTCGAGCCCGTTCTACGAGGACAGTTTCGCCCTGCTGACGCGGGCCGGGCTGACCACGGATGCCTCGGGCGAGAGCTGGCTGCGCGAGGTTTACCGCCGCACGGTTCGCGGCGACTGGATCTGACGCGACAGGAGAGGCCATGCTGCGCGCGCTGGCGATCCGCGACATGCTGCTGATCGACCGGCTGGACCTCGGGTTCCAGCCGGGCCTCAACGTGCTGACCGGCGAGACCGGGGCGGGCAAGTCGATCCTGCTGGACAGTCTGGGGTTCGTGCTGGGCTGGCGCGGGCGGGCCGAGCTGGTGCGCCAGGGGGCCGCGCAGGGCGAGGTCGAGGCGGTGTTCGACCTGCCCGAGGGCCATGCCGGGCGCGCCGTGCTGCTCGATGCCGGGATTCCCGTCGAGGACGAGCTGATCCTGCGCCGGATCAACAGCGCCGACGGCCGCAAGACCGCCTGGATCAACGACCGCCGCGCCTCGGGCGAGGTGTTGCGGGCGCTGTCGGACACGCTGGTCGAATTGCACGGCCAGCACGATGACCGCGGCCTGCTGAACCCGCGCGGCCACCGCCAGTTGCTCGATGCCTATGCCGGGGCCGAGGCGGCGCTGGCCGAGACCCGCGCCGCCTGGCGCGCGCTGGCCGAGGCGCGCCGCGCCCGCGACGGCGCCAGCGAGCGGCTGGCCGGGCTGCGGGCCGAGGAGGATTATCTGCGCCACGCGGTCAAGGAGCTGGACGCGCTGGACCCTGAGCCGGGCGAGGAAGCCACGCTCGACACCCGCCGCCGCCTGATGCAGGCGGGCGTGCGGCTGGCGGGCGATATCCACCGCGCCCGGCAGGCGCTGGGCGACGAGGGGGCCGAGCGGCTGGCGCTGGACGCGCTGCGCTGGCTGGAAGGCGCGGCCGAGGGGGTCGAGGGGCGGCTCGACGCCGCCATCGAGGCGCTGGGTCGGGCGCTGGGCGAGCTGTCGGATGCGACGGCCGAGATCGACGCCTGTATCGACGCGCTCGATACCGACCCGGGCGAGCTGGAGCGCGTCGAGGAGCGGCTGTTCGCGCTGCGCGGGCTGGCGCGCAAGCATGGCGTGGCGGCGGATGATCTGGGTGCCCATGCCACGGCGCTGCGCGCGCGGCTCGAGGCGCTGGATGCCGGCGACAGCGGGCTGGCCCGGCTGGCGCAGGCCGAGGCGGCGGCGCGGACCCGGTTCGAGGCGACCTGCGGCGTGCTGACAGGGCTGCGCCGCGGGGCGGCCGGGGCGCTGGATACTGCCATGGCGGCGGAACTGGCGCCGCTGAAGATGGAGCGCGCGGTGTTCCAGACCGTGCTCACCCCGGCCGAGCCGGGCCCCGAGGGCGCCGATGGCGTCACCTTCGAGGTGGCGACCAACCCGGGCGCCCCGGCGGGGGCGCTGAACCGCATCGCCTCGGGCGGGGAATTGTCGCGGTTTCTGCTGGCGCTCAAGGTTTGCCTCAGCCGCGGCCAGACCGGCGTGACGCTGATCTTCGACGAGATCGACCGCGGTGTCGGCGGCGCCACCGCGGATGCGGTCGGGCGGCGGCTGCGGGCGCTGGCCGAGGGGGCGCAGGTGTTGGTGGTGACGCATTCGCCGCAGGTGGCGGCGCTGGGCGCGCATCACTGGCGGGTGGAGAAACGGGTGCAGGACGGCCAGACCCTCAGCCTTGTGACGCCACTTTCCGCCGATGCCCGCATCGACGAGATTGCCCGCATGCTGTCGGGTGATACCATTACCGAGGCGGCGCGCGGCGCCGCGCGCGCCCTGATCGGCGCGTGACACCCGGGGCAGGGCCTGATCCCGCCCCCAACGAGCCCCCAAGGGGCGGAGGCCGGGCATGACGATGAAACTCTGGACGACGACAACGGCGCTGGTCGCCACGGCGCTGCTGGCAGGCTGCGGCATCCCCGATCTGCGCGACCGGGGCGGAAGGCAGGGCGGCGCCCCCTGGGGCGGCGGCGCGCCGGTGGCCCCGGCCCCCGGCCCGGCCACCCCGGCGCCCAGCCTGGCCGAGCAGGAATGCATGGCGGCGGGCCGCGCGGCGGGATTCGATGTGCAGGGCGTGGTCGGCACGCGCGAGGTGATGGGCGAGGGGGTTGCCGTGTCGCGCGACGTGATGCTGCGCGTGCTGCGCGGCGGCCAGACGCTGGAGGTGCGCTGCAGCTATCCCTATGACGGCAGCGCGGCGCGGATCATGACGCTGTAAGGGGGGGCGGCGCTCGGGGGCATCGAGCCCCCTCGCGCCGCGGCGGGGGCCAGCCCCCGCACCCCCGCCAAGGGGGTTTTCCACCCCCTTGGAACCCCCG
>JAANMY010000513.1_pt1 | contig 53931 bp, 52 predicted proteins | sample 7279691 | NCBI WGS metagenome assembly JAANMY01 (sample SAMN14094543, study PRJNA606508) | bioreactor metagenome | isolation source: A lab-scale SPAN reactor treating ammonium-rich wastewater day 388 | place: Ireland: Galway | collected 2018-02-07 | reverse complement strand
GCGAAAACTCGCGGCCTCCGGCCCGCACCACCTCCACGCCCAGTCTATGCCACAATTCATTGTTCGTGTCCAGCAGCCCGACTTGTGGGTAAGGCTAAGTGATCAGCACCGGTAGATCGGAGCGTGCCAACAACGCAATGTCCTCCCGGATTTTTTGTGCCGCCGTGCTGGCACCGAGAAATTCCGATCCGAATCTTACGTGGGCTTCCGCCCCGAGCTGTCGCGCAATGATACGTTCGCGCTTCGATTGCTGGTCCATCAGGGAGATCAAGGATGCCGTCTTGAAGGCCAGTGCCAGCGGCGCGCTGAAATCAGCCAGAATGATTGGGTCGATCCCGTCGAACGCATCCTTTGCCAGTGCATCGGCGACGAGCAGCCCGAGGGTTTCATCCTGGACCCTCAGAGCACATCCGATACAGGCATGGACCCGCAACTCGGCAGAGGTATCGCACGACATCAACCCATCGAATGGATCCGGCATCGAGCTGTCTTGCTGAAATTTTACAGCACCCCGCGCTTCGAGGATCTTCTGCAGGCGGGGATGTTCTCGTGGATCAAATCGCCGCCCCATGATTTCCGGGACCAGGCCAACGACGGCCACAGGCGAGAGAATTCCATCCGGGTCGAGTCTTAAAAAGGCGGCGGAATCATAGGGAATGATCTTTCGGATGTGCTGTAACAGGTGTTCGTATCGTTCCTGTTCGACCGGAATCGATGAAAGGTCGCGAACCGCGTCCAACAGGGGGATAACGTGCGATGATCTGCTCTGAGTCATTACAACATGATCCATAGTCAATTCGACTCCATCTTGCCCGGGTCAGATTGACGCATAGCATCAGAAAGTGCAAGGTGTGGCATTTTGTCGCGGTTGGCCAGTTCGTTGCAGGAGGAATACGTGTCCATGGCTTTGGATTGTTCTGAAATGACGGTTGCAGAGTTTGCTGCCGCGCGTCCGTGCTCTACTCGTGTGTTCTACAGGTACCGGATAGACTTCAGTAGTGGGAAATCGGTGAATCTGGTCGAGGCTTGCCGGGCGGCTGGTGTCGTTGTGGAGGCTCTCCTCGCGGAAGTTGAGGAAGAGGAGGCACATGGGGTGGAGGATCCCTCGTGGGTGACGCGACCTCTTTCCGAACTGGTCGAACACATTGAAACCGCATTTCACGCGGTGGAACGGCGGGAGATGGAGGAAATTACCGAATTACTTCGCACGCTCCCTGTACAGCCGAATCTCCAGGCTCTTCGGGAGGCGTTCGGGAAACTGCATGAGGACCTGCGCGAACACATGGCCAAAGAAGAGACGGTTCTGTTCCCGTGGATACGCTCGGGCCGCGGGGAGCTTGCACGGATGCCCATTCAGGTCATGGTGATGGAGCATGAGGAAACGCTACGGTTACTCGACCGGGTGCGTGATCTCATGCAGTCTCTGGTTCAAACACGAGCGACGCCTGCGGTGACTCGGACGGCAGCGGCACTTGCCGAGCTCGATCTGCACATTCGTGAGCACATGCACCTTGAAAACAACATTCTCTTCCCACGCGCTTTGCGCGGGGAGGAGCAATCCGGCGCCGGTGACTGAGTTGCTGCGCCCTAATGGAGGAGGAACAGAAGAATGAGACGACTGAAGTTTTTGGCAATCGGGTCCGTGGTGACCATCGGATTTGTCTTCGGAATGCCGAATCGTGGGTGGGCCGAGGATAGCGCCGCTGCGGTTCCCGAAGCTGCCAAGAAGGAAGCACAGGAGATCTTTGCCAGCCGCTGCACTCCTTGCCATGGTGCAAAAGGCCACGGCGATGGGCCTGCATCGTCCGGGCTGACCCCTCCACCTCGCAATCTTTCCGATCCTGAATGGCAGAAGAGTGTTACCGATGATCATATCGAGAAGATCATCAAGTTTGGTGGCGCTGCTGTCGGCAAGAGCGTGGCGATGCCGCCAAATCCAGATCTGATGTCGAAACCGCAGGTAGTGAGCGGTCTGCGTGAACTCGTTCGCAGTTTCGGTGGGAAGTAAATGAGTCCGGGGACAATCTGTCCGCCGAGAGTTTCAGAGGAATCGACAAGGAGGGAGACGGGTATGAAACGTGGGAGACAGGGGGATGGCCGGAGGCTGCTCATCGGCGCAGCCGTAGCGGCATTGGCATTCATTCAGCCTGGTGGAGCGGCCCGGGCGGCAGGTCCGAGTCTGCAGGAACTGATGAAGGCGAGAAATCTCAGCGAGGCCGATGTGACGGCGGCGCTGAAGACTTACATGCCAACCGGCCGCTTCGACGACTACTATTTGTTTGCCTCGGGGGGCCATGGTGGAAACATTATCGTGATCGGTGTTCCCAGCATGCGCATCCTGAAATACGTGGCTGTCTTCACCCCCGAACCCTGGCAGGGGTTTGGATATGGCGATGAAAGCGACAAACTCATCGAATCTGGCTACCGCCACGGTCACAAACTTACCTGGGCCGACACGCACCATCCGGCACTCAGTGAAACCAAGGGTGAATACGACGGCAAATATCTCTTCATCGGTGACAAGGCCAACGCCCGTATTGCTGTTGTCGACCTCGAGGACTTCGTCACCAAGCAGATCGTTCAGTCGAACATCATCGAATCGAATCACGGTGGTACATTTGTGACTCCAAACACGGAGTACATCATCGAGACGAGTCAGTACCCCACACCGCTGGGCGGTAAATATGTTCCGCTCGACAGATTCGACGAGGAATACCGCGGAGCCATGATCTTCTGGAAATTCGACCGCGAAAAAGGGCGCATCGTACCGGAAGAGTCTTTTGCCATCGAACTGCCACCCTATTCTCAGGATCTTGCCGATGCCGGCAAACTTGTCAGTGACGGTTTTGCCTTCTGCAACTCGATCAACACCGAGCGTGCCTATGGTGGAAACCTCGAGGGACGGCCTCCCATGGAATCGGGTTATTCACAGAATGATATGGACTATCTCCATGTCATCGACTGGAAAAAGGCGGAACAGGTAGCCAAGGCGGGCAAGACGGAGATGGTCAATGGGTTCAAGGTGATTCGTTTGCCCGTAGCGATCCAGGAAGATCTTCTGCACTTCATTCCCGAGCCGAAAAGCCCCCACGGTGTAGATGTGAGTCCCGATGGGAAAGATATCGTCGTAGCCGGTAAACTCGATACTCACGCCACGGTCTACAGTATCGACAAGATCAAGAAATTGATCGCGGAAAAGAAATACGAAGGGAAGGATGCGTATGGAGTGCCAATCCTGTCCTTCCAGGACGCCATGCGTGGCCAGGTGGAGATTGGCCTGGGTCCCCTACACACCCAGTTCGACAACAAGGGGAATGCCTACACTTCTGTGTTCATCGAATCGACAGTTGCGAAGTGGAACCTGAAAGATCTCAAGATGATCGAGAAGATTCCCGCTCACTATAACGTTGGGCATATCTGCGCTGCGGAGGGTGACACTGTCAGCCCGGACGGAAAGTATCTGATCATGATGGACAAGTGGTCACTCGACCGGTTTGCCCCGGTGGGTCCGTTGCTGCCGCAGAATTTCCAACTGGTCGATATCGATGCCGAAAAGCTGCAACTTCTGTACGATATGCCGTTGCCGCTCGGCGAACCGCACTACGCGCAGATGATCAAGGCCGACAAGCTCAAGCCGATCGAGGTCTACAAGCCGGTCGGAATGAATCCGCTGAGTGGCGTGAAAGATAAGTTCGCGGTCGAAGGCGGTAAGGAGCGCATCGAACGGCAGCCCGATGGGGTACACGTCTACATGACGGCTATCCGCAGCCACTTCAAACCCGACATCGTTCGCGTGAAGGAAGGTGACACCGTGCACCTCCACATCACCAACCTCGAACAGGCGCATGATGCGACACATGGATTCGCCCTCGATGCCCACAATATTCAGCTCAGCCTGGAGCCGGGCGAACATGCGAACGTAACTTTCGTGGCAGACAAACCTGGCGTCTTCCCGATGTACTGCACAGAGTTCTGCTCCGCATTGCATCTGGAGATGGCGGGGTATTTCCTCGTCGAGCCCAAGGAGGCCTCATCGGCAAAAGCAGCCAAGTAGGTTTCCAGCGGTTACTGGAATGGAATCTGGTTTTCAGTCCCCGAACCCCGGCGTTCGCCGGCGGCAAGCACTCGTGGTACAGGATCAATTTCCATCGTGCTGCCCGGTACGGTGTGCCGGAGTTCGGGGACTACCGGATTCCCTGAGCGATGGTGCCACCAATGGGTGGGACTTTCGATTTCTCTATGAACCTGACACTCCCGGACTGAGCCTACGGTTCCCAACTGCAATTACCGGGTTGGGGAGGCCATGAATTTAGAGACTCCGCAGGCACTGGCCCGTGTGCTGTCCACCATACCACGGATCGCTCCTCTCCTGTTCAGGCGACATGGAGATAGAGTCAAACAGCAACGGATCAAAAATCACCGGTGGCGATGGAGTCTATCGGTTTTATTTGTCGTCAGCGTTTTGGGATGGACTGTATCTCCAGCGTGTGCGGCGGATGAACACAGTGTACTTTACGAGCCTGTCCACCGTGGCGCCCATCCAGACACGTCAATCCTGCGCTGGCAAAGGATCCAGCCCCCGCGTCCCGAACACTGCCACGAGGTCCCTGCCGGATCTCCGTTACAAGCACATCTCGATTCTTTGCCGGAGGCCTCGGTAATCTGTCTGCAGGCCGGCCGATATCCCGGTAATCTCCACATCAGTCGTGCGATTACTTTGTGGGGGCCGATGGATGCGGTCATCGTATCATCCAAAGTCGGTACCACCGTTCATGTCGATGGACAGGGCGCAAAACTCCTCGGCTTCACAATCGAGGGCAGCGGCACGCGATTCGATACCGTTGATGCGGCCCTGCGTATCGCCGCGCCGTACGTGGTCGTGGAAGGACTGACCATTCGACATGCGACGTTCGGTATTCTGGCCGAGCGTGTGGAACACGTTGTCGTGCGAGGGAACGACATCGTCGGTGATCGGGCGTTGGCCTTTGGGCTGCGCGGTGATGGGATTCGTGCCTGGGAAACCTATGAATCGACCTTCGAACACAACCGTTTGACGGATTCCCGGGACATGGTGATCTGGTATTCGCGCAACAATCTCGTTGCCGACAATGTTCTGGTGCGCGGTCGATACGGCACACACCTGATGTACAGCCATGACAACAGGCTGTTGCGGAATCGATTCGTCGACAACGTCGTGGGTGTGTTCGTCATGTACAGCCGTAATGTCGAGCTCGAGAACAATCTGCTCGCTGGTAGTGGTGGTAGTGCTGGCATGGGGCTTGGCCTGAAGGAATCAGGCAATCTCCGTGTCACGGGGAATGTCTTCGTCCGTGACACGACGGGGATCTACATCGACACCTCACCACTGTCCCTGGAGGATGAGAATCATTTCGAGCGCAATGTGATTCGTCTGAGCGGAAGTGCCGTCGTCTTCCATGGCCGTGCGACACGCAACCATTTCATCGACAACAGCTTCCGGGACAATTTCATTCAGGTCGAATCTCGTGGCGGTACCAATGCGAGGGATGCCGAGTGGCGGCATAACGATTTCGACGATTATCAGGGATACGATTTCGATGGTGATGGTTTCGGTGACGTTCCTTACGAGTTGCGCAGCATGACGGCCAACCTGATCAGCCATCATCCGAACCTTGCCTGGTTCCGTGGGAGTCTGGCGCTGTTTGCCGTCGACGCAATCAATCACATCATGCCGCTGTTTCAGCCGACGATTCTACTGGTCGACCAACAACCGCGTATGCGTCCAGCCGTAACCGAGGCCGTCCTGGAAGGCAGTTTTGATGCATATTGAACTGAACGATGTGCGGCGTTCCTTCGGACGGGTGACTGCCCTCAAGGGGATTACCGCATGTGTGCCCGCTGGCGCTCGCGTTGCCTTGATCGGCCACAACGGCTCGGGGAAATCGACGCTGCTGCGCATTCTCCTCGGTATGGTTTCATGCCATGGCGAGGTACGTATCGGTGGTTTATCGCCGTTTCATGATCGCACGGCACTAGCGAAACGTCTGGCCTATGTGCCCCAGGTGGCGCCGCGTCTCGTGGTTCCTGTTCGTGACCTTGTCTGGGCGACGGCGCATGTGCGCCGAATGGATCCGATTCGGATCGAGGAGACGGCAAGGGAGATGTCGCTCGATCTTTCGACGGTGGCATCGCGTCTCTTGCGTGACCTTTCGGGGGGGATGCGCCAGAAGCTTCTCATCGCGCTGGCGCTCTCTGTCGATGCTGCGTTGTATGTCCTCGACGAACCGACCGCCAGCCTCGATGCCGAGGCACGCCAGGATTTCTTTCGCCTGATCGGCCGGATTCCCGAAAATGCCACGGTGATTCTGTGCTCGCACCGACTCGAAGAACTGCGGCAATTGACCTCGCATGTCCTGGCGTTGCGCGACGGTGTCCTCGAGTTTTCGGGACCTACGGAAGAGTATCTGTCCGCCAGTGCTGTCTCGGTGGTTGATGTGCGCGTCGTTGGAGATTCGGCCGGTCCGCTTCTGATCCAACGTGGCTTTCAGGCCGGCGCCAATGGCTGGTGGCGGCGTGTCCTGCCACAGCGTCAGAAGGTGGCCCTGGTGCGTGATCTGGCGCAAAACCTCAATGGCTCCTTCGATAACATGCTCGTTCGCGACATGGAGAGTCTGAGTCCCATGGGGGAGGAGGGCGACGCGGGACCGGAGGTTCTTCATGAGACCTGAAGGCCGGAGCAGCATCCTTGCGCCGGTGATGGTAGCGCTTGTCCTGCTGGGAGTTGCGGGATTCGTGGTTTGGCAGGTTCACGAGGGGCAACAACTGCCTGATGGTCCCGTGCCGGTGATCTGGGAAAAAGACGCCTGTGCGCATTGCCGCATGCACTTGAGCGAAATGTATTTTGCCGTGCAGTTACAGACTCGTGACGGCGACGTGTTGAATTTCGATGATCCGGGTTGTTTTTTTTCTTACATGGAGGCCGCACGGCCCGATGTGCATGAGATCTGGTTCCATCACTCGCGGGAGGATCGTTGGGTGAGACGGAGTGAGGTGGCATTCGTACCAGCCGTCTCCACGCCGATGAACTTCGGTCTGGCTGCAGTCGATCGCGATCAGGAAGGCGCTCTGTCCTACGAGCAGGCGCGTGCTCAGGTTCTGTCGCGCCAGGGTGCAGGAGGCTGAGGCATGGTGAGCCGGGGCAAACTGCGAAGCGCTTCTCTGGGAATCCGCGATTTCACGGCGATCTTTCGCCTCGATCTGGCGGAAACGGTTCGTTCGCGTTGGGCTTTGTTCTGCATGACACTCTACGCAGTACTCGGGGCCGTCTTCGTGTTCGTCGGTATGCGGGAATCGACACTGTTGGGCTTCACGGGCATGGGGCGGGTCATGATCGGTTTGAGCCATGCAATGCTGATGGTTCTTCCGTTGTTGGCGCTTACCGCTTCGTCGCAGGTCATCAATCGCGCACGAGAGGAAGGAGCGCTGGAAGTGCTGTTCAGCCATCCGATCCGCCGTGGTGCGTATTTTCTCGGTGTTACGGCGTCACGCTACCTGGTGCTGACAGTTCCCCTGCTGTTGCTCTTTGGTGTTCTGGCACTTGCCGGCAAGATTCTGTTCGACAGTGCGATTACCTGGGATGTGCTGTTGAAGGCCATGGTGGTGAGCGCTTCGCTCCTGGCGGCGTTCCTCGGGATGGGGCTGGCCGTTTCGACTTTTGTCACGAATCAGGCCCGTTCGGCGACGATCGCGTTGGTCGTATGGATCCTTGCTGTGGCCCTGCTCGATTTTGCGCTGATCGGCGTGATGCTGCAGTGGCGTTTGCAGCCGCAAGCGGTGTTCGGGTTGGCGCTGATCAATCCGGTGCAGGCGGCACGCATGGCTCTTTTATCGGCCGGTGATACGGAGCTTTCCACTCTCGGACCGGTCGGGTTTTACGTGGCGAATCGTGTTGGTGCGATGGCGCTGCTTGCCTTTGGCGTTCTCTGGCCGATGGTGGCCGGGGCGAGCGCCTGGATTCTGGCATACGTCCGATTCACTCGTGGTGATGTTGCCTGAAGGCCGTGCCCACGAGCAATCAGAAAGAAGAGGGTTGATGATGAAACCACTGATGATTGAAAAGTTCTACGCGTATCTCGACTCACCAATTCAGATGAAGGTCCGCTTCCTCCTCCTGGCGATCATCGTTCCCCTGGTGTTGAGTTTTACGCTGCCGATGTGGCGCATCTCGATGTTTGCTCCGCAATACCCGAAGGGACTGTACCTCGATATCTATTCCTACAAGCTCGAAGCAGGGAACGAAGGCCAGCATTTACAGGAGATCAACACACTCAACCATTACATCGGCATGAAGCAGCTCAGCCGGGAAGAGATGTCGGATCTGGATTGGTTGCCATTCGGATTTGGCGCTCTTGCGCTTCTTGCGCTGCGTGTTGCGTTGATCGGTACGACGCGCTCGTTGATCGATCTTACCGTGGTATCGCTCTACGTGTGCACCTTTGCATTCGCGCGGTTCGTCTACAAACTTTACATTTACGGCCACGAGTTGGCTCACGATGCACCGGTAAAGGTACAGCCGTTCACACCGGCGATCTTCGGTACGAAGCAAATCGCCAATTTTCTCACCCATAGTTATCCGGCGGCCGGTGGGTTCATGATCTTCATTTACGCCGCAGGTGTGACACTTCTGACAGCCGGATACCTTTACTACGGCCGTCGCCAGGCCATACGGCAGTACGGTGAAGCCTGAAACTCACTGAATCGAGGAGCCGGGTGGGGGTGGTGAGGGAACCCCTTATTGACTGCTCGCCCGACGCCTCGATCTGCAAGGTTACGGAACTGTTCCTACGAGACGGCCGTGCACGGACACGACCGCCATTTCCGCGTTGTACTCGCTCCCCGTTGCCTGTCGCAATTCAGATCAGGTGGTGGATTGTGCCGGACGCGGATTCTGCGTCCCGGGAGTCGCTTCCATCAGTTTTCCCATCGCTGCACAGATTTCCGTGGCGATAGCCATCCCTTCCGGTAAGAGACCCATACCGAAGAAACCGTGGATCATGTCGTCGTAACAGCGGTAGCGTACCGGCGTCCCTGCGGCTGCGAGAGCCTCAGCGTAGGCCTTTCCCTCGTCGCGCAGAGGATCGAAACCTGCCGTCACCACCAGGGCAGGTGGCAGTCCGGACAGATCGGCGGCGCGGATAGGTGAAAGGCGAGGCGACGTCCAGTCGCTTTCTCGAGGTGCATAGAGTCTCCGGAACCAGTGGAGGACCGGAGTGTCCAGGCCAAAACCGGTGCCGAAAGAACGGTGTGATGGGAAATCGAATGGGAGATCGACGGCAGGATAGATCAGGCCCTGTGCGATGGGTCGAGGTACGTCGAGATTCCGCGCCTCCAATGCCAAAACGGCGCTGAGGTTCCCACCTGCGCTGTCGCCCATGACACCGATGCGGCCTGGAGCGATCGATAGTTCGTCCGTGTGCGTGTGTGCCCAGACATACGTAGCGACAGCATCGTCGATCGCCGCGGGGAAGGGATGCTCCGGTGCGAGCCGGTAGTCGACGGCAATGATGGTGCAGCCCGTGGTGCGGGCAAGCAGGCGACAACTGCCATCGTGTGATTCGAGATCGCCTGTAACCCAACCGCCGCCGTGCAGATAGAGAATGGCTGCCGGATCGGGTTCTGCTCCGAAGCTTCGATAGATCCGAATCCGTAGATCCCCAGCGGGGCCGGGAATGTAACGGTCGACAGCGTACACCGAGATGGCTCCGGGCATTCCCAGGCGACCGAGCCGCCTCAAGGATTGCCGCATCAGGGCCACGTCGAGCCCCGGCCGTCCCCGGCCAGTACGTTCACCGAGTGCAAGGAGTGCCTGGACACGGCGGTTCAGTACCCGCCCGTCCTGAATGATCGGTGCTCGTCCGATGATACGCGACAACAGCGGTTCGGGCAGTGTCAGGAGACGGCGTAGGAGCCGCATCGACATCGACAACTGGAAATCCGCCATTCCATCAGGCCCTGATCCTCTAGCCATAGTTCAGAAAGACACCTTTCTGATAGAAGATGGTTGCGGGATGTCGATCATCCGCCCGTCATTTCCCGTAACCAGTCACCCCGCAGTTCAGGGTTTGTTCCTATCTGTGGATCTGTCGCCATGGACGGGCAGCTTCGACTTCATAAGCCAACTCCAATAAAGTCTTTTCGTCTCCGTACCCTGCGGAAAAATGTGCTGCGATCGGTAGGCCATCGGCCGACATACCGGCCGGAAGTGAAATGCCGGGACCTCCAGCGGCGTTGTTCAAGGGAGTGAAACTTACGTACTTGAGGAGTCGATCGTAGAGAACCTCGAAATCCTGCACGGGGGAGAGGTATCCAAGTTTTGGTGTCGTGTGTGCCAATACCGGAGAGAGGATGACATCGTATCTTTCGAAGATGCGCCGGTAGTCGTGTGAAAGACGGCGAAGGCGGTACAGCACGCCCGGTGTTTTCCAGGCATTTTTCGTAAAGTGCCTTCCCAGTCCGCGAGTAAAACCGTCCAGTTTCGACGCATCGAAATCCGGACTCATGACTCGTGTTCCAAAGCGTGCGATGAAAAAGGAAAGCATGCCCCAGTAGATGCTGAAATCATCCGCGAAGCTCTTGCGGATCGGGAGTGGCATCTCCTCCACCGGATGCTTCATGTCCTCCAGCAGACTTGCCATCTGCAACACCGTATTTCGGGTTTCTGCGTCGGTTGGATGTCCGGTGATGGAATCCAGCACCACACCGATTCGGAGTCGTCTCCTGGAGGGTTCCGTTACGAGTCCGATCAGAGGTAATGCAGGATTGTGATGGAATTTCTCGGCGCCGGCAAAAAACTGCGCCGTATCGCGCACACTACGGGTAACGACCCCTTCGGTTGTGATCTGAACCGGTAAGCGACGGACTCTCTCCGGTTCCAGCAGCCGGCCTCGGGTGCTTTTGAGTCCGACGAGACCACAACAGGCGGCGGGAATTCGGATCGAACCTCCACCATCGTTTGCGTGCGCGATCGGGACAACGCCGGCTGCGACCAAAGCAGCCGAACCGCCGGAGGAAGCACCCGTGGAGTATTCCGGGTGCCAGGGGTTCCGAGCGGGAACCGCATCGACGAATTCGGTCGACGCGTTGAGTCCGAACTCGGGTAGGCGGCTCTTCCCGAGGCAGACCAGACCCTGTGCGAGGAATTGTCGTGTGAACGGACCATCCACCGGCATTGGTCGCGACGAGACGGCTCGCGAACCATGCCCGCTGGGCAGCCCCGCAACATCGGTATTGTCCTTGATGAAACTGGGCACCCCTGAAAAGATACCCGGAGCCGGTTTTGCTGCCCGGTCCAGTGCCCTTTCAAAGTCTGCTTGTTCGATAGCGTGGAGGAGTGGGTCCACCCTGCTCGCCCGTTCGATTGCCGCGGTGACGACCTCGATGGCACTGACCTCTCGTTTCCGGATACGCTCGGCAACCTCGAGTGCGTCACCATCTCCAAGCGCATCGCTGGTAAATGCGTGAATGGGAATCGAGGACTCGTTGGACATGAGAACTCCTTACAACTGTACTTCAGGAATGGAGGGGCACGTACCGTGCGCGTTCGTGCTCCGATATCTTTGATCTGGGGCTTCTGATTTCAGAGTTTGTAGATCAATAGAGTCATGTCGTGCGCTCCGCCATCGGGATCGGTTCCGTATCCGGGCAGCCGTGTGGCGCTGAAGCCGAGGTCTGTCAGGACTTTGATCGCCTTATGCTCGAGATCGGAGATGAGCAGTGTGGACAAATGTCTGAGACCATTCTGGCGCGCGATATCGATGAATTGATTGATGATGGCGGTACTCAGACCCACGTTGCGCCACTCGGGGTCACTCAGCCACTTGATCCGACCCACCAGTCGAAGCGGACCGTTGCGACGGCGGTGTAGGGTGGCGTCGGCGACAATTTTGTTGCCATCCAGCGCCAGGAGCGGAAACACTTTTCCGTAGTCGATGTTGGCGCCCCAATGTTCGATCACCCCTCGATCGTCGATACGATCCCAGGCAAAACGCCGTACTTCCAGGGGCAATCTCTGGAAAAAATCCCACAGCGCCTGCACGTCTTTTGCTTCGAATGGGCGCAGCAGGATACGGCGGCCGTCACGTAAGATCACTTCTTGCGGATATCGGTACGACATCGCTTTTCACCTCCAGGTCGAAATGTGCCAGCGATCTTTCTTGAATATGGGCGGCGTTCTGTCGAGAGGATCTGCCGTACAACCGCGAAAATTGCGAAACCCATGATCTCGGGGCATGATCTCCATCGATCTTGCGTACACGTTGAAAGCGGACCCAGCCAAAGGCGATGAACACGAACAGGGAGGATCCGATGGAAAGAAACTGGGCACTGGTGACAGGTGCGTCCGATGGTATCGGAGTGGAATTCTGCAAGCTTCTGGCTGTCCGAGGCTATAACCTCGTGCTGGTGGCCCGCCGCGAGAACAAGCTGCGTGAAGTTGCCACCTCCCTGACAGCCGCACACGGCGTGAACTGTGAGGTGATTCCGTGCGATCTGGCCAAACCTCAGGCGGCGCAGGAGTTGTACCGCCGAACGAAAGAACTCGGCGTCCACATCGATTTCCTGGTGAACAATGCCGGCCTGTTGCACAACGGATATTTCGACAAAATCGATCTGGGAAGGCAGGAGGCGATGCTGACCGTCAACGTTCTTGCACTCACCGCGCTGACACATTTGTTTCTGCAGGATATGCTGTCGCGCGGCCAGGGACGTATTCTGAACCTTGCATCTACGGCAGCCTGGATCGGTATCCCACAACAGAACGTATATGCCGCTTCCAAGGCATACGTTCTGTCGTTCACGCTGGCGCTCAATGATGAGGTGCGAAGCAAGAGCCCCGGAGTGATCATAACCGCATTGTGCCCGAGTTATACGGATACGAAGATGCTCGACAACCCCGAGCAGGGCGAGAAGCTGCGTATCCCGTCCGCCTTGATCCTTTCTGCCCCACAGGTGGCTCGTGAAGGCATTGAAGGCTGTCTGAAGGGGAAGCCCATCGTAATCCCCGGCTTCAGCAATCGTTTGGGTATGGCGATCCTGCAGTGTTTTCCGAAGCTCTGGGTCACCCGTCTATTTGGTTCGTTGTACCGGAAGGGATTGCAGTAGGAGAGGGTACGGCATCGGTTGATGAGCTTTTGAGGAAAAGAGCAGGATCGAAAGGAGTTGTTGATGATTCGACTTCACCACTCACCACGAACACGTTCGGTTCGGATTCTCTGGCTGCTGGAGGAACTCGGGCTTCCCTACGAACTGAAGACGATGACGTTTACACCAGACGCCCTGAAAAGCCCCGACTACCTGAAGTTGAATCCTTTCGGCAAGGTGCCATCGATCGAAGCCGATGGAGTCACGATGTACGAGTCTGGCGCGATCGTTGAATGGGTCCTCGAACGCTATGGCGAGGGCCGTCTGGCTCCAGCTCCCGGAACACCGGAGCGTGCCGCCTTCCTCCAGTGGCTGCACTTCAGCGAGGCAACCTACATGCCTCCGCTGGTCGATATTGCCCAGCATATGATGATGAAGCCCGAAGAAGAACGTATTCCGGCGGTCGTTGCGGCCGGGTTCGAAAAATTGAATTTCCTGCTGGGCGCAGTCGAAAATATCTTTGGGGAGAACCCGTATCTTCTCGGGCAGGATTTCAGTGCTGCCGATGTGATGCTGGGTTACAGCCTGCTGTTGTCCAAGTGGTTGGGAGCGCTCAGCAACGATCGCTACCCGAAAACGGCTGCCTATCTGGCGCGACTCGAAGAGCGTCCGGCATTACAGAAGGCGCTGACGCTTTAAGAAGAAAATACCCGGCTGGTTTCTGCGGGACCCGAGGTGGGCACTTCCGTGTCAGACCTCGAGAAACACGCCGCAGAAACCGGCCGGTTCGATTTCACTCACATGGTCATCATGGCGATCTGCATCAGGAGAGCCATGTCACCTTCAACACGGATGCGACCCTGCATGAAGGCTTCTTGCCCGTGTACTTTTCCTGACTGTACGTCGATGTAGTCCTGCATCTTCATGCGAACGACGGTACGTGGGGCTGTGACATTGTTGAAGCACATCTCCATCTTGAAAGGATCTTTCTCCTCACGCGCCAGTTCGAGGGCGATGGTACCCTTGAGTTCTCGTACACGACCACTGGTGTCGGGGCGTCCGGCCTTGGGTTGGGGCAGGAGCATCTCCATCCCTGCACCGTTTTGTCCCAGCACGGCATCGCGCCAGTCGTCGACGGCCAGCGTAAACGTGACATTCGCATCGCCGCTTCCCTTGGTGCTCGCCAGCTTGCCATCCTGGATCGCCACCTGCCACTCACCCCCACCATCTCCGGTGAGGTTGAATTGGAGGTTGAGCTGCGCCGTCGCGGCCATCGGGAGCGATGCGGCGTTAGCTTCGAAGCCCAACGGTAGGAACTGTTCGAAGAACTGCTCGGGCGTGACATCGGATGGAAACTGTACCGTTTGATCTGCCATCAAAAATCTCCTCCTGGTGTTTGGATCGGCAAGAATGCCGGCAGTTTCATGGCATAGTCGTGTTCGAAGTTGCAACTCCCCCCAAATCGATTTTGTCAGGCACCGCCGGACGATCGAGGCGAGGCGACTTCGTGGACCCGGTCTCCCCGAGTGTAAGGCTTCAGACGATGCCGCCCAGGAGGGCATGGATCTGTTCGTGGTCGACCGGTTTGGTCATATGTTCATCGAAACCAGCGTCGAGCGCCCTCCGTTTGTCCTCTTCACTTCCGTAGCCGGAGATGGCTACCAGGACCGTGCGCCTTGGCTCCATGGCACGGATTCGCTGCGCCACACCGAATCCGTCGAGACCCGGAAGACCCAGATCTACAAAGGCGATTTGTGGTGGGCACTCCTCGAATAGCCGGAGGGCTTCGAATCCGTCGCGGGCTACGTTGACGCGATGGCCGTTCAGTTCGAGAAGAATCCGAAAGCTCTCGGCGGTATCCGGATTGTCCTCGATGACGAGCACCTGCAACGATTTCGAGATGGGCGGTAGTTCGCTCCTCTCTTCATCCTGTGACTCCTCCTGCATGGCCACTGGTATGGTGATGACGAACTCTGACCCTTTGCCGGTTCCTTCACTACAGACGCTGACCGTGCCGCCGTGTATTTCTACGAGTCTACGCACCAGGGTGAGACCGATGCCCAGGCCGCTATGACTGCGCTCCACGGGGGGGTGCTCCTGCTGGAATAGATCAAAAATCCGTTCCTGTGCGGATTTTGGAATGCCGACGCCCGTGTCGCGGACGGAAATCGACGCCTGGGCGTTGTCTAGCCAGGTCCGAATGGTGATCTTTCCGCCACGAGGTGTGAACTTCGCGGCATTGGTCAACAGATTGGTGAGAATCTGTACGAGCCGTGTGCGGTCCCCCTGCACCCGGGCATCCGGGCCGCTCTCTACCGCCAATGTGTGGTCACGTGCCTCGATCATTGGTCGGCTGGCCTCTACTGCGGCCTCGACGACGTCCCTGAGAGGCAGGTATTCCTTCTTGAGCCGAATGACCCCCCGTGAGATTCGCGAAACGTCCAGGAGATCGTCGATGAGCCGTGTCATGTGCGCCACTTGTCGTTCGATGATGTCGTGAGCCCAGCCGATTTTCTCATTGCCGTGACCAATGATCCGCAGTACGTGTGCAGCGCTGCGGATCGGTGCGAGCGGGTGGCGCAGTTCGTGCGCGAGCATGGCCACAAATTCATCCTTGCGACGGTTTGCTTCGCGCAGCGCAGCCATCGCCAGTCTGGCTTCTTCCAGCGCGGATTCCGCACATTGCTTGTTCTCACGCACGATCGATTCTGCCTCGACGCGCGAAGTGACATCTTGAGACAGCCCGATGAGGCGCCGTGGTTCGCCGCGCCCATCACGTTGCACGATGCCACGCTCGTGGAGCCAGGCGATGGAACCGTCCGGTCGCAACACACGGAACTCAGACTCGTACACACCTTGTGGGTCAGCCAGAGCCGCACGAACCCGATCGCTGAAAAGAGTTCGGTCGTTGGGGTGCACTGCCTCACGAACTTCCTCGATCGTGCTCGGCTTTTCTGGTGACGTCTTGGCCAGAACCGGATCGATCGAGTGCACCCGACGGACTCTGTTCTTCGGAATGTCCCACTCGAACGAGATGGCGTATGCGGCATCAAGCGCCAGATTGAGACGCTCCTCCCCCTCTCGCAGTGCGGCGCTCGTTCGTGCCATGCGATCCAGAATGAGCAGGATGATTCCGCCAGTTGCCGTATAGAGGGTCAAACCGAGGAATGCAGCCATGTCTGGGTTGGCCAGCACCGAGACTGTGTGCCGGGGAGGGATGAAGAACCAGTCTCCCGCCAGGTACCCAACGGCCAGGGCGACAATTGCGGGGCCTTGACCGGCAAGAAAAGCGACCAGCGCACCTGTGAGAAGAAAAAGTTCGTGGACGTGAGTACCTCCCAGCCATGGATCCAGGAAGTAGCGGATCGTCACGGCCAGGGAGACGGCGAGCAGTGCTCCGGCATAACCGGAAAGTCTGCCCGGCGATCGGCTCAGGGTGGAAAGAGGTTGCTCTGCGTGACCCGTCACCAGTATTTCTCTCCTTTGAATCTGGAACCCGGGCGATCTTCGGCCGTGCCAGACGCGGCCATCCTACATTGGAGGCATATGGTGACACCGCGGCAGCGGTGCGACAAGCCTTTGACGGCCGAACCGATCCGGCGATGGGCGCTCAAAATGACCATGAAGGCGGCAGTTCGAGCGGCAGCAGTCGAGTATGGGGATGAGTCCGAGAGGATGGCTGTCCGCGGGGGCCATCATGACTTCGGTGGTTTGAGCTTACCCGCCTTTGGCGCGTTTCCGTTATCTGTAGGTCCGGCGGAGAAGGAAGGGAGTCGAACCCTCCGGCGACTGTGCAGTCGCCCACACGGTTTTGAAGACCGGGGAGGCCACCGGGCCCCATCCTCCTCCATCTTTGCCTTTCACATGAAGCAGAGTTTGCCGATTTCTGCCATCGACTCGGCGATGGGTAGAATCTCGTTTCGTGGACGGCTGGGAGGCAGGTCGTGGAGGGAGGTCATTGGGCGGCAAATGCGGAAGCCGGGTAACCACCTCGTGCCCTGAGGACTTGTGCGAACGGAAAGTCACGGAATATTCGAGTTGTAATCCGATGATCGATTTGTTGCCGGCGGCACGCTAAGAACGGACTGGATCCAGCGCTGGCCGAGCGGCGGCAGTCCTTCCGGAACTGTATTGCCGGCTTGCACCACAGTCCTGGTTCTGGCGAATTGGCAAGCGCCATCGGTAAAGACCGTGGCCTTGCAAAAACAAAAATCTCACTCAACCGAAAGGAAGAAGCGATGGCATACGAAATCAGATCTGAACTCCGTCCCCAGAGTCTGGAGGGCATTTCCGAGGACCAGATCGCACAGCACTGGGGGCTGTACGAAGGCTATGTGAAACAGGTGAATGCCTTACGTGATGAATTGGAGGCATTGAGGAAGGAAGGTAAGGGCAACAGTCTGGTTTCGGCTGATCGACGACGCCGTATGGGCTTCGAGTACAACGGCATGGTATTGCACGAGCTGTACTTCGGAAACCTCAAGAAGGGAGCTCCTGCGATTGACCCTGCTGGTCCATTGCATGCACTCCTCACGGAACGATTCGGTAGCATCGATGCCTTCAAAGAAGATTTTCTCAATACCGGTGCTTCGCGTTCGATCGGTTGGGCCATTCTGAGCTACGATGCAACAAGTGGCTCGGTAAACAACCAGTTTGTGCAACTCCACGAAGATGGTAACATCGCCGGGTTCGTGCCGCTGCTCGTGATGGACGTCTGGGAGCACGCCTACATGGTTGATTTCGGTGCTGCCGGACGGGGGAAATACATGCAGGCGTTCTATGCGAACGTGAACTGGCCCATGGTCGAACGGCGTCTGGCCGACGCCAGGTCGGGTAAACTCACCCCGCGTTACTAATCGGTCCAACCCGCGTCGGGCCTCCCGGCTTGGTGTCCAGGGAGGCTTGACGCGACCTTCGAAGAGTCGTTTTCTCTCAAATCAGCCAACGGGGACTACGTCAGATTCATCTGGCGACCGGCACATCCTCAGGATGCACCGGCTTGCCTGCCATCCGGCACAGCCACCGAGCGCAAAAAGGAATTCTTGTATGACGAGTCCCAGCGAAATGCGACGCGACGATATCCGTAACATCGCGATCATTGCCCACGTGGATCACGGTAAGACGACACTCGTCGACGCGATGCTGCATCAGAGTGGCATTTTCCGCGCCAACGAACAGGTGGCAGAACGGGTGATGGACTCGATTGACCTCGAGCGTGAGCGTGGGATCACCATCCTGGCCAAGAACACCGCGGTCGAATATGGCGGCTGCAAGATCAACATCGTCGATACCCCCGGGCACGCCGACTTCGGGGGCGAGGTGGAACGCACTCTTGCTGTGGTTGACGGTGTCATGCTGCTCGTGGACGCTTCAGAAGGCCCATTACCGCAGACTCGCTTTGTCCTGAAGAAGGCCCTCGAAGCAGGTTTGCCGCCGATCGTATGCATCAACAAAATCGACCGGCCGGATGCCCGTATCAACGAGGTGCTGAACGAAGTCTACGATCTCTTCATTGACCTCGATGCGACCGAGGAGCAGTTGGAATTTCCCGTCGTTTACACGAATGCCCGTGCGGGTACGGCGACACTGGATCTCGAAAAGCCAGGCACGGACGTGCGTCCCCTGTTCGATCTGATTACGGGGTATCTGCCTGGTCCTGTGGTCGATCCGAGTATCCCGTCACAATTCCAGGTGAACAACCTCGATTACAACGACTACATTGGGCGTTTGGCGATTGGACGGCTGAAGAACGGCACCCTCCAGGCCGGGGCTACCTATCTGCAATGCCAAATGGATGGAACCCAACGTCCGGTGAAGGTGACGCAGGTATACGTTTGGCAAGGGCTGAAGCGTCTTGCCGTAGAGACGGCTTCGGCCGGTGACATCGTAGCGATCGCGGGCATCGAGGATATCCATATCGGGGACACCATCACCGATTGCGAGGACCCACGCCCGTTACCCGGGATCCGTGTCGATGAGCCGACCATTGCCATGATTTTCTCGGTGAATACCTCTCCGTGGGCTGGCCGCGAGGGCGAGTATGTGACGTCGCGTAAACTGCGCGAGCGCCTCATCCAGGAGCAGCGCCGCAATGTCAGTTTGCGCATCGAGGATACGGAATCACCCGATTCGTTCCGTGTCACCGGACGGGGTGAACTGCAACTCGCCATTTTGATCGAGACCATGCGCCGCGAGGGGTATGAGCTGATGGTGTCCAAGCCAACGGTGGTTACCCGAGAGATCGACGGGGAACTGCATGAGCCGATGGAACTGTTGGTGATCGATGTCGCAGAGGACTTCATCGGTGTCGTCTCTCAATTACTCGCGGTCCGAAAGGGCAAGATGACCAAGTTGGCGCAGGCCGGTACGGGACGTGTACGTCTGGAATTCAGTGTTCCCTCACGTGGACTGATCGGGTTTCGCTCCCGCTTTCTCACGGAAACCCGCGGTACGGGCATCATGAACGCGCTGTTCAATGGCTGGGCGCCATGGCAGGGTACCATCCAGGCGCGTGTCAATGGGGCGATGGTGGCAGATCGGGAAGGACCGGCGCCGCCGTACGCGATTTTCCACCTGCAAGAACGCGGGCAACTGTTCATCGCGCCGGGCACCCGCGTCTACGAGGGTATGATCGTTGGGGAGTATTCGCGTGAGAACGATCTGAACGTAAACGTGTGTCGCGAGAAGAAGCTGACAAATATCCGTGCTGCCGGACGTGACGAGAATGTCATCATTACGCCGCATCGCGAGATGGGCCTGGAAAATGGCATTGAATGGATCGGCGAAGACGAACTCGTCGAAGTGACCCCCGAGTCGATCCGGCTGCGGAAGAAAATTCTCAGCAAGTCGTTTCGTCCGGTCAAACGTCAGGCAGACACGCAGGATTGAGCGCGATCCTCGAACCTGAATGGTTGACCTGCCGCCGTTCTGGGCAGGCCGATATTGTGTTGTACTGCCGCGCTGCGCTACGCGGTAGTCTCGTATGAACGATCTCTCGGTTCGCGGACGCTCTTTTTACTCTGTCGCACTGCCCTTGTTGCTCTTTGTCTCTCTTGCTGCCGTTGGATGTGGTGGGGCAGATGGTGGTGAGGCACCTGCCTATCCGAGAGATGATGAACTACGTCTCAACCAGATTCAGGTGATCGGGTCTCACAACAGCTACCACATCGAACCACGCCCGGCCTTGCTGACCGCTCTCGTGCGCGCTGTGGGATCGCTCGCCTACGGATTTGCCTACACGCATCGTCCATTGGACGAGCAGTTCGAAACGCAGGGTGTTCGTCAGATCGAGATCGATGTGTTTGCCGATCCCGAGGGCGGAAAGTTCGCCAAGCGGATGGGGATGCGATTGATTCATGAGCCGGTCGAATCGGGGGTTCCGGAACTGGAGCGTCCCGGTTTCAAGGTGTTGCACGTCCAGGACCTCGATTTCGAAAGTACGTGTTGGACACTGATCGACTGCCTGCAAACGGTCAAGCGCTGGTCCGATGCACATTCTAAGCACATGCCGATCATGATCCTCATTGAAGCCAAGGATGAGATCATTCCGATCGCCGGTTCGGCGATTCCCCTCCCATTCGATAAGGCACAATTCGATGCGCTGGATGCTGAAATTCGTTCCGTTTTTCCGGCTTCACAGTTGATCACGCCGGACGATGTTCGCGGCGAGCATGAAACTCTGGAAGAGGCGGTCACGACAGCGGGATGGCCGACGTTGCGCCAATCCCGTGGGCGCATCCTGTTTTGTCTCGATAATGGTGGCGACTATAAACAGGCCTATCTCGATGGACACCCGTCCTTGCGTGGCCGTGTTATGTTCACCAGTTCAGGTCCCGGCGAGCCGGAGGCTGCCTTCATCAAGCTCAACAGCTCCATCGATGATTTTGCTCTGATCCAGGCGGCTGTGGCACAGGGCTTTGTTGTCCGCACAAGGGCGGACGGCGATACCGTCGAGGCCCAAACGGGCGATACCGTTCCCCGTGACAAGGCACTCGAGAGCGGAGCCCAGTGGATCAGTACCGACTACCCGGTGCCTGATCCGCGCTGGAGCACAGGATACTCGGCTACCATTCCCGGTGGTCTGCCCGCCCGTTGCAATCCGATTACGGCTCCGCCGGACTGCAAACCATCAGACATCGAAAATCCCGAACACCTGGTGGATTGAAGGCTCGATTCATAATTCGCACCGCCGTACTCTGGCTCCCATGGCGGGGACAGCGGGGATTGCACGGCTCGTCCTGGAGCTGAACGAGTTCATAGGTGGCCAACCTTCCCGGTAAGAATTGGGCGAGGATTGAATCTGCAGACAACCGGGATTTGATCGGCAAAATACGGAACCCCTTCGCGTCTCGCTTTCTTCCCGGCGTCCTGCCGGCTAGATCGGGTCGCCGAATACCGTGATACGGGAGAATACATGGGTAGGAAAATCGGCATTGTTCCCTTCTGGAAGAATTACGAACGCAAAAGCGTCATCCGTGCGGCACAGTTGGCTGAGGACCTCGGATACGATTCGATCTGGGTTCCGGAGGCTTGGGCCTATGAACAGTTCCAATTGTTGACGGAGATTGCGGTCCATACCCGGCGCATCAAGCTGGCGACCGGAATCGTCAACATCTTCAGTCGCAGTGCCGGTCTTCTCGCCATGAGTGCCGCCACATTGGACGAAATCTCCGAGGGCCGAGTCATCCTGGGACTTGGCACCAGCGGCAAGAAGGTGGTCGAGAATTTTCACGGCGTACCCTACGAAAAGCCGCTGACACGGCTGCGTGAGACGGTGGGTATTCTTCGGACTCTGTGGCGCGGTGAACGACTGCGTCCCGATACGAGCACCCTCTTCGAAACCCGGCCATTCAAATTGGAGATGAAACCCCTACGACCCGACATCCCCATCTATATCGCTTCCCTCCAGGAGAAAGCGATTCGAGAAATCGGACGGGTGGCGGATGGCTGGGTGCCGACTTTCTGGCCCTACAAGCATTATCGCGACGGTCTTGCCCTGATCGCGGAAGGTGCGCGTTCCGTAGGACGTGATCCGAACGAGGTGGAGTTGGCGCCTTTTGCCGGTGTGATTCCGATGGACGACGTGGCGGCAGCCCGCTCTCTTCTGAAGCCGGCAGTTGCCTTCTACATTGGCGGTATGGGCGTTTATTATCACGCTTTGTTTTGTCGCTACGGCTTCAAGGAAAATGCCGATCTGGTACGCGAGTTGTACAATACCGGCAGACGTTCCGAGGCGACTGCCGCGGTCAGCGACGAATTGATCGATCACATCGCTATCTGTGGTCCCGCTGATCACTGCCGGGCACGGCTCGATGAGTGGTACGCCAACGGTGTGGGCTCAGTGCTGATGAATCTGCCCACCGGAATGCCGTTCGAACTGACGGAACACCTGCTGCGTACCATGGCACCGCGGTAAGGCTGAGAACGCTGGATCCTGCGTGACGGATCTGTGGAGACAAATCTCGAATGGCAGACTGGCGACTGAGCAATTCAACGTGTGGCTCGCAACACTCCGCTTTGGCGTAGATCGAGGCCGTCGAGACAACCGCTGATCGTTGCAAGGAGGTCGGGAGCGGAGGATGGGTCGGCGATCGGGTTGATCACACACACATCGATGCCCTGTTCGGCGTAGGCACGAACGCGTGCCCGAACTTTTTCTGCATTACCGATGATTGCCATCGCGTCACAGAGGTCGTCGCTGACGGCGTCCGCTACCCCCGTGCGATCCCCTTTGGCAAAACTTTCACGAATCTGACGTGCTTCCTGGCTAAAGCCGATCCACTCAAAACAGCGATTGTATCCCGGAGTTGCGGCGTACGCGCCGAAGACGTTGCGGATGAGGTTTCGACCCATGGCTTCGTCCTCGGTGAGCAGCACGTGAAGCCGCGATACGACTTCGATTTGCCCCGGATCCCGGCCGGCCGATTCTGCTCCGCGCCGCACTACACGCAGGATCTGTGGCAAGGAGTGTTCGGGAACCATGTTGAGAATGACGCCGTCGCACAATTCACCGGTCAGGAGCAGCATTTGTTCGTTGAGCGCGCCCAGATAGATGGGAATCTCTCCGATAGGGACACCGCCGAGGCGGAATTTACGTGTCGATAGGGTTTTTCCAACGAAATCAACCTTCTGTCCGCTCAGCATGGCCCGCAGAACATTCACGTGCTCGCGCATCCGCTGGATGGGTTGATCATACGGCTGGCCGCCCCAGTCCTGCACGATGTTGGGCGACGAGAGGCCGAGGCCCAGAATGAAATTGCCGTTCGTGAGCTGGTTCAGTGACAGTGCAGCCATCGCATGAACGAATGGTGTGCGCGTTTGGGCTGGAACGACAGCGGTACCGATGCGCATCTCTGGTGCCCCGACCGCCAGCGCTCCGCCCAGGGCATAACTGTCGCCACCGTTTACTTCGGCAAGCCAGATTTCCTCGTAGCCGTGGGTCCGTGCATGGCGAGCCAGCGCTACGGCATGCTGTGCTCCGCCAATGGGCAGGGTGAGCCCGAGCCGAACATTGCGAGATGCGCGCTCCATGAAGGTCCTTTCCTGTGGGACAAGTCGTGGGGCTACTTCCGCCTCACCTTGATCTCGTGTGCCGCGCCGTCCTTCGTCTTGAACCAGAACGTATCCGGCGGAGTGGTGCCACGCTCGACGATACATTCCCCCGGCAACACGGAACATTCGAAAGTGCCGATTTCGTGGCGCTTACCGGTCTCGGTGTCGAGGGCATAGAAATGACGCGTGTCGACAGGGAGACTCAATTCAAAAACAACGGTTTTTGGGTCGAGCCAGAGATAGGAGATGACATGTTCGCCAGCAGGAATGCGCCGTTCCGGTCCGGATCGCTTGCGGATGACGAATTCATCCGCATAGCGCAAGCCGTCGAAGTTGATGACGCCGATCGTGGAACGTGTATCTGGAGATGGTTTTCCCTGTGCAAGCGCCGATTCGATTTGCTGGCGCTGCTCGAGAATGCGGCGTGCCAGATCGGAGGTGTTTCGCTTGAGCACATCAGCGTAGGTCAGATCCGTCACACTCGATAGGGGAGGGAGCAGAAACCCCAGGTCGTCTTCGGTCGGAGATGCATCGGATTCGATCTGGAATTGGTAGGGATCCCCTTCTTTCTTCCGGTCTCCGATGAACGCGAGTCCTTGAGGGACCCAGTCAAGGCGCTTCCAATTGAACCCGAAGACGCGACTGCGGAAGCTGGGCGCTCCGAGTTCCTTCTCCAGTTCCTCCTCTGTCCAGGTGCGCGACTTCAGGCGGTCGAACACCTCGGTAGAAATCGGTCGTAATGGCACAACGGCTACGAATGGCCCATCGTGCTCGACATGGTAGTCGGTGCTGATGGGGAGTGAACTGAAATCAGCGTACGCAGGCATGCGTGTGTCTACGAGTACGGCAAAGATGTTACCCCCACGGGGCGGAGGACTCACGAAGAGATGCAAGGCGCCGTTGTCGAGCGTGTACTGCACGAAATTCTGGATTTCCAATTGCTCGGTCTGTTCTGCCACCACCGGAGGCAAGGTTTTGCGGGCTGTGGAAAAACTCGACTTTGCTGCTGCAAGTTTCTGTAGGACTGCCGGTAGAGCGGGGTCAGAAGCCGCGATGGCTGGGGCCGTGAGCAGGGAAAAGAGCAGGCTGAGCGTAAAGGATCGGGTGGCGGATCTTCGAATCATCCGCTGCTGAATAGTCTGTGGAGGACGGCTTGCCAACGGAGGAAAACCGGAAGGAGGTGCCCCGGGGACAGATCGGGCCTGTTTCACTTTGTGATGCGCTTTCCTGGGTTGCCGCTTCCCAAGACGGGCCGTGTGCCCGGAAGGCGAGTGGTTGTTCCGGTTCAAAAGGCTGGTAAAAGCAGAGTCCCATGGCGAAACCCTTCCTATTCTACGCCGCCCGTCCGTCCTACTTCTCTGCCAAGGTGAGACCAATCTTCCGTTTCAAAGGCATCCCCTACGAGGAGATCGATCCATCGCCAGACATCTACCGGGAGATCAAACGACGCACCGGACTTGGGTTCATTCCTGTCGTGATTACACCGGAGGACGAGGCTCTGCAGGATACGAGCGAGATCCTCGATGTTCTGGAAAAGAGATTTCCGCAACCCGCCGTTTACCCAGCCACACCACTACAACAAGTGACGGCCTACCTGTTGGAAGTCTATGCGGACGAGTTCTGCGTGCTCCCAGCAATGCATTATCGCTGGAGCTTTCCGGAAAGCGAAGCACAGGCACGCCAGGACTTCGCCGCGGCAAGTGGGGACCCACAAACTGCCGAGAGCTTTGCGACTCGAATGAAGGGTACCCTGCCGTTTCTCGGTGTGACTCCCGAGAGCATTCCAGCCATTGAAGCTCACCTGCGTGACATGCTGGCAGCGTTGTCGAGGCACTTTGAAAAGCACGACTTTTTGCTGGGGTCCCGGATGTCGCTGGCGGATCTCGCTCTGTTTGGGCCATTCTATGCGCACCTCTACCTGGACGCCGTGCCGGGAAAACTTCTGCGCGCCACTGCCCCGGCCGTTTGCTCCTGGATCGAACGAATGAATGGTCAGACTCTGGAGCCAGGAGAATTCCTGCCCGACGATTCTCTCGCTCCAACACTTTTCCCCGTGCTGTCCCTGATCGGCCAGGATGCTGTCCCACTCCTGCTCGACAATATCCATGCCTTTCAGGAGTGGGCAGATACGGATCCGCCCGACCTCGCCGATCCGCCACGTGGTGTCGGCACACACGAAACGGAACTGCGGGGTGTGCGTCTGCTGCGTTATACGAGTCCCTACACGTTGTGGATGTTGCAGCGTCCGCTCGACTCCTACATGGCACTACCCGCTGTGCAACGGCAGCGTGTGGACGCCGTTCTTGGTTTGTCAGGGTTGAGTGAGTGGTTGGATTTCGAGCCCCGCTATCGCTTGACGAAGCGGCATTACAGATTGGTTTGCGAAAGGCGGTAGGTTGCAGTTCGATGGGTCCTTACTTCTGTGGTTGAGATCGTCGGGTTCCGCCCGGCAATTTCGATGACGATTCTGCTTGTTCCACGGATGATCACCTTCTTCAGCTTCCCTGATCCTGCTGAAGATGGGCATGTTCGGTTACCGCTTTTGCCCGCGTCGCCTGCCGTCAGCCTTGTTTTGGCCTGTTGGGGTACGATACAGGGCTACGTACAACAGAAGTCTGTCGTGACTGTACTCCAGCGGCTCACGTTGGAGGGAATACGCCTACAGCACTCCGGGATACGCCAGATACGCAGGGAGAAAGTCGGCCAAAGACGGAAGAGCGGGTTCTCATTCCCGATGGGAAAGACAACCTATCCCATGGTGAGCGGGTGATTTGATGAGTGAAGAAGAGTTGAGCCGAATAGCCTCGGGTCCTCGAGCGGTGCCGCGCCCACAGTGTCCGATCCATAAGGATCTTTTCCGGCGTACGACCACGGCTTTCATTTCGGACGAGGTGCACAAGGCGGGCTTTGGCCGCGTCGTTGTGGGGTTATCGGGTGGTGTTGATTCTGCGGTGAGTGCGATGTTGGCGGCGGAAGCGCTGGGTCCACAGAACGTTCTGGCGATCAAGATGCCCTATCGCACATCCGATCCAGAAAGTCTGATCCACGCCGATGCAGTGATTGCCGAGGCGGGAATCGAGTCCCTGCAGGTGGATATTACACCACAGATCGATGCATATTTTGATCGCTTCCCCGATGCCAGTGCGATGCGGCGTGGCAACAAGATGGCGCGCGAACGCATGACGATTCTCTACGATCACTCGGCGCGCTGGCAGGCCCTCGTTCTGGGGACGAGCAACAAGACGGAGCTTCTCCTCGGCTACGGGACGCTTCACGGGGATACGGCTTCGGCTCTCAACCCACTCGGAGACCTCTATAAAACTCAGGTCTGGGCGCTGGCGGAGTTCATTGGTGTTCCGTCTGAGATCGTTCACAAGCAGCCTTCAGCCGACCTGTGGAGAGGCCAGACAGATGAGGAGGAGATGGGCTTCCGGTATCGTGACGTGGATGCCCTGCTGTACCTGATGATCGATCGGCAGTTCTCTCATGCCGAATTGTGCGAGGCCGGCTTTGACGTGAAATTCATCGATCGTGTGGCGATGATGATACGGAATTCAGAATTCAAACGGCGCATGCCCCTCATTGCCAGAATATCGGATGGCACAACAGCGCAGGAAATCTGTGGTGTGCGCGATTGAAAACACGAGAAAAGAAAACCGATCGGCATTTGTTGCCAATGTCGGTTTGCCCGTCCTTCCGATATTTCTCCAGGCAGATGTCGGGTGCGGGGAATCCGAACCAGGACCTATCCTCTGAAAATTCTCTGATATGGCCGGCACTCTTTATATTGTCGCGACACCGCTTGGAAATCTCGAGGACATCACCCTGCGGGCTTTGCGAGTCTTGAAGGAAGTTGACCTCGTTGCTGCAGAAGATACACGCCACAGCCGTAAACTCCTGGCACACTATGGTATCCGGACGCGGCTGGTGAGTTATCACGACCATGTCGAGCGCGATCGAGCCCCGCAACTCGTGCGTGATCTCGAGGCAGGCCGTGCGATTGCTTTGATCTCGGATGCGGGAACTCCCGGTATTTCCGATCCGGGCTATCGGCTCGTTCGTGCTGCGATCGATGCAGGTGTGCGAGTCGTTCCGATACCAGGAGCCTCGGCCGTAGCGACAGCGCTGTGCGCTTCTGGTCTACCAACGGACCGTTTTGTTTTTGAAGGATTCCTGCCTGCCAGATCGGGCCAACGCCGAAAGCGACTGGCGGAACTGGCGGCGGAGGAACGAACGATCGTCTTATACGAGACGGCACGCCGACTGTCTGCCTGTCTGTCGGACATCGAGGATATTTTCGGTGCGCGTGATATCGTTGTTGCACGCGAACTGACCAAGATGTTCGAGGAATTCGTGCGCGGCCCGATTTGTGATGTGCTCAGGCAGTTGAATGAGCGCCCGGTTCGCGGTGAGGTGACCCTTCTGGTTGCAGGGCGTAGTGGTGAACGGGTGGCAAAGCCCATTGCGGACCTTTCCACTGCAATCGAGCAACTTCGTAGAGAAGGGATGAGCCTCAAAGACATTGCACATGTTCTGGCGTGCGAACGGGGTGTCTCTCGACGTGAAGTTTATCGCCTGGGATTGAATCTCCGAAAAAGCGATAACGGACATGGAAGCGTTTGACGCTGATTCATTCCGCCAGAAATCTCTTCGGATTTTCCACGAGCATCGCGTCGATCTTCGCCTGTGAAATACCCGCTTCGCGTAAGGCCGGGATGACGTTCTGGAACACGTGTGTGGGTTTCCAGTTCGGCAGGAGCGTTTCGGCCAGCGGCATTGGCCTGCCGCGCCAGCACCAGACGGTATCGTGTGACAGAACGATCTGGTTGGCAAAACCGATGCCGAGAAGGCCGATCAGAGAAGCCATGCGCAATCGATCTGGTTGCAGAATTTCGATTCCGAAGCGATCGAATCCGAGCGTACAACCGCGGTCGAGCAGGTCGACGTGGTAGCGTAAATCGGCGCTGCCGCAGGAATGCCCGATAATAACGCGTTTGAGATCGACTCCTTCTGCGGCGAAAATATCGAGTTGCTCCCGTCCCATACTGCCTTCGTCCGTGTGCGTAGTGATGCGCGCGCCGGTTGATTTCGACACCCTGGCGGCCGCCCGCAACACCGATTCCTCGTAGCGGGAGATGCGATGTGCCTGCGTCCCAACCTTGATGATCCCCGGTTTGATGCCGGTGTTGCCGATGCCCTCGGTCAGCTCTTTCTCGAAGCTTTCGGCCATCTCGGAGGTGATATCGGTGAAGGGCTCACGGAATTTGAAATAGGACGCAGCGCCCTGGTCTTCTTTGTACAAGCCCGTGGCGCAAATGATGTTGACGCCACTGGCTTGCGAGACTTCGGCCATCAATTCCGCATCCCGCCCGAGATCCATGGGGCAAGGGTCGAGCATCGTGCGCAGGCCCAGTTCCTTTAACTCGAACAGCCGATCGACGCACATTTTCACGATTTCCTTGCGCTGGCGGACCGGTGCTGCAGCATCGGTCTCCCAGCCGGAGTATCCGACCAGAAGATGTTCATGCATCAATGTGGTGCCGAGTTGATCGGCGGCGATCGGGCCAAGAACGGTTTGGATCATGCGTATCGTTTGTCCATCGGAATCGATCTGAGTCAATCCGAGAGTCAAGAATCTCCCTCGCCATCGGCGCGGATGGAGAACCCTGCAAACTCGCCCGTTGCCGCGCTCCAGGTAGCCTGCACATGGGTGACATGGGCTCCCGGCGGGCCGCCGCGGCACCATACGACCAGCCGATCCAGGGCATCCGCCGTGCCTTCGGCGATCAGTTCGACATCACCGGCGGGTGTGTTGCGTACCCATCCGGAAACCCCCAGTCGGTGTGCTTCCCTGGAGGCCGAATAGCGATAACCGACTCCCTGGACGCGTCCCTGCATGCGCAACCGGAGCCGTTTCATGGTTGAACCTGTGTCCCCAGTCATTTCTGGATGCCGGCTCTGTGCGTTGGCTGCAGAGGAGAGTGGGACGGGCACAAAACCAGAGGCTTTCCCTCCATCAATCGCGCGCCGACAGTAACTTCCGTAATCCCGCTTCGTCGAGTACCGGGATACCGAGCTTCTCCGCTTTGTCGAGCTTTGAGCCAGGGTCCTGGCCTGCGACGACGTAATCGGTCGCTTTGCTGACACTCGAAGTGACCTTGCCGCCGGCTATGGCAATCTCGCGTGCAACCTCGTCACGGGGTACAGACAAAGTTCCTGTCAGGACAAAGGTCTTGCCCCGTAATTTCCCGGCTCTCGATCGTGGTTGTGCTTTCGGTTGCACCCCATCGGCCAACAGCCGTTCGATGACTCTGCGGTTCGTCTGGCTGGAGAAAAAGGTACGGATCTCTTTGGCTGTCTGTGGTCCGACCTCGCGAATTTCGAGAAGTGCTTCTTCCGGCGCATCCCAGAGGGCTTCGATGCTGCCGAAATGATCGGCCAGAATCTCTGCCATATGTTCCCCGACCTGGGGGATTCCCAGCCCATTGATGAATCGTGCAAGAGTTGTCGCCTTGCTTCGTTCGATGGCGGCAATGAGATTTTGTGCTGATTTGTCGCCCAGGCGGTCCAACTCGACCAGTTGAGTGTGCGTCAGCGTGTAGAGATCAGCGACACTTTCGACCAATTTGCGGTCCACGAGTTGTGACACGAGCTTTTCGCCGAGTCCGTCGATGTCGAGTGCATTCTTGGAGGCGAAGTGGCGGATACTCTCGCGCAGTTTGGCCGGGCAGGCCAACCCGACGCACCGATATGCGGCGGCCCCTTCTTCTCGCACGACCGGACTGTGACATACGGGACAGTGGGGGGGCATGTGGAACCGTCGCTCCTTACCCGTACGAGCTTCGAGCTTGACACGAACGACGTAGGGGATGACGTCTCCGGCGCGTTCAATGACGACAGTATCGCCGATCCGGATGTCTTTTCGCTCCACCTCATCCATGTTGTGGAGCGACGCATTCGAAACGGTTACCCCGCCGATGGAAACAGGCTCCAGTTCCGCCACTGGCGTGACGACTCCCGTACGGCCGACCGACGCGATGATGTCCAACACCCGGGTCGATGCCTGCTGTGCTTTGAATTTATAGGCGATCGCCCAGCGAGGCGAGCGGGATACTTCACCGAGCCGGCGTTGCAACTCGAAGCTGTTTACTTTGGCAACGATGCCATCCACTTCGTACCCGAGCCGGTCCCGTCTTTCCGCCATCCTTTGATGATAGGCCACGACTTCGTCGGCACCGTGACAGATCTGATTCTCGCGGTTTACTCTGAAACCCCAGGCAGCGAGGGCTCCGAGGAACTCACTATGGGAGAGGAACGGGTGCCCGCCGACCAATTCGCCCGGCGCATAACAGAACATATCGAGCGGACGGCTGGCGGTGATGCGTGAATCCAGTTGTCGTAGCGAGCCGGCGGCAGCGTTACGGGGATTGGCGAAAATCGGTTCGCCTCGTGTGGCGCGGTCCTCGTTGAGCAACGTAAACGCCTTCTTCGGAAAGATCACCTCGCCGCGAACCTCGAGTCGCTCCGGAAGAGGCGGCGCGTCATGGCGTGGTTGTAGCCGCAACGGCACACTGCGGATCGTGCGCACATTGTCGGTAACGTTCTCACCGTAGATCCCGTCCCCCCGCGTCGAGGCAAGGCGCAGTTCGCCCGCCTCGTAAACGAGTTCTATGGCCAGCCCGTCGAACTTTGGTTCCGCCACGTACTCAACCGGTTCCATTGTCCGCAAGCTACGCCGAACGCGCTCGTCAAATTCCCGGAATTCGTTCTCGGACATGGCATTGTTCAGGGACAACATCGGCAAGGTGTGGCGGATGCTTTCAAATTTCTCGGCCGGCGGGGCCCCTACTCGCTGTGTGGGTGAAAATGGATCTGCCAGTTCAGGGTGTTGCGCCTCCAGATCTTGCAGGCGGCGAAACAGCTTGTCGTATTCAGCATCGGAGATTACGGGCTGGTCGAGCACGTAATAGAGATGGTTGTGACGTTCGATTTCCTGGCGCAACATACGGATCTGCTCGGCATCGGAAGTGGTTCGGGATGACACGGGAATTCCTTACCTCGGAGTAATTCGAGCAGGCCCCCGTTTGCGGGAGGCGTAAGTAGGTTTGCAAATTGACATCGTCGATACAATCGCCGAGTCTGTACCCCTATCATCGAACTGCGCGTGAAGAAAATCCCAACCTTTATACTCATCATGCTGGGCCACTGTGTCTTCCTGTGGGCAGGCGCCGCATCAGCGCAGATCTGCGTCGGAGATCTGGATGCCGATCGCCGAATTACGGAAAACGACCTGTCGCTTCTGGAAAATGAACTGTTTCGTGTAGAACCCGGAGAACCGTTGAACGTGGCGGGTGACATGAACCTCGATGGAGCCGTCACTGTCGCGGACGTCCTGGCTCTCGTGACAAGGATGGGTTGGACGTGCCCGATCACAGGGACACCGACTCGGAAACCGTCGCTGACGCCGAGCGGGACACCGACGGCCACGCCGACGCGCACCCCACCGCCCCGTTCACCGACAGCCACACGTACGCCAACGGTCAGCCCGACGCCAACGCAGGTGTGCCCCATTCGTAAGCTGGATGTCGGAACGACCATCGATGGCGAACTCACCGCTGGCGATTGTGAGCGTATGGTCAACGGCGAGCAACGTTTTGTCGACGTGTACGAAATCACAGGAACCATTGGCCGGGCAGTGAAGGTACAGATCGTGGCTACGGGAGGGCCGCCCACCCTCGAGCCGTATGCCACGGTGATCGATGGGAACGGCCAGTTCGGGCAAGCCGATGGACTTCCGCCTCTCGAGTGGGTGGTGAGCACGGCAGCTCCGTATCAACTGATCGTCTCCTCCCGGCCCGGAACTTCGACCGTCAGGGGAACCTACCGAATCACCACGACTACCCGGCCCTGTCCGACGCCGAAAGCGATCAACCTCAACACCGGCTTCAGCGTCTCGAACCTGAAGTTGGACGAATTCTCTTGTCCGGACCCGGGGTCCGTTTCAACGCTGAACTACAGCAATCCCACCGATCTGTACACGTTCGATGTGACCAGTGTGCCGACGCAGGTCGACATCACGATGCGACAGATTCGCGAGGACGATGCGATCGATCCGACATTTTCCCTGCTGGGGCCAGACGGGATCGAGGTGCTCAATTCGGACCAGGTCGACGATCTGGTGGGCGGACTTTACGGCAGTGATGCGGGCGCGCGGTTTTTGGCCTTGCAGACCGGCACTTACCGGTTGCTCGCGCAGGGAGGCTTCGGACGGTATTCGCTTGTCGTCAGGTCGCCATCGTGTACGGCACGGAAACTGGAAAATATTCCGAGCGACAGGCCGTTAACCTGCAGTGGGCAGGCAGGTTCTGGCTGTGCGGGCACCTTCTTCGGGGATCGCCGTAAAGGGACCTGCGGCGCGCCGCTGCCGCTGGTGGGATTGGATGATTTACCGGATCCGAGCGCCGGAGCCGATCTCTACACGTTCCAGGCACAGGCGGGTGATGTGGTCAGCGTTCAGCTCCGGGTACCCTCCGATGATGCCTACCTATATCTGCTCGGGCCGGCCAGCGCAGGAAATCCCCTCGTGGCGTACGACAATGACAGTGGTCCGGTTTCGCCGGAAAGTGATGCACAACTGGCGGCGACGTTGCCGGTTGCAGGGACATACACCGTCATCGTGGCCAACACGTCGTCGCTCATCCCGCCGGATCCATCGTTTCCCGGGGATACCGGTGATGAAATTGCGTATACGATGTACATCCAGAAGTGTCACACTTCAGGGAACCTTGATCCCTCGTCGGGCAGAGTGGTGAACGGCTCGTTTTCAATGTCTGATTGCACGGGTTTCGGAGGGATCCCTTTTCGCAGCTACGTCATCAATGGCACGGCCGGTCAGTTCATCACGGCGCAGATGTCGAGTCGCACTGGCGAGATCGATCCGTACCTGCGCCTGTTGGGACCGGATGGTAGCGTCACCAGCAACGACGGCGATCCGTTTGACAGCGATCGTTCCGATGCTCGTATCAGTCGGGTTCTGCCGGTGACGGGAATGTACTTTCTCGAGGTCTCCACGTGGTTGGAAGCAGGTGCGGTCGACGTTGCGTCGAATCCTTCGTTCACCCTCGGCGTGTCGACGTGCGCGACGCGTGGTGTGGCACCGGGGAGGGTCGATGTCACGCTCGATACGTCGGATTGCAGTCTGCCGAATGGGCGCCGGTACGAGGTGCTGACACTTGCCGGCGATACCACCCCACGGGTGCTGAGTGTGCGGCCGGGCGCGGATTCCTGTGTTGTCGCTCTTTTGGGGAACGGCACGCAGTTTCCGGATTATGGGTCGTGCGCGAATGGCAATCTCGATATACCCATGCCGGAACCAGGAACGTATGCGTTGGTCGTTGCGGGTGCCCCGGGGAAGAGCGGTCGGATTCCTCTCGACCTGGCTCGTTGCCCGCTGGCGCGGTTGCGGTACGGAGACAACGAACGGGGCGCGTTGAGCCAGATGTCGTGTGTTGGCGCGGATGGGCAACCGAGCGCCTGGTATCTGCTGCGCGATACGGCGCCCCTGGTGCGGTTCAACGACGGGATCGGCGGCATCTATTCGATGAAAATGGCGGGCTCGGCATTTCTTACGGATCTTGCAGGTAGCGCGCCGATATCGGGGGGATATTTTTCATCGGATTGGATGACCATGTTTCCGTTTCGTGTCGATCTGGCGGCTTTGTTGCGCGTCGCCGGTTCACCAGGGGATCCGTTCGGTGAATACGAGATCCACGTCGACTCCGCCTACTATCGCCAATAGAAAGCCTCGAGGTTCGTGTGGGGCGTCCCTGTTGGGTTGACGCTTGGAGGAGCGCTGGGATATGCGTCTAGGACTCTTAGGAGGTTTGGGTTGCGGCGAACGTCGTATCACGGTTCGAAATCCGGTCTTGTTGGGAGAGTGACGTCGGCGGCCGTTGCCGTTGCCATGATGATAGCCTCGGGTTGTGGAGGTGGTGGCGATCACACCGCTGCAACCGGCGGTCTGGGGATCCGGCCGTTGTGGGAGACGCGAGCGGCGTCTTCGCGATCCCATCATCCACGAGCCTTTCAGGGATCGCGTCAGTTGCCGCCTTCGGTGTCGACCGTACAGGTTCAGGTTGGGACGATCTGCCGGCTCGTTGACCCACGTGTCCAGCGAGAGGTCATTCTCGACAGGCTCGCGCCGGGTCCAACATCGGTGACTGTGATCGGTTGGGACGTGCCTTTTGCGCAATGTGGCAGGCAGAATTGTCTCAACTCGCAATGTACGGAGATGGATTGCTCGGCGGGATCACCCGATTGCACGGGCCTGCCCCCTTCCTGGCGCAGTGACAGGATTCCGGTGCAAATTCCCGTCGGTCGAGTATTGCAGGTCGACGTGAATTTGTTGGCCCAGCCGTATGCGACGGGTTTCGAGCCTCAGCCCAAGGAAGCCGACGTCGCACGAACGGCACCTGTGTCTTTTGTGCTTGGCACGGCGGCAGCCACGATCGATCTCAATACGATCGACATTTCGATTGACGGCGTTCCCGTCGTACAATCCGGCCAAACAGTTGATGGGGTGCGGCTGGATTTCTGTTCAGACACCGGCGGGATTGACCCATTTTGCACTTCTGGCGGTGCTCGTGGTCTGACAGGTCTGACTTTCTCCTACGAGCCAAGCGCTCCCTATGCAGCCAATGCATCGGTTCCGGTTCTCCTGTCAGCGCGAGATTCAAATCAACCTTCACGTGCTTTCGAGTACACCTATTCCTTTACCACGGGTTCTGTGCTGCCCAGTGCAACACCGACTGCGACGGAGCCCGTCGAAGCCACTGTGACACCGACGCAAACCTCGATTCCGACGGATAGCGCGACTCCGACACTGACGGCGATCCCTTCACCCACGGCAACCGAAACCGCACCATCGCCTACCGAAACCAATACCCCGGAATGGACCGCGACACCGATGGCGACCGTCACTGCGACACCGACGAGCACGGCCACCGAGACCACGACGGACACTCCGACGCATACCCCGACCGAGACTGCGACTGCTATTCCGACCGAGACGCCGACACACACGCCAACGGACACACCGACCGAGACGCCAACGGCGACCCCGACCGAGACGCCGACGGACACACCGACCGAGACGCCGACGTCTACCCCGACCGATACCGCGACAAATACGCCGACGGAGACGCCGACCGCGACCGAGACGGCCACGCCGCGCCCGAGTGAAACACCCACTGAAACGCCGACGGAGACGGTAACGCCACAGCCGACGGAGACTCCGACGGAGACGGGTACGCCCACGGAAACTCCGACGGCAACGATCACTCCGACGTCCACCGAGACAGCCACGGAGACGGCCACTCCGACGATAACCGACACCTATACCCCAACGGAAACTCCGACGGTGACGGCGACTTCCACCGAGACGGCGACACCCACAGAAACTCCGACGGTGACCGCAACCCCGACCGAAACGGCAACAGAGACGCCGACCTCGACTGCAACATCGACGGCAACGGAGACTCACACGCGGACTGCCACGGAAACTCCGACGGAAACGGCAACGCCAACATGGACAGCCACGCTGACGGCAACGGAGACAGCCACGTCGACGCCGACGGCAACAGAGACCGCAACGGCCACGCCAAGCGCCACGGAAACTCCCACTTCAACGGCCACGGAAACCGAAACGCCGACGGCCACTCCAACGTCGACGTTCACGGAGACGGCGACCTCGACACCTACCGAGACCGCAACGCCGACATCGACGGACACACCGACCGTGACGCAAACGCCGACGGCCACCGCGACCGCCTCAGCGACGGCCACAGCCACCAGGACGCCTACGGCAACACCGATTGCCTACGCCTACGTCACCAATACCGGCAGCAACTCTGTATCGGTGATCAACACGGTCTCGAATGCTGTCGTTACCACGATTGCGGTAGGGGCCGCCCCGTATGGCGTCGCTGTCGATAGCGTGAACCGCCGTGTCTACGTCGCAAATCGCACCAGTGACACTCTGTCGGTAATCGATGGGGCCAGCCAGGAGGTGGTCGATACGGTTCCCTTACCCGTGGATACCCGGCCTTTTGGTGTGGCTGTCACGCCTGACGGTGCTACGGTCCTGATCACCGGTCAGCTCAATCGAACGGTGTTGCTGTATCAGGTTGCGACGGGTGCTCTGACGACTTTGAGCGTTGGCGCGGTGCCGTCAGGCGTGGCTGTGAATCCGGTTTCGTCGCGCGCATACGTGGCCAATCAGCAGCAGTCGATCTCTGTGATCGATATGACGGCAGCCACCGTGGTCAACACAATCAGGATTGCCGCCAGTCAACCGTATGGCGTTGCCGTGAGCCGGGATGGGACACGCCTCTACGCCACGAATTTAAATGATAACACCGTCCTGGAAATCGACACGGCAACGGAATCCGTTGTGCGGACTTACAATGTGGGACAGCGCCCATACGGAATCTCCGTCAATCACGACGGCACCCGGGTGTACACGGCGGATATCCTCGGCAACACCGTTTCCGTGATCAATACGGTGGCACACAGCGTCTCTGTGCCGATCCCGGTGGGAACCAGCCCGTTTGGTCTGTCGATCAATCGGGAGGGGACGCTGCTCTATGTCGCAAATTTTGGCGTACCCGGAAGCAATGGCACGGTTTCGGTGGTCGATCTGACGACCAATTCGGTGGTCAAGACGATTACGGTCCAGCACAACCCTGCGGCCTTCGGGCAGTTCATCGAACCGCCGATGTGGACGGCGCAGTGAGGGTGAAGTGATGCGGGGAAGGTTAGCCGTGAAGGTGCGCTGGGGCAGATTCGTTGCAATGGTGGCGTTGTGTGTGGTTGCGCTTGCGCCGAGTGGCTGGGCCACTGTCAAGTCACAGGCGCTCTACGCTCGAGGACTGGTGCCGTTCAACGAGGGCAATTGGGCCGAGGCGTATGTGCTCTTCAATCGCGCCGTCGAAGCAGACCGAACGGATGCCGTTGCACTTTACTATCGAGGTTTGACGCAGGCACGGCAGGGAAACACCACGGGCGCCATCCAGGATATTGAACAGGCGTTGGTCTACAATGCCGCTCTGCCTCACGCGTCACTTGATCTTGGGATTGCGTATTTCAGTGCGGGCCGTCACGAAGACGCAAAACGGGCGCTCGAAAGGGCGTACCAACAGGGGCATGAACGTCTTGTCGCTGCCTTTTTCCTCGGGCTGACCGAATACCGGCTTGGAGACGAAAAATCAGCTCTTCGGTATCTCGATGAAGCCGGGAGTGACCCCGAACTTGCGGGTGCTGCATCCTATTACGAAGGTCTGATCGATATCAAAGACGGCACGCCTGGATTGGCACGCAAGAAATTCGAGATCACGGCAAGCCACCTGCCGGAGTCGGAGATCGGCCATGCCGCACAACGGTATTTGGCGACAGGTGGTCTGACTCCCGCAACGGCCGGCTCGGGCAAGCCCTGGTCTATCTATGGGGGAGTCAACTTCGAGTACGACAGCAACGTCACGATCGGTCCGGGTGACAGCGACTTCATCACTCCGGTCGATGTTACAGAACAGGCCGACGGGCGGTTTGTCCTCCAGGCAGGGGGGCGATACACGTTCCTCGATCGTGATTCGATCCGCCTGAGCGGCTCCTATGATTTGTCGCAGAGCATCCACTTCGACCTGTCCGAGTATGACCTGCAAGGGCACCGCCTGGGAATTCAGGTCGCCTCGGGGGCGGGACGTTGGCATTACGGATTGGCCGGTGGCTACGATTTTTTCCTTCTCGATTTCCAGAGTTTTTTCCATGAGGGTTACGGAACACCCTGGGTTTCGCTGGAGGAGGGGGAACATGCGGCCACACAGGCGTTCTATACGATCCGCGGGCGGGACTTCCTACGCCGGCCCTATGATCCAGGCCGCGACGCCGTCAATCATGCGTTCGGACTACGGCAGTATTTTTCACTCTTCGAACCGGACCAGGTGCTGGCCATCGGGTACCGCTATGAAATCGAGGATACGGTTTCGAATGGTCCACAGGGAAGGGCCTTTGCGTACCACGCACAACTTCTCGACGCATCCTTTCAGATGCGAGTGTTCGAGAACACGGATCTGCAGTTTGCCTACACGCTTTCGCTGGTGAAGTACGATAACGCCAACAGCGGGTTCAGTCCGACCGGCCTGAAGAAAAGGGACGATACGGAAAACCAGATCATGGCGGGAATCCGCCAGCCGCTTACGGATCGCTTGGCGGCCACTCTGTACTATATCGGTGTCTTCCACGGTTCGAACGTTACCGAGTTTGACTACAATCGCCAGATCATTTCCGCGGGGTTACGGTACTCGTATTGAGGTGATGCAGATGTTTTGTGCTGGATGGAAGGCCGTTGTTTGCGGTGCGGCGTCGCTGCTTGCCGCGGGGACAGTCTGGGCAGAGGCTGATGCGGGTCTGGTGGCCGCGGTACAGGGTAAGGTCCAGATTCAACGGCGTGGCACCCCGGTAGATGCTCGTGTGGGGAGCCTCCTGCGACTTGGCGATCGACTGCGCACTGCGGCAACGGAGCGGGTCAAGGTGGTGGTCGCCGAAGACACGGTGATCGATGTCGGTCCTTCCACGGAACTGGTCATCGATGAAACCCTGGCTGGTTCAGGGGGCAAGCGGCAGCAATCCGCTTTCCGTTTATTCGGCGGAGTTGTGCTTGCCAGAGTCGGTGACGCCTACCGTGCAGCAGGATCGCGTTTCGAAGTGGAAACTTCCGCCGCGACGATCCGGGTGCAGGGTACGGAATTTATCGTGTCACACGATGTTGCAACAGAGGTGACCGAGGTGATCGGCATTTCCGGCGATGTTGATGTAGCCGGCAAGATCGGCGCCATGGGTGGCGGTCCGGTTCGAATCGGGCCTGGGATGAGCACGCGAGTCCATCGTGGGCGGCTGCCCTCCTCGGCGGAGCGACTCGCTGAGGCACGGGTCCGCCAGGTTTCCCAGGGAATAGAGATTCTAGGCACGGGGCGCAGGGACGGCCTGAACGTGTTTCACCCGGTCATCGCTGGTCGCTTGATTACCCCGGCAGATGTTCCCGGGGGGGGGGACACCGGGTCGGCAACGCCATCAACCGTCCATTTGGCCGCAGTGACCCCCGGCGTTCCCGGCAGTGCAGTTCGGTCGCTGGATGTTTATACGAACACTCAGCCGCTGGAGGTTTATCAGGTCTTTTCGCCGGGGCGATTGCCCTCCGGTGGCATCAAGGTCGAATTCTAGAAAGCGAGCCGTTTTGTGGATTCATCCGGGAGCGGTGTCTCTCCGTCACTTGCGGCACACGGCCGTTTATGCAACAAAGAAGGCGCATCGATACACGGAGCCAGACAAGAAGGAGAAATCTTATGCTGATGAAGCAGGTGTGTGGAGTGGCTGTTGTGGCCTTGGTGGGGATGACCCTGACGGGGTGCGGTTCCAAGCAACCCATTATCGATCCGGCGACGGTTTCGCGTATCGAGGCGGCGGCGGGTCGGGCCGAGACTGCAGCAAGCAAGGCGGAAACGGCTGCCCGTAGTGCGGCGGATGCCTCTGCCAAGGCAGAAGCGGCGGCCGCCAAAGCAGAAGGCCAATTCAAGCGCAAGATGCACAAGTAGTGCTCTTTTTTCAGTACGAACACTTCGATCAGACTCCCCGTCCAAGGGGAGATGTATCTCGAGTCTAAAAAGGCGAAGGAGGTGAAATGATGCGGATCGGAATGAAGACGAAAGCGGTGGCGACACTCATCACGGTTGCGGCGTTGGCTGGTGCGACATCCGGTTGCTCTGGCAAACTGAGCGCGGAAGAGCAGCAGGCGGTGCAACGCGTCGAGGCAGCAGCGAGCAAGGCTGAGACGGCAGCGAATCGCGCCGAAGCAGCAGCCAAGAGCGCGGCCGATGCAGCCGCCCGTGCAGAAGCAGCAGCCAGCAAGGCTGAGGCGATCTTCAGCAAGAAGCTCTACAAGTAACCTCTTCGTTGGAACATCGAGAACCGGGCGGTCTGGGTTTCCGGACCGCCTTTTTTTGTCCGTAATCGGTTCTCGGGCAGGATCTGCGGGGGAAATCCCGCTACCGAGGTCCAGTTTCGTCGAAGGTGACGACGGTCTTGATCGCCGACCGGTCCAGGGCTGCCGTGCGATAGGCCGCTGCCACCTCCTGTAAGGGAAATCGGTGCGTGACGATCTGTTCGGCGCGTACGACGCCTTTAGCAATGTACTGTAGTGCGGCTCGCGTCTCGAGCGGTCCGCATGAGTAACTCGGGATCAACCGGATTTCGCGGAAGTAGTAATCATGGGTCGAGAGCGGCAACTTTGCCTCTGGTGGCGTGCCCATGAACTGGATCACGGTGCCGCCGTTGGCGACACACTGTAGGGCGAGTCCAATGGCCTCGACGGTTGCGGGCCCTGCAATCACGACCTCGGCGCCGGCACCATCGGTCCGTTCCCGGATTGCATCGATCACGGAACCGTGGGAGGCATCGATGACTTCATCCGCGCCGAGACCCGACGCAAAGGAGCAGCGGGCCGCAACCAGATCGACACCGATTACGCGCCGAGCGCCGCGGTGCCTTGCGAGCAGCACATGCAGTTGACCCATGACTCCCAGGCCGATGATCACCACCGTTGCTCCGGCAACATCCCCTGCGCGGTTCATCGACTTGACCACACAGGCCAGGGGTTCGACAAGTGATCCATCCGTATCGGAGACATGATCAGGCAGGCGGAGTGTATCTCCGGTCAGATTGACCTCGGGGACGAGGAAAAATTCCGCCATGCCACCGGGGATGAGATTGGTTGCCCTCCAGGTCGGGCATTGCACGAATTCGCCGCGCCGGCAGGCGTGGCACCGCAGGCAAGGTACGTGATGATGCACGAAGACGCGATCTCCGGGCTGGAAATCCTGCACTTCTGCGCCAACCTCGGCGATGACACCGGCCGGTTCGTGCCCAAATACCAGGGGCGCTTTCTTGCGAATATACCAGGGGGTGACGTCGCCCGAACAGATTCCACAGGCGCGAGTCTGGACGAGCGCTTCCCGTGGCCCAGGCCGTGGGATCGGTGCCTCCTCGATCCGGACATCGAGGTAGTCATAGATCCTTGCTACTTTCATGTGCTCGGTTCGATCAGGAACTTGATGCCCTCGCCGGCACGGTGCGCAGCCAGAGCCGCGGGAAGAGCTTCCAGCGGGTAGCGCCCGCTGATGAGGGCTTCGCCGTTGAAATCGGGCCTGATCAAAAGTTGATGGGCGGCCTGCACCGCCCGGGGCGTGAAGTGGAACGGGCTGATCAGGCGCAACTGGTCGTAATGCACGCGCTGTGTGTCCAGTCGCACGACGGTTCCCGGGGGGCAACCTCCGAAGAACACGACGGTACCGCCGCGGCGGACGAGATGCGGCGCTCCTTCCCACACCTCTGCCTGACCGGTGCATTCGATCACCACGTCAGCGCCCCGCCCCTGCGTCAGAGCGAGGATCTCGTTTCGTGCGGCTTCGATCGTTCCCCTGAACACGCGGGCAGCTCCGAGATCGGCCGCGTTGTGCAGCCGCCGTGCCGTGCGGCCGATGACGGTGACATCCAGGACTCCCCTGGCGCGCAACGCCAGGAGATGCAGCAGGCTGATGGCGCCGGCGCCGATCAGGACGACACGATCATCCTGACGCACGGGTGCAAGGCTCAGACCGTGCATCACACAGGATAGCGGTTCGAGCAGCGCTGCAAGTCCATAGGATACGCCTGGCGGTTTGCGATAGAGATTCGTACGCACCACGCGGGCCGGTAATTTCACATACTCACCATAGGCCCCGTGGACCATGGTTGGCATCACCGTGTCGCAGAGATTTTCCTGCTCTCGCAGGCAGAAGTAACACTCGCCGCACGGAGCCGTCGGCGTGGCCATCACGGCGTCACCTTCGCGCACCGTAGTTACCCCGCGACCGGCTTTTGCCACATCCCCCGAGAATTCGTGGCCGAAGGGCATGGGCATGGGAAATTTGGGGTGCCCTCGGAGGAATGTCTTGATGTCTGTGCCACAGGTCAGGGCGGCGCGAATCCGCAGGACCACTTCGCCTTCGCCGGGCTCAGGCTGCGGAACGTTTTGCATCTCGAGGGCCCCCGGGCGGGTCAGAAAGTAGGCACGCATGGTTTCCCGGTGCGTCGGTGACATCCAGCATGCGCTACCGGTGCGTCCCCGCGATGTCAATTGCCGGGGGTAGCTGACTTCCTTTCGGTCAAACGGTAAGAAGCCTTTGTGGCACGGGGTTCGGGCACGACTTTCGCCGAGCGACAGGTCGACCTACAAGAGTTGGTCGCTCAGGCCGCTGGTGGCAAAAACCGCTCGATTTACCTCCTTGCCGGAGAGCCGTTCCAGACGACAGCAGCCGCCAAACGACTGATCGAGGCTCTGGTTCCCGCTGCCCACCGCAGTTTCAATCTCGAGACTTATGACGGGCGATCCACCCCCATGGCTCGCATCCTCGACAGTTTGCGTATGCGGGGGCTTTTCTCGGGAACAAAGGTCGTGTGGTTGCGCGAAACGACGGTTTTCCTGTCCGGCGAGAAAAAACCAGAGATTACGTTCTCGATGTTCGCCGCGATCACGGACGATCGACCAGCAGATGCGGCAGAGAAGCTGTTGACCCTCGTGGCGCTCGCGGGGTGGACTCAGCAGCAGTTTGTCGAGGCTCGGTGGAATCTGTTGCCGAAGACACGGATCAAGGAGGTGTTCGGAGAAGAACTGGAGCCGAATCAACTTGCTGCGGTGGCATCGATCCATGCCTGGTGCCTGGCCCGCGATTTGTCCGTGCGTGAGTTCCAAGACGAGGGCGCTGGACTTCTGGCGATGCTGGAGGAGGGGCTGCCGCCCGCCGTTGTGCTTGTGTTGACAGCCTCGACCGTCGACGCTCGCAAGAAACTCTACAAGCGGATCGCCGAATCGGGTGGGCTGTTGGATTTGTCCGTCGCACGCGAACGAAGTGGTGCTCTGCATCGCGAGGCGGTAGAGGGGTTGCTGTCCGTCGTACTGGGTGAGTATGGGAAGCGGCTTGACGCCGGGGCCCGGGAGTTGATCGTTCGGCGCGCGGGGTCCGACGCGGCGATCCTCAGCTCAGAGTTGGAGAAGCTGTGCCTTTTTTGCGGTGAACGTACGGTGATCACTGCCAACGATGTTCGCCGGTTGGTGCCCGATCTCACTGAATCGTGGATTTTCGATTTCACCGCAGCTCTTGCAGCACGCCAACTGAGCGCCGCTCTCACACTTTTGCGGGGGCTGCTGGGCCAGGGTGAACCAGCGCTGCGCCTGTTGGCCATGATTGTGCGTGAAGTGAGGCTTCTTCTTATTGCCCGCGAATGTCTCGATACGACGTTGCGTGGGGACTTTCGGCCCGACTTGCCCTATCCCGCTTTTCAGAGCCGGGTGTTGCCCCGTATCGATGCCGAAACGCTGGGGGCCTTCGGCAAGGCCCATCCCTATGTCGTGTACAAACGATTCCAGGATGCAGCGCGTTTTGGAGCGGCCAGATTACGCAAGGCGATCGTGGAACTGGCCGAGATCGATGCGCGCCTCAAATCGACGCGCACGGATTCCGGCCTGTTGCTGGAAGCATTCGTGATTCGCTGGTGTGGTCAGCACTCGGGGGCGCGTTGAGCGACACTCACTGAGCTTGATTTCCCGTCGTTCGGACCACGAACAGGGGACAGCTTGCGTGCCGGATGAGCTTCTCGGTCAGGCTGCCGATGAGGAGCCCTTCGATGGTGCTCTGGCCACGTGTGGAGATCACGATGACGTCCACACTCCTTCGATCTACCAGTTGCATCAGTTGTTGGAACGGATCGCCGATTTCGACCACGACTTCGCATGGCACGCGGCCGGCAACGAAATGGGAATCCGTGTCCTGCAACTTTGCCAATGCTCTCTCTTTGAGTTGCTGAAAAGTTTGGATGTGCCCCGCCTGGTCGTACATCTGTTCGGTGGGGACGTGAATGATGTGTGCCAGAATGAGGCTACCCCCGAACGCGTGTGCAAACTGCACCGCATATTCGGTTGCCTGGTCTCCGTGGATCGAGAAATCGATGGGGCAAAGGACCGTCTTGAAACTGCGCGACACGTGTCACCTCACTTTCATCGCCAAATAGCGACTGTTCTCCACAGCGCTTGCACGTATTGAGCGGAAATGTCCAGCGATTGGTGCATGTCACGGTAGGACACGGTTACGTCGGCGCGGATGACTACGGATCGGATGTGGTCTTCGTGGAATCATGCGGGGAGGTTGCATCCCGCCGTAGCTTCGGTGCTCGCGCCTGGATCAGTGATGGGAGACCCGTTGTGCAAGTCGGCGTAGCCCGGTCGATCGTCGTGGCTTCGGCACACTTGTGGTGGCGACGATGGTCGCCATGCCTTCGATGGGATGCCGCCGCCCGCTTGGCGAGGCCGCGGTCATTGGATAGGAAGCCGTGATGCCACACATTGTGCGCGAAGGTGTCCGGCTACACTACGAGTGCGAGGGTGAGGGAAGCCCGCTCGTCTTGCTGCACGGGCTCGGGAATGATCACCACATGTGGGATGCGGATGTTGCGGAATTCTCCGCATTTCATCGGGTTCTCAGACCTGACGTGCGAGGATTTGGTCGGTCGGACAAGCCGCCGGGACCGTATTCGACGTTGATGTTTGCGGAAGATCTGGCAGCGATTCTTGATGCGGAGGGGCTTCCGGTGGCGCACCTGCTTGGTCACTCGATGGGGGGCGTAATCGCGCAACGCTTTGCTCTGGAGTACCCATCGCGGGTCAGTTCCCTGACGTTGGCCAGCACATCGAGCGAGGTCGGCGACAAAGCGGCTGCGGCGTGGCATCGACTTGCTGATTTCGTCGAACACCACGGGTTTGATGACAGGACGGCGGATGCTTCACGTGCGGTCTCGCCGTCGTTTGCGCGGCGTTGCCCTGACGCTGTCGCTGAACTCGCCCGCCGCAACGCTGCCAACGATCCGCAAGGATATGCCGCAGCCGCGCGTGCTGTGGGTGACTTTAATTTCACTCCAGAGTTGACGGGAGTCTGTGTGCCTGTCCTGATCCTGCAGGGTTTGGACGACCAGCTCACACCTCCTGGCGGCTCGGTGAAAATGTCCCGGGTTCTGCCTCAATCGCGGCTTCTGTTAGTCGCGGAGGCAGGGCACAATCTCCCTCTCGAACAGCCCACCTTGTTTCGAGCAAGTGTGCTTGCCTTTCTCGGTGGGGTCGATGGTACGAGAGGGATCCTCAGCGGGGGCCAGCGCCGCACAGGACAGAGAAGGAGCGAGAATGAGCCGACGTGACATGATCCGCATGACTCCCCAGGAGCAGCAGGCATTTCTCGAAAGCGCCCAAACTGCCACTCTCTCATCGATCGATCTGCGCGGCTACCCGCACTCGGTGGCGATGTGGTTTGTCGCCGAAGGGGGTGCGATTTGGATGACGACCTACGGAAAATCGCAGAAGGTACGAAATCTGGAGCGCAACCCGAAAGTCGCGGTGATGGTGGAGTCGGGAGTCACGTATGACACGCTCAAGGGGGTGTTGTTGCGTGGCAAGGTCGAAATTCTCCGAGACATCGAGGTGACACTCGATGTTTTGAAGAAGGTCCACGCGAAGATGATGGGCTCGTTTCCTGATGGCCTCGACGAAGTCCTGCGTTCGCAAGCGCGCAAGCGCGTGGTGTTGAAGGTCATACCGGAACGGGTGAGCAGTTGGGACCATTCCAAGCTCGGCGGCACATCTTGATTCGCCGTGATGAGGGTGGTGGGGCGGTGTCGAATCGGTAATTGCAATTGCCGAGCATGGGGCGCATGAACACTCGGCGCAGCGGACGGAATGGAATCGCAGTCGACAGAGCGGGGTGGCAGATATTTTGGGGCAAGAATCGTTGCCTTGATTGCCGCTATCGCGTTGGGTTTTTGCCGCCCTGTATTTGCTCTTGCGGGGGATGCCAACTGTGACGGTGGGATTGATGCCGCCGATGTGGCTGTGGTCGTCCATGCGATTTTCGAGGGAAGCTCCTGCGCCATGGCCGATGCCAATGGCGACGGATGGATCACGGTAGCGGACACTCTGTTTCTGATCCGACTTTTGACAGAGCCCCGGCCTTTGCCAACTGCCACCAACTCCGTGATGCCGGAATCGAGCCCCACCCCCTCGGCCGATGCTTCCCCCCCGGCTCCGAGTGCCACTGCCAGCCCGTCTGTCACGGCGGCGATAACGGGATCACCTGCCGGTACCGAATCGCCGACTCCTCCCGTGACTGTTCCCACGCCGAGCCAGAGCATGACCGACACCCCATCTTTCGAGACCAGCGTAACGCCGACGCCGAGCGCCATGATCACGCTTTCTCCCACATCACCGGTGGCCACGGAAACACCATGGGCGACCATGACGGCAACATCCAGCAGTGGACCATCCGAGAGTCCAACGCGATTCCCGACAGCGACCCGGACGGCCACGCCAACCCGCACACCAACGATCAGTGCAACGCCAACTTTTACGGCTCCGGCAACCAGGACACGGACAGAAACTCCCACGGAGACGGCAACTCGCACGCCGACGGGAACGCCAACCGATACGGGAACGGTGACGCCGACTACCACCAACACCGGTACCCCCACCCTGTCACCGACCCGCAGTTCGACACCGACCCGCAGTTCGACACCGACCCGCACCCCGTCACCGACCTACACCGATACGCCGACACAAACGCCAACCCGCACCCCGTCGCCGACCCGTACTTCGACGCCTACGCGCACTTCCACCAGTACCCGTTCCGCAACGGGAACTCCTACGCCAACCAGTTCGCCAACAGGGACCGCAACGGCATCGAAGACTCGTACGCCGACATCCACCGGTACCGCGACGGCGAGTCGAACGTCGACCTCGACGCGGACGCCCTCAGTCTCAAAATCGGGCACAGCAACCTGGATCACGAGTCCCACCCAAACGCCAAGTCCGCCAGCCTCGGGCACGGCCGGCTGGACCCGGTCACCCACGGCAAGCGTTTCTCCGTCGTTTACACAGAGTCAAACTGCGACTCGCAGTGCTACGCGCCCCACGACGCTGACGCCGACGCGCACCCAGACCCGAACGATGACAGCCACGGGGACTGCAACACCCACTCTGACCCATACGCGAACTCGTTCGCCATCTGCCACCCGCACGTCGACGCGCACCGCGACGTCGACCCCGACACGTACGTTGACCCCAAGACCGACAGCGACGATCCCGGATAGCGGACCGATCATCACCTTTTTCGGTGTCACCAAAAACTTCGACGGCTGTCTCTTCTGCTGCGACACCAGTTGCCAAAAAACCCCGACTCCGACGCCGGCATTCGACGCTGAAGGCCGGCGGATTTATTCGGTTCCCAACGGACAGTTCGTCATTGTTCTCGAAGGTGCCCTGGGGCCAAGCGGGTTTCCCCCTGGTGTCTCTTTGGAACCGACAGGGATGGACAACCGTCCAGATTTGCAGATCCAGACGACCCGTGCGCTCGGTAACGGGAGCAGGGCGGTCTGCGATACGGGACCCATTTCCAGTGGCGGTGGCGGGGTGCCGGGACTGGATCCGCCCAGCTTTGCGTCTGGTGATCCGTTCGTGACCGATGTTTTGACGGATTTTGCCTGTCGATTCGACTCATCGGTCAGCGCAGCGGCGCCGTGTACGATCATGGACCCATCTCGGGAGCCCCGGCTCGTCACGTCATCCGCCCTGGTCCAGTTCTGTGATTTCATTGCTGCCACAGCATCTTTTCCCGCGGGCGATACGATCCTCAGCGCTCGTCTTCGGGATGTGACCGGCAACATAGGTCCGACGGCCCAGATCGTCGTCCGTGTCGCCACTCCAACGCCCCGGCCGTGAACGAAATTGTCTCATTCGACAGGGCCAGGCTGTTCTGGATCGCCTTGCTTCTGATGATGGTCTCGAGTGAGACAGCCGCACTTTCGGGTGGTGCCTGTGAAACCATCGACGCACACATCGCCTCTTTGTTTGCGGACACTCCCTCTTGTGCTCTCCGCGATCTCAATGGCGATGGTGGTGTGAGTGCCGCCGACATCGTTGCTGCTGTTTCGTTTTTCACAGCACCGCTCACACCGACACCAGTGGCCACGGATACTCCTCCATCCACCCCGACGATACCGGAAACTCCCACCGCGACATCAAGCGTTATCCTGACTGCGACGCCATCTGCCGTGCCTTCTGTGAGTCGGAGGCCGTCCCCCAGCGTCACCCGCACCGTAAGCCCTTTCTGGACGAATACCCCGACCCCAGAGGTGGCGCCGTCCGCATTCCCGAGCGCCACTCATTCCGGAACGCCCACTGTGGCGTCGCTCTCCAGTGCCACGCCCAGTCCCTCTTCGAGTGCTGTTGTGACAGAGACTCCCACTAGAACTCCGCCCGTATCGACCGACCCGAGTGACACTCCGACGCAGGCTTCTCCTGCGTTGCCCACTTCGAGCCATTCGCCCGTGCCGACCGAAACACCGACAGAAACGGATGCCTTCACTCCGACCTACAGTGCATTGCCAACGATGTCGGGCACGGCCACCACTTCGGCCACAACGACGCGAACACCTCTGGCTACCAGAACACACACGAGCTCGCCGCTGCCGACACGAACTCCGACACCGACGCATACGGCGCCTGGGACACGGACATACACGCCGACCTGGTCTCCGACGATTACCCACACTCCAAGCGCCACCCGGCAGCCGACCCTGACGGCAACATCGCCCCCGAGTCCGACACCCGTGAATACGGCAACACCGACGATTACAGAAACGTCCAGTCCTTCCCATACACCGAGTCCCACAGGCACAGCATCCCCGACCTCGACCGAGACGCCCTCACACACCGCAACTCCGACGGAGTCGCCGACATCAACGGAAACCGCCACCGAGACGGCAACTCCGACGGTGACAGCCAGCCCAACGGTCACCGGCACGCCTACGGATACATTGACTCCCACGAATACGGCCACGCCAACCGAGACGCCAACCGTGACAATGAGTCCGACACGCACGGATACCCCGACGGAAACACCCACCCCGACCAAAACACCTACACCGACGGTTTCACCCACACCGACTCAGTCGCCGTCGCGGACACCGACCCCGTCGTTGACCGAGACCCCGAGTGTAACTCCCACGGCCACCACGACGCATACCCCAACCGAAACGCCTACGGCTACGGTTTCACCGACACCGACTCAGTCGCCGTCGCCGACGCTGTCGTTTACGGAGACTCCGAGTGCAACCCCTACCGTCACGACAACGGATACCCCGACGCCGACACCTACGGTCACTCCGACGCCGCCGCCCACAGCGACGATGACGAGGACCTCCACCGGAACCTGGACACCGACACCGACCCGCACGCCCACGAGGACCACGACCGGGACCTTCACGCCAACGCCGAGTCAGACTCGGACGGTCACTCGAACTCCCACGGCAACGGTGACTCTCACTCCTACCGGTCTCGGACCGCGTGTCACCTACCTGGGCGTGTTGACACGCTTCGATGGTTGCCTTTTCTGTTGTGAGAAGAGTTGCGAAGGGCAACCCACGCCGACGCCGGAGATCGATGAATTGGGGCGGCGCGTGTTTTCTGCCAGTTCGGGGCAATTCATCCTCGTCATCGAAGGGCAACCGGGTCTGAGCCATCAACCGGTCGGAACCCTGCTCACCCCAGATGCGAGTGGCTTGCCACATCTGCTCGTACAGAGTTCGCGTGACCTTGGGAATGGGAGCCTGACGGTGTGCGACACTGGACCTGCATCCGCCGGTGGCGGAGGCATCCCCGGGGTCGATCCTCCAGATTTCAACCTGAGTGACCCTCGTATCAGGGATGGTTTTGAGGATTTCGCGTGTCGTTTCGACCCATCGGTTTCAGTGACCAACCCCTGTACGATCATCGACGCTACGCGAGACCCACGTCCGATCAATTCCGACTCGACGGCGCAGTTTTGTGATATCGTAGCGGCAACAGCCGCCTTCCCGGTCGGCGAGACGCTGCTCACGGTGAAGTTGCGTGACGAGGTGGGAAACACTGGTCCCACCGCTGCGATCATCGTCCGGGTCGCTTCACCGACCGCTACACGAAGCCCCGCGCCGCCAACCGAAACACCCACGCGGACGCCCTCCTCGACACGAACATTTACGCGGACCCCCGTGCCGCCAACGCCAACCTCGACAGCGACGCTGACGGCAACGATGACACCGTCCCCGACGCGGACATGGACTCCGACACGGACATGGACCCGGACCCGAACGGCGACTTCAACGCCGTCCGGGAGTGCAACACCGATCCCCATGCCGCCAACGCTGACTCCTATGAGCGGCGAGAGGATACTGGCTTCAGGCCCGGAGTGAGACGGCCAGCCACCTTTTCCCGTTTGGGCGGCGTTGAGGTGATACATTGGCCAAAATATGCGTCTTGCGTTGTCCCGATCTGGAAGGCATCACGTGACGGCGCAGGCAGATTGCATGCAGGAAGTACAGAATGACGTCGCATTGAGGGACGTGAGCGAGAGGCGGGACAAAACCGGGCTGCTCTGTCAACTTGGTTGGTTCCCGATGGCCTTGTTCCTGATCATCCTCGTGGCGATGTTTTCGGCCGCCCGTGGGGAGACACCTCCTTTGCCGGGAGATGCCAACTGCGATGGAGTCGTGGATATTGATGACTTGACCTCGGTGGTTGGTGCGATTTTCGTTCGAACTGGCTGTGAAAACGCCGATGCGAACATCGATGGGCGCATCAGTGCAGCCGATCTTGTAGCGGTGGGGCTTCGACTGGAGCTTCAGAGTCCGACGCCCACGCCGGAGCCAAGTCCGGCCCCGACACAGTCAGCTTCCCCGTCTGTGTCGGAACCACCTACGGCCACACCCGCGGATAGCCCTTCGCCGAGTCCCACCGTGATGGTGCCGACCCTTTCACCGACGCCCAGCGAATCGTGGACGGCAACGCCTTCGATGACGGCATCCGCCGTGGCATCTATCCCTGTCTCGGAAACTCCAACGGTTTCGGGGACGCCTGCATCGAGTCCTACGCCCTCGGGGGAGTCCTGGACAACAACGCCGACGGTTTCGCCTGAACCGAGCCCCACATGGGAGCCGTCATGGACTGACACGCCTGACCTCAATCTTGGGACGGCAACTCCGACATCAAATCCCACACGCAGTCCCACGAGCACTCGCGAGCCGACCTTGACGCCAACGCAGACCAACCTTCCCAGCCCGACATCCACGCCTCGGCCGACACTGACGCCAACGAGGTCGCGAACCGCGTCACCGAGCGCCAGTCCGACAAACACAGCACTCCCGACGCGAACGGCAACGATGACGATGACCGTTCCGACACCGACATCCACCCCGACCGCGGTCGATACGCCGACAGAAATGCCGTCGGCGACGAGTACGCAGACGTCGACCGCTACCTTCACCACGACCCTCTCAGCCAGTCCCACATTCCCGCCGACGATTTCCCCGAGTCTGCCGGCTACCTCGTCCCCAACCCCCACGACTCCAGCCACGCTGACGCCGGTGACGATGCCTACGGAGACCCAGACACCCTTGGAAACCACCCCGCCGGAGGCGACGAAAACCGCAACTCGGACATCGACGGCCACCCCCCCCTCTTCCGCAACACCGACCTTGCCGCCCACACAGAAGCCCCCTGCAACGGCAACACCCTCGAAGACTCCGACGGAGGTGCCCTGGCCGTCGCCAACCACAAGTGCTTTCCCAACGACAACCCCCACACTGACCCAAATTCCATCCGGAACCCCGACCTTGATTTTTACCGATACGTCGACTCCGACGATGATGCCCTCGTTCACGGCGAGCGCATCAGTGCCTCCCACTGCGATGTGGACTCCGACGCGAACGGCAAGCAGCACGCCGACGCTTACTTCCACCCGTTCGCCGACCCCGACCCGGACCGATACCTTGTCGCCGACAGAAACAAGCACTGCGACTGCGACGCTGACACGATCCTTCACCCGAACGGCAACTTCGACGCTGTCACCGACAGTGACTCGATCGCCTTCACCCACCTGGACAGCTACCACGACACCGACGGAAACGGGCACGCCGACGGTGTCGCCGACAGAATCCTTCACGCGTACGGCGACCATGACGCTCTCGCCGACGGCGACTCGATCAGCGACGTTCACGCGCACGTGGACATACACACCGACCACGACGCCGACGCCGTCCGTGACGTTGACGCCAACAGTGACGCTGCCCCCGTCCGCTTCTCCAACACAGACGAGCACACGTACGGCAACCCTCACCCGAACGGCGACCGCGACTCCAACGGTGACTCAGACACGAACCCCGACAGTCACGGAGCGAGGACCCCTCATCACCTTCTTTGGAATTGGACCTGCCAGTGGTTGCTTTGCCTGTGGAGATCCTCTGTGCAATTGTGGCGCATCGCCGACGCCCACTCCGTTCCTGGATGCGTTTGGACGCCGGATCTTCGTCACATCCAACGAAGCTGGGTTCCTGATCGTGCTCGAAGCGAAGCCTGGGCGGAGCAATTCCGCCATTGGTACCACCGTCCCGCCACCAACCCCGGGTGCGGGGATTTATCCCGATCTCCAGGTCCAGAGCGACAGGCCTCTGGGCAACGGTAGTTCTGCCATTTGTGATACTCAACCTGCCCACGAGGGGGGAGGTGGTGTACCTGGCTTCAGTCCCGCCAGTTTCGAGCCGACCCCTGCGATCATCGATGGTCTGGTCGACTTCGCGTGCCGCTTTTCCTCATTCGTACCGAGTGCTCCATGCACTCTCGGACCCGATGGAAATGAGAGGACTTTGACGTCCCTCCCGTCTGGGTCGCAGCAGTTCTGTATGATCGGTACGCTGAATACGAAAATCCCACTCGGCGATACAGTCCTGACAGCACGCGTTGTCGACAAAGCGGGGAATCCTGGACCGACGACGCAGATCGTGTTGCGCCGTGTTCCGTTTCCCCACCGCTCCAAGGGTAGCCCCCCTCAAGGCAAAAAATAATCCTTTCTGCTTGACTGTGAAAATCCGATAAGGCATCTGTAGCGCGGCGCTGTCAGCGGGGGTTCAACTGATCCCTGCGGTGGCATGTAGTATGCGTGTGGTTACTGAAAGGAGGCGTGCGATGCGATTGGTGAAGCGGAGTCCGTGGCTGGTGAGCCTGGGCGTGCTGCTGGCGGGAGCACTGTCAGGAGGAGCGGCGCGGGCGGA
>JAANMY010000512.1_pt1 | contig 54189 bp, 46 predicted proteins | sample 7279691 | NCBI WGS metagenome assembly JAANMY01 (sample SAMN14094543, study PRJNA606508) | bioreactor metagenome | isolation source: A lab-scale SPAN reactor treating ammonium-rich wastewater day 388 | place: Ireland: Galway | collected 2018-02-07 | reverse complement strand
GAGGCCGTGGCGGTTGAGGAAGCCGACGAGCCAGCGGATGGCGACGACGGCGGAGGCGGTGGCGACGACGATGCCGACGATGCACGGTGCGACGCCGATCGTGTCGAAGAGGTTTGGTCCGCCGGTCTCGCGGGCCTCGAGCAGGTTCTTGGCGAGTTTGTAGAGGCACGCGCCGCCGAGGGTGGGCAGCCCGAGGATGAAGGAGAACTCGGCGGCGGCACGGGGCCTGAGGCCGACGAGCACGCCTCCCACGATGGTCATCATGGAGCGGCTGGTGCCGGGCCACATGGCGACGCACTGCATGAGGCCGATGAAGAGCGCGCCCCGGGGCGTGAGTTGCTCCAGTCCGCGGCCCGTGCGGGCGAGGCGTTCGCCGTCGGTCGTTGCGCCGGTCTCGGCCGCGCGTGCCGCCCGCAGCCGCCAGCGGTCGAGAGCGATCATGAAGACGCCGCCCAATGCGAGCGCGGCCAGCACTGGGCCTGTGCGGAAGAGGTGCGATTCGATCCAGTCGTCGAGAAGGACGCCAAGGACAGCCGCGGGGAGGAAGGCGATGGCGACGTTGATGCCGAGGCGAAGGCCGGCGTCGTCGCCGCGGCCGATGCGAACGAGGCCGAGGCCGCCGACGATCATGCGGCGAACGCTGGGCCAGTAGAGGCCGAGGACGGCGAGGATGGCACCGCCTTGGATGACGATGTTGAAGGCATCGAGCGCGGCCTTGGTCTCGGGCGGCTCGTCGAGTCCCATGAGGCCGGAGGCGAGGATCAGGTGGCCTGTCGAACTGATGGGCAGGTACTCGGTGATGCCTTCGACCAGCCCGAGCACGACTGCTTGCCACCATTCCACGTGAATCGTCCTTGTTCGGCGAGGCTGCCTTCGGGCGGGAGTCTACGGCCTGCCGGTCCGAGCACGGCTCCGGTGTCCTCTCTCTATCGGTCGGGCGGGTTAGCCTCTGTCGTGGAGATTCCGACGGTATTGCGCGCCCGGCTGCAACGCATCGTCGATGCCGACGATCCTCGCGTCGCGGTCTATCGCAACCAGCAGGACCAGTGGCTGCGGTCACGGGCGGAGGGGGGCACGGGGCTTGCTGGTGGCCTGTTCATGGCCGAGGGGGAACTGGTTGTTCGTGCGCTGCTGCGATCGCGCTTCGAGACGGTCTCGGTGCTCCTGGCGGAGAACCGTGTCGGCGCGGTGGCCGACGTGCTGCGCGTGCTGCCCGTCGGCGTGCCGGTGTATGTCGGGTCGAGGGTGGTGGTCGAGGCGATCGTGGGGTTTGACCTGCACCGGGGCGTGCTCGCCTGCGGTCGCGTCGGGGCCTCGTTGGATGCGGCGTCGATCGTGCGGAAGGCGTCCGCGATCGTCGTCGCGGAGGAGTTGTCCAACCACGACAACCTGGGGTCGATCTTCCGCAGCGCAGCCGCTCTGGTGGGGCCGGATCGGGCGGGGGTGCTTCTCGGGCCGCGGTGCTGCGATCCGCTGTACCGCAAGTGCCTTCGGGTGTCGATGGGGTGTGCGTTGCTGACGCCGTTTGCGCGTGCGGAGCCTTGGCCCGAAGCGCTCGGATCGGTGCGGGCGGGCGGGTTCACCCTGCTCGCGCTGACGCCGAGCGCGGACGCCGCCCCTATCGACGACGTGGCGGCGGGAGCGGCCGCAGATCCGCGTTTCAAGCCCGCGTTGCTCGTGGGGGCGGAGGGCCCGGGGCTGAGCGAGGCGGCAATGGCAGCCGCGGACCTGCGTGTTCGCATCCCGATCTCGCCCGCGGTGGATTCGCTGAATGCCGCGGTCGCCGCGGCGATCGCGCTGCATCGCCTGGTGTGGCTTCCCGGTAGAGGAAGGGGGAACCCTCGGGCGTGATCGTGCGTCTGTATGGGTGGGGGCTGATGGTTGTGGTCCGTCCCTATCCTGTCTCGGCGTTCCGCCTGTCCGTTCTCCCTTGGAAGGAGCCTCGTGCCATGAGAATCCCGAGCCTGCTGCTGGCTGCCGCCGTGCTGGCCTTTCCCGCCCTGGGACAGGACGGCGTGATCCGCGAGAGCACCGGAGAGCGGCTCGCACGCCTGACGAAGATGGAGTTGGTGCCGTTCGACGGGGCGAACTGGAAACTCCTGTCGTCGTGGACGAACGGCGACGCGCTGACGAGCGAGGGGACGAACGGCAAGGTCGTCGTGATCATGACGTGGGCGGGGTGGAACCCGGTCGCGGCGCGCGCGCTGCCGATGGCGAAACGCCTGCACGACAACTACGAATCGGAGGGTCTGATCGTCGTCGGCGTGCATCACGGTACGGGGTGGGAAGAAGGGCTGAAGGCGGCGGAGCGGGCGGGGATCAAGTTCCTCCTGGCGCATGACGCGGAGAACAAGTTCCGCGAGGCGCTGCTGGTGGACCAGGATCCGGACTTCTACGTCATCGACCGCGCCGGGCAGCTGCGGTACGCCGATATCGTGACGGAATCGGTTGAGACTGCGATCCGGGCGACGCTCGGCGAGACCGTGGAAGAGGCGGCCGGGATTCGCGGCCGGCTGGCCGACGAGGTGCAGCGGCGCGACGCAGAGGCACGCCGGACCGAAGCGATCCGATCGCAGATCGATCTGCGGACATTGCCGGAGGTGCCGTTCATGCCGCCGTCGAAGGCGGCGTACGAGGCGACGACCTGGCCGACTCCACCAAAGGACGATCAGAACCGTGGGCAGCAGCAGCCCCAGGAGCCGCCGCTGCTCGTGCTGCCGAAGGAGGGCTACCACCCCGCGCCGCCGGCGACGGCAGGGCGGGCGGTTGTGGTGTACTTCTGGCATCCGAACGAGCGTGACAGTTACTCGATCATGAACGAGATGGACCGGCTGCAGCGGCAACTCGGGCGGGATCTGGTGGTCGTCGGCGCGCTGGTGCCCCTCCAGGGTCAGAATCAGGGGTGGCAGCAGCAGGACAACCGCAACGACCCCGCCGTGCTCTCGGCCCGCATGACGCAGTTCCGCAACGCCCGGCAACTTGACCACGCCCTCCTGCTGGACATTGCCGGGGTGAGCGTTGCCTCTGTTCCCAATCGGCAGGGGTATGGCACGACGACGGTGCCGGTTCCCTACGCCGTCCTCGCGAGTTCGGACGGGCTGGTGCGGTACTGGGGCAACCCGGTCAGCCCGGCCTTCCGTTCCGCGCTCGACCGCGTGATCCGCGACGACCCAGGCATCGCGGCCCGTCGCCGGGCGGAGGCGGAGTACATCCGGTCCAAGGGCGGGTGAGGCCGAAGGGGGAAGGACAGGGGATGCAGCAGGGGCGTGACTCTGCAACGCAAGCATCAGGCCCTTGCTCGCCCATCCTGCATGTCGTCCTGCATCAACCGGAGATTCCGAACAACACGGGGACGATCGGGCGGACCTGCGTGGCACTCGGGGCAGCGTTGCACCTGATCCATCCGATCGGGTTCGAGACCACGGAGCACGCGTGTCGGCGGGCGGGTCTGGACTACTGGCCCCGACTCATGCTGCGCGAGCACGGGTCGTGGGAGGCCTATCTGGAGTGTGAGGGACCGCGCCGGATGTGGCTGTTTTCGGCAAAGGCCGCGCGCACGCTGTTCGACGCGGACTTCCACCACGGCGACCACCTGGTCTTTGGCCGCGAGAGCACCGGGCTGCCCGAGTTGATCCTTGCGCCGCGCGTCGAACGCTTGTTGTCAATCCCGATGCTGGCGGGTGAGCGATCGCTGAATCTCGCGAACGCGGCGTCGGTGGCGATATACGAAGCCGTTCGGCAAATGATCGGGAACGGAGAGTTGATTCTCGGCCCGGATGGACGGTTGGTTGATCCGTCGGTCCCCCGGTTTCAGAAACCAGTCTGAGGACGCGAACGCCGGGGTGTCATCGCTCGTACTCCGGGGAGAGCCGCAGCGCTCTTCCTGACTCCTCCCTGCTGTTTCTCTCCGAACGGACAGCCGGCAGCCGCCACCCGGACTTCTGGGTGGTAGACTGCCGGCGTTCGTTATGGCGACGGGCACACACGACCATCTCGTCTCGCGGCGCAGACTCGGCGCGGCCGGTTCGCGGCGGCCGCTCATGGTTTGGACGTTTTTTTTCGGTCTTTCGGCCCTCTGGCTTTCGGCGTGCCACCAGTCTCCGATCAACGCTCGCGACCCCCGGAGCCAGTACAGCCGCTACGACTTGGTGCGCGGACAGTACCCACCGCAATACCTAGAGGACGAGTTCGGTCGGCGCATCCCCAACCTGCGAGGGCGATTGCTTGCGACTGAGTGAGCGGGCGATCTCCGTACCTCGCGACCGTCAAAAACTCGCGTCGATAACGCGCGATTTCCAACGAAACACACGCCGCAGGCCCGATCGTTTGGTAGTCTTTGCCGATGATGCATCGGTGACGTGGAGCCGAGGGGCATGAAGGCCGAACGCAGCACGACCCGCATGAGCCGCCGCTCGAAGACGGTGTGGCTGTCACTGCTCGCCGCGATGACCGGCGTCAGCGGTGCGCTGCTCGCGCTGGACGGCGGCCCGGCTCCGCGGTTTGATGGCATGACGCTCCCCGCCCTCGCTGCCGCGACCGGCCCCGCCTCGATGGAGGTCATCCTCGCGCCCCGGCAGCCGCTGGACAGGGCACGCTGGCAGGCCATCGTCATCGAGCAATCCGGCTCGCCCTTCGGCACCGCGGCTTCGATCGACCAGGAGCACAAGGCCCGGAATCTCCGCGGCCTCGGGTACCACTTCGTCATCGGCAACGGCAACGGCCTCTCCGACGGCGAGATCCACGTCGGCTACCGCTGGCTCGAACAACAGCCCGGCGCACACACCGGCGGCCCGAACGCCGACTGGTACAACCAGCACGCCATCGGCATCTGCCTCGTCGGCAACGGCGACAGGCGATCCTTTTCCGACGCCCAGATGTCGCGGCTGGTCGAACTCGTCAGCGTGCTGGCCCGGGACCTGGGCATCCCGCCGGAGCGGATCGTCTTCGCGTCGGATGTTTCGCCCTCGGGCGGGCCGGGTCGTCTCTTCCCCGCAGCGGCCTTCCGCGAGCAGGTAGACGCCCGTCGCTGACACGGGATTGCTCTCGTATCTCCGACCAGCGAACACTCAGCCGCACGGGGGGCGGGGTTGCTGCTAAGATCGGGTCCGGTCGTCCGCGAGCGGCGGCCGCGAATACGCCGCCCTCTGGCCCACGGGCCGATCCGGGTCGTCTTCGGGGCGGCGTCCGGGCACCAGGCACACCGCCGGTCTGTCGTCCGGCGGGGTTTCGGAGGAGCGGCCCCCGTTCGTCGCGGGGGTTCGACGATGGCAGAGGACACCTCATCTGTGCCGGTGAAGAAGAAGGGCGACGTCGTCGAGGGCTACCGCGTGCTGTCCGAGATCGGACGCGGGGCTGCGTCCGTCATCTACCTCGTCCAGGACCCCAAGACCAAGCAGATCGTCGCGCTCAAGCACGTTGAGAAGCAGACGGACAAGGACCAACGGTTCCTCGACCAGGCCGAGATGGAGTACAAGGTCGCCCGCCAGCTGGACCACCCCGGCATCCGCAAGATCGAACGGCTGATCAAGAAGGGGTCGTTCCTTGCGGTCAAGGAGTTGTACCTCGTCATGGAGTTCGTGGACGGGGTGAGCCTCGACCGCCACCCGCCCCACACCTTCGAGGAGGCGTGCGCCATCTTCGAGCAGGCCGCAGCGGCGATGGCCCACATGCACGGGCGCGGGTTCGTTCACGCGGACATGAAGCCAAACAACATCGTGGTGTCCGAGGGCGGCGTGGTGAAGATCATCGACCTCGGGCAGTCCTGCTCGTCGGGGACGATCAAGCCGCGGATCCAGGGCACACCCGACTACATCGCCCCGGAGCAGGTGCATCGGCGCGCGATCACGCCCAAGACGGACATCTACAACCTCGGCGCGACGATGTACTGGGTGCTGACGAGGCAGCACATCCCGACCGCTCTGGCCAAGGGGGACTCACTCGTCGGTTCACTGGACGACAACCTGGTGGCGAAGCCGAAGCCCGCGATCGAACTGAACCCGCGCATCCACCCGAAACTGAACGACCTGATCATGCAGTGCGTCGAGATCGACCCCGAGAAGCGCCCGGAGTCGATGAAGGAGGTCCAGGACCGGCTGAACCTGGTCCGGGGCATCCTGCACGCGGCGACCACGATGGCCGCGCAGGCGATCGACGACGAGGAGGACTAGCGATCCTCCGCGCTCCCGACCTCCAGGACCCGGACGCGGTTTGCCGCCTCTTCGAGCGGGGCGCGGAATCCAACCGCGACGCCCGTTGCCGCCGCAGGTCGATCGACGTGATCGAAGCCCCAGGCACGCTGGTCGCCACGGGTGATCTGCACGACAACCCATTCCATCTGGAGCGGCTGGTCGAGGCGGCAAGGATGGACCACGCGGCTTCCGCGGGCGAGCCGGGGCCGCACCTGACGCTGCACGAGGTCATCCACGCAGACCGGCTTGTGAACGGGCTGGACTTCAGTTACCGCGCGCTGGCCCGGGTGGCGCAGTTGAAGGCAGAGTTCCCGGAGCGTGTGCACGCCCTGCTCGCCAACCACGAGTTGAGCCAGATCATCGGGGCGGGGATCGTCAAGGACGGCGTGCGGTGCGTGGACGCTTTCAACGACGGCCTCGAGTACGTCTTCGGCGGCGAGTGGGAGCGCGTGGCGCGGGCGGTCGAGCGGTTCATCCGGTCGATGCCGATCGCGTTGCGCTGCTGCGGCCCTCGCGGAGACGTGCTCTGCGCCCACAGCCTGCCCGGGCCGGAGGGCATGGCGCGGTTCGACGCGACGATCCTCGACCGAGACCTGACGGACGACGATTTCCAGCCGCGGCGTGGCTCTGCGCATGTGATGGTGTGGGGTCGCGGGTACGACGCCGAGCAGCTGGAGGACCTGGTCGAGCGGTGGGGGGTGGGGCTGTTCGTGCTGGGGCACGAGAAGGCGGACAACGGGGTTCTGATCGTGCCGCCGTGTGTGGTGGTGCTGAACAGCGACCATGCGAGGGGCGTCTACCTGCCGATCGACCTGGCGGACCCGCCGCGTGCCGAGGAGGCGGCGGGCATGGTGCGTCCGCTGGCGCTGGCAGGGGACGTGGGATGAGCCGGCTCTCACGGTGAATGCCGTCCGTATCATCCACACATGTCCCACGACTCCATTGCCGACAGTGTGCTCGGGCTGCTGCGCGAGCGTGACCCCGAGGCGGCCGTGATCCTCGCGCGTGAGCAGGAGCGCCAGGCGACGACGCTCGAACTGATCGCCAGCGAGAACCACGTCTCGCCCGCCGTGATGCACGCGATGGGGACGTGCTTCACGAACAAGTACGCCGAGGGCTACCCGGGGGCGCGGTACTACGGCGGGTGCGTCTACCACGACCAGGCTGAGGAGCTCGCGCGCGAGCGGGCGAAGCAGCTCTTCGGATGCCGGTTCGCGAATGTGCAGCCGCACTCGGGGGCGCAGGCGAACGCAGCCGTCTTCCTCGCGCTGCTCCAGCCGGGGGACACGTTCGCCTCGCTGGTGCTGGCGGACGGGGGGCATCTCTCGCACGGGCTGAAGGTGAACCTGAGCGGCAAGTGGTTCAACCCGGTCTTCTACCCGCTGCACTACGACCCGGCCCACCCGCGCTTCGAGCAGATCGACTACGACGCGGCCGAGACCCTGTGCATGGAGCACCGGCCCAAGCTGCTCATGTGCGGGTATTCGGCGTATCCGCGCGTGATCGACTTCGCGCGGTTCCGAGAGATCGCGGACAGGTGCGGGGCGATGCTCATGGCGGACGTGGCGCACATCGCGGGGCTGGTGGCGAGCGGCGAGCACCCCTCCCCCTTCCCACACTGCCACGTGGTGACGACGACGACGCACAAGACGCTGCGCGGGCCGCGCGGCGGGCTGATCCTGACGAACGACGAGGAGATCGCCAGGAAGATCGACCGGGCCGTCTTCCCGGGAATGCAGGGCGGGCCGCTGATGCACGTGGTGTTCGCGAAGGCGGTGGCGTTCGGCGAGGCGCTACGACCGGAGTTCAAGGCGTACCAGGGGCGCGTGGTACGCAACGCCAAGGCGCTCGCGGGCGCGCTCCGCGAACGCGGCTACCGCATCACCAGCGGCGGCACGGACAACCACCTGATGCTCGTGGACCTGCGCACGCGAGACCAGAACCTCACCGGTGCGGACGCGGAAAAATGGCTCGAATCGGCGGGCATCATCACGAACAAGAACGGCATCCCGCAAGACCCGCGCCCGCCCCGCGTGACCAGCGGGCTGCGCCTCGGCACGCCCGCCATCACCACGCGCGGCCTGCGCGAGAACGACATGGCGACGGTCGCGGAGTTCATCGACGGAGTGCTCGGCGCGGCGGGCGAGGCGAGCGTGTGCGCGAAGGTGCGCGAGGACGTGCGGGCAATGTGCGCACGATTCGCGCTGCCCTGACGAGGAGAAGATTCTTCTTGCAGCGATCACGCCCGGGACGAGCGGAGCGAATCCCGGGATTCACGTCGAACATCGCGGTCGTGTTCGAGTGCGGGCGATGCGATCGCACGCGGGAGTGGTTGCGGGTGCGTTACTCGTCGTCGTGATGTTCGCGCCGGTGCTGGGGCATGGATTCCAGCACGGCGTCGATGAGGCCGTAGGCAAGCATTTCCTTCTCGTCGAGCCACTTGTTGCGGTCGAGGTCTTCCTCGATGCGCGGTCGCGGCTGTCCGGTGGCCTGCACATAGACCTCGTAGATGCGGTCTCGCAGGCGGAGCATCTCTCGGGCTTCGATCTCGATGTCGGTCGCCTGGCCCTCCATGACGCCCGAAAGGAGCGGCTGGTGCAGCAGGTTGCGTGCGTTGGGCAGGGCGTAGCGCTTTCCCTTCGCGCCGGAGCAGGCGAGCACGGAGCCCATGCTGGCGGCCTGCCCGATGATGTAGGTGCAGACGTCGGGGGCGATGAAGTTCATGGTGTCGAGAATGCCGAGTCCGGCGGTGACGCTGCCGCCCGGCGAGTTCACGTAAAGATGAATGTCGCTCTTGGGGTCTTCGTTGGCGAGGAAGAGCAGCTGAGCGACGACGAGGTTCGCCATCTCGTCCATGATCGGGCCGCCGAGGAAGATGATGCGGTCCTTCAGCAGGCGTGAGTAGATGTCGTACGACCGTTCGCCGCGTGAGGTCTTCTCGATGACGATGGGGACCAGGTAACTCGACATGTGGCGTGTCCTGCTCTCGGTGCGTTGGATGGGTCGTACGGAGTTGCGGGGCCGGGTCAGCGGGCGACGTTGGCTTCCTTGGGCGGTTCCTTGAGGACCTCGTCCACCAGGCCGTAGGCGACCGCTTCCTCTGCTGAGAAGAACTTGTCGCGTTCGGCGTCGCGGCGGATCTGCTCGACGTCCTGCCCGGTGTGGCGGGAGAAGATTTCGTTGAGTTGCCGCTTGGCCTTGATGATCTGCTCGGCCTGGATGCGGATGTCCTCGGCCTGCCCGGTCACGCCGCCGTAGGGCTGATGGATCATGATCTTGGCGTGGGGCAGGATGAAACGCCGTCCCTTGACGCCCGCGGTGACGAGCAGGGCCGCGCCAGAGTAGGCGTAGCCGATGCAGTACGTGGCGACCGGCGAGGAGATGAGGCGCATGGTGTCGTAGATGGCGAGGGTGTCGTCGACGCTGCCGCCCGGGCTTTTGATGTAGAAGTTGATCTCCTGCCCGCGTTTCTGGTGTTCGAGGTAGTGCATCTGCATCATCACGCGCGAGGCGGAGACATGGTTGATGTCGCTGGCGAGGAAGACGATGCGGTTCTCGAGGAGGAGTTCCTCGATGGTCATCTCTCGCGTGCGTTGGTAGGTGATCCCTGCGGCCGGCATCGGTGCTTCCTCCCCGCGTGTGGTCGTGTGGCCGCGCGTGCGGCGTTCGTGGGGGCATGCTAGGGCCGTCGGTGCGCATCGCCACCGCGCCCCGTGCGGCCAGGTCTGCCCCCATCCACGATCGGCCCGAACGCCCCGCGGCTTTGGGCCGATTGCCGATCCGGTGGGGGTTCCCTACGATGCCCGCCTGCCCCCGGAGGCCCCGGGGCACACCCCCGAGAGCGGGCGCCGAGAAAGCCAGCCGTGCTTACCGCCGTCATCAGCGACATCCACGCCAACGCCGAAGCCCTGCGGGCGGTGCTGGCGGACATCGACTCGCGCGGCATCGAGCGCATCATCTGCCTGGGGGACATCGTGGGCTACGGGCCGGACCCGCTCGAATGCGTGGACATGGTCCGCCGGCGTTGCGCGTGGTCGCTCATGGGCAACCACGACTTCGGCGTGCTCTACGAGCCCACGAACTTCAACCCGGGCGCGGAGCAGGCGGCGTACTGGACGCGAGAGCAGTTCGACAGCGAGCCGGACCCGGCGTTACGGGCTGAACGCTATGAGTTTCTGGGGCGGCTGCGGGTGCGCGTGGTGGAGACGCCGCCGGGCGGGAGCACGCCGATCCTGGCGGTGCACGGCTCGCCACGCCGCCCGATCAACGAGTACATCTTCCCGGACGACGCGATCGCCAGCCCGGACAAGCTGGAGGCCGTGTTCGAGCGCGTGGACCGGTTGTGCCTGGTCGGGCACACGCACGTGCCGGGAGTGTTCACGAACGAGCCGGACTTCTACCCGCCCGCGGAACTGGGTGAGATGACGTACACCTTCGCGGAGGAGGAGAAGGCGATCATCAACGTCGGGTCGGTGGGTCAGCCGCGCGACCACGACCCGCGCGCGAGTTACGTGGTGCTGCACCCCGACCGGGCGCAGTTCGTTCGTGTCGAGTACAACGTGGACGTGACGGCGAAGAAGATCAAGGCGATCCCGTCGCTGCACGACTGGCTGGGGGACCGGCTCTACGAAGGCCGGTGAAGGGCGGGCGGAATCCGGCCCGCCGGGATCGGAACGACCGGCTATCGTTGCCCCCTGCCGACGCTGAGGAGGCTCCGCGCGTTCAGCCATGCCGCCGCCCCGCAACAAACCGCTCAGGATCATGGTGCCGCTGGTCGTGATGGTCGCCGGCATCGGTGTGATGATCGCGGTGGCGCGGAACACGGCGAACCAGCGAGCGGCGAGGCAGGTCGCGCAGGCGCAGGTCGAGCAGCAGGCGGCTCAGGAGGCGGTGCGCGAGCAGGCCCCACCTGTAGCGACGGACACGCCGGCGCCGACCGATGTGGCCTCGCCACCCGCTCCTCCGCAGGCCGAGACGGTCGTGGCGCCGACTGGGCTTCGTGCCGAGTCGTTCGAAGGCGATCCGCTGGCGTCGTCATTCGCCCCCTTGGGCGGGCTTGGCTACGACTCGCCCTACGAGATGCGGCTTGAGTTCACGACGCTCGGGGCGGGCGTGCGGTCGCTTCGCCTCGCGGACCAGTTGGATTCGATCAAGACGGATCGGGCGGCGCGCAAGCGCGAGCCTGTCGCGGACGAGCACTTCGTCGAGTTGCAGGCGGAGCGGCGCGTGACGTGGGCAGGCGTGGATGCGCTGGGGAACGCGGTGACGCGGACCGCCGCGATCGCGCCCATGGCCGCGCTTGCGGTGGAAGTGGACGGCGTGCTCGTGCCGCTGGCGGACGCGGTGCGTCCGCTGTGGCGGCAGGTGTCGGAGGGAGAGCCTGGCCGCTTCGAGGCGTTCGTGGTGGATGCCGAGGGGCGGCGCGTCCTGCGCGTCGAGCGGCGCTATACGCTGGCCGAGAACGCGAACGACGTGCTGCTGAGCCAACGGGTCGAGAACCTGACCGAAAGGGCCATGCGCGTGCGGCTGCGGGTGTTTGGTCCGGGCGACCTGCCGGAAGACCACCTCGGCTACGGCGGTGACAAGCGGCGCGTGCGGTTCGGGTACCTGGCCGCACCCGCGGTCGATCCGGCCCGGCAGTTTGTCGCCGCGAGCGACTTCCTCTGGCCCCGTGCGAAGGCGCTCGGGACGCGCGACAAGCAGACCGGTCTGTACCCGGAGACGCTGCCCTCTCCCCTGTGGCCGAACGACCGCGCGGCCGAGAAGTCCTACGAGCTCGTCTGGACAGGGATGACGAACCGGTACTTCGGCGTCGTCATGCATCCGGTCATCGACCTCTCCGCCGCGATGCCGCGCAAGACCTTCGATGCTGTGGAGCGCATCGACCGCGTGGTGCTCAACACGGGCGGCACGGACCCCGCGATGGTGCTGTCGCTCGCGCTGCGCGAGCAGGTCGTGCCGGCGGGGGGCGCTGCGGCGGTGGACCTCGGGCTGTATGCGGGGCCGCTGAGCCGGCCGATCATCCGTGCCCACCCGATGGCAGCCGCGCTGGGGATCGACCGGATCGTGGTGTTCAACTTCGGCGGGATGTGCGCGGCGTGCACCTTCGCCTGGCTGACGGAGCCGCTCCTCTCGCTGATGAGGCTGCTGCACTCCCTGACGCACGACTGGGGCCTGGCGATCATCTTCCTCGTGGTGGTCGTGCGCACGATCCTTCACCCCGTGACGCGGTTCGCGCAGATCAGGATGCAGCGGTTCGGCAAGCAGATGCAGGGACTCGCCCCGAAGCAGAAGGCGATCCAGGAGAAGTTCCGCAACGACAAGCAGCGCATGCAGCAGGAGATGGCCCGGTTGTGGCGCGAGGAGGGCGTCAGCCCGGCCGGCTTCCTCGGGTGCCTGCCGCTCTTCCTGCAAAGCCCGGTCTGGATCGCGCTGTACGCGACGCTCTACTTCGCGATCGAACTCCGGCACGAGCCGGCGTTCTTCGGCGTCTTTCAGGCGATGACGGGTGCGCAGTGGTCGTTCCTGGGCGACCTGTCGGAGCCGGACCGGGCGATCTACTTCGGTCGCACGCTCTTCACGATCCCGCTGATGGGCGCGATCAGTTCGTTGAACATCCTGCCGCTGCTGCTCGGCGTGGTGTTCTATGTGCACCAGAAGTACCTCACGCCGCCCCCCTCGGCCGCGATGACGCCGGAGCAGGAGCAGCAGCAGAAGATCATGCGGATCGTGTCGGTGGTGATGTTCCCCGTGTTCATGTACAACGCGCCGAGCGGGCTTTCGCTCTACTTCATCACGAACTCCACGCTCGGCATCTTCGAGAGCCGGTGGATCAGGGCGCACTGCGAGAAGCACGGGCTGCTCGACCTCGACAAGATCAAGGCGAAGAAGAGCGGCAAGAAGACGGGCTTCATGGCGAGGCTGCAGGAGATCGCGGAGCAGCAGCGCGCGAAGCAGGAGGCCGCGAGACAGGGCGCCGCGGGAGCGAGGCGCGTCGATCCGCGTGCCGGGCGGGACCGGCCGGACGACACGACGCGACGCTACAAGAAGCGGCGCTGAGCAAGGCCAATGATCGGGCGTGCGCACGGGAGACGTCATCGTCGCGGTCGCTTCGCCGCACGGGCGGTCGGCGAGGGCGATCGTGCGCCTCTCGGGGCCCGGGGTGGAGCGTGCGCTCTCGGGCGTCGTCGCGGAGGTGCCGCCGTTGTCCGCGGGGGTGCACGCATGCTCGCTCCGCGTCGCGGATCGGCTGATGATCCCGTGCCTCGTGCTGCGGTTCGTCGCGCCGGCGTCGTACACGGGCGAGGATGCGGCCGAAGTGCAACTCCCCGGCAACCCCGCGCTGGTCGAACGGACGCTCGCGCGGTTGCTCGCGCAGGACGGGGTGCGGCTGGCCGAGCCGGGCGAGTTCTCGGCACGGGCATACATGAACGGTCGGCTCACGATCGCGCAGGCGGAGGGCGTCGCGGCGACGATCGCCGCACGCACGGCCGAAGACCTCGACGCGGCCAGGCGGCTGCTCAGCGGCTGCACGGGTGAGCGCTACCGCGAATGGGCGGACGAGATCGCAACGCTCCTCGCGCTCGTCGAGGCGGGCGTGGACTTCGCCGACCAGGAGCACGTGGTGCCGATCGCGCCGGCCGACCTGACCGACCGGCTGAGCGCGCTCGTCGCCGAGATCGGCGGCGAACTGCACGGCGAATCGCCCGCGAGCCTGCGCGGCTCGGACCGGGCCGCGGCCGCGCTCGTCGGCCCGCCAAACGCGGGAAAAAGCACCCTTTTCAACGCCCTGCTGGGGCGGCGCCGCGCGGTTGTGAGCGACGTGCCCGGCACGACCCGCGACGTGCTGCGCGAGCCGCTGGACCTCTCTCCGGATGCGCCGGGCGCGCCCGGCGTGGACCTGCTCGACCTGCCGGGCCTGGATGCGGCGACACACGGGCCGATCGACGCCGAAGCCCAGCGTGCGGCGCGGGCCGCGCTCCGTGCTGCGGACGCGATCATCCACTGCGACCCCACGGGCCGGTACGCGCCGATCGAAGACGTGCCCGCTGCAGTTCCCATCATTCGTGTGCGCACGAAGGCGGACCTTCCGGGGAGCGAACACGGCGGGCTGCCGGTGTGCGCACTCGACGGCTGGAATCTGGGGCCGCTTCGCCGGGCGATCGCGGACTCGGTCGGCGTGCCGACGGGATCGCTGCTGTCGCGTCACAGGCGTGCGCTGGCGCTCACGCTGCGCGGACTGGAGGAGGCTGGCACACTCGTCACGAACGATTCGCGCTCTCTCGGCGCGCCGGAACTGGTAGCGGATGCGTTGCGGGCAGCGTTGGACGCGATCGGGGAGTTGACGGGTCGCGTGACGCCGGACGACGTGATCGGGCGTGTGTTCGCGTCGTTCTGCGTGGGCAAGTAGAGAAACGCGACCCGCCCACCGTTGGGCGGGACGGGTCGCTGGAGGAGAAAGCGTGCATGACGGCGCGCGAGCGCGCATACGGACAGCCCGCGCTCGCCTCTGACCACCCGTTGCACGCCGAACTGCTGAGAAACTGCCCCGTCATCCGGCGGCCGGAGTCGGCCCGAAGCATCGTCGGGACAGCAGGTTATACGACGTTCTTGCCGATCGGTTCCCGGACGGGCGCGCGGAGGACGGGCGTGGGCGCACCACCGAGTCATAACCCCTTGGGCGGGTCGGGCTTGCGAGTGAGTCGGAAGGGTCGCGGCCCTGGACATTCTGATGAGCGGGGTGGCGTCGGTCCGATCTCGTGATAGGTTTGCAGAAGGCCGAACGCCCCGGCGCCCAGGAGGGGAACGCCATGAGTCGTCAGGCCGACGAACCGGATCGTGAAGAGCAGGCCCGCAAGCGTCAGATCGCGAAGAACCTCGCCGCAGCACGCGACAACGCGGCAGCGTCCGGACCGCGAAGGCTGGACCGGCTCCCGCCCTACAACCTGATGCTCCTGCACGACAACGCGCACGACGCACGCTTCGTGATCCGTGCGATCACGGACTCGACGCCGCTGGATGCGGAAGAGGCCAAGAGCGTGATGCACGAGGCGAGCGCACGCGGCCGGGCAGTGGTGCTGGTGGCGCACTTCGAGCGGGCGGAGTTCTACCGAGAGCGGCTCCGAGCGAGGGGCCTGAGCTCAACGGTCGAGCCGGCAGCGTGAGGGCGGCGCACCTGTCAAGCGGACTCGCCTGCCGATTTGGAGTGGTCGCCCGCACAGCCCGAACGCTCGACCACGCTCCCCCAGCCGATCCTTTCCGCGCATGGATCGCGGTCGGCATGAGATTGGCGTGCGATGTGCCTCCGCGCTCGCCCCGTCCGCTCGCCGTGTCGATGCCTGAGCCATCGCCGGCGCTGGCCGGCAGGGGAGACATCCATGACGCTCCGACTCGGTGATCTGCTGGTGGCTCGCGGTCTGCTCAGTCCCGAACAGCGCGACCGCGTGCTGGAAGCGCAGCGCACGCGGGGCAGGCCCTTCGGCGCCCTCGCCGAGGACATGTTCGGGCTTGATCCTGGCTTGGTCGAGGAGGCATGGGCGGAGCAGTACGCGGCGGTCGCGCCGCGGATCGACCCGCTGGCGGAGGCGATCGACCTCGAGGCGCTCTCGCTGGTCGAGCGTCGGCAGGCGTGGCAGTTCTCGGTGCTGCCGCTGCGGTTCGAGGACGGCGAGCTGATCGTCTGCACGACGCGCGAGGCGTTGCCGCGTGCCCTGAAGTTCGTCGGCTGGCGCCTGGCTGGCGCGGTGTACCTGGTGACCGCGGAGCGGGACGCCTTCGTGGCCGCTCTGAAGCGGCACTACCCGGCAGAGGGCATGGCGGGGCTGGCGACTGAGCCTCGGCCTGTCGCGCCGATCGTCTCGTGAACGCCGTGGTTTCCCGGCCGGGGCCTACAGTCCTCATCTGATGCCCCGAGGTGCTCGCACATCCCGAAAGACCGCGGCCGACCCGGGCGTGCGAACGGTCTCGTTCGTGAGCCTGGGGTGCCCCAAAAACCTCGTGGACTCCGAGAAGATGCTCGGCCTGCTCGCCGAGGATGGGCTGATCCCGGTCTCCTACGACCCCTCCGCGCACGACTGGGGGCACGACGACGCGCTCTCGGTCGAGGGGGGCGGGCCGGTCGAGGACGGCATCGAGCCGGCGGACGCGGTCGTCATCAACACATGCGGGTTCCTCGAAGCGTCCAAGCAGGAATCGCTCGGCGTCATCCGCGACGCCGTGCGCGCGAAGCAGCGCGGCATGGTGAAGCGCGTGATCGTTGCGGGGTGCCTCGTGCAGCGGCACAGGGCGAAGATGCTCGAGTGGGCGCCGGGCATCGACGCGATGATCGGCGTCTTCGATCGCGACCGCATCGTCGAGGCCGTGCGCGGCACCGGCGCGGCGCGCCAGGACATCGGCGAAGAGCGGCCACCGTACTGGATCGCAGCCAACGCGCTCCAGGCCGCGAAGGATCGGGGACGCAACACCGTCGGCCTGACGGTGAATGGGAAGGACGGCAGGGGAGTCGGGTACTTCGAGGACGACTCGGCCCGTCTGCGCCTCACCCCGCGGCACTACGCCTACCTGCGCATCAGCGAGGGCTGCAACCAGAACTGCGCGTTCTGCACCATCCCCGGCATCCGCGGCAAGATGCGGTCCAAGCCGATCGAGCGGTGCGTCGCCGAGGCCCGCGAACTGCTGACCGACGGCGCGTTCGAACTGAACCTCATCGGGCAGGACACGACGAGTTACGGCGACGACCTCGGGGGCGGGTGGCGGTCGGGCATGGGCCGATTCGAGGGCGGGCTGCCCGCGCTGCTGGACGCCCTCGACCGGGCGGCGGAAGAGACGGCCGGATCGGCGTGGATCCGGCTCATGTACGCCTACCCCTCCAACTTCCGCGACGAGTTCATCGACGCCTTCGCCGAGGTGTGCGCACGAGGCCGCGTGCTGCCATACATCGACATCCCCCTCCAGCACGGCTCGGACCGCATGCTCGCTGCGATGCGCCGCCACGTGACGGCGGAGCAGCAGCGGCGTCTCATCCGCACGCTCCGCGAGCGCGTGCCCGGTATCGCCATCCGCACGACCTTCATCAGCGGCTTCCCGGGCGAGTCCGAGGACGACCACCGCGACCTGCTGGCCTTCGTGGAAGAGTCGGCCTTCGACGCGGTGGGAGTGTTCGAGTATTCGCGAGAGGACGGCACGCCGGCGGGCACGATGGAGGGAGACCCCGCGCTCGCCGTCGCGGCCGAGGTGAAGACCCGTCGCAAAGCGGAGGTTCTGCTGCTCCAGCAACGGATCGCGTTCGAGCGAGCGGCCGCCCTCGCCGCGAAGTTCGACCCGAACCGGCCGGCCGCGACGGGGGTACGGCTTGACGTGCTCGTGGACGGACAGTGGGCGATGGGCGGTGAACAGCGGACATCCGGCCACTGGTACCGAGCACGAGCGAGGTTTCAGGCCCCGCAGATCGACGCGGTGACGTACGTGCTCTCCGGCTCGCCGCTCAGCCCCGGCGAACTGGTGCGGTGCGTGGTGGTGGGGAGCGACGGGTACGACCTGATCGCCCGGCCCGTGGCGGACCTGGACCGCCGTGTGCCGCTGGCGGTCGTCCGCTGAGCCGACGCGGGGCCGCGGCGCGCCGTTGCAGGGTTTGCGGCGGGTCTCCCGATAACAGAGTCACGTCATGCTCCGCGCCGGCCAGACGATCGCCATCTGTGTGCTCGCCCTGCTCACGCTGGGCGTGGTGATGGTCAACTCGGCGGGGATGGCGGTCTCGCCCATCGGGGCCGAGGTGGACGCGGACGGCATCACGCCGCGGTCGATCATCCTGTCCCGCTCAACCGTCTACATGCTCGTCGCCTGCGGCGCGTTCGCGGCGGCGGCCTTCGCGCCGGTCCGACGGTTCGTTGGTCCCTCCGATGTCCTTTGCCCACGGTCCACTGCCCATTGCCCTCCCGATCGCGGCCTTGTGGCCGCGGGTTTGGTCACGCTCGGCCTGGTTTGCGTGCTCGGTCTGGTCTACGTGCCGGGCCTCGGACGGGAAGTGAACGCCTCATCGCGCTGGATCGCGCTGCCGATCGCCGGCGGCCTGTCGGTGCAGCCCTCCGAGATCGCCAAGTGGGGGCTGATCGGGCTGATGGCGTGGCTCGCGACCCAGCGGGCGGCCCTCATGCCGCGGTTCTGGTTCGGCCTCTTTCCAGCGCTCGTGCTCACCGGTGTCGTCGCCGGTCTTGTGGTCCTCGAAGACCTCGGCACGGGCGTCCTGATAGCCGCGGCCGCGAGCGTCGTGCTGCTCGCGGGCGGGGCGAGGCTGCTGCACTTCGCGTGCTTTGTGCCGGTCGGCCTGCTGTGCATCGCCGGCGCGATCGTCGTCAGCCCCTACCGGGTGCGGAGACTCACGGCGTTTCTCGACCCCTTCGCCGATCCGCAGGGGTCCGGCTACCACATGATCCAGTCGATGGCGGCCGTCGCGGGGGGCCAGGGATGGGGGCGCGGGCTTGGGCACGGCATCCAAAAGTTCGGCTACCTGCCCGAGGATCAGACCGACTTCCTCTTCGCCATCATCTGCGAGGAACTCGGCATCGCCGGCGCAGCGCTCGTGGTCGGGCTGTACGCCTGCCTGCTCGTCACGGGGGTGGTGATCGTCCGGCGCGAGCGATCGCCCTTCCTGAAGCTCCTCGGCATCGGGGTGCTGGCGACGGTCGGCCTGCAGGCGATCATCAATCTCGCCGTCGTCACCGGACTCGGGCCGACGAAGGGGATCGCGCTGCCTCTGCTCTCGTCGGGCGGGACGGGCTGGGTGCTGACGGCGGCCGCGCTGGGGTTGCTCGCGGCGATGGACCGCACGCAGCCGGTGCCCGCCGCCGACGACGAGGAGCAGGCCGACGCGGAGGCCGTTCCCTCGATGCCCTGATGCCTTGATCCCTCGATCCCTGCTCCCATTCAATCCGCAGCATGAACACGCCCGGCTTCATCTTCGCGGGGGGGGGAACGGGCGGGCACCTGTACCCTTCGCTCGCCGTGCTCGAACGGCTCCGAGAGCGTGTCGGGGGCGAGGTGCGAGCGCTGTTCCTGTGCTCGTCGCGGGGCGTGGATCGAGCGATCCTGGAGGGCGAGGGGGTCGAGTTCGTTCCGCTGCCCATCGCCACTCCGGCGATGCGCCCTGTTGCGATGGCGCGGTTCATCGGGTCGTGGGGAGCGTCGGTCCGAACCGCGCGTGCCGCCATCCGGCGCGCGCGAGACGAGTGCGCCGGCGTGCGTGTCCTGTGCACCGGCGGGTTCGTGAGCGCGCCGTCGGTGCAGGCCGCCCGCGTCGAACGGTGCCCGGTGACGCTGCTGAACCTCGACACGCCGCCGGGGAAGGCGAACCGCTGGCTGGCGCGCCATGCCGCGCGGGTGTTGAACGCAGGACGCGACGCGCACGTCGGCTGGGCCTCGATCGCACCGGTTGTTCGGAGAGCCGCCCTCGCGCCGGGCGATCGTGCCTCGTGCCGACGCTCGCTTGGTCTGGACCCCCACCGCCCCACACTGCTCGTGACGGGTGCGAGCCAGGGGGCGAGCAGCATCAACCTGTTCATGGCCGAGTTCGTGCGCGAGCGTGCGAATGACCTGGCTGGCTGGCAGGCGCTTCACCAGACAGGCCCGAAAGACGGCGACGCGGTGCGCGAGGCGTACGTGCGGGCGGGCGTGCCGGCGCGCGTAGTGGACTTCATCAACCCGATGGGCATGGCGTGGGGCGCGGCCGATCTGGCCGTCGCGCGGGCAGGCGCGGGCACGGTCGCCGAGGTGTGGGCGAATCGAGTGCCCACGATCTTCATGCCCTTCCCCTACCACCGGGATCAGCACCAGCGGCACAACGCCGAGCCGCTCGAAAGGGCCGGCGGCGCGGTCATCGCGGCCGACCTGATCGAACCATCACGCAACATGACGACGGCAGGCGTAGCGCTCGCCGACCTCCTGCGCGACGCGGGCCGACGCGATGCCATGCGCACCGCCTTGGCCGACCTCGGACCCGTGGACGGAGCAGCCCGGGTTGCCGAAGCCCTGTTCCATTCCTGAACACCTTGGACTCCCTTCTTCACATCCACTGTCCACTGTCGATTGTTTCACGGGCGGCGTGCCGTACACTGGGGGCATGGAGGGTCCGCGTTCATCGCCGCCTTGCGTGCTCTGGCACGCTCCGCGTGTCCGTCCGCCGGCCGCGCTGCTGGAGGCCCTTCGGCGCCGCGGGATCGAGCCGACGGCGGAGATCGGTCCCTACGCGGCCTTCGCCCGGCTGTTGCGCATGAGCAAGTCGGCCGGACACCCGCGCCCTGTGCTTGTACTGGTCGAGCCGGACTCGTTGCCGGATTGGGATCGCGTGGTTGCCGCGGCTGTTCGCTTCGTCCCGGCTGCGGTCTGCTGGGCATTCCGAGCGGGCAACCCGGACTCGCTCACCGTGGTCGAGTCACCGAGGCCGAAGCCGGTGACTTTTGTTCACCCCGCCCCGGCACCTGCGTCCGGCGCGCCGCTGCGGTTGTCCGGAACTCTCGCCGGGGCATCGGCGGCGACGCCGGGAGCAAACGGGCAGAAATCCTCCCCCGAACCCGATTCGATGCCGAACGCCCGGACGCTCCTGACCGAAGAAGAGTTGGCGATGCTGTTGGCCGATGAACCCACCGGGGACGCGCAGCGCGGTCGCTGAAGGTGCGTCCAGGTCGAGTGCGGGAGTGGCAGGTGGCCCCTGAGTCCCCCGAGTTGCGAGTGATCCTGGTCGGCCGGACCGGCCTCGACGCGCGCCTCCGGCTGGACCCAGGCATCGAGGTCATCCGCGCTCGCACGCCGCTCGACGCCATCGGCGAACTGAGCGACCCGATCGACGATCGCAGCCCCTCGGCGGCGGTGGTGGTCGTCGCGCCGGACGCTGAGCCGTCGGTGAACGGGGACTCGGCGTCGCGCGGCGACAACCTGCCGAACTTCCTCGCCGGCCTGCGCCTGATCGATCCGTGCGTGCGGGTGTTCCGCGTTGGGGCGGGTAGCCCGCAGGCGGGGCTGTACGACGGCGTGGTTGAGGCGGGCGCTACGGGGCAGACGCTGCGCGAGATGCTGCGTGCGGCATCGTCGAACGGGAAGACGCCCACGGACGACGGCGATCGCGAGCGCGTGCGAGCGGAGAGCGCGATCGACCCGATCGTCGATGCCCTGCTCGCGGCCGGATCGGAGCGCCCCGTCGGCGATGCGCCGATGGTCGAGCGGCTGCTTCGCGGCGGGGAGCCGCTCGCTGAGGGCCTCGCGCTGATCCGTGATCGAACGGGGAGAGCTGACGTCGAGTTCATCCCACCTGGCGCGGAGCGCGACGCGGCCGGTGCCGTCGCGCTCGTGCCTGCGGGCGCGGGCGGCGCGCCGGCGGGCGCGCTGCGAAGCGCGACGGCCACACCCGAAGAGTTGCGTCCGCACGCGGCCTGGCTCGGGCTGTGGCTTCGCCTTTCGTCGCAACTCGCCGAACTGCGACAGGCCGCGTTCCGCGACCCGGTCACCGGGGCGTGGAATCGACGCTACTTCGACCGGTTCCTGACGGTTGCGATCGACCGCGCCCGCGAGGCGCGGCGTTCGCTCACCGTGCTCGTGTTCGACATCGACAACTTCAAGCAGTTCAACGACAAGCACGGGCACGGCGCGGGCGACGAGATTCTCCGCGAGACCGTGCGGATGCTCACGAGCGTCGTGCGGCCGACCGACCGTGTCTGCCGCATCGGCGGCGATGAGTTCGCGGTGATCTTCTACGAGCCGCACGGCCCGCGCGACCCCGGAAGCCGCCACCCGACCTCGGTCTTCGACATCGCCGAGCGCTTCCAGCGACAGGTCCACTCGTGCCGATTCCCGAAACTCGCCGGGCTGGCTCCCGGCACGCTCACCATCTCGGGAGGGCTGGCGACCTTCCCGTGGGACGGCTCGACCGCTGAGAAACTGCTCGACCGCGCCGACCGCCTCGCGCTGGAGAGCAAGGAGGCGGGGAAGAACGTCATCACGCTCGGGCCGGGCGCGCTCAAACTTCGCGACGGCGGCTCGACGGAGTGACCGCGCCGCGCCCGCTACCATCGGGCGTGCGCCGCTACGACATGCTCGCGATCGACCTCGACGGCACGCTGCTCGACCCCGCGGGGCGCGTCAGCGCGCGCAACGCAGAGGCGATCGCAAGGGCGCGCGAGGCGGGCGTGGCCGTCACGGTCTGTACCGGGCGCGGGCTGGCGGAGTCGCAGTTTGCGTTGCGAGCGATCGGGCAGGAGGAGCCGGTGGTCGTCGCGGGCGGGTCGATGATCGCCTGCCCGCGCACCGAGGCCACGCTCCACCGGTTCCCCATGCACCCGACGCTCTCCTCGCGGCTGGTGGATGCGATCCTCGACCACGGGCACGCCGCGCTCGTGCTCAAAGACCGGCACGCGGCGGGATACGACTACCTCGTCGTCACCGGAGAGCAGCAGCACGCGCTGGACCCGACCACGCAGTGGTGGTTCGAGACGATGTGCGTGAACGTGCGGCTGGCCCGTTCGATCGCGGAGGACGAGCACCCGGATCACACGGTGCGCGTCGGGGCGTGCGCGCGACCGGCCTCGCTGCAGGGCGTCGAGGCGGTCGTGCGGGCCGAGTTCGGCGGGCTGGTCTGCTACCACAACTTTCCGGCGGTGGTGGAGGCGGAGAAAGCGTCGGACCCCGACGCCGTCCACATCCTCGAACTCTTCGACGCGCGGGCGGACAAATGGTCGGCGATCCGGCACCTCGCCGACGAGCGCGGCATCGGCGCCTCGCGCATCTGCGCCATCGGCGACCAGGTGAACGACCTGACCATGATCCGCGGCGCTGGCCTCGGCGTGGCGATGGGCAACGCCATCCCGGACGTGCGAGCTGCTGCGGCACGCATCACCCGCTCGAACGCCGAGGACGGCGTCGCGTGGGCGGTGGAGCGGGTGCTCTGGGGTGAGTGGTGATCGCGTGCGTTCGTGCCCCGATCGTACAATGCGTCGTGCCCCAAACGCTCTCCGAGATCCGCGGACTCCTCGCCTCGCGCGGACTCTCGCCGCGCCACGCGCTCGGGCAGAACTTTCTGATCGATCACAACCTGCTCCGTCGGCTCGTCGATGAGTCGGGCGTCGGAGCGGGCGACCTCGTGCTCGAGGTCGGGCCGGGCACGGGGACGCTGACGGAGGAGTTGCTGGCGCGCGGCTGCGAGGTCATCGCCTGCGAGCTGGACCGCGGGTTGGCCGGCTTGCTTCGGAATCGGCTCGGAAACGAAGCGAGGTTCACGCTGGTCGAGGGCGACTGCCTGGAGGGCAAGCGCGCGCTCTCGGGCGCGCTGGCGGGTGCGCTCGCGGGTCGCCCGTTCACGCTCGTCGCGAACCTGCCTTACGGCAGCGCGACGCCGCTCATGCTCACGCTGCTCGTGGATCATCCCGAGTGCCGCGCGATGTTCGCGACGATCCAGCGGGAGGTCGCGGATCGGCTGGCAGCGCGCCCGGGGTCGAAGGCGTACGGGCCGTTGGCGGTGGTCGCGTCGTTGCTCGCACGCGTGCGGACTGTTGCGGCGCTCGCCCCGGAGTGCTTCTGGCCGCGGCCGGAGGTGACCAGCGCGATGGTGGCGATCGAGCGCAACCCCGACGCTCCGTCGCTGGACACGCGTGCCCTGGCCGACTTCTGCCAAAGGCTGTTTGCCCAGCGACGCAAGCAGATCGGCTCGGTTCTCGGACGCGACTTCCCCTGGCCGGAGGGCGTCCGGCCCTCGGACAGGGCAGAGAGCCTGCCTCCCGAGGCGGTGCTGGAGATGTTCCGCGCAGAGGTTGTGCGGAACGGCACGAACCGTGTAGCGTGATGGCGGCGGCGCCGACCGCCGCGGGAGAACGCGCCGATCCGATGAGCGGAGGACCGTCCAGCCCCAGCCCGGTGGGCGACCCGCAGACGCTGGCCGCCGCACTCGCTCCGGCATTGCGAGAGGCGTGCGGCGGGCGTCTCGGCGAGATCGAGTGGTTCCGTTCCACGTGGCAGCGGGGCGGCGCGGCAACGGGCTTCGCGCAGTGGACGGAGCGCGATGGGCGCACCCTGCCGGTTGTGGTGAAACTCCCGGTCGGCCCGCGCGAGCACCGCTGGGCGATGCTGCTTGGCGCAGCGGAAACGGACACGATGCCGACGCCTGCCCACGAGCGACCCGTTCCCCGTGTGGTGACGGGTGGGAACTCGCTGGACGGGTATGACCTCGGCTGGCTCGTGATGGAACGTCTCGACGGGCACACGCTTTCGCACGCGATCGACCGGGCTGCGATCGAGGAGCTTCTTCGTACAGCTGCCCGCTTCCATGCTCTCGCCGAGCAGGCCAGGCCGGTTGAGGGGCCACCCCCGGAGCGTGACTGGGGATCGCTGATCGCCCGGTCGCGCGAGGCCCTGCGGGCACACGAGGTCGAGATCGGCGACGCCCAGCGCTGGAACGAGGCGTTGAAGAAGGTGCAGCGAGCCTTGCCGATGCTCGAGGCAGCGTGGCGGGCGAGGCCCTTGGACACCTGGTGTCATGGCGACCTCCACCCCGGCAACGCGATGCGACGGTCGGGCAGTGACGGCCGCCCCGGGCCGTGCGTGCTGCTGGACCTTGCGTTCGTCCACGCGGGATCCTGGGTGGAGGACGCGGTCTACCTGGAGCGCCAGTTCTGGGGGCACGAGGATCGTCTGGATGGGATCAAGCCGGTCTCAACACTCGCTAAGTGCCGACGAGAACTTGGTTTGCGTACAGATGGGGACTACGGAACGCTGGCATCGATCCGACGGGTTCTGATGGCCGGCTGCGTTCCCGGAGTAGCCGCCCACGAGGGAACCCCGGCCTATGCGGCTGCGGCCCTGGGAATCATCGAGCGCGTCCTGCCGCAGATCACCCGCTGAGGCCGGGCGATGCCGGTTTTTGACCCCTTGTGCCTGTCGGAAGGGGTATGCTGTGGCCGGGCAGGCCCGGGGGCCTGCCGGTATCCTCGGGGGTCCGAGGTCGAACCGCACGCACGCGTCCCGGCGTCCGACGCCGGGTCGCCCAGCAGCAGGGGCGCGAGGCCGTGGAAGCATTCGAACACCTCAAGAAACTCGTCGCCGAGGCGCAGGACGACATCGAGAAGGCCGAAGGTGGAAACAAGGCGGCCGGCACCCGCGCCCGGCAAGCCATGCAGCAGATCAAGGAAGCGGCCCAAGAGGTTCGCAAGCAGATCCTGGAACTCCGCGATGCCGGGAAGCCCTCCTGACACCACGACGCTTGGGGCGAGACCAGCCGTGGACGCCTCCGAGGACGCCCGTGGTGCATCGCCCGAGGTGAACCAGGACGGCCTCCTGTTCGACCTGTCGGGGCTGAATCTCGACCGGACCATCGTCGATCGCGCCGGACTCGAGCGATACCTCCCACACCGAGGGACGATGCTCCAACTCGACGGTGTCCTGTGGCAGAATGAAACGAAGACGCGCGCGGTCGGCGTGAAACGCGTGCGCGACGACGAGTTCTGGGTGGCCGGGCACTTCCCAGGCCGACCGATGCTGCCGGGCGTGCTCATGGTCGAGACGGCGGCGCAGCTCGCCGCGTACCTCTTCAACGTCCGGCAGACCGAGCCGCAACTGGCCGCGTTCCTGCGCATCGAGAGTTGCGTCTTCCGCAAGAGCGTGTCTCCCGGCGACACGCTGCTGATCCTGTGCCAGGAGCACAAGATCGGGCGGAGGCGGTTCACGAGCGATGTGCAAGGCGTCGTGGACGGGCAGCCGACATTCGAGGCACGGGCGAGCGGCATCGCGCTCGGCCCGTTCCGCGGGTCGATCACCGGGCAGCCATGACCGCGCCCTACCCGCTCACGTTCGAGCCGATCCTGAAGGAAAAGGTCTGGGGCGGTCGCCGCCTCGCGCGGTACGGCAAATCGCTGCCAGAGGGCGCGCTCGTGGGCGAGTCGTGGGAGGTCGCGGATCTGGCAACAACGAGCGCGTCGGGGGGTGGGGGGGGCGAAGCCCGCTCGACGATCGCTTCCGGCACGATGGCAGGGCGAACGCTGCACGACGCAATGGAGGCGTGGGGACGCGGGCTGCTGGGTACGGCGCGCCCCGCCCCGGACGGCGGTTTTCCGCTGCTCGTGAAGTTCCTCGACGCGCACGAGCACCTGAGCGTGCAGGTACACCCTTCGCCGGAGTACGCCCGCGAGCACCCCGGCGCGCACCTCAAGACGGAGTGCTGGTATGTGCTGGAGGCCGATCTCGGGAGCGTGATCTACAAGGGCGTAAAGCGGGGCGTCGCGCGGGCGGATTTCGAGCGGGCGCTGCGGCGCGGACAGGGCGAAGGTGTGGTGCAGTTGCTGGAAGCGGTCCCCGCCGTGCCCGGCGAGTGCCACAACCTCCCCAGCGGCACGGTGCACGCGCTCGGCGCGGGCGTGCTGGTGGCCGAAGTGCAGACCCCGAGCGACACCACGTTCCGCGTGTACGACTGGGCGAAGGAGTACGGTCGGGCGGGGCGAGAACTGCACGTCGAGCGGGCGATGGCGTGCATCGACTTCAAGCCCGCGCCGCGCGCGGTGAAGTTCTTCGGCGAGGGCACGATGCCGATGGCTTCGACCGCGATCTATTCGGTGACGGCGGCGGGGCGGGGCACGACGCGAGTTGCCGGGGCGTGCACCGTCGTGATCTGCGCCGCCGGGCGCATCACGGTCGGCGACCTGCCCGTGAAGGCGGGCGGCGTTGTACTCGTGCCGGCGGATACCAGCCTCGTCGTGGACCACACGGAGGGGGTCGCGCTGCTGGTGGGACTGGCGGCGCGCTGACTTCCCGTCACGAGGTCGTGGCCGATCAGCCGTCCTCCACACTCGGCCATTGCTCGTGGAGGCCGGATCGGTCGATCCCGCGATGGAGGTGCGCGTCTTCGATCATGCTCCGGGCGGAACATCACATCATCCCGTCGAGCATGGCGGGTCGTTCCTCGGGTGTCTTGCGCTGGAGAGCTTTCGCCATCGCCTCGCTGACGCACACGCGTTCCGAAGCGGGAAAGCGCCTCGCATCCAGGGGCGAATCATTGGAGAACACCGGCGGCCGTGCGATTCAGGTCTACGCTCGGAATGCCTCGGCCACCTTCCGCAGCGATCCCTCGATCACGCGGAAGTGCTCCTCCGTCAGCGCGTGATGCATGGGCAGGCAGAAAACCCGGGCGGAGAGCGAACTCGCGACTGGCGTGTCGTGCCGGTTCCACGGGGTCAGCGCGGGCTGGTCCACCGTCGCACGCGGGTAGTGAACGGCGGTCGGCACGCCTTCGGCCTTCAGCGCGGCGCAGAACTCGTCGCGGGTGCAGGTGAAACGCGACAGGTCCATCTTCACCGTGTAGAGGTGCCACACGGCCTCGGCCTTCGGTGTGACGGTCGGCGCCGCCAGCCCGTCGAGGTCGGCCAGGATCGAATCGAACCGACCGGCCGCGGACTGGCGGGCGGCGGTCTCTGCGGGCAGACGGTCGAGGCGCGAGCACCCGATCGCGCCGGTGATGTCGTTCATGCGGTAGTTGAAGCCGACTCGCTCGTGCAGGTACTTTTCCGTCTCGCCGTGCGAGCGCAGCAGGCCGATCTCTCGGGCGAGGGCATCGTCATTCACGGTGAGCAGCCCGCCCTCGCCTGTGCCGAGGTTCTTGGTGGCGTAGAAGGAGTAGGTGACGGCGTCGCCGAACGCGCCGATGCCGCGCCCGCCGTAGCGAGCGAGGTGCGACTGCGCGGCGTCGTACACGACCCGCAGGCCGTGCTTCGCGGCGATCGACTGGAAGGCGTCAACGTCCACCGGGCACCCGTAGAGGTGCGTAGCCGCGATGCCTCGGGTGCGCGGCGTGACCTTGCGGGCCGCGTCCGCAGGGTCCATCTGGAAGGTGTCCTCGCGGCAATCCACGAAGACGGGGGTGCAGCCGGCCGCGACAACCATGCTCACGGTGGCGATGTAGGTCCAGGCGGGGACGAGGATCTCGTCGCCGGCAGAGAAGAGCGCGCCGTACGCGAGTTGCAGCGCGGTCGTGCCGTTGGAGCAGGTCAGCCCGTGTCGGGCGTCGGACATCTCCGCGAAACGTCGTTCGAGTTCCTCGCAGCGAGCGGCGGCGCGGAGCATCCCGGACTCGAGCACGGCGATGGCGGCGTCGATGTCGGCCCGGTGGAGCTGGGGCTTCATGAAGGGGACAGGGGTCGTGCTGACCGGCGTGCCGCCGTTCAGTGCGAGGCGGCCGGCGGGTCGGGTGGCGTGCATCACGGGTGTGGACACCGGGGGACTCCGTTCTGCCGATGTGGTGGGGGGAGCAGCCTCGGATGGGCGGCCTGAGGGCTACGATAGGCGGGAACCGGCCCCGGTGGCGGGGCGTAGACCTCCTAGCCCACCGTGCGGGAGCCCCAGGGCCGACGACCACACCGCGGCCCATCCCTCCGGCCAACGCCGGGAACGACGGCTCCTCCTTATGGAAGAAAGCACTCCCATGAGTCCACCTGTTGTCAGGCGGCGAGTTGCCGCGGTGATCGGTCTGGTGTCGGTCGCGGTGGTGTGCGCGGCGTCGATTGTGCCGTCGCCTCAGCCCGCGGCTGAGTCGGCGACGGTGCGTTCGTTCGGCGGCGAGCGGGCGGTCACGAAACCGAGCCGCGACGCGGTGATGGGCTTCTCTCTGTCTACGAGCGTGGCGGAGGTCGCCGTGGTCGGCGGGCAGCGGGTGGCCGCGGGCGACCTGCTCGTTCGCGGCGACGACAGCGAGGACATCGCCGAGGCGCGCTTCCAGCGCGAGCGCGCCGAGACCGAACTGCCCGTGCAGCGCGCCCGCAAGCAGACGGAACTGGCGAGGCTGGAGTTCGATCGCGCCGACGAGGTCTTCCGGCGCGGCGGGTTGTCGCAGGCGGAGTACGACCGCGCCCGTGTGGCGAGCGAGACGGCGGAGATCGACCTCGACCTCCAGTTGTTCAACCAGACGCTCTCTCGTCTGCAGGCAGACAGAGCCGAGGCGAGGGTGGCGAAGTTCAGCCTGCGCGCGCCGTGGGACGGCGTGGTGGACCAGGTGCTCGTGGACGAGGGCCAGTCCGTGCGCGAGGGCGATCCGGTCGTGCGCATCGTGTCCGTCGATCCGCTGGAGATCGATGTGCCCGCGCCGGCGGACCAGACGCTCGAACTCGGGCTGAAAGTCGGCGACCCGGCGTGGGTGCTGATGCCGGTGGCGCGCGACCAGCGCGTGTATCTCGGCACCGTCTCGGAGGTCGCGCCGACCGTGGACGCGGCCAGCGGCACGCGGCGCGTCCGCGTCGAGGTGCCGAACCCCGAGCATCTCGTGCCCGGCCTGGCGTGCTGGGTTCGCTTCACCGAGCCGAGCGCGGAGTGGCGGGAGCGGATCGTGCCAGACCGCGCGGCACGCGCGGCGAGGGGGGAGGCAGCGCCGTGATCGACCTGTCGAAGTTGCGAGCGCCAGGCTGGCAGCGCGTGGTGGCGGAACTCTCCGCGCCAGCGCCGGACGACCGCACGTTTTTGATGCGCCTGATGGCAGTGCTCGCCCAGGCGGCCGGGGCGCGCCAGGCCGTGCTCTTCACCGTGGGCGTGAGCGGGGACGAGGGCGGCTCGGGCGAGCCGGAGCCGCGGCCCGTCATGGTCTGGCCCCCCCCTTCCGACGCCCAGGGAGGGACGCTGCCCGAGGGCGCGGTCGAGCGTGAGATCGACGTCCGTGGCGGAGCACGAGCTGCGGCCACCGCGAACAGGATCGAGGTCTACGGCCTCGAGGCCGACAGCCCCTTCTACGACTCGGACCACAAGGGCTATCTCGTCGCGGTGCCGCTGGCGTCGGGCACGCCTGAGGGGCCTGCGCCGGTCGTGCGGCACGTCATCACGCTCCTTCTCGAAGGGCGGTCGCGGGCCGCGTTGCAGACGGCCCTGGTGCTGGTCGAGGTGCTGTGCGGCTACGTTCATGCGCACGGAGCGCGGCAGGCGTTGCGCCGGACGCGCGCCGCCGGCGCCGCCCTGGACCTGGCGACGCGGCTGATCGCATCGCTGAACGCGACGCCGAACTTCAAGGGAGCGGCGATGCAACTGGCGAACGATCTCTCTCGCCAGCTGGGCGTCGATCGTGTCGCGGTCGGATGGGCGAAGGGCATCGGCCGCGGCGGCGAAGGGGCGAGCGTGAAGGTCGTGGCCATCAGCGACACCGAGCATGTGGACCGGCGAATGGCGATGGTCCAGAAGCTCGAAGCCGCGATGGACGAGTGCTTCGACCAGGAGCAGCCGGTGATGCACCCCCCCCCTCCGGAACGGGGCGAGGCCGGTGAGGTCGCCGACGTGCTGCTGGCGCAGGCGATCACGCACGCGCACCGGGAGTTGGCGTCATCGGACGCGAAACTGAAGGTCTGCTCGCTGCCGCTGCGCATCGACGAGGACGCCGCGGGCGTCGTGACGGTCGAGACGAGCGGCGAAGGACGGATCGACCCCGCGACGATCGAGCTGCTCCAGAGCACGATGGACCTCGTCGCGCCGGTGCTGCGGCTCAAGCGGCTCAACGACCGCAACCTCGCGCTGCGCACCTGGGACGCGACACTCCGCGCGGGCGAGTGGCTCGTCGGTCCGAAGCACACGGCGTGGAAACTGGCGGGCGTGGCCGTGATGGCGATCGCCATCCTCGTCACGTTCGTTCGCGTGCCCTACCGCGTCGAGGCGCCGATCACGCTCGAACCGAGGCACAAGCGGACGATCTCCGCGCCGTTCGACGGCATCATCGCCGCGCTGCCGGACGAGATCCGCCCTGGGGCACGCGTCGCAGCCGGCGACGTGCTGCTGGAACTGGACACGGTCGAACTGCGCCTGCAGATGCTCGAAGCGGAGAACCGCCGACGCGAGGCGCTCAAGCGCGCTGACAACGCCCGCGCTCAGGGCAAGCAGGCCGAGGTGCAGCAGGCCGAGGCGCAGGCCGAGGCCGCACAGGCCGAGGTAGACCTCCTGGCGACGAAGATCGAGCGGGCCGTGGTGCGGGCGCCGATCGCAGGGACGATCCTCGCTGGCGAACTGGAGGAGCGGATCGGCTCGTCGGTGCAGACGGGGCAGGCGCTCTTCGAGATCGCTCCGCTCGACGACATGATCGGCGTCGCGCGAGTGGACGACCGCGACATCGCGCTCATCATGGAGGCCGCTGGTCGGGAGAGCGGCGCGGCACGGCACGACCTCGCGACGAAGGCCAAGCCCGACACCCGGTTCGGGTTCGAGATGGAGCGCATCGTGCCTTTGGCGACGCCGGAGGAGGGACGCAACGCCTTCGAGGTCCGCGTGCGTCTGACCGAGACCGCCCCCTGGATGCGACCGGGCATGGAGGGGCTGGCGAAGTTCGACACCGGCCGGCGCACGCTGCTCGACATCGGCACCCGGCGGATCAGGGACACGGTGAGGTTGTGGCTGTGGTGGTAGGACAAATGACCAAGCGGCAAACAGCCGAATAGCGAAAGTGATCCAGTCGTGCCGTCAACCTCATGTGTTCCGGCTCCGCTTGACCGCTCGGCATTTTGAGGCATTCCCTTGAGCGAACGCCCGACATTCTCCCCCTTCTGGCACCGCGTGCGGGCGATGAAGCCCCGGCTGCGGCCGCACGTGCAGATCACGCGCCAGCACTACCGCGGTCGGCGCTGGCACGTCGTGCGCGACCCCTCCAGCAACCAGTTCTATCGGCTGAATCCGATCGCGCACGAGTTCGTCGGCCTGTTCGACGGCTCACGCACCGTGGAGGAGATCTGGCAGGCGTGCCTCGAACGCCACGGCGACGCCGCGCCGACCCAGGGCGAGGTGATCCAGCTCATCAGCCAGTTGTACAACTCGAACCTGCTGGCCGCGGACGTGACCCCCGAGACGGAGCAGCTCCTGCGGCGCGGGCGCAAGCGGCTCGGGCAGAAGGCGGCCCAGCAGGCGATCGGCATCATGTACTTCCGCATCCGGGTCTTCAACCCGGACCGTTACCTCGCATGGATCGAGCCGATCCTGCGGCCGGTGCTGAACAAGTGGGGCTTCTTCGCGTGGCTGGCCTTCGTGCTGTTCGCGCTCGTGCAGCTCGCGCCGCACTGGGAAGCCCTGCTCGGACAGGCGGAAGACGTCTACCGCGACCCGACGCTGTGGCCTTGGCTCGTCGTCGTGTTCATCGTGACGAAGGCGATTCACGAGACGGGGCACGGCGTCATCTGCAAGCGGTTCGGCGGGCAGGTGCCGGAGTTCGGCTTCATGCTGCTCGTCCTCTTCCCGGCACCCTACGTCGATGCCTCGGCCGCCTGGTCCTTCGCCAGCAAGTGGAAGCGGATCGCGGTCGGCGCGGGGGGGATGATCTTCGAGTTGTTCGTGGCGTCGATCGCTGCGCTCGTATGGCTGAATACACAGCCCGGCTCGTTGGTGCATCAGATCGCGTACAACGCCATCTTCACGGCGTCGGTGTCCACCATCCTCTTCAACGCCAACCCGCTCATGCGCTTCGACGGCTACTTCATTCTCGCCGACCTGCTCGAGGTGCCCAACCTCATGCAGCGGTCGATGAACCAGCTCAAACACTTCTTCAAGACCCGCGTCTACAGGATGAAGAACGAGACGCCCCCGAGCAGCCAGCGCGGCGAGACGGCCATCCTCTACACCTACGGCATCCTCGCGCTCGCCTACCGCATCTTCCTGTTCTTCTCGATCACGCTCTACGTGATGGGCAAACTCTTCGCCATCGGGCTGGTGCTGGCGATCTGGACGGCGGGCATGTGGTTCATCCTGCCCGTCGGCAAGTTCGTCCACTGGCTGGCGAGCCACCCGTCGCTCGCCGACTTCCGCCCGCGGGCGATCGCGACCAGCCTGGCGATGATCGCCGTCGGCCTCGGTGCGGTCGGCCTTGTGCCCATGCCCGACCACAGGCGCGCTACGGGCGTCGTCGAGAGCGAGGCATCCACCGGCGTCTTCTTCGGTGCCGACGGGTTCGTCGAGGAGGCGCACGTCCGCATCGGCGACGCGGTCCGCGCCGGCGAACCGATCGTCACGCTCCGCAGCGATGAGTTGCGGGCACGCCTCGCCATCGTCACGGCCCGGATCGCCGAGATGGAGAGCATCGAGCAGCAGGCGATGGGCAGAGGCAGCACGGCAACGGCCCAGGTCGCGCGCCAGCGCATCGACACGCTCGGCGGGCAGGCCGATTACCTGCGGAAAGAGATCGAAAAACTCGTCGTTCGCGCGCCCCACGACGGCCGCGTCGTCTCGGCGGACCCGGCGGCGCTCGTCGGCTCGTTCGCAAAGCGCGGTGAGCCGGTCTGCCGTGTCGTTGACGAATCGCGCGTTCGCGTGACCGCCTTGCTCAAGCAGCAGGACGCCGACTGGCACTATGCGCTCGGGCAGGAGCGTTACCGCGTCGAGGTGCGGTTCCTCTCGCGCGCGGGCGACACGGTGCCCGGGCGCGTCGTCAAGGTTTTGGAGGCGGGGCAGACCCGCCTGCCGCACCCGTCGCTCGGGTACGGCGGCGGAGGCTCGGTCGCGACCGCCAAGGACGACAACACGGGGCTTGTCGCGACAAACCCGCAGTTCGTGATGCACGTCGAGCCGCTGCCCGCGCAGGCCGGGCAGTGGACGGGGATGCCCGGTGAGCGGGTGCGGCTGCGGTTCACGCTGCCACGCACCCCGCTCGCGTGGCAGTGGATCGACCGCCTGCACAAACTGGTGCAGGGCAAGGTGAACGTATGAAGACGGAATGACGAAGTGACCCATGTCCCAGGCAGTCACGCGATATCACGCATTGTTCGAGGCCGTTCGTTCGCGGAGGCGTCGCCCCGAGGTCCACAAGGGCCTCGACGGACTGGCCGTGCGCGCGGGCGTGAAGGCCCGGCAGTTGCGCGTTCGGCGCGCATGGTTCATCCGGCAGGCCGAACTGATCGATGACCTCGCGCCGCCGATCCGTGCGCTCTCAGAAGCGGCTCTCGAGGACAACATCCGTGAAGCGCGCGAGCGGTTCGTGCGCGGACGGGCCGACGATGCGCTGGTGCGGCGCGGCATGGCGCTGGTGCGTGAGGCCGCACGCCGCGAAACGGGGGAGGAGGCGTTCGTCGTGCAGTTGATGGGCGCGCTCGCCCTCTATCACGGGCGCGTCATCGAGATGCTCACGGGCGAGGGCAAGACGCTGACCGGCTCCATCGCGGCTCCGCTCATCGCGTGGCGACGCAGACACCTGCACGTTTTCACCGTGAACGACTACCTCGCGCGACGCGACGCGGAGAGCCGGCGGCCGATCTACCGCCGCTGCGGCCTGGACGTCGGCGCGATCCAGCAGGAGATGGACTCCGCCGCGCGGTTCGACGTCTACGCCCGCGCGATCGTCTACGGCACGCCGAAGCAGATCACCGCCGACTATCTGCGCGACCAGATCCGCCTGGGCGAACTGAACAGCGCGTGGGCCGGTCGGCAGCGATTGATGCTCTCGGGCGATGCGGGCGGGCCGCTGGTGCCCGGGCTGCAGGCCGCGCTGGTGGACGAGGCGGACGCGGTGCTGATCGATGAGGGCGTTGTCCCGCTCATCATCGCGCGAAGCCGGCGTGAGGACGATATGTCCGAGGTCTATCAGCAGGCCGCCGCGATGGCCGCGAAACTCGACGAAGGACCGGACTACAAGATCGACTATCTCCGCAGGCGCGCCGAACTCAAGAGTCGCGGCGAGCACCGCCTGTCGCAGATGTTCCAGGGGCTGGACCAGCCGATCTGGCGGGCGACGCGCCGCGCGGAGGAACTCGTCCGGCAGGCGCTCGTTGCACGCCACTGCTACCGCCACGGGCAGCACTACCACGTCGTCGACGGCCGGGTCGTCATCGTGGACGAGTACACGGGCCGGTTCCTCCCGGACCGGTCCTGGGAGCACGGCCTGCACCAGGCGGTGGAGGCGAAGGAAGGGTTGACCGTCACCGCCGACCGCGAAACGCTCGCCCGCATGAGTTTCCAGCGGTTCTTCCGCAGCTACCCGTTTCTCTGCGGCATGACCGGCACCGCCGCAGACGCGACAGGCGAGATCGAACACGTCTACTCGCTGCCCGTCGTCGTCGTGCCGACGAACAGGCCGGTTATCCGTGAGCAGTGGCCGCGGCGCATCTTCCGCACAGCGCAGGCGAAGTGGTCGGCGATCGTCGAATCGATCGAAGCCGTACACGAAGCCGGCCGCCCCATCCTCATCGGGACACGCTCCATCGCCGCGAGCGAACTGCTGAGCGAGCGGCTGACGCAGCGCGGCCTGCCGCACGTCGTCCTCAACGCCCTGCACGACAAGGAGGAGGCGGAGATGATCGCCCAGGCCGGGCGCGGCACGACCAACGAATCCCCCGCGCCCATCACGGTCGCGACGAACATGGCCGGCCGCGGCACGGACATCGTGCTCGAACCCAAGGCCAGGGCCGCGGGCGGGCTGCACGTGCTGCTGACGGAGATGCACGCCGCGAAACGCATCGACCGCCAGTTCATCGGGAGGTCGGGTCGTCAGGGCGACCCCGGCTCGGCCCAGGTCTTTTGCTCGCTCGAAGACGAACTCGTGATCCAACACGCCCGCGACCTCGCGCCCGTGCTGCTCCGGCGCACCCAGGCGGAAGAACTCTCGCACATCCGCTCGGCACACGCCTTGATGCGCCTCGCGCAGCGCCGCGGCGAGGCGTTCGCCCGCCGCAACCGCGCGGCCGTGCTGCGGCAGGACGACTGGATGGACCAGTACCTCCCGGGCCGGTGAGAGTCGGCTGGCGGCGATCGGACGCGGCGCACCAAGCCTCCGCCACCCATCCCAAGCCCCAGCAAAGAGCCACCTCGGGGACTCGAACCCCGGACCTGCGCTTTACGAAAGCGCCGCTCTACCGACTGAGCTAAGGTGGCGGTCGGGCGACGGAGGCCGCCGCGGAGAGGAAGTATCCGGGCCTCGGGGTCGATTGTCCAGTCCGGGCCGACTGGGCTGGTCGGGTCGCCTCATCTGTGGAATGCGTCGTTCGGGAGGTTTCGCGAGGAACGCCGCGGCTTGAGTTGCCGGGGGCGGATGGAGCGCGGGTTGTCACGCGCGGCGCAAGTCAAGGGCATCGGCGATCCGCACGCCTGGGGCGGCGGCCCGGAGGCGGACGAGTTGCCGGTCGCCGAGGCGCGCGCGGAGCGTGACCTCTGAGTCGTTGTACGACCGGTCCAGCACGCGCCCCTCGGTCTCGACGAGGTGCACGGCCCGCGCGTCCGCGCTCGGCAGCGTGACGAGCACTTCGCGCTCCCCCCCCCGTGCCGCGAGGGCAACCGCCGAGGCGAGTTCGTCCGCACCGAGGCGCGGCCTGCCGTCTGGGCCGGGCAGGGCGCAGAGCGCGATTGCGCCGGGCCGCTTGCGTTGCCAGACGAGCGGCTCGGAGTTGTCGCGCAGGCGGTCGGCCTTGTTGAGGAGCAGCAGCCGCTGGGGTGCACGCCACAGAGTGTTTCCGTCGCGTTCCTCGTGGCGACGCACCTCGGCGAAGAGGTCGTCCAGCGTCCGCTCGACGACGCCGAGTTGGTGCTCCGCCGCGGGATCGGAGACGTCCAGCACGATGAGCAGGAGGTCCGCGTGCGTCGCCTCTTCGAGCGTGGCCCGGAACGAAGCGATGAGGTTGTGCGGCAGGTCGCGGACGAACCCGACCGTATCCGAGAGCATCACCCGCAGGCCGCCCTCGACCGCCCATTCGCGGGTGCGCGTCATCAGGGTGGCGAAGAGGCGGTCGTCCGCGTACGCTCCGCCCGCGGTGAGCGTGTTGAAGAGCGTGCTCTTGCCGGCGTTCGTGTAGCCGACCAGTCCGACGGTGAAGTGCTCTTCGTTGCGCTTGCGCACGGCGCGGCGTTTGCGTCCCTGGATTTCGTCCAGTTCGCGCTGCAGGGCGAGGCGCCGTCGCTGCACGAGTCGGCGGTCGATCTCCAGCTGCTGCTCGCCGGGGCCGCGTGTGCCCACGCCGCCGATCCCGCCGCGTCCGACGATGCGTTCGAGGTGGTCCCACATGGCGCGCAGTCGGGGGTAGGTGTACTCCAGCTGCGCCAGTTCGACCTGGAGCCGGGCTTCGTGCGTGGTAGCGCGGGCGGCGAAGATGTCGAGGATGAGTTCGGAGCGGTCGATGACCTTGCGCTCGACTTCCTGCTCGATGTTGGCGATCTGTCGCGGAGAGAGATCGTGGTCGAAGATGACGGTGGTCGCTCCGAGGCGCTCGCACAGCCCCTTGAGTTCACGCACCTTGCCCGTGCCCATGTAGGTGCCCGGGATGGGCCGGTCGAGGCTCTGGCTCATCTCGCCCACGACGACCGCGCCGGCCTGCTCGGCGAGGGCACGCAGTTCGCCGAACGGGTCGGCCCGGTCGTAGCGCGACTCAGGCAGCCGGACCGCCGCCAGCACGGCACGCTCCGCCTGCACGCCGAGCGACGTTCTTTCCCGTGGTTCCGGCACGGGCAAGTCTAGCACGCGCCGCGCCGCTCACGACCGTAGAATCACGCGCCCGCCGCGGCATCGAAGGGAGTACGCCGTGCCAAAGGTTCGCGTGTTCGTGCAGGTCGCGCTGGTCGCCATTCTCGGCGTCGCCGTGCTCGGCTCGACGCTCCGCATCGCCCAGATGGGCGGCGACTACGAGTTCTTCGACCCGCTCATCGATGTCAAGCACATCCTGACCACCCGCTACGTCGAGCCGGTGGACGCCGCGACGCTGCAGCGGGCCGCCATCGACGGCATGATCGAGTCGCTCAATGACCCATTCACGGTCTACGTCCCGCCGCGCGACGTGCGCGAGTTCGAGAAGGCCCTGACAGGCGAGTACGTCGGCATCGGGGCGCAGGTCATCGTCCGCGACGGCTGGCTCACGATCGTCACGCCGCTCGAAGGCTCGCCCGCCTTCCGGGCAGGCCTCATGCCCGACGACCGCATCGTCGAGATCAACGGCGAGTCCACCTTCGGCAAGACCGCCCAGGACAGTGTCGACGTCCTGACCGGACAGCCCGGCACGTCGGTCGAGTTGACCGTTGAACGCGCGGGCGAGCGCTTCGGCGTCACCGTCGTCCGCGACCAGATCAAGACACTCCCCGTCAAGGGCTTCCATCGACGCGGCGCGGAGGGCGAGTGGCAGCACCTCATCGACCCCGACCGCGGCATCGTGTACGTCTGGCTCACGCAGTTCAATCCCGGTTGCGCACGCACGATCGGAGAGGTGCTGCTGCAGCACGGCGCGGAACGCGGTGAACTGGGCGGCCTCGTCCTTGACCTGCGATGGAACCCCGGCGGCGTTCTCGGCGAAGCGATCGCTCTCGCGGACATGTTCCTCAAGGAAGGCGTCATCGTGTCGACACGCGGCAGGGCGCACCCGGAGGAGGTCGCCACCGCGCGCGCCCAGGGCACGCTGCCCGATTTTCCCGTCATCATCCTGCTCAACGAGGCGAGCGCATCCGCCAGCGAGGTGCTCGCGGGAGCGCTCCAGGAGAACGGCCGTGCCGTCGTGCTCGGCACACGCTCGGTGGGCAAGGGCAGCGTGCAGTCGGTCATCACCCTGCCGAACGGAAAGGGCGCGCAACTCAAGATCACGGAGCAGGGCTACTACCTGCCCTCCGGGCGAAGCCTGCAACGAACCGACACCTCCGTCGAGTGGGGCGTCGATCCGACGCCGGGCTTCTACATGCCGCTCTCGACGGAGCAGGTGTCCGACCTGCTCCGCGTGCGCCGCGAGGAAGACGTCATCCGCGCCAACGGCGAGGGCGATTGGTCCGACCCCGCCACGATCGTGGACCGTCTGCGCGATCCGCAACTGGCCGCAGCGCTGCGTGCCGTGCAGGCACGGATCGACACCGGCGAGTGGGAGCGGACCGGCCAGCCCGGCCCGGAGCGCGAGGCGATCGCGCTCGACGAACTCCGCCGCATCCAGCGGACGCGCGACGTGATGCTCCGCGAACTCGGCCGACTCGAAAGGCGCATCGCTGCGATCGAGACCGGTGTGCCCGACGCCGCCGCTCGTGCCCAGCGCGATCTCTGGCCCGACGACGTCGAACTCACGGGCGGCACGCTCGAACTCTTCGACCCCGAGGGCAACCGTGTCGTCCGCATGCGGATCACGGCCGACGATCTCGAACGCTGGCTGCTCGACGCCCCGCTCGAACCGGCCGAATGACTCACCCTCCCGTTCTTCCCGCTCTCGCTGGCGCCCGGCGCCCAGCGCCCGATGCCTGACCCGTCATGCTGCTGCTCGGCCTGGAAACATCGTGCGATGAGACCGCCGCCGCGATCGTCGAGGACGGCACGCGCGTCCGGTCGAGCGTGGTGGCCTCGCAGCACGACCTGCACGCGGAGTACGCGGGCGTCGTGCCGGAGATCGCGAGCCGTGCGCACGTCGAGCGCATCACGCCCGTGGTTCGCGCCGCGCTGCGCGAGGCGGGCGTCGCGCTCGCCGACCTCGACGCGGTGGCCGTCGGATATCGCCCCGGCCTGATCGGCTCGCTCGTCGTGGGGGTGGCCGCGGCCAAGGCGCTCGCCTGGTTGCTCCGCGTCCCGCTTGTCGGCGTGGATCACGTTCACGCGCACCTCTACGCGGGTCTGCTGCACGAGGGGAACGCGGCGGGCGGCGACACGCACGTTCTGTTCCCGGCGATCGGACTCGTCGTCTCCGGCGGGCACACCTCCATCTATTCGATGGAGTCTCCGGTCGCGCTCGCGCGCCTCGGCGCGACCATTGACGACGCCCTCGGCGAAGCCTTCGACAAGGCCGCCACGATCCTCGGCCTGCCCTACCCGGGCGGGCCGGCGATCGACGCTCTCGCACGCACGCCCGGCGCGAACGACCACGCCCACGACTTCCCGATCGCACGCCTCGCCCGCGATTCCCTCGACTTCTCGTTCTCCGGCCTGAAGACCGCGCTCCTCTACGCCGTGCGCGGCGTGCCCGGCCCGGGCGGGCGGGCGACTCCGCCCGTTCTCACCGAGCGCGACCGCGCGGACCTGGCGGCGTCGTTCCAGCGGGCGGCGTGCGAAGCGGTCGTGCTGAAACTCCGGCGCGCCCTCGCCGGTCTGCGAGTGCGCGGGCCTTGCCGATCGCTGCTCACCGGCGGCGGCGTGACCGCCAACACGCGCCTTCGGGCCGAGCTGGCCTCGTTCGCGGCCCGCGAGGGGCTGGAACTGCGACTGCCGCCCGCGCGGTTCTGCCTCGACAACGCCGCGATGATCGCCGGGCTGGGTCATGCCCTGCTCGCCGCGGGCGTGCGGCACGGCCTCGACCTGTCCGCGGTACCGACAACGTCGCATTGACCGGAGAGTCATCGCATGGTTGCCCGTTCACTGCTCCTTCTGGCCGCGCTGACGTTCTCGTCCGTCACGCCCAACCCGCTGGCGGCACAACCCCAGCGCACGGGCGGGTACCACGAGTCCATCGACAACTACGAGGCCCGTTCAATCCGGGGCTTCAGCGTGATGGTCAACCGTGCGTTGCTGACCGACGACACGCTCGTGCGAGACACGCTTGTCAGTCTCGAGCACGACCTGTCGATGGTGGAACGATCGGTCGCGTTGCCGCAACTCGCGTTCCTGCGCACGGTCACGGTCTGGGTCGAGGCCCAGGGCGCGGCCGTCCCGGGCGGCATGAGCGGGCGGGGCATGTGCTACCACCCCTCGCCGCAGTGGCTCGCGGCCCACGGCCTGCTCCGTGAGAAGGCCGGCGGCATCGAGGTCGTGAACGCTCGGGACTTTCTCGAGTGGCGGCGGAACCAGCCGTTCATGACGCTCCACGAGTTCGCGCACGCCTACCACCACGCGCTCGGCTACGACCACCCGGATGTCCGCGCGGCCTACGAAAGCGCGATGGCCGAGGGCCTGTACGAGACGGTCGCCCACAACCTCGCGGCGGACGGATCGCCCGCGCGTGCCTACGCCGCGAACAACCCGCAGGAGTACTTCGCCGAACTGACAGAGGCGTACTTCGGGCTCAACGACTACTTCCCGTTCACACGCCCGCAACTCCGTCGTCATGACCCGCGGGGCTTCGCGCTGGTCGAGCGTCTCTGGACGATGACCGAGGCGGACCTTGCGCGCGCCCGCGCGGCACGTGCCGATCCGGACTGACCTTCCACGGTGCGCCATATGCCGGAACCACCGTCGAAGCCGCGAGTTTCGCACCATCCGGCATCCCTTGACCCGGATGTTCTGCTGCGACAGTGCTCGCTCGGGCGAGGGCGCAGCAGCGGACCTGGCGGGCAGCACCGCAACAGAGTCCAGACCCTCGTGATCCTGACCCACACGCCCACGGGGCTGTCCGCGCAGGCGTCGGAACGCCGCAGTGCGGAGGAGAACCGGCGCGTGGCGTTGCGGAGGTTGCGTCTGATCCTGGCCACGGAGTACCGCGCCGCGGTGCCGCGCGGGGAGTGCCGCACCGCGCTCTGGTTCTCGCGCTGCGGCACGGACGGTCGCATCGCGTGCAACTCGCGGCACCCTGACTACCCGGCCATGCTCGCCGAGGCGCTCGACGTCGTGGGGGCGTGCGGCCTGGACGTGAAGCAGGCGGCCGTTCGGCTCGGATGCACGCCGACGCAGATCGTCCGGCTCGTCGCGGCGCATCCTCCCGCGCTCGAACGTCTGAACCGGTCGCGACAAGCGCGGGGCATGCACGCTCTCCGACATGAATAACAACACGAACCCGCCGGGTCGGGCGGGTTCGTGCGTACTCGGAGAGGGACGCCCCGTCCTCGGTCTGCCGGAGTCGTCGTCAGCGACGGCGACGAGCGGCGAGCAGCCCGCCCAGCCCGACGAGGGCGAGCGAGCCTGGCGCCGGGATCGTGTAGAGACGCATGTGGAACTGCGCGAAGGGGTTCCCGCCGAAGAAGAAGGTGCCCGCGTACGTGCCGGAGCCTTGCGGCCCGCCGTCGTAGCGGTCGAAGGCGTCCTCCTGCCCGTGACCGCCGGTCGAGATCAGCGGTCCCATGCTGGTGGCGTTGCCGCGGTTGGCCATGTTGTAGGAGTACTCGAAGTCCTGGCCGGGGATGGAATCCTTGTCCGGTCCGTTCATGATGAACGCCGAGGATCCCAGGTTCACGTCAACGATCCAGGCCTGAACGCCGCCGGTGTTTGAGCCGGGCAGGCCCGTGAGGAGGAACGCGGCCACCTGGTTCGAGACGTCGTTGAACCCGTTGCCGTTCTCGTAGAATCGGACCTCGATGTCCACGGGCACGGTGCTGTTGGTCGCGTAGCCGATCTGGAACCCGTCCACCGTGTTCAGCACGAGATTGCCTGCGGGAACATCGCCCCAGTCCACGACCCATTGGGTGCTGACGCGGTTCGAGAAGAACCCGGTCTGGTTCGTGCTGTCCCACGCGATCTGGTGGGTGCGGTGGCCCCCGCCGCCGACTTTGACCTTGCCGGTTGTCAGGTTGTACTTGGCGTAGTTGACCACGGAGACCGGCTCCGCGATGTCAGCCATCGCCATGCTTCCCGTCAGCGCGAGCGCGCTGACCACGACGAGACTCCTCATGTCTCAATCTCCTTCCGCGCTCCGGTGACTCGCGCTCCGGCGACCCCCGCGCGACGCACCGTCGCGCTCCAGAGGGGTGCCTCGGCCGACGCCCGCTGGGTGTCGGGGCCTCGGACATGCCCGCGCATCCATCGAAACGCACAAACTCCTCAGAACGAGTGGTATTGCCCGCTCGTTCATAGGGCAATATCCCTGTTTTGGAAGTGCGAATCAAGGGGAATCCGCCGGATTTGCTCGGGACACGATCGTTCGGAGTATGCACGGCGGACGGCACCTGAACTCGGGGATCGACACCGCAGTTGTGTCGATGGGGGATCTGGGGAACCCGCCGATCGTTCGTCGGGCTGTGCCGAGCCAGGGACTGGGCATCGGATGCGAGAATGGGGTGTTGAGTTCGTGCCGTGTGCGGATCGACGGGCTGGGCCGGTACTCCTGTCTCGCACTGCCGGATGGCCGCAGCCGAAGGCTTGATTCCCCCCGAGCGGCGGGCGTGCAGGAAAAAGTGTTTTTGGAACGAACCGGGCTTGACACGGGGATCGGGCATCCGGTACTTTCGTCCGGTGAGTACCGCTCGGTTTGTGGCGGATTGAGAGAGACTGACAGTCGGAGAGAGAAGAGAGATAAGTCGATCTTTGCCCGTGGTGCATGCGCCAGCCTCCACGCGAGGCTCCAGCGGTTGCTGAGGCGACTTCGTTCGCCGCAGGCGCCGGGATGCTGGCGACTTGGATCGGAGACAGACTGCCTCGGACGCGTTGTCGGGGGCATCACCCCATGCGGGTGGTTCGTGTGGATTCGTATTAGGAGTGACGAGACAATGAGAAATGTGACTCGCAGCGCACAGTGCCTCTTCGGCGGCACGATCCTCTCGGCGGGACTCGCTGCCCCCGCTTCGGCGCAGCTCTTCAACATCGACCAGAACCCCGGCGGATGGGCCGCGGCCAAGGCCGGCCTCATCCTCGAGGGCTGCTCTGACTTCACCAAGGACGCCAGCTACCCGCTCGTCGGCATCAAGGGGCCGGTCACCAGCGCCGGCAACTTCCCGGTCTCGCCCGGCGTGGTCTACCCCACTCACTCGTTCAACACCGTGAACGCGGCGAACTACTTCTACAACATCGCCACCCTCGGGCCGCACTACGGCTTCGGCAACCCGCACAACGCCCTCCTGGCGAACTACTTCGTCGACGCGTTCCGCATGGACTTCAGCACCGCGGGCGTGCAGGCCGTCGAGTTCAACGCCCTCACCGTCGTCGGCGGCGCGTCCGTCAACATCACCGTCTATGACTCCAACGGCAGCACCGCCTACAACGGCGTGCCGGTCGGCGGCGCGTTCGGTGCGAACCTCGGCGTGCTCGGCAACGGGATCACCCGCATCGACATCTTCGACGCCGCCGGCGGCGCGGAAGGCGTCCAGCGGAAGGTCTGCACCTACCTCGTGCCCGCCCCGAGCAGCGCGGCGCTCCTGGCCCTCGGCGGCCTGGTCGCCACCCGTCGCCGTCGCTGACGGCACGGCACGCCGGCGGACTCCCGCTCCCGGCTTGCGCCGCGGGTGAGAGGATCGCAGGCGTGAACAACACACGCTCAAGCCCGACCCGGTGAAAGCCGGGTCGGGTTGTTTCCACAACCCCCGTCGCGCCCGGCACGCGCGCGTGCCCGCGTCTACGATTCGCCCGCGGGCGCTCGGACTGGCGCACCGCACTCTTATCCCGGGCGCCGGCCGCATCGCGTGTGCGGCGTGCCCGCAGGCGACGGCGAGTCGGGCAGGACGATGATCATCCAGGGTCAATCCCAGCGCATCCACGCCATCCGTCAGGCCGTCAATGCCCAGCAGTGGGTGATCGCCGAGGAACTGCTCCAGGAGGCCGTGCGGCGGGGCAGGCCCGACGCGGAGATGCTTTATTACATGGGCATCGTCCACGAGGTGCGGTTCGAAATCGACGCCGCCCTGGAGTACGGCGAACGCTCGATGCGGCTGCTCCCGAACCCGGGCGCGGCCCTCCTGATCGCCCGCGCTCACCGCCTGCGCGGCGAGACGGACGAGGCGGTGCGGATGTGCGATCGCGCCCTCGAACTCGCCCCCGGCAACGTGCTGGCCCTGGCGACGAAGGCCGGCTCGCTCGAGGAGGCGGGCCGGTACGACGAGTCGCTCGCCGTCGTGGAGCCGCTGCTCGAGCGAGCGAAGCAGCAGGACCGCCAGGCCGAGGCGCCCATCCTGGCCGAGTGGGCCAAGCTCCTCATCCAGCAGAAGCGGTATGCGGAGGCGATCGCGGTCATCGACGACCTGATCGCCAACCACCAGCCCGACGAGCGGCGTCGGTGCGGCCTGCTCTACACCCGCGCCAAGGCCTGTGACAAGGCCAAGGACTACGAGGGTGCGTTCCGCTCGGCGGAGGAAGCGAACAGGTTCGAGGCCCTCCCCTTCGACCCCGAGGTCTACCGCGAGCAGGTGACGGCCCTGATGACGCACTGGTCGCGCGAGAAGATGGCGAAGTTCCCCATCAGTTCGTGCACCAGCGAGGTGCCGGTCTTCGTCGCCGGGATGCCCCGCAGCGGCACCAGCCTCATCGACCAGATCATCGACGCCCACCCCCGGGCGGCGGGCGTGGGCGAGCTCGACACCATCGACCGCTTCGCCATTGAGCTTGCCGCCGCGTGGAACCCGGACCTCGAGCCGCCCGAGAGTTTCGGCCCGTTCAACAGCCGCAGGTGGACGCAGGTCGCGGAGAGGTACGTCCGCGAGGTGCGCAGGCTCGCGCCGAACGCCGAGCGCATCGTGAACAAGTCGCTGGGCAACAACCGGCTGGTCGGGCTGATCGCGCGGCTCTTCCCGAGGACGCGCATCATCCACGCCATCCGCGACCCGCGCGACGTGGCCGTCAGCTGCTTCATGGGCGGGTTCAACAACCGGATGCACCCGTGGACGACGCGGATCGACTGGGTCGTCGCCGCGTGGGAGCAGTCGATGCGCATGATGGAGCACTGGAAGTCGTCGCTGGACGTGCCGATCCTCGACGTCCACTACGAGCGGCTCGTGAACGACCCCGAGACCGAGTTCCCGCGCATCATCGAGTTCCTGGGCCTGGAGTGGGACGACGCCTGCAACGAGTTCCACAAGAGCCGCCGCACCGTCCGCACGCTCTCGTACGACCAGGTGAACCGCCCGCTCTACACCACCTCGGCCGGGCGCAACCAGCACTACGCGAGGTTCCTCGAGGGCGTGAAGTTCCCCGCCTACGACCCGTACGCGTGACGGGCCGCGACCGTGAGGGAGCGGTCCGGCCCGTTCCGCGCCGTGCTCACGCCGCGAGGCGGGTCGCTGTTTCGGCGCGCGGCGCGTCCCGCGCGGACCCGAAGAGGACCGCGTGCAGCGCGGGGTCGCCGCGGCCCGTGCTGCGCAGGGCCCGCACGCGGTAGACCGTCTCGCCCCCCCCTCCGCCCGGCGGGAGCGTCTCGTCGGTGAAGGCCCGCCCGCCCGCGACGCCGAGCGTCTCGAACGGCCCCCCCCCGAGCGACCGCGCCACCTCGTAGACCGTCCCCCCCAGCCCCGGCGGCGTGGCGCACGACCAGCGCAGCCCCACCGTCCCGTCCTGGCGCAGCGTCGTCCGGAAGCGGTAGGGCACGCCCGGCGCGGGCGCGGGCGAGGGCGGACGCGGCGCGGGGATCGCCGCCGCCGCGTAGACCTCCGGGTCGTCGGCCGCCGCCGCCTTGATCCGCGCCACGGCCCCCGCCGTGCGGCGCCGGGCCGTCGAGGCCGCCTCGCGGAACGAGGCCGTCGCGGCCCGGGCCGCGTCGCGGGCCTCGAGCGCGGCCGTCCGCGCCGCCGAGGCCGACTCGTACAGCGTGCGGAGGGCGGCCACCTCGGCGGCCGTCAGGCCGATGGCCCCGGGGTCGGCCTCCCACACGTCGAGGTGGGCGGCGAGGAAGTCGATCAGGCGTGAGTCCGACTTGGGGAGAACGCGCATGGGGGTTGCCATCGGGCCGATCCGCCCCCGGCTTCAGCGCGCGGGGCTGAAAACCCCGCCCTGCCCCCGCGAGCGTGCGCCCATGCGCCTCGGACCCGTGCCCGCGCGTCTCGGGCACGGGTTCGTGGGGGTCGGGCACGGGTTCGTGGGGGTCGGGCACGGGTTCGTGGGGGTCGGGCACGGGTCGGCGCGTCCTGGGCATGCGCCCGCTCGTGGGGGTCATGCGCCCGCTCGTGGGGGTCATGCGCCCGCTCGTGGGGGTCACGCGCCCGCTCGTGGGGGTCATACGCCCGCTCGTGGGGGGCCGTGGGGGTCGCGGGTCACGGGGCCGCCGCGCGGACGCGCACCGCCAGCACGTCGGTCCGGCCGTAGTCGATCTCGAAGTGAGCACCGACCTCGAGCGGCGTCACCTCCAGCCCGGCGGCGCGCAGCCGCTCGAGCGGGTCGCCCGGCGCGGCGTCGGCGTGCGGGGCGGCCCGCACCAGCACGGTCCACGGCCCCTCGGCGCGCACGCGCTCGACCAGCGCGGCCAGCGGGAGGGGCGCGCCGAACGGGTGCCGCGTCTCCGGCCCGGCGTCGAAGTACGGCTCGACGCGCGCCCCCGCGTAGTACTCCACCGCCGGGTGCCAGAAGTCCACCGACGCCAGCCGCGACGGATCGACCAGCAGCCCCGGCCCGCGCAGCGCGGCGACGAACGCCCGCGGCGAGCGCTCTGCCTCCACCGCCTCGCGCAGGTAGCCGTACCACGCGCCCTGCCCGACGGCCATCACCGCGACCGCGACGCCCGCGGCCCGCGCCATCGCCCCCCCCCACGCGAAGTCGCGCACCGCCGACGCCATCCACGCCCCCCCCAGCAGCGCGACGCCCGGCCAGACCGGCGTCAGGTAGCGCGGCACGCCCTTGCTCAGCACGGCGAACCCGCACGCGCCCAGCACGACCCACGCGATCACCACGCACAATCCCGGCGTCGGACGCACGCGGTCGCGCACCAGCCACACCAGCCCGGCGAGCGCGGCGATCGAGCCAAGCCCCACGCCGTACGCCGCGGCTTCGAGATAGGCCAGCGGCGCCTCGTGGACGAAGAGTTGGAGGTTCTCCGTGGTTTCGAGTTCGAGGGCTGCCTGGACGGCGTCATGCCCGATGCGTGCGGTCACCGCCCGGCCCCACGCCCAGAGCACGAGCGCGCCCACGCCCAGCACGCCGACCGGGTGTGTGCGCGCAAACGCGGCGATGCACGCCCGCAGCGGCGCGGGGCGGGCCAGCGCGCCGACCAGCGCGGCCGGCAGCGCGACGCACGCCGTCATCAGCGCGAGGCCGGCCGCGTCTCCGAACGACCGCACCTCGTCGGCCCGCGTCGCCGCCACCGCCGCGGCGGCCGCCAGCGCGCAGGCCGCGACCACGCCCCACGCGCGCGCGCCCCGGGGCGCGTGCTCGACGGCGCAGCGCAGCGCGATCCCGCCGTAGCCGGCCAGCCCGATGACGAGCAGCCCCGGCGGCCCCTTCGTGAGCGCGGCCCCCGCGGCGCACATGCACGCCGCCGACACCGCCCCCCAAGCCGTGCGCGAACGCTCGCGGTGCGAACGCCACGCGGCGTCGATCGCCCAGACCGTGCCGACGACGAACGGCACGAGCAGAGCGTCCAGTTCGCCGATGCGCCCGGAGCGCACCGAGAGGATGCCCGTGCCGAGGAACAGAGCCGCCCACCACGCCGCGTGCTGCGCCCACGCCCGCCCGCCGAGGCTCGCCCCTTCGCCCGCGTCGCGCTCGTGCAGCATCCGGCGCCCGAGCAGGTAGACGCCCACCACGCCCAGCGACATCGCCATCGCGACCGTCGCGCGCAGGTGCCACTCGCCGGGGCGAGTGCCCGTCAGTCTGGCGAGGGCCATCGGCGCCCAATAGACCATCGGCGGCTTGGCGAGGTAGGGCCGGTCGTGCACCGTCGGCACGATCCACGCGCCGCGGTCGTGCATCTCGCGGGCCACGAGCGCCCGCTGGGCCTCCTGCCAGTTGGTCAGCCCGTGCGTGGAGAGGCCCAGGAAGAACACCACCGCGCACAGGGCGGCGAGCACCAGCACGTCGCGCACCGGCGGGCGGAGGCTCATGGCGTGGCCAAGCCTACGCCTCGTCGAGCAGGTCCACGCTCGCGAAGCGCTTGCCTTCGAGCATTTCGAGGCTCGCCCCGCCGCCCGTCGAGACGTGCGACATCCTGTCGGCGAGTTTGAACCGCTCGACCGCGGCGGCCGTGTCGCCCCCGCCGACGATGCTGGTCGCGCCGGCGGCCGTCGCGTCCGCGATGGCGCGGGCGACCTGCTGCGTGCCGACGCGGAAGGGCATCCACTCGAAGACGCCCATCGGCCCGTTCCAGACGATCGTCTTCGCGCCGCGGAGCACGCGGGCGAAGGTGGCCTGCGTCGCCGGCCCGATGTCCAGTCCCATGAAGCCGGGCTTGACGTGCTCGCGCTGCACCTCGACCTGCCCCGAGGTCTCGGCGAACTGCGTCGAGCAGACGTGGTCCTCGGGCAGGTGCAGGTCGCACCTCAGGCGGGCCGCCTCCTCGATCACCCGCTTCGCCTCGGCGACGAACTTCTCCTCGACGCGGCTCTCGCCCACCTGCCGCCCCAGCGCGCGCAGGAAGGTGTACGCCATCGCCCCGCCGATCAGGAGCGCGTCGCACTTCGGCAGCAGGTGGCCCACCGCGCCGATCTTGTCCGAGACCTTCGCCCCCCCCAGCACGACCACGAAGGGCTTGGCCGGGGCGCGCAGGGCGTCGCTCAGGTAGCGGATCTCCTTCTCGACCAGGAACCCGACCACGCGCGGCCGGCCCTGCATCGCGCGCGGCAGGGCGACCATCGAGGCGTCCGCCCGGTGGCAGGTGCCGAAGGCGTCGTTGACGTACACGTCGCCCAGCAGCGCGAGCCGCCCGGCGAAGGCCGCGTCGCCCTCCTTCTCGCCCCTGTGGAACCGCAGGTTCTCGAGCAGCACGACCTCGCCGTCCTTCATCGTGTTGACGGCGTTCAGCGCGGCCTCGTCGGTGCAGTCCTGCGAGGGGAACGCGACCGGCCTGCCGAGCAGCTCGCCCAGCCGCGCCGCGACGGGGCGGAGCGAGTACGCCTCCTCGAACCCCTTGCCCTCGGGCCGACCCAGGTGCGAGATGAGCACGGCCCGCCCGCCGCGGTCGATGACGGACCTGATCGTGGGCAGGGCCTCGCGGATACGGCGGTCGTCGCCGATCACCCCGCCGTCGATCGGCACGTTGAAGTCCACGCGCACGAGCACACGCTTGCCGGCGACCTCGACGGCCCCGACGCTCTTCTTCGCCATCCCAGTGCCTCCTCGTCCGTGCAGGTCGTCCGCGCCGGGCGCGCGTTACGCGCCGCCCTGGTTGTCGATGATCCGCGCCGCGTTGCCGCGCACCGCGGCCGCCCCGCGCGAGGCCAGCTGCTCGCGCATGCGGCGCAGGCGCGTCGCCACCGAGGCGTCCACGAGCTGATCGCCGATGCGGAACCGGATGCCGCCGATGATGGACTCGTCCACGTAGGGGTGGACCACGACATCCTTCTTCAGGGCGCGGCCGAGCCGGTCACGCACCGCGGCCAGCTCGTTCGCGCTCACGGGGGCGGCGGTGAAGACGTCCACCTCGACGCGGCCGAAGCGCTCCTGCACGATCGCGTCGTAGGCCGCGACGATCGCGGGCAGGTGCCCGAGCCGCTCCTTCATGTTCAGCACGAGCAGGAACCGGAGGAGCAGGTCGTCGCACCGGCCCTCGAAGATGCGCCGCAGCGCGCCCTCGCGGGCCTTCACGCCCAGCACGCGCGAGGCGAGGAACTCGCCGAACTGCCCGTCCGAGCGGGCCATCTCGAGCACGTCCTCCAACTGGTCGAGGATGGTCTCGGTCCGCTCGCGTCCGCCCTCCGCCTCGGCCATCTCGAAGAGGCTGCGGGCGTAGGTGTTCGCCACGGCGTCGGGCTTGGATTCGATCAGGGGCATCGCCGCTTCCTTCCTCGCCGCTTCACGAGCGGACCGACTCGAGCTCCGCGAGCGACTCGTCCACGAACGCCTGGTGGTCCGCGGCGTTGATCTCGCGCCGCAGGATCTTCGACGCGACCATCGCCGCGAGGCTCGCCGCGTCGGCGTAGACCTCGTTGAGGGCGGCGCGCTTCGCGCCCTCGATGTCCCGCAGCGCCTTCTCGCGCATCTGCCCGAGCTCGGCGTCCGCCTTCGCCTTCAGTTCCGCGGCGAGTTTCTGCTGCTGCGCCCGGGTCTCGTCGAGCATCTTCTGGGCCTCGGCCCGCGCCTCGGCGAGGCTCTGCTGGTACATCGCCAGCGCGTCCGCGGCCTGCTGGCGTGCAGCCTCCGCCGCCGCGATCTCCTCGCGGATCTTCTCCTCGCGGTCCTTCAGGCCCTTGGCGATCTTCGGCCAGACCTTCGTGGCGAGGATCATGTAGACGAGCAGGAACACGACGACGGCCATGATGCCCGACATCACGCCCGCGTTGGGAGCGTGGATCACGCTCGGCTCGCCCTTGGCCGCGTGGGCCTCGTCGCCCGCCGCGAACGCGACCGCCGGCATCATCGCCATCCCCGCCATCGCCGCCGCACGCACCAATCGTTCCATGGGTCATCTCCCGCGCCAGGGCGGTTGTGATCGAAAACTCGAATCCGCGCGCCGCCCCTTCGGCCGGCGCACGGGGAATGTCGTTCCGCGTCGCGTCAGGCGATCATGCCGACGACGACGGCGAAGAGCGTGGCGCCTTCGACGAGTGCGGCGCAGAGGATCATGTTGGTCATGATCGGGCCGGAGGCCTCGGGCTGGCGGGCGATCGACTCGACCGCGCCCTTGCCGATGAGGCCGATGCCCAGGCCGCCCCCGAGGACGGCGATGCCCGCGCCGATCGCGGCCAGGCCCTTGCCGATCTTGCCCGTCGAGGCGGCCGCCACCTGCACCGCCGCCGAATCCTGCGCCATCGCCAGCGCAGGGCCGAACACAGCAACCGCAGCCGTCGCGATCAGAGCGTGCTTCACGATGTTCTTCATGGCTCTACCGATCCCTTTCAGATTCAGAGAACTCGTTGCGAGAATCCTTCAATGGGGCCTGTCCGGCACACGACGCCGAGACACCCCGACGATCAGACCCGTTCCCCTCAGTGCGCCGCCGCGTGCGCCTGCCCCTCCCCGTGCTCGTGCTCCCCGTCGTGATGGCCGTGCGGCATCAGCTGGCTGATGAAGACGGTCGTCAGGAACATGAACACGAACGCCTGCAGCAGCGCGACGAAGATTTCGAGCAGGTACACCGCGATCGCGCCCAGGCCCGCCACCAGCGTCACGGGCACGCCCAGCGCCCAGCCGCCCGCGAACGCCGCCGCCGGGAACCCGAGCAGCACCGCCAGCAGGATGTGCCCGGCCGTCATGTTCGCCATGAGACGGATGGCGAGCGCGGCCGGCTTGATGAGCAGCGCGCCCGCCAGTTCGATCACCACCACCAGCAGAATGACCGGCAGGAACACCGGCTTCATCGGCACGCCGCCGGTCATGTGGGCCATGTAGCCCTTCACGCCCAGGCTCCGCAGCCCGCCGATGTTGAACACGATCGCCGAGATGAGCGCCATCGCCCCCGTGATCCACAGGTTCTGCGTCGCCGTCCCGCCGACCCACGCCAGGTGCCGCTCCGCCAGCCCCTTGAACGTCAGGTTGTGGATGTCCAGCAGCGGCACCAGCCCGATCAGGTTGTTCACCAGAATGAAGAAGAACGCCGTCAGCAGGAAGGGCAGGTACTTGTCCGTCCGCTCGTGCAGGAGCGGCCTGATCGTCGTGTCGCGCAGGTAGGTGCAGATCACCTCGATCATGCTCGCGAACGCGTTCTTCGTCAGGTAACGGTCGTTGCCCTCGCTCTCAGGCCCGGTCGCGATCTTGTTCGCCACGTACGGCCCGAGGATCAGCAGGATCGCCGCGGAAATGACGAGGTTCGTCATGTTCGCCGACCACAGCCACCACCCGTCCACGACCCACAGCGGGTGGTCGATGACGTGCGAGATCGGGTTGTCCGCAGCCAGCGTCAGCAACGCGCTCATGACCCGCTCTTCTCCCCGGCGCCGAGCCGCCGACCCACGCCCGCCGCAACCTTCGTCTCAGCCGCCAGCGCTCCCGCCTGCGCCGCGAGCAGCGCGGTCCAGAACGGCAGTTTCTCAAGCCCCTGGGCCGAGTAGACCGCCCATCCCAGGCCGACCGCGGCAGCCATGCGCAGCGTCGTGCCCGCGATCACGCTCGCCGTCGCCGCCATCACGCTCCGCTCACCCGCGAGCCACGCCGGCACCAGCCCCGCCACGCCTGCCGCGAGGCAGACGATCGTGGCCAGCATCACGGCTCGCGTCGCGCCCTCTTCGCCGACGAGCATCCAGACCAAGGCCGCAAGCCCCGCGCCGGCCAGCGTCCCGAGCGCAACGGCCGCGCCGAGTCTCGGCAGGGGCAGCCGCACCGTCGGTTGGGAGGCGCTCGCGGTCATGGTGTCGTCCGAAACCCCTCGGGGTTCGGCCCGGCGATTCCCATGACGCCGCAGCCAGTCCCGTAGGACGGGAAGAATAGCAGCCACCCTCACCCCCGGCGAGCGATCGCCCTCACCTTTCAAGCCTTCGCGGACCCGCTCCCGCCATGCCCCTTGCCGCGGGGTTTGTTGAGTTCCCTGACCGCCCGCATCAGCCGCCAGGTGCCGATGGTCAGGCCCAGGGCCATGCCCACGAGCGTGAGCACCGGGGCCGTCCCGACCTTGCCGTCCAGCCACCACCCGCCCAGGGCGAGCAGCCCGACCGCCGCCACGAACTCCGTCCCCAGCGTGCCCACCGCCGCGATCGGGCCGAGAGCGGAGACCGCCCGCCTGGGCGCGGGTTCACTCGGCCGTGGCAGAGGGGACCTCGGCCTCAACTCCTCGGGCAGTTCCGGCGGCTCGCCCGGCTGTCGTGCCATGGTCCGCCCCGATCATGCGTTGGAGGTGACTTGCCGCATCGCCCACGTCCGTGCCGCCGCTACCGCCTGCTTCACCTTGCCGACGTCCGGCCCGCCGCCCTGCGCCTGGTCGGGCCTGCCCCCCCCCTTGCCGCCGACCGCCTGCGCGGCCTCGCGAACCCACTCGCCGGCGCGGATGCCGAGTTTCATCAGTTCTTCGGGCACGCCCGCGATGATCGAGACCGACGGCTTCTCCCCGTCGTCCACGCTCAGCAGCATGACGGCCTTTCGCGGGCAGCGGTCCCGGATCGTCTGCAGCGCGGCCTGCAACGCCTGCCGGTCGCCGCCCGCGTCGAGCGTCGCCACGACGATCGGGTCCGGCGAGACACCGGCGGACTCGGCGATCTGCCTCGCCAGGTGCGCCGCCTCCGCCGCCTTCGCCTTCGATTCTTCCTTCGCGGCGGACTTCAGACGCTCCTGCAGCCCGGCCAGCGCGGCACGCAACTCCGCCTTGCGCGCGACCGGCATCGTCAGCTCGTCGATCTCGGCGGCGATCTCCCCGGCCTCGCGCCGCAGGCCCGCCGCGGGGAGCGACGCGGCAGCCCCGATCCGCTCGGCCATCGCGTCCGCCGCCGCGTGCGCCGCCAGCGCGGCCGCGCCCGTCACCGCCTCGAC
>JAANMY010000509.1_pt1 | contig 54476 bp, 52 predicted proteins | sample 7279691 | NCBI WGS metagenome assembly JAANMY01 (sample SAMN14094543, study PRJNA606508) | bioreactor metagenome | isolation source: A lab-scale SPAN reactor treating ammonium-rich wastewater day 388 | place: Ireland: Galway | collected 2018-02-07 | reverse complement strand
CCGTCGAGCACCTTGCCGCCTCGGCGCAGGGCCTCGGCGAGGGCGCGGTCGAGGTTGTCGACGGCGACGTAGACGATCCAGCGCGGGGGCAGCCGGGCGTTGACGCCGCGGGCGTGGCAGACGCCGGCGACGGGGTCGTCCGCGCCGGGGCGCAGCATCGAGTAGTCGTCGTAGCCGCCCATCGGCACGGGCTCGGGGCGCCAGCCGACGACGGCCTGGTAGAAGTCGCGCAGACCCGGGGCGTCGGCGACGGTGAGGTCGGTCCAGACGATGGCCCCGGGCGGGGCCTTGGGTTCGGCCATGGGAATCTCCTCCTCGACGGACACCGGGATCTCAACCATATAAGAGGTGAGGGGGCAGCGGGCGGCGCTCCTTCGGCCGGCACCCGCTGCCCGGTGGGGGTTTGGGGGCGGAGGAGCGGTCGTTCGCGACGTAGCCCCCATGGGACCAGTGCCGGGTTCATCCCGGCACTGGAATCCCGGTGGGGGTTTGGGGGCGGAGGAGCGGCCGTATCGCGACGGAGCCCCCATGGGACCAGTGCCGGGTTCATCCCGGCACTGGAATCCCGGTGGGTTATGATCGGCGCCAGAGGACCGGGGGTCGTCCTTTCTCTCTCGGGAACCGCACGAACGGGAGCCCCGGACAGCGTGTGCCATGGGTGTGCTCGATCTACTGAAGGGGAAGTTCGTCGACCCCACGTACGCCGGCGTCCACGGCGGCGGCGACATCATCACGACCACCGTCGACGCGGTGGTCAAGTGGGGGCGCAAGTCCTCGATCTGGCCGATGCCGTTCGGCACGGCCTGCTGCGCGATCGAGTTCATGGCGCTGACGGGGTCGCACTACGACCTGGCCCGCTTCGGGGCCGAGGTGCTGCGCTTCTCGCCGCGGCAGTCGGACCTGATGTTCGTGGCGGGCACCATCCCGGACAAGCTGGGGCCGGTGCTGAAGACCATCTACGACCAGATGCCCGAGCCGAAGTGGGTGATCTCGATGGGCGTGTGCGCGTCCTCGGGGGGCTTCTACCGCTCGTACCACGTGATGCAGGGCATCGACGAGCTGATCCCGGTCGACGTCTACGTCCCGGGCTGCCCGCCCTCCCCCGAGGGCCTGGTGGCGGCCGTGATGAAGATCCAGGAGAAGATCCAGACCTCGCAGCAGGCGGGCGCGCCGCAGGGCGCGCACCGCGTGGGCGCCAACGGCGAGGGCATGTACGACCGCCGCGCGCGCCGCGCCGAGTGGGCGAAGGACGACGCCGAGCGCCGCGCCGCCGGCCTGCCGCCGCGCGGGGTGCTGACCGACCTGAAGCCCGAGCCGGAGATCGACCACGGAGCCCACCATGGCTAGCGCCGCGCTTCCCGCCCTCTCCCCCGCCCTGCTCGAGCAGCCGGCCGTGCGCGTGCTGTCCGAGGCGCTGGGCGAGAACCTGCTGGGCGCCAGCGACTTCCGCGGCGAGGTCGCGATCACCGTCGATCGCAAGGCGTGGCTCAAGGCGGTCTCGCTGCTGAAGGACCACCCGGAGCTCGACTACAAGCTGTTCCTCGACCTGTGCGGCGTCGACTTCCTGGACCGCGAGGAGGAGCCCGAGCGCTTCGTGGTGGTGCTCCACCTCTACTCGGTCTCGAAGAAGCGCCACGTGCGGCTGCGCACGCCGGTGCCCGAGGCCGACCCGAAGCTGCCGACGCTGGTGCCGCTGTTCAAGGGCGCCAACTGGTTCGAGCGCGAGGCCTGGGACATGTACGGGATCGTGTTCGAGGGCCACCCGAACCTGATCCGGCTGCTGACCCACGACGCCTTCGTGGGCCACCCGCTGCGCAAGGACTACCCGCAGGGCCAGCGCCACGTGCTGAAGGAGCCGCGCAAGTGGCTGCTCGACGTGCCCCACGGCTCCGAGCACGTGGTGATCAACCTCGGCCCCTCGCACCCGGCGATGCACGGCTGCTTCCGCGTGCAGGCGCTGCTCGACGGCGAGATCGTCAAGGACGCCGAGGCCGAGATCGGCTACATGCACCGCAACTTCGAGAAGATGGTCGAGGCGCGGACCTACTGGCAGGTGATCCCGTACACCGACCGCCTCAACTACTGCTCGTCGTTCATGAACGGGCACGGCTGGGCGCTGGCGGTGGAGAAGCTGCTGGGCGTGCCGGCGCCGCCGCGGGCCGAGGCGGTGCGGGTCATCCTCTCCGAGTTCTCGCGGATCATGGACCACTTCGTGTGCATCTCCACGAACGTGGTCGACCTCGGCGCGATCACCCCGTTCTTCGTCGTGTTCCGCGGCCGCGAGAAGATCTACGAGCTGCTCGAGTCCTGCTGCGGCGCGCGGCTGACGGTCAGCTACGTGCGGATCGGCGGCCTGGCCCAGGACGTGCCCGAGGACTTCGTCGCCCGCTGCCGCGAGACGCTCGACTTCGTGATGGACGCGGCGAAGCAGATGGACGAGCTGCTGACCCGCAACGTGATCTTCACCCGGCGCTTCCGCGACATCGGCGTGATGTCGAAGGAGGACGCGCTCTCCTACGGCTGGGCGGGCCCGGCCCTGCGCGGCTCGGGCGTCGAGACCGACGTGCGCCGCGACGCGCCCTACTCCGGCTACGACCAGTACGACTTCGACGTGCCGGTCGGCACCACGGGCGACTGCTACGACCGCTACCTGGTGCGCATGGAGGAGATCCGCCAGAGCGCGCGCATCATCCGCCAGGCGCTCGACAAGCTGCCGGGCGGGCCGGTGATCGTCGACGACCGCAAGGTGGCGCTGCCGCCGAAGAGCGAGGTCTACGGCAACATCGAGTCGCTGATGAACCACTTCAAGCTCGTCTACGACGGCATCCTGCCGCCGAAGGGCGAGGTGTACGGCAAGACCGAGGGCGCCAACGGCGAGCTCGGCTACTACGTCGTCAGCGACGGCTCGAAGCACCCGTGGCGGGTCAAGGTCCGCCCGCCCTGCTACAACAACTACCAGGCCTACCCCCAGCTCCTGAAGGGCGGCCAGATCGCCGACGCGATCGCCATCATCGGCGGCCTCAACGTCATCGCCGGCGAGCTCGACCGGTAAGAAGCGAACCATGCCCAAGTTCACGATCGACGGGAAGGAACTCGAGGTTGCGCCGGGCACCACGGTGATCCAGGCGGCGACCGAAGCGGGCATCGACATCCCGCACTTCTGCTGGCACCCCGACCTGCCGGTGGACGGCAACTGCCGCATGTGCCTGGTCGAGGTGGAGAAGGCGCCCAAGCTGCAGATCGCCTGCAACACGCTGGTGTCCGAGGGCATGGTGGTGCACACCCAGAGCCCGAAGGCCGCGGAGGCGCACCGCACCACGCTCGAGATGCTGCTGATCAACCACCCGATCGACTGCCCGGTCTGCGACCAGGCGGGCGAGTGCTACCTGCAGGACCAGTACATGGACCACGGGCTGCACGACTCGAAGGTGGAGATCGAGCACAAGGTCCGCAAGCGCAAGGTGGCGAACCTGGGGCCGATCATGCTCGACGCCGAGCGCTGCGTGCTGTGCTCGCGCTGCCTGCGCTTCGAGCGCGAGGTGACCGGGACCAACCTGCTCGAGTTCAAGAACCGCGGCAACGTCACCGAGATCACCACCTTCGACGGCGGCCCGATCACCCACGAGTACTCGGGCAACCTGGCCGACGTGTGCCCGGTGGGCGCGCTGCTCAGCCACGACTTCCGCTTCAAGATGCGGGTCTGGTTCCTGGAGCAGGCAGAGAGCGTCTGCGGCGGCTGCTCGACCGGCTGCAACGTGTGGATCGACACCCGCGACGGCGAGGTGCAGCGGATCCGGCCGCGCCGCAACGTCGAGGTCAACAAGAGCTGGATCTGCGACCCGGGCCGCATGCTCTACAAGCAGTTCCACGTGCCGGAGCGGATCTCCGGCGCGCGCGCGAGGCGCGGCGCGAACTGGGAGGGCGTGGCGCTCGAGGCGGCGCTCGACGAGCTGCACGCGAAGCTGCAGGAGGCCGGCGCCGCGACCGCGTTCCTGGCCTCGCCGCAGGCCTCGAACGAGGACCTGTTCGCCTTCAAGGCGCTCGCCGAGAGCGTCGGCGGCAAGCTCGACTTCCGGGTCGGCAACCCGCAGGACCGGCTGCACGAGCGGATCGACGCGGTGCTGCAGCGGGCCGACCGCAACCCCAACACCCAGGGCTGCCTCGACCTCGGCGTGGGCAGGGACGGCGTCGACGCGATCCTCGCCGCCTGTCGCGCCGGGTCGGTGAAGGCGCTCGTGCTGCAGGGCCCCGAGCTGCTGCGGGCGGCGGAAGCGCAGGACGCGCTCGCGAAGGTGCCGTTCGTGGCGGTGATGGCGACCCACGAGGAGCCGGCGCTGGCCGCGGCCCACCTGGTGCTGCCGGCGGCCCTGTGGGTCGAGCAGGACGGCACGTACACGAACTACCAGCGCCGCGTGCAGCGCGCGAAGAAGGCGGTGCCGCCCCCGGGCGACGCGAAGCCGCGCTTCGAGCTGGCCCTCGGCCTGCTGCGCCGCCGCGGCCACGCGCTGGCGGCGGCGGTCTCGGCGCGCGACCTGTTCACCACCCTCGCGAAGTCGGTGCCCGGCTACGCGAACCTCGACTACAAGGCGCTCGGCTTCGGCGGCCGCGCGCTCGCCACGGCGCCCGGCGCGGCCGCGGCTTCGGCGCCGGCCGGCGCCTGACCCGGGAGCAGCAGACCTCATGGCCACGCGCATCGTCACGGTCGACCGCGACACCAAGCCCGGGGTGGGCCCGATCCTGCTCGGTCTGTGGATCACCCTGCGCAACATGCTGCAGACGCTGTTCCAGCGCAAGGCGGCGACGATCCAGTACCCCGAGGAGAAGCGGCCGGTCTCCAGCCGCTACCGCGGCGTGCACATCCTCACCGTGCGCCAGGACGGCTCGCCCAAGTGCGTGGCGTGCTACATGTGCGCCACGGCGTGCCCGGCCGAGTGCATCTACATCGAGGCCGGCGAGCGGCCCGAGAAGAGCATCGAGAAGTACCCGACCCGCTTCGAGATCGACCTGCTCCGCTGCGTCTACTGCGGCTTCTGCGTGGACGCCTGTCCGGAGGAGGCGATCATCATGAGCCGCGAGAACAACCTGGTCGGCACCACCCGCGCCGAGCTCGTGATCGACCGCGACCGGCTGATGGCGCGCAACCCGATCGCCGAGCACGGCGTCGGCTACCGCCCCGAGGAGCACGACGTGCGGCGGCCGGTGCGGGTGGCGGCGCTGGAGCGGCTCCAGAAGGAGCACGGGATCGTGCCGGGGATGCCCAAGCGGTAGCGCCCGTGAACGAGCGGCCGGGCTGGGACGAGTACTACGTCGCGATCAGCCGCACGGTCGCCACCCGGGCGAACTGCTGCCGGCGCAAGGTCGGCGCCATCATCGTCGTCGAGAACGCGATCATCGCGACCGGCTACAACGGCACCCCGATGGGGGTCCGGAACTGCATCGACGGGGGCTGCCCGCGCTGCGCCTCCGACGCGCCCACGGGCGCCGGCTACGACGCCTGCATCTGCGTCCACGCCGAGCAGAACGCGATCGTGATGGCCGCCCGCCACGGCAACGCCACCAAGGGCGGCCGGCTGTACACGACGCTGCGGCCGTGCTTCGGCTGCGCCAAGGAGTCGATCCAGGCCGGCATCCGCGAGATCGTGTTCGCGGAGCCGTTCGGCTACGGGCCCGAGCTGGAGGACGTCTACCAGCGCCTGATCCGCGAGAGCGGCATCGTCCTGCGCCAGCCCGCGAGCTGACCCGCTCCCGGCTGCGGGTAGACTCGCGGCCAGCCTCGTGAAGCCCGACCAGAGCCGTTCCCCGCAGGGGCACCTGCTGCAGGTGCTCGGGGTCGCGTTCGGCCTCGCCGTGATCGTCGGCAACTCGATCGGCATGGGCATCCTGCGCACGCCCGGCGAGGTGGCGGCGCGGCTGCCCGACACCGGGCTGTTCCTCGCGGTGTGGGTCGCGGGCGGGCTGTACGCCTTGATGGGGGCGCTGTCGCTCTCCGAGCTGGGGGCCATGTTGCCGCGCTCGGGGGGCCAGTACGCGCTGGTGCGCCACGCGCTCGGCCCCTTCCCGGGCTTCGTCGTCGGCTGGAGCGACTGGATCTCGACCTGCGGCAGCACGGCCGCCATCGCGCTGGTGCTGGCCCAGTACGTGGCACCGTCCTCCGGCCCGCTCGCGGGGCGGGAGGCGGCCCTGGCCGCGGCCGTGGTGCTGTTCTTCGCGGCGCTGCAGTGGCTCGGCATCCGCGTCGGTGACGCGGTGCAGCAGGGGACCAGCCTGCTCAAGACGGTGGCGCTGCTGGCGCTGGCCGGCGCGGCGCTGTTCGTGGCTCCGGCAGCGGCGCCGGCGCCAGCCGCCGTCGCGACGGCTGCGGCGGTGCCGTCGGGCCTGGCGCTGGCCGCCGCGATCGTGGTCGCGCTGCAGTCGGCGATCTACACCTACGACGGCTGGACCGGCCCGATCTACTTCGGCGAGGAGGTGCGCGACCCGGGGCGAGACATCCCGCGCGCGATGATCGGCGGCGTGCTGCTGGTGACGGGCGTCTACCTGGCGCTCAACCTCGCCTTCCTGCGCGTGGTGCCGGTCGAGGAGATGGCGGGCGACCCGTTCGTGGCGGCCACGGCTGCGAGTCGCCTGTTCGGGCCCGGGGCCGACCTCGTGCTGCGGGCGCTGATGGCCGTGTCGCTGCTGGCCGCGGTCAACGCCTGCCTGCTGATGGGCTCGCGGGTGCCGTTCGCGATGGGCCGCGACCGCCAGCTCCCGGCGGCGCTCGGCCGCGTCAACGCCGGCGGCACGCCGACCGTGGCGCTGGCGCTCAGCACGCTGGTGGCGCTCGGCTTCATCGCCACCAACACCTTCGACGCGGTGCTGGCGCTGCTGGCGTTCTTCTTCGTCGCCGCCTACGCGCTGTCGTTCCTGTCGGTGATCGTGCTGCGGCGGCGCGAGCCCGAACGGCCGCGGCCGTTCCGGGTCCCGCTCTACCCGTGGCTGACCGGTGCCGCGCTGCTCGGCTCGCTGGCCTTCCTGGCGGCCGCCGTCGCTGGCGACCGCGTCAACAGCGGGCGCGCGCTGCTGCTGCTGCTGTGCAGCGGCCCGCTCTACCTGCTGCTGAAACGGGCGTTGACTGGAGCCCCGCCGGGGGGCACAGTACCGCCAATCTCATGAGCGACGGCCGGCCTGCCCCCCTCACCTACCGCTACACCTTCGCGTTCGACGACGGGACGCAGCGGGTGTTCACGATGGCGCTCGACCGCGACACGCTCGAGATGGTGGCCCCGCAGCGCTCGAGCTGGCCGGAGTGGACGGCGCTCGGCTACCGCCAGTGCGCCAACTGCCCGCTGAAACCGGAGACGAGCCCGCGCTGCCCGATCGCCGCCAACCTGGTCGAGGTGGTCGCCTTCCTGCACGACCGCTTCAGCTACGAGGAGGTCGAGGTCACGGTCGAGGGCCACGGCCGCAAGTACGTGAAGCGGGCCGCGCTGCAGCACGCGGCCGCCTCGCTGATCGGCATCTTCACGGTCAGCTCCGGCTGCCCGATCCTGTCGCGGCTGCGGCCGATGGTGGCCACCCACCTGCCGTTCATGACGCCGGAGGAGTCGACCTACCGGGTGCTCTCGATGTACCTGATGGCCCAGTTCTTCCGCCACCGCCACGGCAAGAGCGCGGACTGGGAGCTCAAGGACCTGCTGACGTTCCTGCAGGTGGCGCACGAGACGAACACGGCGTTCTGCCGGCGGCTGGCGGCGATCGGGGTCAAGGACGCGAGCCTCAACGCGCTGGCCGGGCTCAACGCGATGGGCGAGATGACGTCGCTGTCGATCGAGTCGCGCGACGAGGACCTGCGCCGGCTGGAGCGCCACTTCGCGCTCCAGTACGAGCCCGAGTAGCTCGTTCAGCCCTTCGCCACCACCACCCGCGGCGCGGCGGCGGCGCGCGGGTCCTTCGGCTGGCCCCACAGGTAGCCCTGGCCGTAGCGCATGCCGAGGTCCTGCAGCGCCTGCTTCTCCTCGACGGTCTGGATGCCCTCCGCGATCACGGTCGCGCCCATGCCCTGGCCCATCTCCAGGATCGCCTTGACGACCTGCTGGTTGACCCGCTTCTCGTGGATGTCGCGGACCAGGCTCATGTCGATCTTGAGGAACGCCGCCTGCAGCGTGGCGACGGTCTCCAGGCCCGAGTGGCCGGCGCCGACGTCGTCGATCGCGAAGCTGAAGCCGAGCTCGAGGAAGGCGTGCATCGCCTCGCGGTACAGGTGCAGGTTCTCGATGATCTCGCGCTCGGTGATCTCCAGCGTGACCATCCGCGGCGCGAGGGTCGGCCCCAGGTAGCCGAGCAGGCCGCGGCCGAGGAAGCTGGCGTCGCGGATGGTGCCGGGCACGGTGTTGAGGAACAGCCGGGTGGTGCCGCCGAACAGCTCCCAGTCGCGGAAGGCGACCCGGCGGCAGGCGCGCTCGAGGTCTTCGACCAGGCCGTGGCGGGCCGCCAGCGCGAACAGCGGGCCCGGCGACTGCAGGTCGGTGCCGCGCGGGCCGCGCGACAGCGCCTCGTGGCCCAGCGCCTCGCCGGTCTCGATCTCGACGATCGGCTGGAACACGGTCCACACGTCGGCGGCGTGGATCACCTCCAGCAGCCGCTCGCGCTCCGAGCGCTCGCGCACGGCCCGCCGCAGCTCCGCGGTGGCGAGCGCGTCTTCGGTGAGGCGCCAGAGCTGGCGCTCCTCGCTCTCCAGCGGGTTCCACAGCACGAACCCGTAGCCGGTCTCGATGCCGGGCCGCTCGCGCAGGTAGGTGTGGGCGATGCGTCCGAGGCGCGGGGCGAGGAAGGCCTCCACGCGGTCGGCGAGCTGGCGGATGCCGTCGATCGTCCAGCGCGCGTCGTCGTCGCGGCGGCCGACCAGGAACAGGAACAGCCGGTCGCTGGCGCGGTCGTCCCACGCCATCACGTCGCCCTCCCGCACCAGCTTCTGCAGCTCGGCGAGCACCGGCTCGACCTGCTCGCGGGCGGCGCGGTGGATCGGGGTGCCGAAGCGGCGCTCGATGCGGCCCAGCGGCTGCAGGTCCACCAGCAGGACCGCCAGCGCCCCGCACTCGCGCAGGCGGTCGGCGACCCGCGACTGCACCTCGGCGAGCACGGGCACCGCGGACATGGTGAGGCGATTGTCGGACGGCGGGCGAGCGGGCCGCAAGCCCGCTTCGCGTTCAGGCCGCGGCGCGGCGGCTCCGGCCCGCCCACCAGGCGAGGGCGCCGAGGCCGAACAGCAGCAGCGTCGCGCCGGCCTGGGCGTAGGAGCGGGTGGCGAGCAGGTAGGCGCAGAAGGCGACGCCGGCAGGAGCGACCAGGCCCGCGGCGGGCAGCCGGAAGCCCGGCGCCTCGTCGGGCCGCAGCCGGCGCAGGCGCAGCACCGCGGCGCAGGTCAGGCCGTAGGTCAGGAGCCGCACGATCGCCGACAGCGTCGCGTTCCACTCGAAGTCGCCGTGCAGCGCGAACAGGGCGACCAGCGCGGTGAACAGCAGGATGGCGGCGTCGGGCGTGTGGCGGGTCGGGCTCACGGCCGCCAGCCGCGCGGGCAGGTCGCCGCGCTCGGCCATCGCGAACAGCAGGCGCGGCGCCTGCAGCACGGAGCCCGTCGAGTAGCCCCAGATGGAGACCATCGCCGCCACCGCGGCCAGCACCACCCCCGCGGGCCCGAACAGCACGGAGAAGGCGGCGGCCACGGGCGCGCCGACCTGGGCGACGCCGGGCACCAGGCCGACGACCACGAACTGCACCGCCATGTAGACGAGGGCGATCAGGCCCAGCGCGGCGAGCAGCGCGAAGGCGGTGTCGCGGCGCGGGTCGCGCGCCTCGCCGGCCGGGATCAGCGGCGCCTCGAAGCCGCCGTAGGCGAACACCAGCAGCAGCACGGCGTCGGTCCACGCGACGTGGACGGCCAGCGCGGGCAGCGGCTGGGCGCCGAGCGCGGCCGCGTCCACCCGCGGCAGGCCGAACACGACGAGCAGCGCCAGCGGCAGCAGCTTGGCGATCGTGAAGGCGTCGACGGCCCAGGTCGCCTGGCGCACCCCGGCCAGGTTGATCGCGGCCAGCACCGCGCACAGCGCGAGGATCACGGCGGCCCGCGCGGCGCCCTCGCGCACCAGCGGCGCCAGTTCGCCGAGGTAGAGCACGAACACGTTGAGGTTGGCGGCCAGCGCGGTGATGCGGATGAAGAAGGTGAGCCAGCCGGCCTGGAAGCCGGCGAACTCGCCGAAGGCGTCGCGCGCGTAGAGGTAGGGGCCGCCGGCGTCGCGGTAGCGGCTGGCGACCTCGGCGAAGCACAGCACCATGAGCAGCACGCCGGCGCCGGCCAGCGCGTAGGCGAGCGGGCTCCACGCCCCGGTCAGGCCCGCCACCTGCGACGGCATGCGGAAGATCGCGCTGCCGATCACGCCGTTGACGATGGCGAGCGTGAGGTCGCCGCGGCCGATCGCGCGCACGAGGCCGGGACGGCCGGGGTCGCTCATGGGGGCGGATGCTACCCCGCGCTCCTGCGCGGCGGGGCGCGCGGGGGCGCGGGGTCGCGTACGATGGACCGCGGGGAGGACGCGCGATGCGAGCTGTGGTTCGACTGCGGGTGCCGATGCTGGCGCTGCTGGCACTGCTGGTGCTCGGCCTGCCGGCGCTCGGCCAGGACGCGGCGCTGACGACGGTCACGATGGGCGACGGCAGCAGCGTGCTGCTGCGCTCGTGGCAGGTCGTCTACGACGTGCAGACCTGGCCCAGGGGCCAGCCGCCGTCGCTGTCGGGCTCGCAGTCGGTTCCGGCCAGCGAGCTGTGGAGCGGCAAGAAGCGCTACCCCCTGGCCGGCCACGTGCTGGAGCCGGTGCCCGGCTTCGGCGGCTTCAACCGCGAGGTGAAGCTGCAGGCGGCGGGCGGCAAGCAGCAGACGGTGAGGCTGGAGCAGCCGGTGCGCGAGCTGCTGACGCCGGACCTCGACAAGAACGTGCTGTCGATGGCGCGCAGCATCGACCTCGTCGGCGAGACGCTGACCGGGACCCGCCGCTCGTTCTGCCTGCTGTCGTTCACGGCCCTCGTCGCCTGCCCGACCGAGCCGGAGAACCGGGTGGCGAAGGTGGAGTTCGCGCCGTGAAGGCGCCGAAGGCGCCCCGTCCCTCGGCGCGGCCCGCCCAGCTCGAGGACCTGCTCGAGCGGCGCGAGGCCGCGAGCCCGGCGGCGCGCGCGCGCCTCGACCGCGACGCGCGGACGCTGTTCGCCGAGCGGGCGGTGGTGTTCACCGACACGTCCGACTTCACGCACCGCGTCGAGCGCGACGGCATCCTGCACTTCCTGATGCTGTTCCAGGCCGCGGGCGAGGCGTGCGAGGCGGCCGCGGCGGCCCACGGCGGGCGCTGCGTGAAGTGGGAGGCGGACTCGCTGCTGCTGGCGTTCCCCGACGTGCCGGCGGCGTGCGCGGGCGTGCGGGCGATGCAGCGCGCGCTGCGCACGTGGGACGAAGGCCAGCCCAAGCGCGACCGGCTGCGCTTCAGCTACGGGATCGGCTGGGGCGAGGTGATCGACCTCGGCGGCGACATCTTCGGCGTCGAGGTCAACCTGGCGAGCAAGCTGGGTGAAGACACGGCACGGCCCGACGAGGCGCTTTTGACGCCGCAGGCCGCGCGCGCGGCACGGGCCGCGGGCGTGCGGCTGGAGCCAGGCGGCCTGTTCGTCGCCGGCGCCCGCCGCCGCCGCTGCCTGAAACTGCCGCTGGGGTAGGCGTCAGGCCTTGCCGCGGGCCTTCAGTTCGCCGGGGAGGAGCGCGGCGTAGATCGCGTCGTGGGCGGGGACGGGCAGCGACTGCTCCGCCGCGAGGCGGACCACCGCGCCCGCCTGGTTGTCGAGTTCCGACGGGCGGCCGGCCGCGAGGTCGCGCTGCATCGAGGCGGTCGAGTCGGCGGGCAGCGCGTCGACGAAGCGCAGCGTGCGGGCGACCGCGTCGTCGCGCAGCTTCACGCCACGGGCGCGGGCCAGCAGGTCGACCTCCTTCAGCGCCCGCAGCAGGAACGCGCGGGTCTGCGGCACCTGGCGCACGACGCCGATCGGCTGCCGGCACAGCGCGCCCACCCCGCTGACGGGCGCGATGAACAGGAACTTCTCCCACAGCGCGGCCTCGACGTCGTCGGCCACGCCCACCGTCACTCCCCTGGCCGCGGAGAAGGCGGCGGCCAGCGCCTCGACCCGCTCGCTGCGGCGGCCGTCGCGCTCGCCGAACTCGACCCGCGGCTCGACGCCGGCGTGGCGGACCACGCCCGGCGCCTCGATGAAGCTGACGATCTTGCACAGCCCCGGCAGCACGGCCGCGGCGCCGAGCTCGGCCGCGAGCTGGTCGGGCGCTTCGACGCCGTTCTGCAGCGGCAGCACGGTGGTCGCCTCGCCGACCAGCGGCTGCATCGCCTGCGCGGCCTCGCTCACCTGCCAGGCCTTGACGCCGACCAGCACCAGGTCGACGGGCCCGGCCTGAGCCGGGTCTTCGGTGGCGAGGGCAGGCTTCACCACGAAATCGCCCGAGGTGGAGAAGACGCGCAGGCCCGCGTCGCGGATCGCTGCGAGGTGGGCGCCGCGGGCGATGACGACCAGCTCGTGGCCCGCCTCCGCCAGCCGCCCGCCGAAGTACGCCCCGACACCGCCGGCCCCGAAGATCGCGACGCGCATGGGCCGATTGTGCCGGAGCGGGGCCTCTCAGGAAACGGGACGCGGCTGGGCGCCACGGGCGAGCGCCTGCTCGCGGACCAGGAGGCGGGCGGCCTCGGCGGCGCGCGCCTTCAGCACCCGCCGCGCGGCGTACTCGTGCAGCGCGGCGTGGACGACGGCGTCCAGGCTCAGGCCCGGCGCGCCCGCGGCGGCCCGCGCCAGCGCCTGCGGCTCGATCTCGACGGGAACGCGGGTCACGATCGGTCTCCTTTCGTTCCGGGGGCCCGCCTGCGGCCCCCGGGCGGCTCCTCTTCCGGCAGCCGCCCGGCCTGCTGCAGCGCGCGCCGCAGCAGGAACTCGAGCTGGCCGTTCAGCGAGCGCAGGTCGTCCTCGGCCCAGCGCTGGAGCGCGCCCAGCAGCGCGGGGTCCAGGCGGAGGAGAAACGGCTTGCGCTCGGCCATCGCGGGTCTCCTCGCGCCGGCCTAGTTGTAGAGGGTGCCGGTGTTGACGACCGGCTGCGCCTCGCGGTCGGCGCACAGCACCACCAGCAGGTTGCTGACCATCGCCGCCTTGCGCTCCTCGTCGAGCTTCACCTGGTTGCTCTTCTCCAGCATCTCGAGCGCCATCTCGACCATGCCCACGGCGCCTTCGACGATCTTCTGGCGGGCCGCGATGATGGCCCCGGCCTGCTGCCGGCGCAGCATCGCCGCCGCGATCTCGGGCGCGTAGGCGAGGTGCGACAGCCGCGCCTCGAGCACCTGCACGCCGGCCTTCTCCAGCCGCTCCTGGATCTCGGCCTTGAGCTGGGTGGCGATCTCCTGGGTCGCGCCGCGCAGCGAGAGCTGGCCCTCCTCGTGGGTGTCGTAGGGGTAGCGGGTCGCCAGGTTGCGCACCGCGGCCTCGCTCTGCACCTTCACGTAGTTCTCGTAGTCGTCGACCTCGAAGCAGGCCTCGGCGGTGTCGACCACGCGCCAGACGACGACCGCCGCGATCTCGATCGGGTTGCCGTCCTGGTCGTTGACCTTCAGCCTGCCGCTCTCGAAGTTGCGGACCCGCTGCGAGATCGCGTGCTTCGAGAAGAAGGGGTTGGCCCAGCGCAGGCCCGGCGCGATCACCGTGCCCTTGTAGTCGCCGAAGAGCTGCAGCACGCGGCCCTCGTTGGGGTTGACCATGAACAGCCCGGCCAGGCCCAGCGCGGCCAGCGCGATCGCCAGCACGCCCAGGAACACGCCGAGGCCGACCTTGGCCTTGGCCGCCACGATCAGCAGCGCGACGCCGCCGATCATCAGCGCCAGGAACCCGATCAGCGCGGCGTAACCGCTCGTCGCCTCGACTCGTCTCTCGCGGACCATGACTCGCCTCCCGTGACATCAAAGTGATATCACATTGCTATCTACGAGCGCAAGCCCCCGGGGGTTCCGCGTATCCTCGCCTTCGATGCCCCCGACCGACCCGCAGGCCCACGTCGCCGCCCAGCTCGGCGAGCAGGCGGAGGCCTGCGCCGCGATGGGCTCGCCGCTCTACGCCTCGCTGCTGGGCCGCGCAGCGCAGGACGTCGAGCAGGGCGGCGCGTGCTGGGAGGTGCTGCGCGGTCACGTGCTGCCGGGACGCGGCGACGCGCTCGCGCTGCGCTTCATGGCCGCGGTCCACCGCCTGGCGCTGGCCGGGCGCGCGCCCGCGCTGGCCGCGGTCTACGCCGAAGCCCGCGCGCCGGAGGTCTGCGTCCAGCGCAACGCGGCAGCATGGGCGGCCTTCCTCGAGGCCGTGGTCGCGCACCGCGAGGCGCTCGCCGCCGACGTCGCGACCCCGTGCCAGACCAACGAGGTCGGGCGCGCGGCCGGGCTGCTGTGGGGCCTGCTGGACCTCGCGTCGCGGTTCTCGCGGCCGCTGCGGCTGCTCGAGGTCGGCGCCAGCGCCGGCCTCAACCTGCGCCTCGACCGCTTCCACTACAGCGGTGGCGGAGCGGCCTGGGGCGATCCCGCCTCGGCCGTCGACCTGGGCGGCCTGTGGACGGAGGCGCCGCCCTGCGTCGACGCGCCACTCGCGATCGCCTCGCGCCTGGGCAGCGACCCGAACCCGATCGATCCGCTGAACCCGGCCGGCCGCCACGCGCTGCTGGCCTCGGTGTGGGCCGACCAGGGCGCGCGCTTCCGCCGCCTCGAGGGCGCGCTCGCGCTGGCGGCGCAGGAGCCCGCAGCCGTGGTGCGCGCGTCGGCCGAGGCGTTCGTCGCCGAACAGCTCGCGACACCGGCGCCGGGAGTGACGACCGTCGTCTACCACTCGGTCGTGCAGGAGTACTTCGACGAGCGCACCGCGCGGCGCTTCCGCGAGACGCTGCACGAGGCCGGCGCGCGCGCCACCGCCGGGGCGCCGCTCGCCTGGCTGCGGCTGGAACCGGTCACCGCGCTGCGCCACCACGGCGTCACCCTGACGGCCTGGCCCGGCGGCGACGAGCGGCTGCTCGCCACCTGCGGCGCCCACGGCCAGGACGTCCGCTCCGCGCGCTGAGCCGGTTACGATCGAAGGCGGAGCGGAGAGAGGGAAGAACGTGACGACGATCGGCGGCGTGCTGCACGACCCGGAGACCGGCCGCAGCCGGCGCAGCGAGGGCCTGCTCGAGTCAGGCGCTCTCGTGGTGCAGGCCGACGGCGGCGAGCGCCGGGCGAGCTTCGACGCGCTGGAGATCACGACGGGCGGCTGGCAGGCGCAGGCGGTGCACCTCGGCTGGCGCGACGCCGAAGGACGCGCGTGGGCGTTCAGCGTCGAGGACCCGGCGGCGCGCGCGGCGCTGGCGGCGGCGCTTCCGCCCGCGCTCGCCGCGAAGGTGGCGGCCAGCCACGCGGCCGAGCGCAAGGTGCGGCGCTCGGGCCGGCTGGCGATCGCGCTGGTCTCGGCGTTCTTCGCGTTCCCGCTGGTGCTGATCGCGCTGCTGTTCGCGTTCCGCGAGCCGCTGCTCGACTGGGTCGTGGCCCGGCTGCCGCCTTCGGTCGACGCGCAGATCGGCCAGCTCACCGCCGAGCAGGTGAAGGCCTCCGGCAAGCTGATCGAGAAGGGACCCGCGGTCGACGCGGTGCAGGCGATCGGCGCGCGGCTGCTGGCCCACGCGCCCGCCCATCCCCACGAGTTCCGCTTCGCGGTGATGGAGGACCCGAGCCTCAACGCCTTCGCGGCGCCGGGCGGGTTCGTCGTCGTCCACACCGGCCTGATCGCGGCGGCCGACGGGCCCGACGAGGTCGCGGGCGTGCTCGGCCACGAGATCGCCCACGTGCTGCGCCGCCACTCGCTGCGGCAGATGGCCTTCGAGCTGGGGCTGACCGCGGCGATCCAGCTCGCGGTCGGCTCGCCCGACGGCGCGGTCGCGATCCTCGCCGGCGCCGCGCAGCAGCTCTCCGGGCTCTCCTTCTCGCGCGAGCAGGAGAGCGAGGCCGACCGCCTCGGCTTCGATCTGCTCCAGGCGGCGAAGCTGCCTGGCGAAGGACTGCCCCGCTTCTTCGACCGCCTCGCCAGGGAGGGCGGCAACGCGATCCCCGCCTTCCTCTCCTCGCACCCGCAGAGCGAGGAGCGCCGCGAGGCGCTGGCCGCGGAGCTGCGTCGGCGCGGCCAGTGGCCAACGGAACCGCTGGCGCTGGACTGGGAAGCGGTCCGCGCCTCCGTCCGCAAGTAGCTCTCCGAGAACACCTTTCGGGCCTCGACAACTTTTTTCGAGGGTCCTGCGTTTCCATACAAGAAGGGTCTGTACGATATCCTCGAATAGGGTTATCGAATGACCCTCGGAGGTGGAAGGGAGATGCTGAACGGGCTGAAGACGGCGCTGCTGCTGGGGTCGCTCACGGGCGTGTTCCTGCTCGTGGGCCACGCGCTCGGCGGTTCGACCGGCGCGACGATCGCGCTGGTGCTGGCGGGCGCCATGAACTTCGGAGCCTGGTACTGGAGCGACAGGCTGGTGCTGCGCGGCTACGGCGCGCAGGAGGTGCTGCCCGGCGACGCGCCGGGGCTGCACGCGATCGTGGCCCGGCTCGCGCAGCGGGCGGGGATCCCGACGCCGCGCGTGTACGTGATCCCCGACGGCGGGCTCAACGCCTTCGCCACCGGCCGCAGCCCGGAGCACGCCGCGGTCGCTGTCACCGACGGCCTGCTGCGCGCGCTCGACCGCGAAGAGCTGGAGGGCGTGATCGCCCACGAGCTGGCCCACATCCTGAACCGCGACACGCTGACCGCGACGATCGCCGCGACGCTGGCGGGCGCCGTCGCCCACCTCGCGCAGCTCGCCATCTTCCTGCCGATCGCGCGCGGCGACGACGAGGAGGCGCCGAACCCGCTGGCCGGGCTGCTGATGCTGATCCTCGCGCCGCTGGCGGCGACCATCATCCAGCTCGCGATCAGCCGCTCGCGCGAGTTCGCGGCGGACGCCACCGGCGCCCGCATCGCGGGCTCGCCCGACGGCCTGGCCCGCGCGCTGATGAAGCTCGAGCGCTACGCGGGCGCTCGCCCGGTCGCGGCCGACCCGCAGAGCGCCCACCTGTTCATCGTCAGCCCGCTGGCCGGCGGCGGCGGCGGACTGGGCGCCCTGTTCCGCACCCACCCGCTGACCGAGGAGCGCGTGCGGAGGCTGATGCAGATGCGGTGAAACTTCCCCCCATGGGACCGGCGGCGGATTCACTCCGTCGCCGGAACCCGTCGGGGGTTTGGGGGCGGAGGAGGCCGGAGTCGTCCGACGGAGCCCCCATGGGACCGGCGGCGGATTCACTCCGCCGCCGGAACCCGTCGGTGGTAGCCTCGCGGGCATGAAGATGCTCGTGGCTGCCGCCGCCCTGGCGGCGTTCCTGTCCGCGGAGGCCCCGATGAGAGTGAAGCCCGGCGACGTCGCGCCCGCCTTCTCGCTGGCGGCCTCCACCGGCCAGACCGTGTCGCTCGCCGACTTCGCCGGCAAGCAGACCGTGGTCCTGGCCTTCTACCCCAAGGCGTTCACCGGCGGTTGAACCCGCGAGATGACGGCCTTCCGCGACCAGAAGCCGCAGTTCGCGGAGGCCGGTGCCCAGGTCCTGGGCATCTCGATGGACACCCTGGAGACGCAGACCAAGTTCGCGGAGAGCCTGAACACGGGCTTCCCGCTGCTGGCCGACCCCGACGGCGCGGTCGCCACCGCCTACGGCGTGAAGGGCGAGGGCTACGCCAACCGCGTCACGTTCGTGATCGGCAAGGACGGCAAGGTGACGGCCGTGTTCGAGGGCAGGGACGCGCTCGACCCGGCCGGCGCGCTGGCCGCCTGCTCGCGCAAGTAGACGAACCCCCTGGAGGCACCGTTGGCCGGACTGACGCTGGAGCTGCGCTGGCGAGGCGATGGCCTCGTCTTCGAGGGGAAGTCGGGCGAGCGGGCGATCGTGCTGGACAGCGACGCCCGGGCTGGCGTGTCGCCGGTCGAGGCCGTCGCCCACGGCCTCGCCGGCTGCATGGCGATCGACGTGGTCGACATCCTGCAGAAGGGTCGGCTGCCGCTGCGCGGGCTCTCGGTGCGGCTCGAAGCCGAACGAGCGCCCGCGCCGCCGAAGCGGATCACGGCGGTGAAGCTGCACTTCACGGTCGAAGGCGACGTGCCGCAGGACCGCGTGCAGCGCGCGATCGACCTGTCGCACGAGACCTACTGCTCGGTGTGGCACACGCTGCGCCAGGACATCGCGTTCGACTGCACCTTCGACGTCGTGCCCTGAAACGGAGGACCCGTGGCCGAGCTCAAGACCCGCGAGAACGACGCCAGCGTCGACGCCTTCCTGGCCAAGGTCGCCGACCCCGTGCGGCGGCAGGAGTGCGCGACCGTGCGCGCGCTGATGGAGCGCGTGACCGGCGAACCGGCGCGGATGTGGGGCCCGAGCATCGTCGGCTTCGGCCGCTACACCTATCGCTCGCCGGCCACCGGCCGCGAGGGCGAGTGGATGCGCACCGGCTTCTCGCCGCGCAAGGGCGCCCTGACCCTCTACCTGATGTCGGGCTTCAAGCCGCTCGCCGACCTGATGGAGAAGCTCGGCAAGTACACGACCGGCTCCTCGTGCCTGTACCTGAAGCGGCTGTCGGACGTCGACCTGAAGGTGCTGGAGCAGGCGGTCCGGCGCAGCCTGCGCACGCCGATGGGCGCGGCGGACGCGGCGCCCGCGAAGCGGTCCTCGCCGAAGCCGAAGGCGTCCGCGAAGCCCGCGCGCCGGGCCGCCGGCCGGAAGGCCGCGAAGAAGAAGGCGCCCCGCCGGGCGCGCTAGCGCAGCGGCTCGTCGGAGCCCGCGACCTCCCGCAGCAGGCGCTCGACCAGGCCGACGATGCGATCGACGCCGCGGGCGTCGACCCGGCCCGCGGTGTCGGACGGCCGGTGATAGTCGGCGTGCACGCCGGTGAAGAAAAACAGCACCGGGATGCCGGCAGCGTGGAAGGGCGCGTGGTCCGAGGGCGCCCAGCCGCTCTCGTGCAGGCGCAGCTTCAGGCCGCCGCTCGCCCGCGCGAGCAGCGGGGGCCACGCCGGGCTGGTGCCGACGCCGTGGACGTGCAGCTCCTCGCTCAGGCGCCCGATCATGTCCAGGTTGAACATCGCGGCGACGCGAGCGAGCGGCACCGGGGGCGAGCCGACGAAGTGGCGGGATCCGAGCAGGCCCACCTCCTCGGCGCCGAAGGAGGCGAACAGCAGCGAGCGCCGCAACTCGGCCGCCCGCGGCGCGAGGCGCCGGGCCAGCTCCAGCAGCGCCGCCGTGCCCGAGGCGTTGTCGTCGGCGCCGTGGTGGACCTTCCCGTCCGGCGCGGGGTCGAGCGAGCCCTGGCCGCTGGTCCCGAGGTGGTCGTGGTGGGCGCCGACCACGATCCACTCGAGGGCGCCGGGCGCGGCGACCTGCCCCAGCACGTTGCGGGTCTGCCGCAGGTTCGGCCGCACGTCCGCCGCCAGCTCCGCCCGCACCGGCAGCACCCGGGCCACGGACTGCCCGGCGTCGGCTCCGGCCTGCAGCTCGGCCAGCGAGCGCGGGCTGCCCGCGAAGGCGCGCTCCGCCGCCTTGCGCGTCACGGCCAGCACCGGCAGGTCGAGGTCCGCGAGCCCGGCGTCCTGGCGCAGCGGGCGCAGCTCGTCGCCCGCAACCCGGGTCCGCGGGCCGGTCACGAACAGCACGGCGGCGGCGCCGCGCTCGCGGGCGAGTCGCGCCTTGTGCGCGAGGTCCGCGTGCGGCGCCCACGGCGAGTCCCACGCCAGGCCGTCCGGCCCGTAGCGCAGCAACAGCACCACGCGCCCGCGCGGGTCGAGGCCGGCGTAGTCGTCGCGGCCGCGCTCGGGGGCCACCAGGCCGTAGCCGGCGAACAGGAGCTCGCCGGCGACGCGACCCGAGGCCGAGAGCGCGAGCGGGCGGAAGTCGCGCCCGGGCCGCAGCGGCGTGCCGCGGCCCAGGTGCAGGCGGTTGCCGGGCCCCAGGTCCACGCCGTCGACGAACGTGAACGGCTGGAAGAAGGAGCCGCCGGACCCGGGCCCGAGGCCCGCCTGCTCGAACTGGGCCGCGATCCAGTCGGCGGCGGCGTCGGCCTCCGGCGTGCCGGCCCGCCGCCCCTGCCACTGGGCGCTCGCCAGGCGCTCCACGTCGCGCTCGATGCGGCCGGCGTCGGCCGCGGCGGGCAGGCCCAGCGCGAGGCCGAGGACGAGCGGCAGGGCGGCGCGCATGGGCCGGCGATCATAGCCGGGCCCCGCGGCATAAGTCTTTGAACCTGAAGGGGGTTTTGTGCTATTCATTGCGCCTGACATCTAGCACGGAGTGAGCCGAGGAATGCCGAAGATCCTGCTCGTGGAAGACAACGAGATGAACCGCGACATGCTGTCGCGCCGGCTCATCCGCAAGGGCTACGAGGTCGTCATCGCCGTGGACGGGGGCGAGGGTCACGAGATGGCCCAGACCATCAACCCCGACCTGATCCTGCTCGACATGAGCCTGCCCGTGCTCGACGGCTGGGAAGTCGCGCGCCGGCTGAAGGCCAACGACGCCACCAGGAAGATCCCGATCATCGCGCTCACGGCCCACGCCATGGCGGGCGATCGCGAGAAGGCGCTCGAGGCCGGCTGCGACGACTACGACACCAAGCCGATCGAGCTGCCGCGCCTGCTCGGCAAGATGGAGGCGATGCTCGGCGGTCCCCCCGCCGCGCCGTCGGCGTGAGCGGCACCCCCGGCACCCCGGCGGCCCCCGCCGCGGGACCGGGGGCCCCGGAAGACGAGCGTCGAGCGCGTGCCGCGTTCCTGGCGCACATGCGCCACGAGCTGCGCACGCCCGTCAACGCGATCCTCGGCTACAGCGAGATGCTGCTCGAGGACCGCGAGGAACTGGGCGAGCAGGTCGGGGCCGACCTCGAGAAGATCCACGACGCCGGCGCCACGCTGCTGGCGCTGATCAACGAGATCCTCGCCCAGTCCAAGATCGAGGAGTCGAAGGTGATCGACATCGACGCCTTCGGCGCCGAGATGCGGCACCACCTGCGCACCCCGGCCAGCACCGTGATCGGCTACGCGGAGATGCTGCTCGAGGAGGCGGACGGCCTCGGCGACGAGCCGCGCGGCGACCTCGAGCGGATCCTGACCTCGGGCAAGAAGCTGCTGGGGCTGATCGAGGACATCGTGCAGATGTTCGAGGTCAAGCACGGCCACGCGGAGCTCAAGGTCGAGGCCAGCGCCGAGGTGCAGAGCCTGATCCGCGGCGTGGTCGACACCCTGGCCGTCGACCCGCGGCAGAGCGCCGACCGGCTGGGCGGCCGCATCCTGGTCGTCGACGACAACGAGACCAACCGCGACGTGCTCGGCAAGCGCCTCAAGCGCGACGGCTACGAGGTGGCCACCGCGGAGGACGGCCTGCTCGCCATGCAGATGATGGCCGACGAGGAGTTCGATCTGGTCCTGCTCGACATCATGATGCCGATCATCAACGGCTACCAGGTGCTCGAGCGGATGAAGCAGGACGAGCGCCTGCGCCACCTGCCGGTGATCATGATCTCGGCGCTCGACGACATCGACGGCATCGTGCGCTGCATCGAGATGGGCGCCGAGGACTACCTGCCGAAGCCCTTCAACCCGACGATCCTCAAGGCCCGCATCGGCGCCTGCCTGGAGAAGAAGCGGCTGCGCGACCGCGAGGTGCTCCACCTGCAGCAGATCGAGGAGGAGAAGAAGCGCGCCGACGACCTGCTGCACGTGATCCTGCCCGACGACGTCGTCGACGAGCTCAAGCGCACGAACCAGGTCAGGCCCCGGCGCCGCGAGGAGGTCGCGGTGCTGTTCTGCGACATCGCCGGGTTCACGCCCTACTGCTCGACCCGCCAGCCGGAGGAGATCCTGCAGAACCTGCAGCAGCTCTTCGAGCTCTACGAGGAGCTGGCGGCCAAGTGGCAGATGTACAAGATCAAGACCATCGGCGACTCGTTCATGAGCACCGCGGGGCTGATCGTGCCGCTCGACAATCCGGTGGAGAACGCGGTCTCCTGCGGCCTCGAGATGATCGCCGGCGCCAAGGCGCTGCCGGCGGCCTTCGACGTGCGGGTTGGCATCCACGTCGGGCCGGTGATGGCCGGCGTGGTCGGCCGCCGCCAGTACCTGTTCGACATCTGGGGCGACGCGGTGAACACCGCCTCGCGCGTGGAGAGCCACGGCATCAAGGGCGCCGTGTGCGTCTCCGACGCGGCCTGGAAGCGGATCGAGGACCGCTTCGAGGGCGAGTCGCGCGGCATCATCCCCGTCAAGGGGAAGGGCGAGATGGAGATATTCCGCGTCGCCCGGCGGCTGGACTAGTTCAGGCCTTCTTGCCGGGCACGAAGGCCCAGGCGTCCGAGGCCTTGACCAGCCACTTGTCGCGCTCGGCCTCTTCCTTCATCAGCTCTTCGAGGTAGGACTGCACGTCCTGGCCCTTGAACAGCTCGCGGACCGCCTCGGATGCCTTGACCGAGGCCTCGGCCTGGGCCGCGCCGCCCATCTCCTTGCGCAGCGCCTCGGTGTAGTCGCGGACCTGGAACAGGAAGCGGAACGTGACCATGAAGTCGTCCCAGGTGCCGACGCTCTTCACCTCGCGGCCGTCCTCGATCAGGCCCTGCATCAGGGCCTTCAGCGGCTTCTCGACGATGGCGCGGTTGCGCTGGCCGGAGACCACGATCAGCAGGTTGCGGCAGGCGCCGGAGACCAGGGTGGAGAGGATCAGCGGCGCGACCTGGTCCTTCTTGGCGTCGATCGCCTGCTTGACCATGATCGCCGGGTACTCGGTGATCTGGACGTCGTCCTGCAGCGCGACGAGAGCCGCGGTGCGCTTCACCTCTTCGCCGACGACGCTGAAGATGGCGCTCTCGCCGAGCACCGTGCGGGCCGCGGCGACGCCGACGACGTTGTCGCCCATCTTGACCCCGAGCGTCCCCTTCTCGAGCACGGCGATGTTGCGGGCGGCGTCCCCCGCCTCCCACAGCGCGGCGCCCTTGGACAGCGTGACCTTGCGCATGTGACCCTGGCTCCTGTTCGAAGAGAACGCTGATCGGTGTGCTGGCGTTTCGAGGCCCAATCATAGGCCGGGGGCGGGGGCGGGTCCACCGCCGGTATGCTCGGGCGCGATGCCGCGCTCCCCCACCCCCTGGCTGCCGCCGCTGCTGGCGCTCGCGCTGGTCGGGCTGGGCGTCGTCCAGGTCGCCTCGGTGCTGGGGCCGCTGCACCGCCCCAGGCAGGTGCTGGAGACCGACCACCGCGCCTACATCGCGATGGCGCAGGCGCAGCCCGGGCGCAACGAGGTGCCGGCGCCTTTCGCGTGGCGGATCGCGGCGCCCGAGCTGGTGCGGGCGGCGACCCGCAACGGGCTCGACCTCCACCTCGCGTTCTGGCTGCTGACCCACCTCTGCCTGGTCGGCTACCTTTGGGCGCTCCACGCGCTGCTGCGGGCATCCGGAGCCGACCCGGCCGAAGCGGCGCTGGGCACGGCTCTCGTCGGCCTGCTGCCGGGGGCAGCGCGCTGGTACTCGTACCAGTACTGGATGACCGACCCGCCGGGGCTGCTGCTCGTCACGCTGGGCCTGCTCTGCGTGCGCACGGGGCGCGAGGCGCCGCTGCCGCTGCTCGGCATGCTGGGGATGGCGACCCGCGAGACGTACGTGCTGGTGTTCGTGTACCACGCGCTCGCCCGCTGGCGGCGGGACGGGGCGCTGCGGGCGCTCGTGCGGGCGGCCGCGTTCGCGCTGCCCGGGCTGGCGGTCGCGGCCTGGATCCGGCTGCAGGTGGCGCCTCGGCCGGACGAGAGCCTGCTCGCCACCGCCGCCGAGGCGCTCGCCTTCCGCTGGCGCCACCTGTTCGGGAACCAGCTCTACTTCGCGACCGTGGCCTCGTTCGGGGCGCTGCTCGCGCTGGCGCTGGCCTTCCCCCGGCGCACGGCCCGCGCGCTGCGCGAGCGCCCCGAGGATGCCGGGTTGCTGGCGGGCGCGTACGCCTCGCTGGCCCTGGCCAACAACACCGACCGCCTGCTGGCCTACGCCGCGCCGGCCCTGGTGCTGCCGGCGCTCGCCGCCCTGCGCGTCGCGGCTGGTCCGCGACGGCCGTGGGCGGCGTGGGCGGCGGCGGCGCTCGTGGTGCAGGCGCTGCTGGTCGTGCGCACGCCGTTCCGGGTCGAGGGCATCAGCCTGTACCTGCCTTTCGACCCGTGGACGACGCTCGCCGCCCTGGTGCTGCTGCTGGCGGCGCGGCGCGCAGGGCAGGCGGGGCGCGGGGCCCCGGCCTGCGTTGACAGCGCGGGAGCCGGGCCGTAGCCTCGCGCTCCAGCGTCCCTGACATCCTTCCTTCGCGGAGGCACCGGTGGAGGAGACGAGCGCGTTGACCGGCCTCGGGGCCGAGGCCGCCGAGGAACTCTACGCCCGCTGGCGCCGCGACCCGGCCTCGGTCGGCCCGGGCTGGAGTGCGGTGTTCGCCGGCCTCGGGCGCGAGGCGGCTGCGGTGCCGGCCACGGGCGCGCCCCTCGAGCTGGAGCTCGAGCACGACGCCGGCTCCGTCGAGGCGGCCGAGCTGCTGCCCGACCTGCGCCACGTCTCGCTGCTGCAGGGCCTGTCGGAGGTGGACCTGCGTCACGTCGCCTCGCTGTCGCGGCGGGTGGTGCTGCCCGCGGGCAGCCGGCTCTTCGCGGCCGGCGAGCCCGCCGACGCGCTGTTCGTGGTCGGCCGCGGCGCGCTGCGGGTCGAGCGCGACGGCAAGGTGCTCGACCTGGTGCGTGCCGGCGAGGTCGTCGGCGAGATGGGACTGATCGACGGCCGGCCCCGCTCCGCCGACGTGTTCGCCCACGAGGACGCGCTGCTCGTGGAGCTGCCGGCGCGCGCGTTCGACGGCCTCGTCGAAAGGCGGCCCGCCGTCGGCCGTCACCTGCTGCGGGTGCTGGCCGCGCGCCTGCGCCACGCCAACGCCCAGCAGGAGCGGGTCGACCAGCTCGCGCGCAGCTTCCGCAACCGCGGCCACGCGGTCGCCCGGCTCGACCCGCTGGGCCGCCGCGCCAGCGTCGACCCCGAGCTGAGCCTCGAGTACCACGGCCTCTCCGAGGACGACCTCGACACGCCGTTCACGCTGCAGACCGGCGCCGGCCCGCGCACCCTGCCGCTGCGCGCGATCGTGCGCAAGCTGGAGAACACCTACTGCCGCTCGATCGGCGTGCAGTTCATGCACATCGACGACGAGCGGGTGCGCCACTGGCTGCAGCACCGGATGGAGGACGGCGAGAACCGCCTCTCGCTCTCGCGCGACGAGCAGCGCCGCATCCTCGGCAAGCTGACCGACGCCGAGGTGTTCGAGACCTTCATCCACCGCAAGTTCGTCGGCGCCAAGCGCTTCTCGCTGGAGGGCGGCGAGAGCCTGATCCCGCTGCTCGACCTCGCGGTCGAAGAGGCGGCACGGCTGGGCGTCGAGGAGCTGGTGATCGGCATGGCCCACCGCGGGCGCCTCAACGTGCTCGCCAACGTGCTGGGCAAGCCGCCCGCGTGGATCTTCGAGGAGTTCAAGGACCGCGACCCCGACCGCCACCTCGGCGGCGGCGGCGACGTGAAGTACCACATGGGCTTCTCCAACGACCACGTCACCTCCGACGGGCGCACGGTCCACCTCTCGCTGTGCTTCAACCCGAGCCACCTCGAGGTGGTGACGCCGGTGGTGCTCGGCCGCGTGCGGGCCAAGCAGGACCGCGGCGGCGACGAGGCGCGGCGGCGCGTGATGGGCCTCGTCATCCACGGCGACGCGGCGTTCGCGGGCCAGGGCGTGGTGCAGGAGAGCCTCAACCTGTCGGGGCTGCCGGGCTACCGCACCGGCGGCACGCTGCACGTGGTCGTCAACAACCAGGTCGGCTTCACCACCGACCCCGAGTTCTCGCGCTCGACGCCGTACGCGACCGACGTCGCGCGCACGCTCGACGCCCCGGTGTTCCACGTCAACGGCGAGGACCCGGAGGCGGTCGCCCAGGTGATCCGGCTGGCGATGGCGTTCCGCGCGGAGTTCGCGCGCGACGTGTGCGTCGACATGTACTGCTATCGCCGCCACGGCCACAACGAGGGCGACGACCCCACCTTCACCCAGCCGGTGATGTACCGCTGGATCGCCCAGCAGCCGCCCGTGCGCCAGGGCTACCTCGCGCACCTGCAGCAGACGGGCGGCCTCGACGCCGCGGAGGCGGAGGAGATCTTCGTCGCCTCCCACCGCCGGCTGGAGGAGGAGCTGAAGCGCGCGGAGGAGGGCTCGCTGCCGCCGGCGCCGCACACCTCGGGCGCGCTGTGGCGCGGCTACAGCGGCGGGCCCGACGCGGAGGTCCCGGACGTCGAGACGGGGCTCGGCGCCGAGGCGCTGGGCGCGATGCTGCGGGCGCAGACCGTCGCGCCGGCGGGCTTCCGCGTCCACCCCAAGATCCAGAAGCTGTTCGAGCAGCGGCTGGAGATGGCCGCGGGGCGGAGGCCACTCGACTGGGGCGCCGGCGAGGCGCTGGCGTTCGCCAGCCTGCTGGCCGAGGGGCTGCCGATCCGCCTCTCGGGCCAGGACGCGGGGCGCGGCACCTTCACCCACCGCCACGCGGTGCTGCACGACCACGAGGACGGCCGCCGGCACGTGCCGCTGCAGCACCTGGTGCCGCAGCAGGGGCGCTTCGAGGTGTGGGACTCGCCGCTGTCCGAGGTCGGCGTGCTGGCCTTCGACTGGGGCTACTCGCTCGACCGCCCCGAGGGGCTCGTGATCTGGGAAGCGCAGTTCGGCGACTTCGCGAACGTGGCGCAGGCGATCCTCGACCAGTTCGTGGCCTCGGCCGAACAGAAGTGGCGACGCCTCTCCGGGCTGGTGCTGCTGCTGCCGCACGGGTTCGAGGGCCAGGGCCCGGAGCACTCGTCGGCGCGCCTCGAGCGCTTCCTGGCGATGGCCGCCCGCGACAACCTCCAGGTCGCCTCGCCGACGACGCCCGCCCAGGTGTTCCACCTGCTGCGGCGCCAGGCGCTGCGGGCGTGGCGCAAGCCGCTGGTCGTGATGTCGCCCAAGAGCCTGCTGCGCCACCCGCAGGCGACCTCTTCGCTCGAGGAGTGCTCGCGCGGGGGCTTCCGGCGCGTGCTGGGCGACGCGGGGGCGGACCCTGCCCTCGTCCACCACGTGCTGCTGTGCAGCGGCAAGGTGTACTACGACCTGGCGAAGGCGCGCGAGGAGCGCGGCGCGAGGGACACCGCGATCGTGCGGCTCGAGCAGCTCTACCCGCTGCCGGAAGCGGAGCTGCAGGCGGTCCTGCAGGCGTACCCGGACGCGCGGCTGACCTGGGTGCAGGAGGAGCCGGCGAACATGGGGGCCTGGGGCTTCCTGCGCCTCAACCTGTCGCCCTCGGCGCTCGGCGGCCGCGCGCTGGCCGCCGTCGCGCGGGCGGAGTCGGCGAGCCCGGCGACCGGTTCGGCGGCCAGCCACAAGGCGGAGCAGGCGCTGCTGATGGACCAGGCGTTCGGCGCGTAGGAGGGGCGATGGAGATCCGGGTGCCGGCGCTCGGCGAGTCGATCAACGAGGTCGTGATCGGGCAGTGGCTGCGGCGCGAGGGCACGGTCGTCGCGGCCGACGAGCCGGTCGTGTCGCTGGAGAGCGACAAGGCCAACGTGGAGCTGCCCGCCCCGGCGGCCGGCCGCCTCGTCCGCCTCCGCGTCCCCGCGGGCGCAACGGCCAAGGTGGGCGACGTACTGGCGGAACTCGACCCGGTGGAGGCGCAGGTTCAGGCCCCGCCCGCGGTGCCGTCCCCGACCGTAATCCCCGCCCCGCCCCCGCCGCCCGTGTCCCCGGCGGCGCCCACCCCGCCCGCCGTGCCGATCCCGCCCGCCGTGCAGACCCCGACCGTGGCCCCGCCCCCGCCCGCCCCCCGCCCGGCCACTCCCCCATCCCCCCGCCCCACCTCCGGGTCCGAACGCGTGGTCCCCATGTCCACGGTCCGCCGCCGCATCGCGGAGCGCCTGGTCGAAGCGCAACGCACGGCGGCGATGCTCACGACCTTCAACGAGTGCGACATGTCGAGGGTGCTCGCGCTCCGCCGGGAGCACCAGGAGGCGTTCACGAAGAAGCACGGCGTCAAGCTCGGCTTCCTCGGCTTCTTCGTGAAGGCCGCGGTCGAGGCGCTGCGCGAGGTGCCGGAGCTCAACGCGGAGATCCGCGGCAGCGACCTCGTCTACCACCAGCGCCACGACATCGGCGTTGCCGTCGACACCCCGCGCGGCCTGATGGTGCCGGTGCTGCGCGGCGCCGACCGCCTGTCGCTCGCGGACGTCGAACGCGGCATCGCCGAGCTGGCGGCCCGCGCGCGGGAGTCGAAGCTCGGCCCCGACGACCTCGCGGGCGGCACCTTCACGATCACGAACGGCGGCGTGTTCGGCTCGCTGCTGTCGACGCCGATCCTGAACCCGCCGCAGAGCGGCATCCTCGGCCTGCACAAGATCCAGGAAAGAGGCGTGGCGGTGGATGGCCGGCTCGAGCTGCGGCCGATGATGTACGTGGCCCTGAGCTACGACCATCGCATCGTCGACGGTCGCGGCGCGGTGACCTGGCTGGTGCGCCTCAAGGAGCGGATCGAGGACCCGGCCCGCCTGCTGCTGGGTGTCTGAGATGAAGCCGGAGCGCTTCGCCTACGGCCTCGCGCTGCTCGCCGTGGTGCTGGCGGCGGCGCTCGGCTGGCAGTCGTGCCGGGTCGCGCGCCAGGCCGCCGACGCCCCGGCCGCCGTCGTGCGCGAGGCGGGCGAGGCGCTGGCCGGGATCGCCGAGCGCTTCCGCACGGGCCGCATCACCACGACCTTCCGCTCCGAGCTGCCGACGCTGCTGCCCGGCGAAGCGCTGCTGGAGGTGGCCGCGATCGAGGCGCCGGAGACGGTGCGGCGCGAGGACGCCCGCGCCGCGTTCTTCGACCTGCTCCCGCTCGGCACGACGGTCAGCGAGATCCGCACCCTGGTCACCTACCGCTACCACCTGGCGCTCTCCGACGAGTGGACGCTCGAGGAGCGCGACGGCGTGTGCTTCGTGCGCGCCCCGCGGCTGCGGCCGAGCCTGCCGCCGGCGATCCACACCGACCGCATGGAGAAGCACGCGCAGAGCGGCTGGGCGCGGTTCGACGCCGCCGCGCAGCTCGCCGCGCTGGAGAAGGACCTGACCCCGCTGCTCTCCGCGCGGGCGATGGCGCCGGAGCGCGTGGCGCTCGTGCGCGAGCCGGCCCGGCGCAAGGTGGCGGCGTTCGTGCGCAGCTTCCTGCTGCGCGAGGACCACTGGCGCGCGGGGCGCTTCACCGCGATCGTCGTCACTTTCGCCGACGAGCCGCCCGCGTCCTCCCCGCGCCCGCCGACGCTGAAGCTGGAGCCGCTTCAGTAGACGGCGCGCTGCCGCCCGCGGGTCTTCTGCGCGAGCGACAGGCGCGGCTCGGCCGGGGCCCCGTCGAGCAGGCGGGCGGCGAGGTGGGCCGCCACCGCCGGCGCGTGCTTGAAGCCGTGGCCGGAGCCGCCGCCGACGATCCACAGCCGCGGGTCCGCGGGGTGGTGGTCGACCAGCAGGTCGCCGCTGGCGGTGTTCTCGTACTGGCAGACCCGCGACTCGAGCAGCGGGGCCGCGGCGAGCCCGGGCAGGATCCGGCCGAGGCGCGCGCGGGCTTCGGCCAGCAAGGCGGGATCGGGATGGCGGTCGAGGGTGTCGGGGTCGCACGGCGGCCCGTGGCGGTCGATGCCGATCTTCACGCCGCGGCCCTCGAGGTCCGGGATCGCGTAGACCGCGGCTTCGAAGTCGACGAAGGCCGGCAGGGCGGAGGCGCCGTACGCCGCTTCGCCGCCGGGCACGCCGAGGTAGAACACCTCCTGGCGGGTCGGCGTGATGCGACCGCCCAGCAGGTCCGGGAGCAGCGTCGGCAGCCAGGGCCCGCACGCGAGGACGATCTGCCCGGCGGGCAGGGCGACGCCGTCGAGCGTCAGCCGCGGCGGCGCGTCCCCGACCTCCTGCGCCTGCACCCGGCCGTGGACCAGTTCGGCCCCGGCCTGCGCCGCGCGGGCCGCGACGTGGGCGACGGAACGGCGCGCCATCACGGCGCCGGCCTCCGGCTCCAGCAGGCCCCAGCGCACGCCGCCCAGCGCGAACTGCGGGAAGCGGCGGGCGATCTCCGCGGGCGACAGGCGTTCGTGGGGCACCCCCTCGGCCTCGAGAGTCGCCGCGGTGACCTCCGCGCGGTCGCCCGCGGAGCGTGAGAACCACAAGACGCCGCTGCGGTGGAACAGGTGTGCTTCGGCGGCGCCGCGGCTCGCCTCGAGGCCGCGCCAGGCGGCCAGCGAAGCGTCGGCCATCCGCGTGTAGAGGGCGTCCGCGGCGTAGCCGGTGCGCACGATCCGGGACTCGTCGCCCGAGCTGGCGCGCGAGTGGCCGGGCGTCCACGCCTCGACGAGCAGCACGCGGCGGCCACGCTGGGCGAGCGTCCACGCGCACCAGACGCCGAGCGCCCCCGCCCCGACGACGGCGACGTCGTAGCGCCCGCTCAAGCGGCGGCCTGCGGCTCGGCGGGCGTCGACGCGGTCAGGAGCCGGGCGTGCCCAGCCAGCCGCGCGTCAGGTAGTCCGCGAAGACGAAGAAGAACAGGATCACCAGGAACGCGAAGCCCGAGCCGACGGCGAGCTGGGTGAGCTTCGAGCTGTACTTCACGTGCATGAAGAACAGCACGACCAGCGCGGCCTTCGAGAAGGCGATCGCCAGCGCCACGATGTTGTTCAGGTAGGAGTGGCCGAAGTCGACGTAGGACGCGCCCACGGTGATCGCGGTCCCGAACATCAGGGCCAGGAACACCAGGATGTAGGTGCGCACCGGCACCACGTGCGGGTGCGCGTGGTCCTCGTGGCTGTCGTGGTTCTCGGCGGGAACGGCGGCGGTCTCGGTCATCACTTCCTAGTGCGGTTTCGGGATCAGGTACAGCAGCGGGAACAGGAAGATCCAGACGATGTCGACGAAGTGCCAGTACAGGCCGACGATCTCCACCGGGGAGTGGTACTCGGGCCCGAACTGGCCGAGCCAGGCGCGGGCGGCGATCCACAGGATGATCGGGATGCCGATGATCATGTGGAGCGCGTGCAGCCCGGTCATCGAGAAGTAGAGCGAGTAGTAGATCTGGGCGGCCTTGTGGGCCTTCGCCAGCAGCGCCGGGTCCTCGATCGACTCCATGTGGAGCTGGGAGGCGTCGAAGCTCGTGCCCGGCACGAGGTGGTGGTCGAACTTCTCCTTGTACTCGACCACCTTGATGCCGAGGAACACGCTGCCGAGGAACACCGTCGCCAGCAGCCAGCCGACGATCTGGGTGCGCTTGCCGAGGGCGGCGGCGTGCACCCCGAGCGCCATCGTCAGCGACGAGCAGATCAGCACCGCGGTGTTGAAGGCGCCGAGCGGGATGTTCAGGTGGTGGGAGCCGTAGTAGAAGGCCTCGGGGTGCAGGTTGCGGTACACCGCGTAGGCGCCGAACAGCCCGCCGAAGAACAGGATCTCCTGGGCGATGAACACCCACATCCCGAAGGTGGCCGCCTCCTTCTGCTCTCCGAGGTTCTCGAAGTGGTGGACGTAGGCGGGGTGGTGCGTCGAAGACATGCCGCTCGATCTCCTACGCGTGGGCCTGGGCGGGCGGGGCCGCGGGGTCGTGGGAGGTGTCGTGGCTCTCCGCGTAGGCGTAGGCCTCCTCGGTCACCACGGGCTGGTGGTCGAAGTTGAAGGTGGTGGGCGGCGACTGGATCGTCCACTCCAGGCCCTTGGCGCCCCACGGGTTGGCGGGCGCCTTCTTGCCGGCGAACAGCGACCAGGTCAGGTACAGCATCGGGATCAGGTAGGCGATGCCGAGCAGCGAGGCGCCGGCGGTGCTCATCACGTTCAGCACCTGGAACTCGTCCGGGTAGGCGTGGTAGCGCCGCGGCATGCCGAGGTAGCCCACCACGAACTGCGGGAAGAAGGTCAGGTTGAAGCCGGCGAAGACCAGCACCGCCGCCACCCGCGCCCAGTACTCGGGGTACATCCGGCCCGTGATCTTGGGCCACCAGAAGTGGATGCCGCCGAGGTACGCGAAGATCGCGCCGCCCACCATGATGTAGTGGAAGTGGGCCACGACGAAGTAGGTGTCGTGCATGTGGATGTCGAGGCCCATCGCCGCCAGGAACAGCCCGGTCAGGCCGCCGATCGTGAACAGGCCGATGAAGCCGATCGCGTACATCATCGGCGACTCCCAGCTCACCGACCCCTTGTACAGCGTCGCCGACCAGTTGAAGACCTTGACCGCCGACGGGATCGCGACCAGGAAGGACAGCGCCGAGAACACCATGCCGGCGTAGGTCGACTGGCCGGAGACGAACATGTGGTGGCCCCAGACCAGGAAGCCGACCACCGCGATCGCCAGCGACGAGATGGCGATGAACTCGTAGCCGAACACCCGCTTGCGGGTGAAGGCCGTGATCAGCTCGCTCATCACGCCCATGCCCGGCAGGATCATGATGTACACGGCCGGGTGCGAGTAGAACCAGAACAGGTGCTGGAACAGGATCGGGTCGCCGCCCAGCGCCGGGTCGAACAGGCCCAGCTTCAGCAGCCGCTCGACCGCCACCATCAGGATCGTCACCGCGACGACCGGCGTGCCCAGGATCTGGATCAGGCTGGTCGCGTAGTGGGCCCAGACGAACAGCGGCATCCGGAACCAGGTCAGCCCCGGCGCCCGCATCTTGTGGATGGTGACGATGAAGTTGAGCCCGGTCAGGATCGAGGAGAAGCCCGAGATGAAGATGCCGACCGCGGCCAGGATCACGTTGGTGTGGGAGAAGGCCGTGGAGTAGGGCGTGTAGAACGTCCAGCCGGTCTCGACCCCGCCGAACAGCGTGGCGACCATGAAGAAGGCCGCGCCCGCCATGTAGATGTACCAGGACAGCAGGTTGATCTTCGGGAACGCCAGGTCCTTGGCCCCGATCATGATCGGGATCAGGAAGTTGCCGAGCACCGCCGGGATCGACGGGATCAGGAAGAAGAACACCATCACGATGCCGTGCATCGTGAACAGCTTGTTGTAGGCGTCGGAGTCGACGAGGTCGCCCTTGGGCGTCATCAGCTCCAGCCGCACGCCGGCGGCGAAGGCGCCGCCGAGGAAGAACATCAGCGTGATCGTGATCAGGTACAGGATCGCGATCCGCTTGTGGTCGGTGGTCAGCAGCCACGACCAGATCCCGTGCTTCGCGTTGATGTAGTTCTCGCGATCGAGCCCGTTGCCGGGCACCGCGCCTTCGGATTTCGTCGTCACGACTTCGGTCTGCATGTTCCTACCGGGCTCCGGTGGACGGGGCCGCGGCGCCCGCCGCGGGGGCCGCCGCCTCGTCCTTGACCTCGGCCTTCATCCCCTGGATGTAGGCCACGAGCTGCAGGAGCTGCTCCTCGGAGAGCAGGCCCTGGAACGTCGGCATGATCGGCTGGTAGCCCTCGACGATCTTGGCGGCCGGCTGCACGATCGACTCGCGCAGGTAGGTCTCGTCGGCGGTGACCGTCTCGCCGGAAGCGAGCTTGACCGGCTTGCCGAACAGGCCCGCCAGGTCGGGGCCGCGGGCGCCCGAGTCGCCGCGGTGGCAGGTGATGCAGGCGAGGTCGGTGAACAGCTTCTCGCCCGCCCCGGCCAGCGAGGCGCCGGCCTGCTCGCCGCCGAGCCACGCCTGGTAGGCGTCCGGCTCCATCACGTAGACGGTGCCGATCATCCCCGAGTGCTTGGTGCCGCAGTACTCGGCGCAGAACAGGTGGTACTTGCCCGTCTTGGTCGCCTCGAACCACATGGTGTTGTAGCGGCCGGGCACGGCGTCCTTCTTGACCCGGAACGCCGGGATGAAGAAGCTGTGGATCACGTCCTCCGAGGTGAGCGTGACCTTGACCGGCACGCCGACCGGCACGTGCAGCTCGTTGATCTCGCGCTTGCCGGTCATGTGCTGGATCTTCCACATCCAGCGCTTGCCGACGGCCTGCACCTCGATCGCGTTCTTGGGCACGCGGACGGCCGAGAAGTACACCTCGGCGCTCCACACGAAGATGACGAGCACGATGCCGGCCGGGATCAGCGTCCAGGTCAGCTCCAGCAGCAGCGAGCCGTGGATGGCGGGGGGCTTCTCGTCGTCGCTGCGCCGCCGGTACTTGATGGCGAGGCCGACGACGAGCACCGCGATCAGGATCGAGAAGAAGATGCTGATCGCGATCAGGAAGAAGTAGAGCGCGTCGACCTTCGACGCGAGCGTCGAGGCCTGGTCGGGGAAGAGGGGGAACGACCACATGATCAGACGTTGCCCTCCCTGAGGGCGGAGGCGGCCTTCTCGCGCCGCAGCGCCACGAAGACGAACGTGGCGAACGCGGCGACGGTCAGGAGGCCCCCGATGCGCACGAGCGTGAGGACCGCGGCGCCGTAGCGGCCGGTGTCCGGGTCGTACTGGTAACAGAACAGGATCATCTGGTCGGCGAGCGTGCCGACCTTGCCCTCGGACGCCTCGATCAGCGCGAAGCGCAGGTCCTTGGGGGCGTACTCGATGCCGTACAGGTAGCGGGCGATCACGCCCTGCGGGGTGATCACCACCAGCCCGGACGGGTGGGCGAACTGCTGGGTGCGCTCGTCGAAGGTGTAGCGGAAGCCGACCGCCTGGGTCAGGCGCTGGATCTGCTCCTCGGAGCCGGTCAGGAAGTGCCACCCCTTCTCGGCCCCGGCCCGCTTGTACTTGGCCAGGTACGCCTTCTTCTTGGTGGCCGCCAGCTCCGGGCCCTCCTTCGGGTCGAAGCTGACGGTGATCACGTCGAACTGCTGGCCGACGTCGTAGGCCAGCACGCCCAGCGCGGTGCTCAGGCCGTTCAGGGTCAGCGTGCACAGCATCGGGCACTCGTAGTAGACGAGCGCCAGCACCACCGGCTTCTTGCCGAAGTAGTCGCCGAGCCGCACGTCGCGGCCCTGCTCGTCCTTGAGCGTGATGTCGAGCGGGACCTTGTCGCCGAGGTTCTGGTCGAAGCCGACCTCGCGCAGCATCGGCGGCTTGAAGTTGGCGGGCTCGCCGGGGGCCTGGGCCGCGGCCGGACCGGCCAGGGCCAGGACGGCGAAGGCCGCGCGGGCGAGCTTGTTCACCGAGCCGCTCCCGCGGGCGCGGCGTCGGCCACCTGGGCCGGCGCGGCGGTCTCGCGAACGGGGAAGCCGCGCTCGACGACCACGTCCATCGCGTCCGCGATCGGCATCCGGATCACGCCCTGGCCGCGGTCGGCCCACGAGTAGTGCTCGAGCATCGCCTTCTCGTGGGCGCGCAGCTCGTGGATGTCCTTGAACGGATCCTCCTGCAGCCACGGCTTGGGCGGCTTGCTGCCGGGAGCGAAGCGGGCCACCGGGGGTTCCGGCCGCTCGGACCGGCCGACCCAGCCCTCCAGGTAACCGAAGACCGGGATCAGGATCGCGGCGGTGGCGGCGGCGATTACGGCGAGCGCCACCATGGCGCGCACGATCGCGCCGGCGTGGGCGTCGGTCTTCTCGTAGCGAACGGGGTCGCCGTGGTTCTCCATGGCGTCCTCCTCAGGCGTGGGCCGGGGCCGCGTGGGCGGCTTCCGGCTCCAGCTCGGCCTCGTGCTGCGGCACCAGCGGCCGGCTCTTGAGCTGGCGCAGGAACAGGTGGACGAACAGCGCGCCGAGTCCCACCGGGGCCAGCACGTCCATCCAGTGCGGGTGGAAGGCGGCGGACTCGGCGCCGTGGTGGCCGGCGAGGTCGGGCCCGATCATCCAGTAGGTGTCGACCAGGCGCATCAGCACCAGCCAGCCGGCGACCGGGGCCAGCAGCCGCAGCGAGCGCTTGACGTCGCGCGAGAGCATCACCGCGTAGGGCACGACGAAGTGGAACAGCACCACGAACAGCCCGAGCGCGCCCCACGCCCCGTTGACGCGGGCCAGGTAGAACGGGATCTCCTCCGGCAGGTTGCCCGACCAGATGATCAGGAACTGCGAGAGGTTGGTGTACGCCCACAGCATGTTGAAGGCGAACAGCAGCTTGCCGAGGTCGTGGATCGTGTCCTTGCGCACGACGTGGAGGAACGGCTCGTCGTGGGCGAAGCGCGCGAGCAGCACGATCGACAGCGCCATCACCGCCATCGCGGCGCCGACCAGGTAGATCACGCCGTAGATCGTCGAGAACCAGTGCGGGTTGAGCGACATGCCCCAGTCGATCGAGGCGAAGCTGACGCTCAGCACCAGCGCGACCAGGCCGCCGCCGCCCAGCGCCTGGTAGTTGGAGGACAGCCGCGGCGTCAGGCCGTCCCGGTCCTGCTCGGCGCTCCACTTGCTGAACAGCCAGGCGAACAGCGACCACAGCGCGAAGTAGAAGACCGCCCGGCCGATCCAGAACGCGCCGTTCAGGTACAGCGCCTTGTGGGCGACGATGCGGTCGCCTTCGGCCGGGTGGGCCCACGGGTAGATCTTCGCGTAGCCGAGCAGCACCGGCAGGAACAGCACGAAGGCGAACGGCAGCGTGCGCGACCAGGCCTCGAAGAAGCGGCGCAGCAGCGCGCCCCAGCGGCCGCCAGTCAGGTGCTGGAGCATCAGCAGGCCCAGCGCGCCGATCGGCACGGAGACCCAGAAGAAGAAGGCGAACAGGTACGAGCGCAGGAACTGCTCGACGCTCTGCATCGCGCCGAGGCCGCACACGGCGAGGGCGCCGACGCCCAGCGCCAGGGTCGGCGTCAGCATCCGCTCGAGCGCGGGCGGGACGGGGTGGGTGGCGTTCGTCATGAGGGTCTCAGTGGGCCGCGGCGGCCGCGGGGGCCGCTCCGGACAGGGCCTTGTCCGCCTCGGCGCGGCGCGAGGCCGGCACGTCCTCGAGGCGGGCGTGCTGCGAGAGCTGCAGCGCGCGGATGTAGGCCACGATCGCCCAGCGGTCCTCGACGGCGATCTCCGCGTAGGCGGGCATCGCGCCGAAGCCGTTGGCGATCACGTCGTAGAAGTAGCCGAGCCGCTCGTTGCGCAGCCGGTCCTGGTGGAAGTTGCCCGCGGCCCGGTAGCCGCGCTGGACCACCATGCCGTTGCCGGCGCCGGTTGCGCCGTGGCACGGCGCGCAGTGGATGTTGTAGCGCTCCCGGCCACGCTCCATCCGCGCCCGGTCGATCGGGAACGGGAAGGCGTTCACGAACTGGCCCATCTCGCGGCCGGTGTAGAGATACTCGTCCTCGCGCAGGTGGCCGCGGGCGATCGTGCCCTCGACCAGCGGGCGCGCGCCACGGTGGTCGCGCCAGAAGTCGGAGGCCGCCTGGGCCTTGATCCGGGGCTGGTCGTGCATGTCCTGGCGGCAGCCGGCGCCGGCGGCGACGACGGCCACCAGCGCGAGCGCCAGCGATCGGGAGCGGGCGCTCACGGCTGCACCTCCGCCACGGCCGCGACCCCGGGCTGGGCGGCCAGGAAGGCGCGGGTCTTCTCGACGTCGAAGAGCGGGTCCTCCGCCTCGATGCAGAGGAAGAACTTGTCGCGGCTGGCGCCGGCGAAGGCCGGCACGTTGAACACCGGGTGGTACGGCTGCGGCAGCCCGTTGAGGGCCAGCATGCCGAGCACCGCGGAGAAGGCCGCGAACAGGATCGTCGTCTCGTAGGCCGGCGGGATGAAGGCGACCCAGGAGTGGAACGGGCGGCCGCCGATGTTCATCGGGTACTCGATCACCGAGGACCAGTACTGCAGCCCGTACCCGGCCACCAGGCCGAAGATGCCGCCGGCGAGGCAGATCTTCGCGACGTGCGACTTCGGCAGCGCCAGCGCCTCGGACAGCGCCTCGATCGGGTACGGCGAGTAGGCGTCCATCTTGCGGTAGCCGGCCATGCGGGCGGCCTCGGCGGCCTCGACCACGGCCTTGGGATCGTCGAACTCGGCCATCAGGCCGTGCAGCGCGCTCATCCGTGGTGCTCCTCGACGCGGGCGCCGGGCAGGATCGTCTTCATCTCGAACATCGAGATCGCCGGCAGGAAGCGCACGAACAGGTACATCAGGGTGAGGAACAGGCCGATCGTCCCGATGAAGAACGACCAGTCCCACACCGTCCCCTGGTACATGCCCCAGGAGGACGGCAGGAAGTCGCGGTGCAGCGAGGTGACGATGATCACGTAGCGCTCGAGCCACATGCCGACGCTGACCACCAGCGAGATGAAGAACAGCCACGCCGTCGAGTGCCGCAGCCGCGGCCACCACAGCGTGTTCGGCGCCACCACGTTGCACAGGATCAGCGCCCAGTACATGTGGCCGTAGGGGCCGAACATGCGGTTCTGGATCATGAACAGCTCCCACGAGCTCGCGCTGTACCAGGCGAAGAACGCCTCCATCGCGTAGCCGTAGGCGACCACCAGGCCGGTGGCCAGCATCACCTTCGCCATGTTGTCGAGGTGGCGGTCGGTGATGAAGTCCTTGAGCCCGTACCAGGAGCGCAGCGGGATCGCCAGCGTCAGCACCATCGCGAAGCCGGCGTAGATCGCGCCGGCGACGAAGTAGGGCGGGAAGATCGTCGCGTGCCAGCCCGGCAGCACGCCGACCGCGAAGTCGAAGCTGACCACGGTGTGCACCGAGACGACCAGCGGCGTGGCGAGGCCGGCCAGCAGCAGGTAGGCCGACTCGTAGTTGTGCCAGTGGCGGGCGGAGCCGCGCCAGCCCATCGAGGCGACGCCGTAGACCATCGCCATCAGCTTGTTCTTGGCGCGGTCGCGCAGGGTGGCGAAGTCGGGGATCAGGCCGACGTACCAGAACACCGCCGACACCGAGGCGTAGGTGGTGACCGCGAACACGTCCCAGATCAGGGGCGAGCGGAAGTTGGGCCACAGGCCCATCGTGTTCGGGTACGGCAGCAGCCAGTACGCCGCGATCCACGGGCGGCCGGTGTGGAACAGCGGGTACTGCGCGGCGCAGGCCACGGCGAACAGCGTCATCGCCTCGGCGAAGCGGTTGATCGAGGTGCGCCACTCCTGCTTGAGCAGCAGCAGGATCGCGCTGATCAGGGTGCCGGCGTGGCCGATGCCGATCCACCAGACGAAGTTGATGATGTCGAAGCCCCAGCCGACCGGCACCGTGACGCCCCACGAGCCGATGCCCCAGAACAGCAGGCGCACGATCGTGAGCAGCACGAGCTGGGCGATGCCGAAGGCGATCGCGAAGCCGAGGAACCAGTGCAGCGGCGTGCGCCGCGCCAGCACGATCGAGGCGATCTTGTCGGTGACCGTCCTGAACGTGTGGCCGGGCGCGATGATCGGCGCGCTGGCCGGGTCGACGTGGGGGGTGCTAGCCATGCGACGAATCGCTCCTCCCGCCGCCCTTCAGGGCCGGGTTCGGGTTGCGGATCTCCGCGAGGTACGTCGTGCGCGGGCGGGTGTTGAGGTCGGTCAGGATCCCGTAGTTGCGCTGGGTCGCCTTCAGCTTCGAGACCTTGCTGCCGGGGTCGTTGACGTCGCCGAAGACGATCGCTTCGGCCGGGCAGGCCTGCTGGCAGGCCGTCTGGATCTCGCCGTCCCTGATGTCGCGGCCCTCGTTGCGGGCGTCGACGCGGACGCGGTTGATGCGCTGCACGCAGTAGGTGCACTTCTCCATCACGCCGCGGCTGCGCACGCTGACGTCGGGGTTGCGCATCAGCTTCAGGCTGGGGGTCTCCCAGTCCTGGTACAGGTAGAAGTTGAAGCGGCGCACCTTGTACGGGCAGTTGTTCGAGCAGTAGCGGGTGCCCACGCAGCGGTTGTAGACCATGTCGTTCAGGCCTTCGTCGCTGTGGACCGTCGCGGCCACGGGGCAGACCTGCTCGCACGGCGCGTTCTCGCAGTGCATGCACGGCACCGGCTGGTGGTGGAAGCCGGGGTCGTCGACCGAGCCCTCGTAGTAGCGGTCGACGCGCAGCCACTGCATCTCGCGGCCGAACGCCACCTGCTCCTTGCCGACCACCGGGATGTTGTTCTCGGCGACGCAGGCCACCACGCAGGCGTTGCAGCCGACGCAGGAGGCGAGGTCGATCGTCATGCCCCAGGCGTGCCCCTCGTACTTGTGGGGCTCGAACATCGTCATCGTCGGCGCCGGGTCGTGGCCCAGCTTCTTCACCGCGCCGGGGTCCTTCGCGTACTCGTCGGCGGTGAACGCCCGCACCAGGTGGCGCTTGCCGGCCTCGGTGTGGGCCTCGATCGTCCAGTGGTCCTGGGTCCCGGCGACCAGCACCCGCTCGCCGGTCTGCCGCACCGCGACGCCCGGCGCCGACCACAGCCCCGCGCTGGTGCGCAGCGTGAAGGCGTCGTAGCCGATGCCGGTGCCGACGCTGCCCGCCTTCGTGCGGCCGTAGCCGAGGTTCAGGGTGACGGTGTCGTCGGCGTGGCCGGGCACGATCCAGGCCGGGCCGCGCACGGCCTTGCCGCCGAGGATCACCTCGACGACGTCGGCCTCGAGGCCGCGGGCCGTCTGCTTGCCGGGACGCAGGCCCATCTTCTCGGCCGTCGCCGGCGACAGGTGGACCACGTTCTCCCAGGTCACCTTGGTCATCGGCTTGGGCAGTTCCTGCAGCCAGCCGTTGTTGGCGAAGCGCCCGTCGTCGACCGTGGGGTCGGGGCGGAACGCGACCTCGAGGCCGGAGACGGCCTTCGGCGCCGCGGTCATCCAGTCGCCCGGCTGCACCGCGAGCGAGAGCGCCGCGGGAGCCTGGCCGGCGACCACGCCGTCGTGCACGGCCTTGCGCCACGCCTTCTCGAAGTCGAGGCCGAGGCGGTCCTTCCAGGTGCCGCGCACCGCGTCGTAGGCCTTGCGCTCCTGCCGCGCCGCGAAGGCGCCGACCACCTCGTGGACCGGGTGGGCCGCGCTGTACAGCGGCGCGATCAGCGGCTGCACGATCGAGACGGTGCCGTCTTCGGCCCGCAGGTCGCTCCACGACTCGAGCGAGTGGGCGAGCGGCACGTGCCAGCCGGCCAGCTCGCCGGTCTCGTCCTCGTGCAGTCCGGCGTGGATCAGGGTGAACGCCTTCAGGATGCGGCGCCCGAACTCGAGCTCGGCCGGCGCGGTGTAGACCGGGTTCGCGCCGACCACGAGCAGCACGTCGACCTTGCCCGCGTCCAGCTCGTTCGCCAGCTCGGCCAGCGCCGCCGGGCCCTCGTGGGCCAGCGCGCTGGTGGCGGGCGGCACGTAGCGGACGGTGGCGCCCACGTTGCCCAGCTTCTCGTTGATCGCGTGGGCCAGGGCGTGGACCGCCGGCGGCTGGTGGTCGCCGGCGATCACCAGCGAGCGGCCCGCGTGGGCCTGCAGGTCGGCGACGAGCGCCGCCACCCACTTCGCGTGCGCACCGGCGGCCGCGCCGGCGACCGGCAGGCCGAGGCCGGCGGCGATCGCGCGGGCCAGGCCTTCCACCTCGGAGGGCTTGACCGCGCGGCGGTGCTCGGCGACCGAGCCGGTCGAGGTGGGGAACGACTCGACCACGTAGAGGCGGTTGAGCGGGCCGTTCTCGACCTTGCGCCGCTTCGAGAACTCGTTCAGCAGCCGCACGCTGGCCGGGCCCGTCGCCAGGAAGTCGGCGTCGAGCGAGACGATCACGTCGGCGCCCTGCAGGGCGTAGACGGGCTCGGCGGCCTGGCCGAAGGCCAGCTTCGCGCCCGCGCGGACCTGGTCGCGGCCCGCCGGCTCCCACTGCACCCACTTCGCCTTCGGCAGCCCGGCCAGGATCTCCTCGATCTGGGCGATCAGCGTGGGCGAGGTAACGGTGTCGGTGAGGATGCGGAAGCCCTCGCCGCCGATCGCCTTCTGCGCCTCCATCGCCGTCCGCATCCCGGACAGGAACGCGCCCCACGGCCGGATCTCGCCGCGCTGCTTGAGCGCCTGCGAGCGGTCCGGGTCGTAGAGGGCGAGGATCTGGGCCTGGGTGTGGAGGTCGCTCTTGCCGAGGCTGGACGGGTGCTCGGGGTTGCCTTCGATCTTGGTCGGCCGCCCCTCGTGGCTCTCGACCAGCACGCCCTTCGCGTAGCCGTGGTCGGAGACCGCGGTCGCGAAGTAGAGGGCGCGGCCGGGCACCATCTCCTCGGGCGCCTTGACGTGGGGGACGATCTTCTCCTCGGGCTGGCGGGTGCAGGCGGTCAGCCCGGCCAGCGCCACCGAGGCGCCCATCAGCCGCATGAAGTCGCGGCGGCCCGCCGGGTCCTGCCACTCCGACGCGTTCTGCGGGAACTCGCGGTGCAGGAACTCCGTGAAGCCGGGGCTCTCGGCCAGCTCCTCGAGGCTCTTCCAGTAGCGGCGGCGGCCTTCCGTGCCGCCGGAGTCGGCGGCGCGGCGGCGCAGTTCGGACAGCGGGACGAAGGCTTCGGTGCTCATCGGTGGCACGTCGAACAGGAGGTGCGAGGCTTGAGGCCGTATTTCTTCACGAGTTCCTTGCCCAGTTCGATCTGGTTCGCCGGCGTCACGTAGGCGGCGTTGAACACCTGGTCCTGGGGCCGCACGAACTTCTCGGGGTTGCGGTGGCACTCGAGGCACCACTCCATCTGCAGCGAGTGCTCCTGCCAGGCCAGCGGCTGCAGGTCGACGCGGCCGTGGCAGGTGCTGCAGCCCATCCCCTTGTTCACGTGCGCGGAGTGGTTGAAGTACGCGAAGTCGGGCAGGTCGTTGACCTTGGTCCAGACGATCGACTTGCCGTCGCGGAAGCTCTGCCGCACGGGCTCCAGCGTCGGGCTGTCGTTCCAGATCTGCGAGTGGCAGTTCATGCAGGTCTTGGTCGGGGGGATCCCGGCCGAGGCCGACTTCTCCACCGCGGTGTGGCAGTAGCGGCAGTCGACGCCCATGCCGCCGACGTGGTGCTGGTGCGAGAACGGGATCGGCTGCTCGCGGGTCTCGTGCTGCCTCGTGACGTAGGGCGAACGCTGCAGGTAGTAGAGCGCCCCGCCGGCGGTCACCGCGAGGATGCCGGCGGCGATGATGCTGGCCTGCGCCAGCGCGTTCGCGCTCTTCGGAAAGATCTGGGCCATCAGGACGAGCCTTGTTCCTCTTTTTTCGCGCACGAGTCCGCGGGCGGACCAGGAGAGTCCCGCGGACTCAGGAGGTTCCCGCCCTGTCGACGGTCAGTCAATGCAGGGCCGGTTCAATGACGAAAGCGAAACTTACTTTAACGGAACAAGCCGAGTCAAACGAAAGGAATGCGGCGGCATTCCTTGCCTTACACTGCCGCCGTGGAACCCACGGTGACGTGGCGCGACGGGCGCGTCGTGCTGATCGACCAACGCAAGCTGCCGCTGCACGAGGAGTACCTGACGCTCGGCGACCACCGGGCCGTGGCCGCCGCCATCCGCGACATGGCGGTGCGCGGCGCCCCGGCCATCGGCGTGACCGCCGCCTACGGGCTGGCGCTGGCGGTGGACGAGAGCCGGGCCGAGGGGGCCGCGCTGGCGGCCGAGTTCGAGGCGGCGGCCGGGCTGCTGGCGTCCACGCGACCGACCGCCGTCAACCTGTTCTGGGCGATCGAGCGGATGCGGGCGCGCTTCCGCGCCGGCGCCCTTCTCGACCGCGCCGCGCAGGCCGCGGCGCTGCTCGCCGAGGCGAAGGCGATCGACGCCGAAGACGTCGCCGCCTGCCGGGCGATGGGCGACCTCGGCGCGGCGCTGCTGCCGCCCGGCGCGCGCGTCCTGACCCACTGCAACGCCGGCGCGCTGGCGACCGCCGGCTACGGGACCGCGCTCGGCGTGATCCGCTCCGCCCACCGCGACGGCCGCGTCAGTCGCGTCTTCGTCGACGAGACGCGGCCGTTCCTGCAGGGCGCGCGGCTGACCGCCTGGGAGCTGCACCACGAGGGCATCCCGGCCACCCTGATCGCCGACAACATGGCCGGCCACCTGATGGCGCGCGGCGAGATCGACGCCGTGGTGGTCGGCTCCGACCGCATCGCCCGCAACGGCGACGTCGCCAACAAGATCGGCACCTACTCGGTCGCGGTGCTGGCGAAGGAGCACGGGCTGCCGTTCTACGTCGCGGCGCCGGTGTCGACCTTCGACCTCGCGTGCCCGTCCGGGGCGGAGATCCCGATCGAGGAGCGCTCGCCGGACGAGGTCACCCACCACGGGGGCCGGCGGCTGGCGCCGGAGGGGATCGCGGTGCGCAACCCGGCCTTCGACGTGACGCCGGCCCGCTACGTGAGCGCGATCGTCTGCGAGCGCGGCGTCGCCCGCGCGCCGTTCGAGGCCTCGCTCGCCGCCCTCGCCGGGGCCTGATGCCCGCGTTCCGGCTGCTCGCGCTCGAGACCTCGTGCGACGAGACCGCGGCCGCCGTGCTCGAGGACGGCCGCCGCGTGCTCTCGAACGTGGTCTCCTCGCAGGCCGCGCTGCACGCGCCGTGGGGCGGCGTGGTGCCCGAGCTGGCGGCGCGCCACCACCTCGAGAACCTGGTGCCGGTGACCGAGACCGCGCTGCGCGAGGCGGGGCTGGCACTCGCCGAGGTCGACGCGGTCGCCGTCACCGCCGGCCCCGGGCTGATCGGCTCGCTGCTGGCCGGCGTGCAGTTCGCCAAGGGCCTGGCCTTCGCGGCCCGCAAGCCGCTGGTCCCGGTCCACCACATCGCCGGCCACCTGGAGGCGCCGTTCCTGGCGGCCGAAGACGAACCTGCGCTGCCGGCGATCGCGCTGTGCGTCTCGGGCGGGCACACCTCGCTGTTCGAGATCCCGTCGCGCGGCGTCTACCGGCTGCTCGGGCGCACCCGCGACGACGCCGCAGGCGAGGCCTTCGACAAGGTCGCCAAGCTGCTCGGCCTCGGCTATCCCGGCGGGCCGGTGATCGACCGCCTCGCGGCCGGCGGCGACGACCGCGCGGTCGACTTCACCCCCGCAAGGATCAAGGACCCGCGCCGCCAGTCCGACTTCAGCTTCAGCGGCCTCAAGACGGCGGTGCTCTATCACGTGCGGCGCGAGGGGCTGGAACCGGTGGCGCCGGGGGCCGCGCCGCCGCGCGCGATCGTCGACCTCTGCGCCTCGTTCCAGCGCGCGGTGGTCGAGTCGCTGGTCGGGCGCATGGTGGCGGCGGCGGAGACGCGCCGCCCGCGCAGCCTGCTGCTCACGGGCGGCGTCGCCGCCAACGCGCGACTGCGGCGCGACGCCGCGACTGCGGCGCAGCGACTCGGCCTGCCGCTGTTCGTGCCGCCGCTGTCCTTGACCACCGACAACGCCGCGATGATCGCGGCCGCGGGGACCCTCGCCTGGGAGCGCGGCGAGCGCGCTTCGTGGGACCTCGAGCCCCACCCGCAGCTCGCGCTCGGCGCGCCCGCCCCTCCTGCCGCTTGACATGTTTTGACGGCCTGCACTAGCGTGGAGGTGTCACCGAGGACGACACCGGGCGGAGGCCTCTTGGACGCATCGAAGAATCGCGCGCTTTCCGACTTCTATCGCGAAGAGTTCCTGAAACACCTGCAGTACCTGGAGTCGAGCGGCCTCAACCGGCACGGCGGCGGCGAGCGGCTGGACCGCGTCTGTCGCCGCTTCATCGCCGACCTCGAGAGCGTGTGCTGGCGCGACGACTTCCCGCGCGTCGCCGAGACGCTGCTGCAGAACTTCGACGCGCTGACCCGCCTCTCGGAGCTGGACCCGCGCCAGGGCCACTGACCCGGCCACCCGCCACCCGCGCCGCGTTGCGTGCGGCCGTGCGGGCCGTGCTGGACGCCGGCCTCGCCGCGGCCGACCCCGAGCCCGCCACCCGCGAAGCCCTCGCCGCGCTGGTCCGCCGCCGGGCGCTGGCGCCGCGCGGCCGCGTGGTCGCGCTGGCCGCGGGCAAGGCCGCCCCGGCGATGGCGCGCGCCGCGCGCCAGGCGCTCGGCAGCGCGCTCGACGATCTGCTCGTCGTCACCCACGCCCGCAGCGGGCCGCTTCCCCGCGGCGCGCGGCTGCGGCTCGCCTCGCACCCGGTGCCGGACGCGAGCAGCGTCGCCGCCGGGCGCGAGGCGCTGGCGCTCGCGGAGACGCTCGGCGAACGCGATCTGCTGCTCGTGCTGCTCTCGGGCGGCGCCTCGGCGCTGCTGTGTGCGCCGGTCCCGGGGCTGCGGCTCGCCGACAAGCAGGCTGTCACCCGCGCCCTGCTCGGCTGCGGGGCGAGCATCGACGAGATCAACGTGGTGCGCCGACACCTGTCGGCGATCAAGGGCGGCGGCCTGCTGCGCGCGGCGGCGCCGGCACGGGTGGTGACACTCGCGCTGTCCGACGTGCTCTCCGCGGACCCCGCGGCGATCGGCAGCGGGCCCACCGCGCCGGACCCGAGCACGTTCGCGGACGCGCGCGCCGTGCTGGCGCGTCACCGGCTGCTGCGCGCCGTGCCGGCCGCGGTGCGGGAGCGGCTCGAGGCGGGAGCCGGAGGCGCCATCGCAGACACGCCGAAGCCCGGCGACCCGGCCTTCCGCCGGGCGCGGTTCCAGATCGTCGGCGACAACGCGCGGAGCCTGCGCGCGTGCGCCGCCGAAGCGCGCCGCCGCGGACTGCGGGTCGCGGTGGTCGGCGCGCCGCTCGCGGGCGAGGCCCGCGAGGTGGGTTTCGGGCTCGGCGCCCGGCTGCGCGAGCACCAGGCCGGGCTGCGCGAACCCGCGCCGCCGTGCGCGCTGCTGGCGGGCGGCGAGACGACCGTCACGCTGCGGGGCCGCGGACGCGGCGGGCGCAACCACGAGCTGGCTCTGGGCGCCGCGATGGCGCTCGCGGGCGCGCCCGGCGTCGCGATCGCGGCCAGCCTCGCGACCGACGGCCTCGACGGCAGCAGTGGAGCGGCCGGCGCGCGGGTCGACGAGCGCACGCTCGAGCAGGCTGAAGCGCGCGGGCTGCCTCCGGCAGAGGCCGCGCTGGCGCGCTCGGACAGCGCGCCGTGGCTCGCGAGAGTCGGCGCCACGCTGCGCACGGGGCCGACCGGGACCAACGTCTGCGACCTGGTGGTGATGGCCGCGCTGCCTCCCCGCGCATCGCGGCGCCCGCGGCGCCTATAATCCGGGCGTCCCTCGCGTAAGACAGCCCGGGAAGGCGCCCCTTGTCCGACGAACCCAAGTCCGGCCAGCCCACGGAGGCTGCGCCCGGCGCATCCAGCGAAGTGGAGGCCGCGGAGACCGAGGCCGCGCGTCGCTGGCCGACGCCGCGCCCGTTCGCCGCTCCCGCTGCGCCCGCCACCGCCGCTGCGCCCGAAGCGGCCGCGGCCGACCAGAGCCTGGCGGCCGCCCTCGAGCCGCCGCCGGAGGCGACGCTCGCCGAGGTGTGGGAGAAGCGCGCCCGGCTCACCGAAGACCGCCTGGCCCAGGTGCTCGAGGCGTTCCGCGAACTGCGCACCGAGACCGAGGAGCACCGCGAGCGCACGACGCGGGCGCTGGAGCACCGCTTCCGCCAGCAGCGCGAGCGGTTCGTGCTCAAGTTCATCGAGATCCTCGACAACCTCGACCGCGCGCTGGAGGCTGCCGAGCGCACGTTCGCGCCGGACCCGATGATCCAGGGCCTGATCCTGGTCCGCACCCAGTTGCTGCAGACGCTGCGCGAGGAGGGCCTGGAGCGGATCCCGACCCTGGGCCTGCCCTTCGACCCCGAGGTCGCCGAGTCGGTCGGGCACCTCGCGGTGGGCGACCCCGACCAGGAGCATCTCGTCGTGAAGGAAGTCCAGCGCGGCTACCGGCTCGGCGACCGCATCGCACGCCATGCGCGCGTGCTGGTCGGCCACTACGACCCCGAGGCGTTCGCCGAGGCCGAAGCCGAGGCGGCGAAGGCCGCGGCGCCGGCCGAGCCGGCCGCCGGCATCACCCCGCTGCCCGACGAGGAGACCTAGAAGACGTAGGCCAGCGCGAAGCCGATCTGGGCCACCATCATCATCCTGTACATGTGGGTCCAGGACGGGTGGTTCTCGGTCGCCGCCAGTTCTTCCGGGCGCCGCAGCAGCAGCCACGACGTGTAGATCCCGTACAGGATCAGCACCGGCCCCAGCGTCAGCAGCAGCGCGCGGTTGCCGGTCAGGATGCCGGCGAAGACGCCGGTCGGGATCAGGAAGAACGGCAGCACGAAGAAGGGCGCGATGATCCACGCCGCCTTCGTCACGCCGTACTGGATCGGCAGCGTCGTGCAGCCGCCGGCGCGGTCGCCCTCGATGTCGGCGAAGTCCTTGGTCGAGGCGGCGCCCAGCAGGAAGGCGCCGAAGATGGCGCCGATGAACCACGGCTCCCAGTCCACCACCGTCTTCACCGTCGACCAGCCGGCGACCTTGAGCAGCACGCCGCGCGGGATCGCGATCGTGACGTTGGCCCACATCCCGCGGCGCTTGGTCCACAAGGGCGGGGCCGAGTAGGCCCAGCACAGGAACGTCGTGAAGACGACGATCCAGAAGCACTCCCTGAGGCCGACCCCCATCGGCTTCGCCAGCCAGGCCAGCAGCCAGGCGATCGCGCAGGTGACGAGGGTGAAGCCCCAGGCCTCGGCGATCGTCAGCGTGCCGGCGGGCAGCGGCCGCTTCGGCTTGTTGACGCGGTCGATGTCGAGGTCGTAGATCTGGTTGATCGCGTTGTTGGCGGCGTTGAGCACCGCCGCCATCAGCGTGCCCCAGATCACCGGCAGCGCCAGCTCCCAGGTGACCGGCGCCTTCTCGTGGTGGGCGCCCCAGGCGGTGACCGCGCCCGACAGCACGCCCAGCGCGGGCGGCGCCAGCGTGAACGGGCGCGCCAGCTCGACGTAGGCCTTCAGCTTGTTCATCGCAGGAGACTCCAGGCCCAGGCCGCCAGCAGCCCGCCGATCGCGGTGTTGGCGGCGTTGAGCAGGTCGTTGTCCATCCAGCCGCGCTCTTCGGCGACCGTGCCGAGCACGCTCTCGGCCAGCGAGCCGAGCAACCCGGCGACGGCGGCGACCGCCGCGGCCGGCCAGCCGTAGAGCCCGCAGAGGGCACCGACGCCGGCGACCAGCGCGCCTCCGGCCAGGCCGCCGAGGGTGCCCTCGAGGCTGACCGCGCCTTCGGTGCCGGGCGGCACCGGGCGCAGGGTGGTGATCAGGAACGTGCGCCGGCCGTAGGCCTTGCCCGTCTCCGACGAGCAGGTGTCGGCGGCGGCGGTGGCGACCGACGCGGCGTAGGCGACGGTCAGCGTCTCGCGCAGCCCGGGCGGCGCGGCGCCGGCGGCGACCGCGAGCAGCGCGGGCACCCCGCCGTTGGCCCAGGCGTTGCGCCAGCCGCGGGCGCCGCCCTTCTCCTGGGCGATGCCGCGGGCGGCCTTGATCCGGTAGCCCATCTTCGTCACCGCCGAGCCGACGACGAAGAACGCCATCATCACCGCGAAGGCGCGCAGCGACAGGCTGACCGTGATCAGGGTGCCGATCGCGATCGCCGACAGCGCGCCGGCGACGTCGATCGAGCGGGCGCGCCACGCGGCGAACGCGACCAGCACGTTGACGCCGAGCCCCTGCGACAGGCGCGCGAAGAAGTCGGGGTCGCCCGTGATGCGGGCCGCCTCGGCCTCGGCCAGCAGCGGCAGCAGCAGCGCGCCGCACAGCGGGACCGTCAGGTTGTCGTCGAGCGTCGTCGGCAGCGACTCGACGAGCGCCAGCAGCAGCGCCAGCGGGATCGCGATGCCGGTCACGATCCGGGTGCCCCACAGCTCCGGCGGCAGGTGCAGCGTCCAGCCGATCAGGAACGTGGCGCCGAGGCTGCCGAAGACCACGAAGGCGACGAACCCCGCCCAGCCCTTGTTCGGGTTCCACGGCAGCCGCGGCCCGCCCCAGGCCTGGCCGACGATCGAGGCGAAACCGTCGCCGAAGCCGAGCACCGCCCAGATCGCCGCCACCGCCCACAACTCCTCGCGGAAGACCAGGATCAGGCCCAGCACCGAGAGCGGGTAGAGCAGGATGCCCTTCGGGTAGCCGCGCCGATGGTCGTCGCCGCGCCACATCGTGCGGCCGCCGATCCGCGGCAGCACCTGCCAGTTGAAGAGGAAGGCGAAGGCGGCGCAGGCCGCGGCCTGCGGCCAGCTCAGCTCGCGCAGCAGGAACGCGAAGCCGGCGACCCCGACGTGGACCAGCTTGCGCGAGAGCTCGCCCGCGGTGATGGAGCTCATCGGGCGGCTCGCGTCAGGCGGAGCCTGACGCTCGGGCCCTCGGGGGCTCCGTCGCCAACGGACGCTCCTCCGCCCCCGAACCCCCGCTGGCCTGCTCCATCCGCCTTCCGCTCGGCAAGCCAGCGCAGCGTCTCGCGCAGGCCCTGCTCCAGCGGGCGCGGCGCGTAGCCGAGCTCGGCGGTCGCCTTGTCCGAGGCGCAGGCCCAGTGCTCGCGGAACACGCCGACCTCGCGGTGGGTGAGCTGCGGCGGCAGGCCGGTGAGCTCGGCCCACAGCCACATCGCGAAGCCGACCGCCTCGGCCGCGGCGAACGGCAGGTGCCAGCGCGGCGCGGCGCGGCCCGAGAGCCGCTCGAGGGTGGCGAAGAAGCCGTTCATCGACACGTTCTCGCCGCACAGGAAGTAGCGCTCGCCGCGGCGGCCCTTCTCGAGCGCGAGCGCGTGGCCCTCCGCGACGTCCTCGACGAAGGCGTAGCTCCACAGCCGGTCGCCGGGGCCCAGGATCGCCGGCACCTTGCCGGCGAAGTGGTCGAGGATCAGCTTGACCACGATGTTGCCGTCGGTGACGTCGCCGGGACCGTAGACGACGCCCGGGTAGAGCATCACCACGTCGTCGCCCGCCGCCGCCGCGGCGCGGGCCTCGGCGTCCGCCAGCGCCTTGGTGCGCTCGTAGTCGTTGCGGTAGCCGCCGGGGTGGACGCGCGACTCGTCGGCGGGCTCGGGCCCGGTCGGCCCGATCGCGATGAACGACGACGTGTAGACGAGCCGCGCGCCGGCGGCCTTCGCCGCCGCCAGCGCGTTGCGGAAGCCGCCGACGTTGACCGCGTCGAAGCGGCCGGGGTCGGGGTCCCACATCTTGACGAGCGCGGCCATGTGCAGCACCGCGTCGCAACCTTCCGCGGCGCGTCGCAGCGAGTCGGCATCGGTGGTGTCGCCCGCGACCCACTCCACGCCGTCGGGCAGACCGGAGCGGTTCGAGGCGGGACGCGCGATCGCGCGCAGCGCGTGGCCGCGGCGGTGCAGCGCGTGGGCGACGCGCTTGCCGAGGAAGCCGGTGGCGCCGGTGAGCAGCAGCTTCATCGCGGCTCCCGCCGCTCGCGCAGCCTGGCCCGCGCGTCGTCGAGCAGGTCGCCCAGCGTGCGGTCGAGCGGCAGCCGCGGCGTCCAGCCGGTGGCCGCGCGCAGCCGCGAGGGGTCGCCGACGAGGCACGGCACGTCCGACGGCCGCAGCCGCTCGCGGTCGACCCGCACCTCGACGCCCACGCCCGACAGCCGCACCAGGCGGTCCAGCACCTCGCGCATCGCCACGCCGTGCCCGGAGCAGACGTTGAACGTGCCGGTCGGCGCGCCGGGGGCCAGCAGCGCGAGGTAGGCGGCGGCGACGTCGCGCACGTCGGTGAAGTCGCGCACGGCCTCGAGGTTGCCGACCTCGATCACGCTCGGCCGCAGGCCGGCCTCGATCTCGGCGAGCTGGCGGGCCCACGAGCTCTCGGCGAAGGCCTCGCCGCGCCCCGGCCCCGTGTGCGGGAAGACACGGCACAGCGTGACCGCGAGGCCCGCGGCGGCGTGCTGCAGGGCGAGCAGGCCCTGCGCCGCCTTGGACACGGCGTACGGCGAGCGCGGGCGCAGCGGCTCGTCCTCGCGGATCGGCTGCCGCTCGGCCGGCACCGCGCCGTACTCCTCGGCGCTGCCGACGACGACCAGCCGCGCCCGCGGCGCCTCGGCCTGGATCGCCTCCAGCAGGTGGCTGGCGCCCAGCACGTTGGTGCGCAGCGTGGCGCCGGGGTCGCTCCAGCTCTGGTGCACGCTCGACTGCCCGGCGAGGTGCAGCACCGCGTCGGGCCGCGCCTCGGCGACCGCGGCGCGAACCGCCGCCGCGTCGTCGAGGTCCGCGATCAGCGCCTGGGCCCCCGGCGGCAGCCGCTCGGCGGTGCCGTGGGGCCGCGCCAGGCCGACGAGCACGGCGTCGGGCCGGCTCGCCCGGCAGGCGTCGGCGACGTGGGCCCCGACGAAACCGCCGAGCCCGGTGACCAGCAGCCTCACGGGCGCCTCAGGGACGCCAGGCGCCGGAGGCCGCGTTCTCCTCGCCCTGGAAGTTGCCCACCGAGCCGACGTTCGCGAGCTCGATCGAGAAGCGGATCTGGCGCTCCTGGCGCCGGTTGTAGTTGTACTGGACGACCTCGCCGATGAAGCCGCAGCACTGCACGTCGTAGCGCAGCCGCCCGCGCGCCGAGAGGAACTTGTCCTGGCGCAGGTCGTAGTCGGCGCCGCCTTCCATCGACAGCCGGCCCGGCAGCACCTCGAGCCGGGCGTTGCCGCGGATCGTGTCGGCCAGCGCGACCCGGTTCTCCACCCGGCGCGCGACCCGGTTGTAGCGGTACCAGGAGGTGTTGAGCAGGCCGCGTGGCCCGCTCCAGCGCAGCGATGCCCCCAGCGAGCGGGTCTGCTTGAAGTTGACGTCGTACTCGTAGTTGAAGTCGGCCGACAGCGCCTCGGTCGGCCGCACCCGCAGCCGCGTCTGCAGCGGCGAATAGTGGGCGGGCTCGCCGCCGGGGCCGAAGAACGCCGTCAGGTAGTTGGGGTCGAACTCGTTCTGCCCTTCGCCGATGTTCACGTAGTAGGTCTGCTGGATGCGCCAGTTGAACAGCTCCCAGGTCGAGGGCTTGCCGCCGCCGGGGCTCGGGCGCTTGACGTAGATGCGATTCACCAGCGCGTACTGGACCTGGTTGGTGCCCAGGAACTGGTAGTCGACCTCGTCGAACTTGGGAATCGCCTCGTACTGGTCGACGGGGGTGCGCACGATCCACAGCAGCTCCGGACCGATCGTGTGCTTCCACTTCTCGGAGTAGAAGTTGCCGGGCGTGTCGAACACCTTGTAGAACTGCGGGCCGCGCAGCTCCAGGCTGCCCTCGAGGAAGCGGCGGTCGAGGCCGGGCCCGGCCAGCTCGCCGAACTCGTCGAAGGTCGTGCTGTAGCGCGTGTAGCGCACGCTGCCCCGCGGCGTCACCTGCAGGAACGGCAGCGAGAACGGGCGCGAGATCTCCGGCGCCACGTCGAAGCGGCTGAACGACTGCAGCGCGTCGCCGTCGCCGAACTGCAGCCGCTCGGCCCGCGCCTCGCCGCCGACCACGATCCCCGTCTTGCCGAGCTTGATCGGCGAGCGGGTGATGCGCAGCGACGGCAGGTGGCGGTTGGTGCGGGTGAAGTCCTCCCCGTAGTAGGTGTCGAGGGTGTCGGCGAACGCCTGCACGTTGGTCCCGCCGAACGACTTCTGCAGCGTCAGCGAGGCCCGTTCCGAGCGCGACGAGACGTAGTTGAGCGCGTCCTGGTAGCTCTGCTGGAAGAAGATGCTGCTGTAGCGCCGCGCGTTGAGGCTGGCCCTCACCCCGCCCGGCAGCAGCTGCTGGGCGTTCCAGTCGATGTCCCACTCGGTGTCGCCGCCGCTCGGGGGCCGCAGCCCGTAGGTGCGCAGCGTGCCGCGGCTGGGCGAGTCGCCGAGCCAGCGCAGCTCGTGGCCGATGCCGACGCCGAACTTGCTGTAGCGCTCGACCAGGATCGTCTGGTCGGCGCTGCGGCTCATCGCCCAGAAGAAGCCGGAGGCGAGCTGGAAGCCGCGGGCGGACGAGTAGCCGAAGCTGGGGAACAGGATGCCCGTCGAGCGCTGGTCGCTCTCGATCGGGTAGGCGAAGTAGGGGAAGTACAGCGCGGGCACGCCGTACACCTTGAACAGCACGTTCTTCGCCCGGATCTTGTCGTCGATGTCGAGCGTGGCCGACGAGGCCGTGAAGTTCCAGCGCGGCGTCGGCTGCGCGCAGGAGGTGAACTTGCCGCCCTGGATCCGGTAGGTGTCGGCGTCGACGCGCTCGATCCGCTTCGCCTCGATGAACACCCCGGGCGTGACGTAGCCGGTGGCGTTCTCGAAGGTGCCGGTGTTGGCCTCGAGGTCGAGCGTCAGCGCGTCACCCGCGAGGCGCTCCTCGCCGCGCACGAAGACCACGTTGCCCTTCGCCTCGATCGCGCGGCTCGAAGTGCCGTCGGGGCGCGGCACCTCGGTCATCTCCAGGTAGTCGGCCTGGATCCGCAGGTCGCCGGCCTGCAGGTCGACGAAGCCCTCGGCGACGAAGCGGCCGTCGGGCCGCGAGCCCTGGCGCTCGGCGCGGATGCGGACCTCGCCCGGCGCCAGCGGCGCGGGCGTCGGGGCAGGCGTCGGCGTGGGGTCGGGCGCAGGCGCGGCTTCCGCCGGTGTCGCGGCGGGAGACGGGGACGCGGCGGGCTCGGGCGTCTGGGCGCCGGCCGCTGCGGCC